>PDWI01000267.1_pt1 | contig 82482 bp, 68 predicted proteins | sample 1430891 | NCBI WGS metagenome assembly PDWI01 (sample SAMN01162508, study PRJNA174530) | Oral metagenome, whole genome shotgun sequencing project. | biome: Marine environment; feature: Marine mammal; material: Swab sample of the gingival sulcus; isolation source: swab sample of gingival sulcus... | reverse complement strand
TTGTCATGGCGAAACCTTCCTTTTTTTCTCTTTTAACCACTTGAATTATAAAGGATTTTATAAGGTTTCGCCTCTTTTTTTATGAAATATTGGGGCTAACTCATTCAAAGTCAGGTGTCAGCCCCTAAAAAAGACTTAGCTAAATTGACTAAATCTTTGAAACTCCGTAATTCTCTCAAGCAAAGGGGATGGTGCTTGGATTCTTGACAAAAAAAAGGCTCAGAGAAATTTATCTCTGAGCCTTTTTCAATTGTCTGCAGAAGTTTTATTCTGCCAGTCAATTACTGTGCAATGACATTGGTTGCAGCAGGTCCCTTGGGACCGTTTTCTATATCGAAGGTGACAGAGGCACCTTCTTCCAGAGTTCTGAAACCATCTGAAATGATGGCAGAGTGGTGAACAAATACATCATCACCATTATTCTGTGCGATAAAACCAAAACCTTTTGCATCGTTAAACCATTTTACTGTTCCTGTAGTCATGACAATCTCCTTTCATGAAATTTACTGTTTCAAACTTGAGGATGCTTGCCATGGCTATTGTTTTTTTGCCAATTTTTAACATAAAGGATAATCCTTACTACTCAGAGCGTGAAACCATGCAGGGATTTCCCTGCAGTTTGTAATCAGTCGAGTATAAATCCGACTGTAAAAGCATGTCCTAAAAGAACCTGTTTCTTTTCGGCATACTTCAATATAACCCAGATAAACAAAAAGGCGTTCAGCTCTAATCAAGCTGAACGCCTTTTTAAAGTCTCTGGTAGCGGGGGAGGGATTTGAACCCCCGACCTTCGGGTTATGAGCCCGACGAGCTACCAAACTGCTCCACCCCGCGTTGCGAGACGCCAATATACAGGTATTGTCAGTTTTCGTCAAGATAAAAAGATGTCTTTTTATCTTTTTTGTTGCTTATCAATCAGTTTGCTGACACCGTTCAAAATATTTTCGGGGATTCTGATCAGTTTACCTTCTCTTGTTATTGCTGCATGGACAGTATATCCTCTGGCCAGGAGTCTGGGCTTGTCTTCGCCATCGTCACGACTGATTCGGTAATTGAATTTGCAAGAGAACCGTTTTAATTCTGCTACCTCTGTTTCTATAATAAGAAGATCGTCATAAAAGGCTGGTGCCTTGTATCGCGTGTACGATTCCGTGACCGGCAGTAAAATTCCCAAGTCTTCAATATCCTTGTAGGAACAGACGTGTTCACGCATCATTTCGGTTCGGCCAATCTCGTAGAATCTGAGATGGTTGGCATTATAAACAACACCGCCTGCATCGGTATCTGCATAACGAACACGGTATTCATATCTGTGGATAATTGCCATTAGCTGTTTTCCTCCAGTTCCAGCAGACGATTGATGAGGGTAAACCCGCCTTCAAGCTCGATACTGTTTTCCTTCACCCAATCATTGCAGCTTTTTTCACTGAAAAGGGTATTGCAAGCCTCGATTTTTTCACGAGAGTCATAAAGCAGGGTAGGAACAGGATCAGAGGTGTGTGTGCGCAGACTGATTGGAGTAAAATGATCCATTGTGATAACCGCACGAAAATCTTCATTACGATTTTTTAGCTCTTCCACGAGAGGTTTGACGATACGGCTATCGAAGTCTTCAATTGCTTGGATCTTGTCTTTTATCGAGCCCTGATGTCCTGCCTCATCTGGGCCCTCAAGATGAACAAAGACAAAATCCTGGGTTTTAAGAGCCTCAAGTGCTGCCTGGGCTTTGCCCTCATAATTGGTGTCAATATAGCCTGTGGCACCTTCCACCTTTGCTACATCGAGTCCACCAACAACACCAAGCCCCATGAGTAGATCAACCGCGCTGATCATTGTGCCGCTGATATTGAAACGCTCGGTAAGTGGCGGGGCAGATGGCATTTTTCCTTCACCCCAGAGCCAGACCATATTTGCCGGATTTTTCCCCTGTTCCATGCGAGCCTTGTTTACAGGATGATTGGCGAGGGTGCTTTCGATCAGGGTGAGCAGCTTTTCCCACTCGTCATCTGCCATATATCTGTTCCAGTGTTTGGTGACATCCCGCTCAATATGATCATGTGGGGGAACTGTTTGAAAATCAGGATGTTCCCCCTTTACCACCATCAGGTTTCGATAACTGATGCCCGGCTTGAAAGAAAATCTGTTTATACCTTCCTCAGCAAGAGCATCATTGAGTGAGGCTATGAGCTGATGTCCCTCTTCCGAGGTAATGTGCCCGGCTGCAAAATCCTGCAGGAAGACCCCCTTATCATTTTTTTTTATAGTCACCAGGTTACAGCGAAAAGCGGTCTCATCCTCAGCCAGTTCAATTCCCATGGATGCTGCTTCCAGCGGCGCACGGCCGGTGTAGTAAAGTTTGGGATCATAGCCGAGCAGCGAAAGGTTTGCCACATCACTTCCCGGAGGGTAGCCGTTGGGTACTGTTTTATTAAAAAACAGTTCTCCTTTTTGGCAAAGTCTATCAATGGTTGGGGTGGAAGCGGCTTCAAGCACAGTTCTATCGCCAAGTTCTTTCATAGGATAATCTCCCATGCCATCACCGACGAGAATGAGATATTTCATCTTTTATCTGGTATCTGAAAATTACTGGAGGATCATGCAGAGAACCTCCCTGGTTGGTTTGTCTATTCGTCGTTGCCCAGTACACGAATTTTTACAGGCTCTGCCACAGAACACTCAAGTGCTTTAATCTCTGCAAGAGCTGCTTCAACGGCACTTTCTACTGCATCACGGGTACGTATGACAAGGTATACAGGCTGATTTTCACCTCGTTCCTTCTGTATCACAGACTGAACAGAAATATTGTGCCTGGCAAGCACTCCCGCGATGGCAGAGAGTACCCCTGGTTGGTCATTTACTGTGAAACGGAAATAGTAGGAGCAGGTCAAATCACTCATGGGGGTAATGACTGGTTCCCCTATGTGTTCTGGCTGGTAGGAGAGTGCTGGAACCCTATTGATTGCATTTGAAATAATGTTTCTCGCGATATCGACAACATCAGCCGCAACGGCAGAGCCAGTGGGCATCATTCCGGCTCCTGGCCCGTAGAGTAGAACATCAGTCACTGTATCACCATTGAAGTGAATTGCGTTAAAGGCACCATTGATGGTTGCCAGCATGTGTGTATGAGGAACCATGGTTGGATGAACCCTTGCTTCCACGTTGTCTCCGTGGTTGTTACTGATGGCCAACAGTTTGATTGCATAGCCAAATTCATTGGCTATGTCGATATCCACAGGCTCAATCTTACTGATTCCTTCAACACTGATATGATCAAGTTTGACATTTTGACCGTAGGCAATGGTCATCAGAATCGCCAGTTTGTGAGCTGTGTCGAAACCCTCAACATCATAGGTTGGATCAGCCTCGGCATAGCCAAGCTCTTGAGCTTCCTTGAGAACCTGCTCAAAAGGATGGCCGTGCTCTGTCATCTGGCTCAGGATATAGTTTGCGGTACCGTTCATAATTCCCTTGATGGAGTTTATGCGGTTGGCGACCAATCCTTCCTTGAGAGCCTTAATGACGGGGATACCGCCGCCTACACTTGCCTCGAAACCAACTTCAACATTTTTGGCTGCGGCTGCTTCAAAAATTTCCTGTCCATGGATGGAGAGGAGAGCCTTGTTGGCTGTTACCACATGCTTGCCATGTTCAATGGCCTTTAACATGAAAGTCTTGGCAGGTTCGATGCCACCGATCAGCTCGACAACAATATCGATTTCAGGATCAACGAACAATTCATTTGCATCTTTGCTGAGGGTTACATCTGCAAATTCTTCCGGCAGCGTTTCGACACAGATGTCGGCAATGGCCTTAATCCTGATAGTTGCACCAACACGCTGCTCCAGTCTTTCTTTCTGAGTACGCAGTGCCTCCGCGAGTCCGCTGCCGACTGTTCCAAAACCGATAATTCCTACACAGATCTCTTTCATGATTCCAACTCAATGTAATTTTTTAATGGATCGCCGAAGGCGAGTGTCAAAATAGCCGTTTTTAGCAAAGATTATTCTGCTAAAAGATAAATGTACATCATTTTTAACGATAGGTAAAAAAATATTCGTTATTTTCACACGACCAAGAGCACTTTACATATATTTTTATGGCTACCCTGTTGAGAATAGGCTATAGTTTCGTTGTTTTTTGGGGGAGTAAGCAGCCCTTTTGAGCGTTTGTACAGCGATTTTGTATAGTTTTTATATCTTGTTTGTTTTTTAATATTGAATCTGGTGATTAAGGAGAAGAGTTATGGGAAAAAATATTCTGTTTTTCGGACCAAATGGAAGTGGTAAGGGTACCCAGGGGGCTATTGTTCAAAAGAAATTTGATATTCCTCACATTGAGTCCGGCGCGATTTTCCGCGAGCATATTGGTGGTGGTACTGAACTTGGCAAGCAGGCAAAGGAATATATTGAAAGGGGTGATCTGGTTCCAGATGAAATCACTATTCCAATGATGGTTTCCCGTCTTCAGAAGGATGATTGTAAGGACGGCTGGATTCTTGACGGTTTCCCTCGTTCCAAGGATCAGGCTGTTACTCTTGCTGAGACCCTTGAAAAGGAAGGTCTTGCCCTTGACTATGTAATCGAGATCGTTCTTGATCGTCAGATTGCAAAAGATCGTATCATGGGACGTCGTCTTTGTGCTAATGATAACAACCATCCAAATCATATCGCTTTTGAAGCTATCAAGCCTGTTGAGAAAGATGGCGAGCTGGTTTGTCGTGTTTGTGGTGGTGCTCTTTCCGCTCGTCCAGATGATCAGGATGAGGGTGCTATCGATAAGCGGCACAATATTTATTATGATGAAACGACTGGTACCATGGCTGCTGTTAATTACTTCAAGCAAGCAGGTGGAGCCAAGGTCATCTCTGTTGATGGTTCTGTTGCAATCGCAGAAGTTACCGAAGCAATTATGAAAGAACTGTAACAGATTATTTGCATGGTTTATTAAGTTAAAAGGGCACCTCTGTTTGGGAGAGTTGCCCTTTTTGTTGTTTAAAGACCGATAGCAACTGGAATATCAGTTTTTTTCACTGTTTTTTGAGGTAGAGACAATAACCGTATAGCATATCTCGTCTCTCCGGGTAAAAATAACAATAGACGGTTGTGCAGGAGTGGTTATGATATACAGCAGGTCAGAACAGGACATAGTTTCATAACACTTACATAACCTTGAAAATCCAATATTTGGGTAAAAAAATAGATTCAGTGTACAGAGGATGCAGAAGACTGTTGCCGTTTATTCTGTGGGCTGATCCAGCATAATTATGAGCGAACAGAAAAAAGACAGAAAAGTTGGCAAGGTTTATCTTGTTGGAGCAGGACCAGGTGATCCTGGTCTTATTACTGTGCGTGGAAAGGAACTTCTGGAGCGTGCTGAGGTTGTGGTTTATGACTATCTTGCCAGCACAAAGCTACTCAGGCATGTGCCGGAAACAGCCGAGAAGATCTATGTGGGCAAGAAGGGTGATGGACATCACACTCGCAGCCAGGAAGAGATTAATCAAATTCTTGTGGATCATACCCAGGCTGGCAAAATGGTTGTCCGTCTCAAGGGTGGAGACCCTTTTATTTTTGGTCGCGGGGGAGAGGAAATAGAGGAAATTCAGGCGGTAAATATACCCTTTGAGGTTGTTCCCGGGGTTACTTCCGCGACAGCTGCTGCAACCTATGCAGGTATCCCTATTACCCATCGTGATTATACTGCATCTGTCGCCTTTGTTACTGGTCATGAGAATCCGAACAAGAAAGAGTCAAATATTAACTGGGCAGATCTTGCTACAGGTGCTGGCACCCTTGTTATTTATATGGGTATCAAGAACCTGTCGATTATTGTTGATAATCTGGTGAAGAATGGTCGTAGCCCGGAAACGCCGGTAGCGGTTGTACGTTGGGCTTCAACTCCCAAGCAGCATTCTGTTGTGGGAACTCTTGGCACCATTGCAGAGGTTGTTGCAGAGGCTGGAATCAAGGCACCGGCTCTTATCATTGTTGGTGATGTTGTGAAGTTGCGTGATACCATTGACTGGTATGAACGTCGCCCGCTTTTTGGCCGGAAGATTGTGGTTACCCGAACGCGGGAACAGGCAAGCCAGCTTGTTCATCAACTGGACGAGCTTGGAGCCGATTGTATTGAATGTCCAACTATCAATATCAAGCCAATTGCCGAGCCGGTTGAGCTTGATAATGCTTTTGAACGTCTGGATGAGTTTCACTGGATTTTATTTACCTCACTCAATGGTGTTAGATATTTCTTTGAGCGTCTTTACGAAAAAGGTCTTGATGCCCGTGATCTTAAAGGTCCCGAGATTGCGGTTGTTGGTAAGGCAACTGCTGATCTGCTGCATCAGTATGGGATAAATGCCGATCTTATCCCAAGTGTTTTTACCGGAGAGGGGCTTGCTGAGTCGCTTCTGGACCAAGGTATTGAAGGGCGTTCCATTCTTATTCCAAGGGCATTGGAAGCACGGGAAATTTTACCTGGGATTCTGCGGGGTGCAGGAGCTCAGGTGACTGTTGCGCCTGTCTATGTAACCACGCCACCGGTTGAGGGAAAAGAGGATATGCGTACAGCTCTGTCTGAGGGCAATATTGATATGATTACCTTCACCTCATCTTCAACTGTGACAAATTTTCTGAAGATGCTGGATGTGGAGAATCAGGAAGAGCTGACGGGCTTATTTGCTGGCGTGAAGATTGCAGTAATTGGTCCAATTACTGCCAAAACAGTAACAGATAACGGACTTACCGTAGATGTTATGCCGGAAGAGCACACAATCCCTGCCATGATTGAGGCAATTCTTGCCTCGTATCAGGAGTAAATCAGCAGACCGAAAGTACTCTTGGGAGCCAGCTTTTTCGTTGGAATTATCTGAGGGTACTTTTTAGTCTTTACGGATCAGATCGAGTAGATCATCGGAGCTCATTTTGGCGCTGATGTCTGTGCCTTCCAGAAGACTGCCGGCGAGATCGCGTTTTTCCTGATGGAGTTTAACAATCTTCTCTTCAATAGAGTTTTTTGCAACAAGCCGGTAAACCGTTACCGGGCGGGTTTGTCCGATGCGGTGAGCACGGTCGGATGCCTGATCCTCAATGGCGGGATTCCACCATGGATCCATATGGATGACATAATCGGCAGCAGTAAGATTAAGTCCCAGCCCACCAGCCTTGAGACTGATAAGAAAAAGATCACCTTTACCGGATTGAAAATCTTCTACACCTTTTTGGCGCATTTTTGCGTTGGTGGAGCCGTCCAGATACTGGTAGGAGATGCCTTTTTCATCCAGGTATTCACGAATAATCTTGAGATGTCCGATAAATTGACTGAAAACAAGAGCCTTGTGTCGTCCGCCGAGAAGATCTTCAACAACTTCTTCCAAAACTTTCAACTTGGAGCTTGGGATTGAAGAGTTGCTGTCAATGAGCTGAGTATTACAGCAGGCTTGACGTAGTTTCATGATCTCGGTCAGAATCTGTAGATGGCGACCTTTACGATCCTTATTTTCTTCGAGAATATCAAGGGCATTTTGCCTCAGGGCTTCGTAAAAATGCTTTTCTTCCTCGTTCATTTCCACATCAAGGGTTATTTCTGTGCGTGGCGGTAGTTCATCAAGAACGTCTGCCTTGATGCGACGAAGGATGAAAGGTCTTATCAGTTTTTTCAGTTTAATTTTGGCCTTGCGATCCTGGTATCTCTCAATTGGTATGGCAAATTTTTCGTTAAAATTCTTTAGTGAACCAAGAAGACCCGGGTTAATGAAATGAAAGAGATTCCACAGTTCTCCCAGGTGATTTTCAATTGGGGTTCCTGTCGTGATCAGTTTGAATTTAGCATTGAGTCGCATTGCTGCCTGGGATCTTTTCGTGGCAGAATTTTTGATTGCCTGAGCCTCATCTAGGATGACTGTCTGCCATGGTACTTGTGAAAGCAGTTCTGATTCCTGTTGCAGCAGAGTATAGGTCGTTATGAGCAGATCAAAATTACCAAGTCCCTGAATAGTTTTTTTTCTATCACCATTGTTCAAGGTTTGTAGTTTTAAGGTTGGGGTGAATTTGTTCACTTCAATTTTCCAGTTATTGGAAACAGAGGTCGGGGCAATAACCAGTGATGGCCCTTGTGACGCCTGGTTCAGAATGATAGCCAGTGACTGCAGGGTCTTGCCCAGGCCCATATCGTCGGCAAGACACCCTCCAACTCCCCAATGAGCCAGCCGTCCAAGCCAGTTAAAACCTTCAAGTTGATAATCACGTAACTCTGCCTGTAGTGTTGATGGCAGTTCAGGTTGATAATTTTGAATATTTTTTATGGATTCAAGATGTTTTTCCCAGCCTTTGTCAGCATTGGTGTTTGCCTTGAGTGCAAGTTTTTCCATGGAAATGGCTGCCAGCGGATGAATGCGGATTTCTTCGTCATCGTTGTCGATTTCATCCCCAAACAGGGACATTTCCTCCAGGCGTTTTCTGAACTCCTGGGTGAGAGCGATGAACTGTCCGTTTCCAATTTCGACAAACCGGGAGTTACGGTTTTTCATCTTTACCAGCAGTTCCTTGAGCTGGATGACATGATTTTGATTGAGCACTATCTCTCCGCTCAGAGCAAACCAGTTCTGTCTGTTTGTCCGGATTTTCAAATTAAGGTTGGCTGGAGATATATTGTGGCTAATGGAGAATTTTTCTCCCTCCGGCCATTCGATAATAATTTGATCCTGAATCGCCTGTAGTTCGGTGAGAGCCTGGAGGCAGTCGTCTGGGTTCTGCAGGTGCCATTCGCGGTCATTTTCTCGTTCCAGATCAATGGCGAGATCAAGAATAGGACAAAGTTCTTCTATATCCCTTGCCCTTGATTCTTCAAGAGCAAGATCTCTTTTGGTTTGCAGCCTTCTCCCTTGCACCTCGGCCATGACATTTTCAACGCCCTGGCCCGGTTTGAGATAATGGTCGCCTTCTTTAAAGGGTTTGACAAACATCTCAAGCCGGAAGCCATTTCCATAGGGAATGAGATGCATATAAATGGTTGGGTCTGCCTCAACAATGGTAACATTTTGCCGGGATGAATGTTCGTCCGAGGCAATGGCTGAATGTACCGTCATAAACGAGGATATATTACCAATGGCCGTGAGCACTTGCTCGCTTGCCGAAACCGGTACCACTATGCCGTTTTGTCCTGTGATCTGGGCAATTCTTCTGTGATTGTCATTTATGGGAATAACTTTCACCCGGGTCGGCGTTTCAAAATGGAAATTTACATTATCATCAGTGATTGGCTGGGCAAATCTGATATGCAGGTTATCACCTTTTTCTTCTACCAATAGTTCTGGTTCACCTTCGACAAATTCGACGGGAGTTGAAGGGGAGTTTGCCAAAAAGATATATGGGTGCCCAAGAAGTCCGAGGAGGGCCCGGTCTGTATCAAGCTGGTAGCTGGCGTTCTGTTTCTTGGGGTTATTGATCTTCTGAATTGCTGCACATATTTTTCGATCCTGAGGTGTGAGATAGGTAAGCTTGTTGTTCTTGTACAATCTGTTTAGAGATATAGAGCGTCCCTTGCTCCAGCTGTTTTCGGCAGTTAATTTTTGTTCTTTCGGGGTAATAGTTATTTTTCGGTTTGTGGTGGAAACCATCCAGGCAAGCCTGGTATTGGTTTCCCTGTCTTGTGGTGCTGCCTCTGAAGTTGCGAAAATGAGTGCCTGCAAACTTCTTTTCCATGGCTCATCTGCTTCTAAAAGAGGCAGGATAGCTGGGAGAGTACCTGTGCTGATTTCTTGTTTACTGGTTGTCGCAAGGATCTCTGTGGCGATATGTTCGATAAAGTGATAGCCGCTCTCTTCTGCCTTTTCACTGAGTGCTTTTATCTTTTTCTCAATTTCACTGGTGATAGAGCTGTTGAGCCAGTATTGGCAAAGTCCGGCAAAGACTACGGTTAGTGCCTCGTTGTTTTTATTACTGGGAAGAGTGAGTTCATCATTCAGGTTATGTTTGTTCAGGTGCGAATTAAGGACGATAGCAAGAAAGTTATACACTTCTTCCTCGGGAGAACCGGCAAACAGATTGAGGGCTATTCCAATTTGACTGGCAGTTTCATGTAAACCGTCCTTACCTCTGACGGCAACCAGGGTGAGAATATGAAAAAGACCGCAAAGGCCAAAAATTGCTGCCTGCTCAGTCCTGCGCATCTCCCTTAAAAAGGCAAGATCATTTTCAAACGCCTCCAGAGCCTCATCGAATCTGCCTGAAAGAAACAAGGCACTGCCCAGTCCGCCGGTTCCATAAAAGGATTCTGCCTGATCTGTAACAAGCTGCCTTGCCTCTTCTCCTTTACCTTGCAGCAGGAGGTCTGTCAGGAGGAGGCGGCGAAACGGAATTTGTTCGTCGTTTGTAAGGTATGCCAGTTCTTGAGGGGAGCTGATATAATTCTTGATGTCCGGGTAATTTTGCAGGGTATTCTGAGCGTATTGGAGAACTGTTTTCAGCAGATAAAACTGAAAAGAGGTTGGCAGGGTTTTAAACCATGTGGGATCAAAGGGCGCTGCCACAATCTTGATTATGGGGGGCGCGTCCGAGTTGATTTCGTGGCATTGACCAGCGAGAAAGTCTGCCGACTCTTCAATCAAATCAAAATCTTGTGTATAGATGCCAATACGCATTTCCCGTATTGCTCTCCAGCACCTGGTGGACCACTTGCCATAGTAGTAGGATACTGGTGCTTCTTCCTGGATTGTTTTGGCATAGGGTTTGAAAATACCCTCTGCAACACAAAGTTTACTCAGTGATTCAACGATTGCAGGGGAACACTGTTTTTCTTCAGTCAGTAGACCAAGGGTTTGAAATTTTGCGAAATAATGGTTGAGATTTGTTGCCGTTGGTTTATTGCCCCTGGGATTTTTTATGCCAAGTTTTTTAAGACAATTTACAATGAGAGTTGTGTGGGCAGGCTCATAAAGAATGGAGAGAAATTTGAGCAGGGATTGTTCGAATGACGATAGTTTTTTGTACTGATCAAATAGCTCTGTTTGGCTTTGCATGACTGTTTGTTGCTTCTGAGGCTGCATTTCTTGATAATTATTGGTCAAAGGGAAAACAGGAGTATATCATTCTGATTCGTTGATTGAAACTGAAATTTCCTGCAAATGTCTGATAATCAGTTTTTGACTTTAGTGTGTTGATAGTTTTTTGAATATGTTTTGCTGTCTTTTCTGATTGGAAAAGTCATAAAAAAAGGTTGGTTAACCAATGTGATTAACCAACCTTAAAATCTGCTATGAAATGTACCTTTTATAAACTCTTGTGGGTGGTTACAACAGAATTGGCCTGACGATGAGCAAGCCAGGCAGAGAGAATCATCTGGCGCTTGTTCAGGAGAATGCTGGATACATACTGTTCCTTTTTATTTTCTTCAGCAAAAGAGTCAGGACTTTTTCTGTCAAGATAGGAGAAAACATAAAAGCTGCTGCCACTGCTGGCAATTTTTTCTGGTAGAGGTTTTGTAGGTGAAAGTAGAAAAAGTTGTTCAATGAGATCTTGAGGAAATGTTGATTCGGTTTTGTTATTCAATGAAAGATAATCTGTCTGTTTAACAGTAAGCTCTTGTTCCTGGGCAACTGTTGCAAAATCGGCGCTTTCCTTTTTTACTGCGGCAAGAAATTTGTTTGCTGCACTCTGAGCTGCTTCATTACTCAGGAAATCCTTGTATGCTGTCATCACTTCATTTCTGACTGTGGCAAGTTTCTGGGCAATTGGTGGTTTGGTATCATCTACATAAATAATAGCATAGCCGTTGGTCGTCTTTATGAGAGAGCTGAGCTCTGCTTTGCCAAGACTAAAAGCAGCGGTAAGAAACGGTTGATCATTTTTCAGTTGTGCCGGGGCTGATTCTTTTGAAAAGAAATCTGTTGTAGTGACTGGAGCATCTGGATTTTTTTCTATATAGGCCTTGAGACTGCCAGTACTGATGATTCCTTCATAGGCTGTATTGGCAAGCTGGAAGGCAAGTTCCTGAGCCTGTTCTTCTTGCAGGGCCAATACTATTTTTTCTCTGGCTTCAGCAAGAGGAATGACTTTTTCTGGTTGAATTTCTTCGAGCTTGATAATGTGGTAACCAAAATCAGTTTTCACAACAGTACTTATTTCACCTTCCTGTAAACTGAAAACAGCCTTATCGAAGGAGGGAACCATGCGACCTTTTTCAAAGAATCCGAGATTGCCGCCATCGTTCTTGCTTGGACCTTCTGAATATTTTTTTGCCAGAGACGCAAAGTCTTCACCTGTTTTAGCCAGTTGCATGATTTTCTCAGCCTGAGCTTTTTTTGCCTCGTGAGTGGCTGGATAGGCGTCTTTATCAGCGCTGAAGAGTATGTGTCTCGCACGGCGTTTTTCCGGGCTGGTGAACTGCTCCTGGTTGTTCTGATAGTAAGCTGCTATTGCAGCATCATCAATATCAATCTTTGCTCCAACTGTATCATAATTGTATGCCAGGTAGCTTAATTTTACCTCTGGAGCTGTCTGATAGTTATTCTTTACAGTTTCAAACCACTGGACCAGCTGTTCTTCGTTGATTACAACTTTGTCAGCATAGTCTGCCGGAGAAAATTTTACGTAATTGACTGCAACTGTTTCGTTGATCTGGTTGTGGATGTCGATGATTTCAAATTCGGTGGCGCTGGTGCTGAAATCGCCGATTGTTCGTGCTGTTTTTTCAGCCAGCATATCATGCTGCATGTTTGTTTCAAATTTGGCTGGACTCAGACGATTGGCGTTCAGTACTGAATCATACTTTTTTATATCAAAAACACCGTTAGTCTGGAACTGACTCATCGCCTGGATGGTTTGCTGAATTTCAAGAGCGCTGAGGCGAACACCCATCTCTTTACCTCCCTGGCGGAGAAGTTCGGTTTGCACAAGCTGGTTGATAACCTGTTGTTTTAACCCGAAGGCTTCTGCAATTCCTTTTGGCAGGGTGCCACCGAACTGGGATGCAAGATTCTGGTAAGCCTGTTCATATGCTCTCTGGTATTGCTGAAAACTGATTTCTTCGTTGTTTACTACAATTGCGGCATCGTTACTGTTTATAATATTGCCGCCAAAACTGAAGATAAATACCAGTGCAATGATAACTACAATTGCTTGAATAAATATGGATTGTGATTTGTTTCGCAGTATCTGAAGCATAAAATAAATTTTAGGAAAAGGTTAACGTTGCATATCAGTTCTGTTCTTACATAAAAGAACATTACACTATAACATCATAGATAGATACAAGCGATGGATTTACACCTTCTTTTTATAAGGTGCAACGAAAAAATATATTGATGATCGTACCGGGCAAATATTATCCTGCTTCTTGTGGTCAGGGCTTTTTGATTCATCAATTAATTCAAAAAAAATTATATTTTTCAGAAGACAGGTTTATCAGTATTATTGTCAATAACGGCTTGATGTTTGTCGACTGTCTTTGTAATCAATTGAAATTATATATATTTTTTTGTTTCTGCTGTTTTTTCGGGAAGATTATTTCCTGCTCTGAAAAGTTCAGGAGAAAAGCGGCGCATTTTCTTGACAAAAATACAGCCCTATAGTAATAAAGCAATGACAGTTTTATTGTGGATTTAAAACCGGCTGATGGCAGCCATAAAGAATATCTATTAGGAGGTTTGAAATGCCAACACTTGAACACAACGGGTCATCTTTTCAAGTAGACGAAGACGGATTCCTTCTCAAGGGAATGGAAGAATGGAATGATAACTGGGTTGACTACGTAAAAGGCGTTGAAGGTATTGACGAGTTGACCGACGAGCATCAGAAGGTCATCGACGCTCTTCAAGAGTATTACAAGAAGAACGGAATTGCTCCTATGGTTCGTATTCTGTCCAAAACCACTGGTTATCCACTGAAGAGAATCTACGAGCTTTTCCCATCAGGACCTGGTAAGGGAGCTTGTAAGATGGCTGGACTTCCTAAGCCTACAGGTTGTGTGTAATTATCACATTTCTGACTTGGAAGTAGTTTAGTTGTTTTGAGGGTTGCGGCAGGAATTTGCCGCAACCCTTTTTTTTTGTACTATGGAAGGCTGCGTAGTTCAGGCGATAATTTTGGAAGAAATGCACCTGGCTTGCAATCTTGTGGTGTTATTTTTGAAACGTTGCGGATAAGCTCAATAATAATTTATTTGCTCTCTTGCTTTGTTTGAGCTTGAGCTTGAGCTTGAGCTTGAGCTGGATGCTGATCTTTTGCCGCAGCCTTGATTTCACCTTCAATCCTTGCACCTGGTTCGACAGTCAGACTGCCTGCTTCAAGCTTGCCTTGAAGGCTGCAACCTTTTCTGGCAATCAGAATTTCTGTCTTGACATTGCCGGTGAGAGAGCCAAAGCAATTGAAAGACTTGACAGTAACATCTCCTTCTACCTGACCGGATTCACTGAGAATAAGATTGTCTCCCTGAATATTACCTTTGATTTTACCGTCTATTTTTGCTTTGCCTTTAAAAACAAGTTCACCTGTAAGAGCCATGGAACTGTCAATGATTGAAGAAATTGCTTCCCCTTCAACCTTTTTCATTTTGCTTTCAGCAGTTTCAGATTTCCTAAACATGATTACTTGTTCTTTTTTTGTGCGTATAGGTGGGTGGTTTTTGGTACTTGATCGGTCAGAAATTTGTAGGGATTGATCGTTTTATTGTTCAGGCGAATTTCATAGTGGAGGTGGGGGCCTGTGGAACGACCAGAGCTGCCAACCAGCCCAATAACCTGTCCTCTGTGAATCTGGTCGCCCTTTTTAGCAATAATTTTTTTCATATGGGCAAAAACCGTTTTGTAACCGTTGCCATGACTAATCTCAACATAATTACCGTAGGCACCGTTGGGACCTGCACGCAAGACAACTCCATCTCCAGTTGCATAGATTTTTTGACCACGTTTGGCTCCCAGATCAATTCCTGTATGAAAGGCTGTTTTGCCTTTTAAAGGATCTTTCCTCTTGCCATAGGGGGAGGTGATTCTTCCCGTTACCGGGCGGCCAATAGGCAGTGATCTTAACATATCAAGATATTGATCGGCTTTAAGCAGCAACCTGTCCTGTTCGTTTTCTTCTGGTAAGGCGATATAGGGTCCACCACTGTTTTTGTTGCTGGTGCTGGTCTTTATCTTGTCTACATTAATGCCAATATCGCCAATGACATTTTCAATAAGTTCACTTCGCTCTTTAAGCTCACTGATAGCAGAAGATATAAGTTGTGCCTTTTCTTCCTTGAAGTTTGCGGCCTGTTCAATGTTATCTTTTTTGAGCTTTGCTACTTGAAGATTGAGGCTGAGTTCTTGTGCCTTGTGTTTTTCCTCAATTTCTACTGCCTGCAGCTGGGCTTCACTGAGTCTGGTTTCAAGTTTGGCGAGTTTGTTGTTGATATGACGGTTGGTTGTCCAAAGACCCAATGATGTGATTGCTGCAACACTTAAAATGATCAAGCCGATGCATACAATAGTAGAAGCAATTTTGAACTTCTTTTTTGAAAATGGTATGTTGTATGTCTTGCCGCTATCTTCGGTGATAATGAAATGAAGGTGGCTGCTCATCTTTCTGTTTATCCTGTTAAGTGATTTGCCCGATGACTTTTGCCGAATAGAAAATTGTATGTTGTAAATATTGAAAAACAACTATTTGGGCAAAAAATACAGAGGAAGATAATACTCTTTGGCTTAATTAATTTCAAGTCTAAACATCCCGGAACCTCTCCCCGTTTTTTTTGATCTAGTATCAGAAAATCATTGAATAATCAAAGAGTTACTTAGAAAGACAAATGAAAATCTTTAAAAAAGGAAAATCGGGTGAAATTTTTTACAATCCAGAAGAGCTTGAGTCATAGTGAAGGATAATGCTTGCCACTATACCACTGTTTAGTCAAAGGGTCTTAAACGAGAATAGACCAGGCTAGCAAGAAATTACGACAACAAATGCACAATTTTCAGGGGTGAACTTCGCCGGGATTTCGCTAAGGTTCAAGGCAGATTTGCAGAAGGCATACTTTGGGGCCTTTCAGTAAGCGGTTCGGTTGCCGGATATGCCCGCACCTTAACAAGGCAATTTTTCTACATGCAACTTATAAAAGACTATAAAACCTTTGCTACCGATCCAGGACTGGTTACGAGGAAAGCAGTCCTGGATCGGGATTTCATCTAACTCAAGGAGCGTCAGGCATGAATCAATGATCAGTTGCAGGTGTTCAGATCAACAATCGTTTCTGCCAATGTAACTGTTTTCATACCGGTATAAAACACGGCAACTTTCATCAGACCAGCACCTGGGGTTACCTCTTTGGGCATCTGGACTTCTCTCTGCGGTAGCAATATAAACCCCCTTCCTCCTGCTGGTTGAAATTCTGATTCGTTTTCAGGTTTCAGATAATACTGGAGTGCCAAATTCGTGTCAATACAATGGTGAGTCATATTTTTAATGGTCGTCCACAGCCGGTTCCCGCTGCAATGACTGTTGGTTATCCGGACGTCGAGATCATCAGGCATTGCCGGAAGTTCAGCTGTGCTACTGGTTACCTGTTTGTTACCAAACATAACAATCGCCTTGATATAATCCATTTCTCCACTGCGTCTTAAATCACCTGCCACTACTTGTTCTTTTCCTGGTTCAATGGGCCCAAGGGTTTTAACTGGCATTTCTATTGGACCCCAGGAATGCTGAGACGTTGCAAGGGTATAGTATCTGGCGTTAAACACCAGCTGATCCCCTCCATCGTATTTTGCGTCAGAGTCATTCCGGATTTTCACATGGTACCGGACCAGTTGCAACTGCTGGGTCGGAATGAGCTGAACGTCAGTGATGGTCAGATCCGGCATTAATCTAGGTGGTGCAAATTTTTTCAGAGTTATTACAGGACGGATCTCTCTAAGTTTGTGTTCGGTGGCAGAAGGAGATACAGCCAACGTTGTTTGGGCAGTAACAAAGAATAACGCTGTAATGATAACCAAAAAACAAAATGAATTTTTCACGGCAACTCCTTTCAAGGTTGAAGTGAGTGATAAGTAATCATTTTTCACACAGTTTTGCAAAAGAGCTTATCACACTGAAACTGTAAAAACAACCTTTCTTCCTGCCCAAAACAGGCGATGACCTTTTCTTTATTTTTCCTTTTATGCTATTGTTTTTGATGTTTAATTAGCTGAGTTAATTAACCTCACCTTGTCCTCAAGCAGGATTGGATTGAGTTGTTTGGAGAGAGGGATATTTATGTCGAATTTGTTGAGTTGTCGTGATGTTTCCAAGTCATTTGGGGCACGAAAACTTTTTGAGAATATAGGATTTGTTGTCCATGAAGGTGATCGGATCGGGCTTATCGGACCCAATGGTTCGGGCAAATCTACTCTTTTGAAAATTCTTTGTGGCTTGGAAGATGCGGATACGGGACAGGTCGTACGTCGAAAAAATGTAAGGCTTGGTTATTTGTCTCAGGACGATGAGTTTGATCTGAATAAAAGTGTTGAGGACAATCTATTGGTAGTCCTTGCCGATGAACCTCTTACAGAAATAGAAAAATATACCCGGATTCATGAGCTTCTCAGCAGGGCAGAATTTACAACAAACGATGTGGATGTGCGTTTTTTGTCTGGTGGTTGGCGTAAGAGATTGTCGATTTGTCGTGCCCTTTTATTGCAGCCTGATATCCTGGTGATGGATGAGCCTACAAACCATCTGGATATTGAAGGTATTCTCTGGCTGGAAAAACTCCTTAGTGGAGTGTCGGCTGGGGCAGCGTTATCAGCTTTTATTATTGTTAGCCATGACAGGCGTTTTCTGGAAAATTCATCGAATAAAATTATAGAGCTCTCAGCTGTTTATCCACAGGGACTATTGATGGTCGATGGTAATTATTCAAGGTTTCTTGAGGTTCGGGCAGATTTTCTTGAAGGCCAGCAGCTTGAAGAGGAACGTCTGGCGAATAAACTTCGCAGAGAGGTGGAGTGGCTAAGACGCAGCCCCAAGGCAAGAACCTCTAAATCGCGTTTCCGTATAGATGAGGCTCATAAATTGATGGGAAACCTTGCGGGGGTAAAGGCGAGGAACAGGGCTGAAAAACAGGTAAAGATTGACTTTGATTCCACTGGACGCAGGACAAAAAAATTGCTTGAGGCAAAGTCTATTTCCAAACAATACGGTGAAAAACCCCTGTTTGAAAACCTGGATATGATTCTCTCGCCGGGAACCAAACTTGGGCTGCTTGGTCGAAATGGTTGTGGTAAGTCCACTCTTATGAAACTGCTGGCTGCTGCTGATGGGTCGGGAGAGGAGCGTCCTGATTCAGGTAATATTGATATCGCTGATAAACTGAGAATTGTCAGCTTTGATCAGAACAGGGAGGCGATCAATCCAGATATAACCCTTCGAAGAGCTTTGGCTCCAGAGGGTGATTCCATTATTTTTCAGGGCAGATCCCTGCATGTAGTTTCCTGGGCAAAGAGATTTTTGTTTCGAACAGATCAGCTGAAGACACCTGTCAGGCAACTTTCAGGTGGAGAACACGCACGTATCTTGCTCGCTGATCTTATGAGAAAACCGGCAGATATTTTGTTACTTGATGAGCCTACCAATGATCTTGATATTCCATCCCTTAACGTCCTGGAAGAGAGTTTGCTGGAATTTGCCGGGGCACTTGTCCTGGTGAGTCATGATCGTTTTCTTCTTGATAGGGTTTGTGACTACGTTCTGGGTTTTGGTGCCGAGGAAAGTCCCGTCTATTACGCTTCCTATCAGCAGTGGCTGAAAGATAGTCTTGGCGCTGAAAAAAAAGAGAGTGCTGCAAGAAAGAAAAAGAAAGAGGCGGTGTCAAAAAAGAAATCTATTGGTCAAGGTCGTCTTTCCTATATGGATCAGAGAGAATATGATTCTATCGAAGATGACATAGCAGAAGCCGAACGGCAGGCGGCAGCCTTTGAAGAACAGCTCGAATTACCGGAAGTTGTGTCGGACGCTGAAAAAGCAGCTGAATGCTGGCGGAATCTTGAGAGTGCGAAGGCTGAAGTCGAAAGGCTTTATGAGCGTTGGGATGAACTCGAAGAGAAAAAAATGAGCGATTAAAAATATCTGTTTGCCTTCGGGGAGGGCGTTTGTTGGTGGCTGTTGTGTCAGAGAATTATGGATTTTCCCATTTTTTTAGCCTGGTCTTTTTCTTGTGGCAGGGGCAGCTATGAGTTTTGTGCATGTTCATCCTTATGATATTTTTATTCCTCCAGCCTGCGAGAAGTTGATTGTTGGTACCTTGCCGCCGCCTCGTTTCTCTACCAGGGATTTGAGACCAGAAGATGTCGATTTTTGTTATGGTAGTTGCGACAATATGCTTTGGAGAGTTCTTGATGAACTTTTTGCTTTAGAGCTTCTTTTTGATAATTCGAATGAAGCCGTTTTGCAGCGTAAAATTTTTTTGAAGAAAAAGAGGATTGGCATTTGTGATATTGTTCAGTCCTGTGTCAGAAAAAAGATTGATGCCTCTGATCTTGGCATGGAACAGGTTGTTTTGCGGGATATTTTTCAGCAGTTAAAACTTCATTTTACTGTTAATACATTGCTTTTTACTGGTGGTAACTCTAAAAATGGCCCTGAATATTTTTTTCGCAAGCAGGCAAGAGAGTACGGTGCCAGGCTGGTAATGGAAGAGCCAGGTCACCCAGGAAAGCATAGTTTTTCCTATGCAGGTCGCAGGATAAAAACTATTTCACTTGTATCGCCTTCTAATGCTGCTAACAGAGCTATTGGCAGTACCGCTCTTTATAAGAAGAGAAAACAGGAAAATCCAGAATATACGACATTTGCTTTTCGTCTGGAGCAGTATCGAAATTATTTTTAACTGTCAAAGATAGGGCAGGTAGAAGTGTTATACGCCATTAATCTGTTATAAAAGTCGTTTCTTCTCTTTTCACTGGTTGTAATGACACTTTTCGTCTATAATCAGCGCGTTTTCAAATCAAGACTTTTAAGTAGCCGAAAATATCCTGCCAGGATGCTTTGTGGCTATTTGTTTTAAATTTATATTTTTTCAGGAGATTGATATGGGTGCCAATGGAAAATGTCCAGTAAGAATGAGCTGTAGCTATGGATTTACCAAAATGGTTTTATTATGTATGAGCTTTATTTTCATGATTTCAATGTCATATATTTATGGAGCTCTTCTTGCGTTGCCCGCGTCAACGTTGGTTTACTACTGTATGCAAGGTGTCTTTGCTTCTTTTGCCCAGGCATACTTTTGTTTGACAATGACTTTTGCACTGATGTTTTTAGGTATTACAGTATTGTCCCGGTTGGGTCAGTTGACTCTTGAAGGGAACTATTTGCGTAATACTTTTTACTATGATTTTCTTGAACAATAATTTCCCTTGGTGAAGGGTAACTGGCGGGTTATCCTTCATCATTGTTACAGTTTTCTGAGCCAGTTGTCAATACCATGACGAAACCAGCACTGACCGAAGGGCAGCGAGCACTGCTTTCTGCAATTTTTGCTTCTCTTCCTCCTTCCTTTCAGTTAGCACCGTCTTCTTCTCTTTCCGAAAAGGAATTGTTGGCAATCGCTGGTGGAGAACTGAATCCTGTCTTTTTAACAGATAAGCAGCTTCTGCTTTTTCTTGTAGCCGCAAATGGTTTGTATCGAGGCGGTTTGCCAATTATTTCAGATCATGAGTATGATTTTACCTTTTTGGCAGAGTTAAGGAAAAGAAATCCTGATCATCCTTTTCTTCACTCTGTTGAGGTAGAGACCCAGCTCGATGTTAAAACGGTTGAGTTGCCTGCCAGGATGCTTTCTACTGATAAGGCATATGACTTTTCTGCTATCGAAAGGTGGGGCAAGAGGGTGCAAAAGGCTGCTGAACAAGAAGGAATTGATTTCTCCTCGCTTATCTTTCGGGCAACACCCAAATTAGACGGCTTTGCTGCCTATGATGATGGCAAGGGGCTTTATACTCGTGGTGATGGCAGGCGCGGTACCGATGTGAGTCGTGTCTTTGAGCGGGGATTGAAGGTTGCAGGCGACGGCAGGCGTGGACTCGGGCCGGGAGAAATCGTGGTGAATAAAGATTACTTCGCTGCCCATCTTGCTGAGCACTTTGATAATTCCAGAAATATTCAGGCAAGTCTTTTGCGGGAAGCCGAACTTGATCCCCTTGTTGAAACGGCTGTGATTGATGGGGCTGCGGTTTTTTTCCCTTTTTCCTTTTTGCCCGACTGGCAAGGTGATTGGCAAACGCTTGTTGCTGAATTTACAACAATTGTAGACACTCTCTGGCACAAGGTGCCCTATGATATAGACGGCGTTGTCTTTGAAATTACTCTGGAAAAGCTTAAGGAGGCTATGGGCGCCACGATGCATCATCATCGTTGGCAGATTGCTTTTAAGCGCAATACGGAGTCTGCTCAGGTACGGGTTGTTCGGGTGGTGCCGCAAACCAGCCGTTCGGGCCGGATAAATCCGGTGGCGGAGGTTGAGCCAACACGACTTAGTGGCGCAGAGATCAGACGGGTAACAGTACATCATTATGGCATGGTTCGGGAGAAAGGCGTTGGCGCCGGGTGCCTGGTGGAGCTTACCCGTTCTGGAGAAGTTATTCCGAAGATTGAGAGAGTGATTGAGCCGGTTGAGGATGTCAGTGCTGAAATACCTGTAGAATGTCCAAGTTGCCACAAACCGGTGGTCTGGGAGGATGATTATCTTCGTTGTCACAACAGCCTCAATTGCCCTGCCCAGATTACCCATTCTCTTGAGTATTTCTTTAAAACTCTGGGGAATATTGATGGTTTTGGTCCTTCTTCTATCCAGAAACTTTATGACCACGGGATAATTTCATTGCCGAAAATTTACGCCATGACAGCTTTGGAATTCGAGCAAGCCGGTTTTGGTCCTAAACAGTCTGAAAATATGTTTGCCCAGCTTGTGCGTAGTCGCAGGGAGAGGATAGAAGATTCACGGTTTCTTGCTGCCTTTGGTTTGCCAAGACTTGGCAGGGGGAATTGTGAAAAGCTGTTGCAACACTTTCCCCTTGAGCAGGTTTTTGCTCTGGCAAGGAAAGAGATAGTGGCAAATATCCACGGCTTTCAGGAAAAGACTGCGGAGTCGGTTTGTGCAGGTCTTTCTTCTATCAAGGAGCTCTTTTTTGAACTTTACGGGCTGGGTTTTAATTTGGAGAGAACTCCCCTGCTTGCAGGTGAGGACAAGGCTGTGGAGACCGCTATAGCTGGTGAAACTATCGTTTTTACTGGAAAAATGAAATCAGGCAGCCGCTCCGATATGGAAAGGGAGGTAAAGGCATTGGGTGCTGAGGTGGGCAAATCCATAACTGGTAAAACCAGTATTCTGGTAACAGGAGCCAATGTTGGTTCAAATAAAGTGGCTAAAGCCAAAAAACTGGGTGTGAAAATTATTTCTGAAGCAGATTACCGCTCCTTGCTTGAGCGGTAATCTGTAACTTTTTTTATAAAAGTTTTTTTGCTATGTAATCAACTTCTTTTTTTTATTTGGGTGGGTCAATGAGAATACCCGCCTTGGCTACATTTTCTTTCTCAAGTTCATCAATCATAACAAGAACAGCCTCGGGTGGTTTTCCTGCTTCCCTGCTGATTATCTCTGTTACTCCCTTGCTGATATTTGCTTTCTGCTTTTTGCTCAGTTTTCCTGCGACGCGGATATTTACATAAGGCATTTTTTCTTTCCTGTTTATATTTTGGTTAACTTTTGTCTGCTGATTCGCTAGACTGAATAATATAAGTGTAAATTATAATGAGAAAATTAGCTATTGTAGGTCCTTTTTTTATCTGGGAGTAAGGGATGAATATTCTTGTTACCGGTGGTGCTGGATATATTGGCAGTCATACCTGTGTTGAACTGCTTGAAGCTGGTTATAACGTTACTGTTGTGGACGATTTGTCCAACTCGTCTGAAGAGGCACTCGTGCGGGTTGAGGAACTTACCGGCAGAAAAGTGGACTTTTATCAGATCAACCTGCTTGATAAACAAGGTTTGGAGCAGGTTTTTAAGGAAAAGGAAGGTGAATTTGATACGGTCATCCATTTCGCGGGGTTAAAAGCCGTTGGGGAATCTGTAGAAAAACCACTGCTCTATTATCAAAACAATATTACAGGAACGTTGGTTCTTTGTGAGGTAATGGCGAAGTACGGAGTGAAAAATATAATATTCAGTTCCTCTGCGACGGTTTATGGGGATCCGGCCACTGTGCCAATAACTGAAGATTTTCCTCTTTCTTGCACTAATCCTTATGGTAGAACCAAATTAATGATTGAGGATATTCTCGCAGATCTTAATGTTGCAGACAGTGACTGGAATGTTTGCCTGTTGCGTTATTTTAACCCGGTTGGAGCTCATAAATCCGGCAGGATTGGTGAGGATCCCAATGGTATTCCCAACAATCTCGTACCATACATCTCCCAGGTTGCTGTCGGTAAACTTGAGAGACTTTCCGTTTTTGGAAACGACTATGATACTCCCGATGGCACTGGGGTACGCGATTATATTCACGTCGTTGATTTAGCTAAGGGACATGTTTGTGCTCTTGATAAAGTATTACAACCTGCCGGAGTGACTGTTTATAATCTTGGTACAGGGCAGGGCTATAGTGTTCTTGAAATGGTGAAAGCCTTTGAGCTGGCCTGTGGTAAAAAGGTTCCGTACAGGATAGTGGGCAGGCGAGCCGGAGATATTGCAGCCTGTTACGCTGATCCGGCAAAGGCGAAAAAAGAGCTTGGCTGGCAGGCAGAACTGAGCTTGAAAAAGATGTGTGAGGATACCTGGAGGTGGCAGTCTGAAAACCCGAATGGTTATCAATAAATATTTGTCGCGACTAACACCTAACATGCAAGAGCAGCTTTTGTGCTGCGGAGAATATAATTTTTAGCTGAAAACTCTAAAAGTAAGTTTCAATTAATTTTTTTTGTGGAGGATAGGTAGTAAGCGGTTTTGTCGTCAATCTGCTATGTGTATAAATTATCTACAAAAGATTTTATCTTGCGATAGATTTTCCCGATTTATACTATCGGGAAAATCTTGTTTTGTTCGTCTCGCTATAATGTTACTCTTCAATGGAATCTCAACAAATATAATCGGGATAAATATATCATATGGCATCAAAGAAATATTCTACGATGATTTTTGGTTGTGGGAATGTAATCATGGGGGATGATGGTTACGGACCTTCCGTTGTAGATGAGCTGAATGCTCGTGGCAACCTTCCTGATGATGTACAGGCCGTGGACGTTGGTACTTGTGTTCGTGAGTATCTGTTCGATTATCTTCTGACAGAGGAGGGTAGGCCTGAAAGAATCATAATTCTGGACGCAGTAGATTTCCCGGATCGTTCGCCCGGTGAAGTGTTCTATATTTCACCAGAGAGTATTCCGGCTAAAAAAATTCACGATTTTTCTCTTCATCAGTTTCCCACTGTAAATTTGTTGTTGGAGTTGGAGCAGCATACGGGGATGGAAATCAAGATTCTCGCCGCTCAGATTGAGTATATCCCGGACGAAATTGCACCGGGACTTTCTGAGCCGATGTCTAAAGCCATACCTGTTGCATGTGAGATGATCTCACAAATTCTTTCTGAACAAAGCTAAATGAGGTGACCTTTTATGAAGTATGAATTTAGAGTCAGCGACATGGCGGAGGAATTTGGAGTTCACTCGACTACCGTTAATAATTGGATCAAGTCAGGTTCCCTTCGCGCCAAGGAAGGGCCTGGATCCAAATATCTGATGGAGTTCAGTGATTACCAAAAATTTTGCGAAAGGTTTGGTGTTGAACCAAGTGTTCGACCCCAAAACCACGTACACATGGATCCGTGTACGATTCAGCAGCAAGGTGGTACAGCTGTTCAGGAGCCATTGGTTCTTGATGGTACCAGAAGTGAGCTTGCCGTTGATCCTTCGTGGGCCCAGTCCTGTGTAACATGTGGAACCTGTGCCGCCGCCTGTCCTATTTCCGGTGTTGACGGTCTTGACCCTCGTAAGATCGTGCGAATGGCGGTTATGGGAATGGATCAGGAGTTGGTTGATCTGGATTGGACATGGAAATGTACCATGTGTGGCAAGTGTGAGGAATCCTGCCCTGCAAATATCCAGATTACTGCCTTGATACGTAAAATTCGTGGAACCCGTCCTCGTCCAGCAGTGCCAGGTCCAATTCATAAAGGTGTTGCCATGTGTCTTGAGCGTGGGAATAACCTTGGTATTCCAAGGGATGATTTTGTCTTCCTTTGTGAGGATCTTGGCGAGGAACTTGCCGAGACAAGCTGTCCTGGTTTCAAAACCCCAATCGATGTCGAAGGTGCAAGAGTGATGGTGACCATCAACTCCAAAGAGCCTTTTGGTGAACCAGATGACATGAAGTGGTGGTGGAAGATCTTTTATGCAGCGGGTGAGTCCTGGACAATTCCTTCCGAACATTGGGAAGGTGTTAACTGGGGGCTTTTCTCTGGTGATGATGAAGCTCAAAAAACTATTGTTGGTCGTATAGTTGACAATATGAGGAGGCTTAAGTGTAAGGTGCTTCTTCTGCCCGAGTGAGGCCATGCATACTTTGCAACCCGGTCCGGGTTGGTAAAATGGTTTCCAGAAGTATTTGAAGAATTCCAGATTGTGACAGTGTTTGATCTTCTTCTTGAATATCTCAAGGAAGGCAGGATCAAGCTTGATACCGATGTTCATAAAATGCCTATAGCATATCATGACCCATGCAATTATGGTCGAAAGTCTCTTAAGGAATTTGGCCAGGCGTATTTTGAAGAAGGACGAGAAGTTGCTCGTGCCTGTGCTCCTGATCTGCGAGAACTGAATCCAAACCGTCGTTCAGCTTACTGTTGTGGTGGGGGTGGTGGTACCTGGGCTCTGCCATATACGGATGAGCGTATTTATTATGGTCGAACCAAGGCACGTCAGATTCAGGAATCTGGTGCTGAACTGGTCGTTGCTCCTTGTCATAACTGCCGTGATCAGATCATGAAATCTCTCAAGCCGGAATATGATCTTAATATTGAGGTCAAGTATCTCTGGGAACTTGTTGCAGATTCATTGATTATGCCAGGCAAGGATAAGGCTGATCCAGTTGTTAGCCATCATGTGTAATCAGAGTATGCAATTGCATTTGGAGCAGATTCAAATGCTGACAAGAAATAATCTGTAGAATGACCACAGACTATTTATATTATTAATCGAGAGGAGACACCTGTCATGCTGGACAATAAAAAAGTTGGATCGGTGATGATTGTGGGAGGTGGCGTCACGGGCATGCAGTCGGCCCTTGATCTCGCTGATGCTGGTTACTTCGTCTACCTGATTGAGAAATCTGGGGCTATCGGCGGAGCCATGGCTCAGTTGGATAAGACTTTCCCTACCAATGATTGCTCGATGTGAATTATCGCGCCTAAATTGGTTGAGTGCGGTCGGCACTTAAATATAAAATTGATGACTCTCAGTGAAGTAACCAATATCGCAGGTGAAGCGGGTAACTTTACTGTAACCGTAAAAGAATCTCCACGTTATGTGGATGTTGACAAGTGTATTGCTTGTGGTGCTTGTACAGCTAAATGCCCCAAGAAGGTTGACAGCGAGTATGATGCTGAAACCGGAAAGCGTAAGGCTATTTATGTGAAGTATTCCCAGGCTGTACCATTGAAGTACCAGATCGATGCAGATAACTGTATACGTCTGAACGCTATGCGTGCTGGAAAGGAAAAACTTCCTTGCGGTCTCTGTGAAAAGGCTTGTGATGCTGGTGCTATCAATTACAACGATACAGAAAAAATTCATGAAATTAACGTTGGAGCAGTAGTTCTTGCTCCTGGTTTCGAAGCTCATGATCCTGGTCCTGCAAAGGTTTGGGGTTATGGGGTATATCCCAATGTTGTTACCTCCATGCAGTTTGAGCGTTATCTCTCTGCTACCGGTCCAACCGAAGGTCATATTGTACGGCCTTCCGATGGTAAGGAAGCCAGAAAGATTGCCTTTTTGCAATGTGTTGGTTCCCGCGATACCAATCTTTGTGGAAATCGTTACTGTTCTTCTGTCTGTTGTATGTATGCTATCAAGGAAGCTGTTATGGCGAAAGATCACGTTGATGGTCTTGAGACTGACATTTTCTATATGGATATGCGTACCCATGGCAAAGAGTTCGATAAATACATGGAAAAAGCAAAGAACAATTCAGGCGTTCGCTTTGTTCGTTCCCGTGTAAATGCTATTGAACCACACATGGATACCGGCGATCTTCGTCTGAAGTATATTAATGATAAGGGCTTGGCCAAGGAAGAATACTACGATATGGTCGTTCTTTCGATTGGTCTCGAAACGCCTAAACATGTTCTTGAACTTGCCAAGACAGCAGGTATTGAGATTACCAATGACAGATTCGCCAAAACCAGTGACTTTGCTCCTGTTCAGACTAGTCGTGAAGGTGTCTTTACCTGTGGTGCCTTTGCAGGTCCTAAGGATATTCCCCAGTCTGTTGTTGAAGGTTCGGCAGCAGCAGCGGCAGTCGCTGATCTTCTTGCTCCTTCCCGTAACGAACTGACGAAAGAGAAGGTATGGCCTGAAGAACGTGATATTACTACTGAAGAACCTAAAGTTGGTGTTTTCGTATGTCACTGTGGTTCCAACATCGCTGGTTTTGTTGATGTGAAAGCTGTTGAGGAGTACGCAGCAACTCTGCCACATGTAAAATATGTAGAGCGCAATCTGTTCTCCTGTTCTCAGGATGCCCAGGAAAAAATTGCTGGTGTTATTAAGGAGCAGGATCTGAACCGTATTGTTATTGCGGCCTGTACTCCAAGAACTCATGAGCCTCTGTTTCGTGAGACCTTGAAGTCAGCCGGTCTTAATGAATATCTTGTTGAAATGGCAAATATAAGAAATCAAAACTCCTGGGTACACTCTAACGTTCCTGATGAGGCAACTGCAAAGGCCAAGGATCTTGTCCGTATGGCTGCTGCCAAGGTTTCTTTTGGTGAAGCACTGAGTCCAATCAACGTTGCTATTAACCAGAAGGCACTTGTCATTGGTGGTGGTGTCGCTGGTATGACTGCTGCATTAAATCTTGCTGAGCAGGGCTTTACTGTGAGCCTCGTTGAGAAGACCGATACCCTTGGTGGTGCAGCGCTGAAGCTCAAACATACCTGGTCCGGTGAAGATGTTGTACCTCAGGTTCAGACCCTTGCTGATAAGGTAAACTGGAACGATAATATTACTGTATTCAAGGAGGCTGAGGTTGTTGAGGCGGAAGGATTTGTTGGTAACTTCAAATCTACAATCAGGGAAGCCAATGGCAATCAAACCATTCTGGAACACGGTGTAGGTGTTGTCGCTACAGGCGCAGTTGAGTACAAACCTGAAGGTGAGTATGGCTACGGTGAAATTTCCGGAGTTGTTACTTCTTCTGAATTTGACCAGAAGCCGGTTCCTGCGGATGCAAAGAATTTTGCGTTCATTCAATGTGTTGGTTCCCGCGAAGAAGGAGCAATGTATTGCTCTAAGGTATGTTGTACCCATTCAGTACAGGCTGCAATTGAACTGAAAGAAGAGGATCCTGCTCGAAACGTATATATTCTCTATCGTGAGATGCGTACCTATGGTCAACGGGAGGCTCTCTATCAGAAGGCTCGTAAGCTTGGGGTCATTTTTATCAACTATGAAGTACATGGTAAGCCAGAGGTTACTGCTGGTGACGGTGTAATCAATATTACAGTATGGGATCACGTACTTCATCGTCCGTTGAAGATCGGTGTTGATCAACTGATTCTGGCAACTGCTATCAGACCAAATGCCGATACTGAGGCTATTTCTAAACTGTATAAGGTTCCTGTTGATGCTGACGGTTTCTTCCTTGAAGCCCACGCTAAACTCCGTCCAGTTGATTTCTCGACTGACGGTATGTATGTAACAGGTATGGCACACTATCCTAAGCCTGTTGAAGAGTCTGTTGCTCAGTCTCTTGCTGCAGCTGCACGCGCTGCTACTGTCTTGTCCAAGACAGAAGTATCTCTCGATGCAGTTAAGGCTACAGTTGATACTGTAATGTGTGACGGTTGTGCACTTTGTGTGGACGTTTGTCCGTATGGTGCAATATCTCTTAAAGCAAGAGAGGATGGTCAGCCAGGTAAGCATATCAGTATAAACAAGGCCAAGTGTAAAGGTTGTGGATTGTGTCAGGGAACATGTCCTAAGAGAGGCGTATTTGTTGCTGGTTTCACCATGGAACAGATAAGCAGCCAGGTTAAGGCAGCTCTTGAGGTCTAATTTCTTGTTTACAAACATTCAATGAACACTAGGAATAATAAGGAGTAGATCAAATGAGTTTTGAGCCTAAAATCATTGCATTTTGTTGCAACTGGTGCTCATACGCCGCTGCTGATCTTGCGGGCGTTTCCAGGATGCAATATCCGCATAATGTGCGAATTATCCGTGTAATGTGCTCAGGTATGGTACATCCTGAGTTTGTTATGGATGCTCTCGACCAGGGAGCCGATGGCGTTATGGTACTTGGCTGACACCTTGGTGAATGTCATTACCTGGACGGTAATTATAAAGCAAAGACCCGCTCTGAAATGATTGTAGCTATGCTGGAGGAGATGGGAATTGATAGAGATAGGTATACTGTGAGTTGGGTATCTTCAGCCGAGCCTGATAAATTTGCTGCTGCTGTAACCAACTTTACCAATCAGGTCAAGCAACTTGGGCCTATTAAAACTGAACCCGCTGAAGAAGCGGCCTAAAGGAGGGCGATATGGGTGTTAAAACAGCATTGGAATGGTTGGGTTCGTGTTCCGGATGCGAGATCGCTATCCTGAATATTGGCGAAGATCTTGTTCCAATTATTACAGAAGCACTGGATATTGTTCACGCTCCGGTGCTTATGGATCATAAGTATTTTGGTCAGACTGGTGAGGGGGTTGAGCTCACTATCCCGGAAGCAACTGTTGGTATTGTAACCGGTGGAGTTGGTAACCACGAGCATATTGAAGTTCTTGAGGAAATGAGAAGGAAATGTGACGTTCTTATTGCTCTTGGTTCCTGTGCAACCCATGGTGGTATTCCTGCTCTCATGAACGGTCAAAATCAGAAAGAAAGTTGGAGTGATATTTTCAGTTCTGCTGATGATGGTGGTGAAAATGTCCCTAACATCGAAGTTCCTGAGCCTCTTGACCGTATTTATGCCTGTGATGAGAAGGTGAAGATTGATTTGAAGGTTCCTGGATGTCCGCCTAATCCGGCACATATTGCGGAGGTTATCATTGCTCTTCTTGAAAACAGAGAGCCTATGTTGCCAACTCGTTCCGTATGTGACACATGTCCAACCAGACGTGAAGGTAAGGGGGCTGTTAACAAGGTTAAACGTTTTATCACTAATGCTGAGTTCACTCCGGGTGAGCCTATTAGTGAGATGCGCTGTCTGCTCGAACAGGGCTTCATGTGTATGGGACCGGTTACTGCTGCGGGTTGTGCCAAGTATGGTGCTCCTAGCTGTATTAGTGCCCGCGTTCCATGTCGCGGCTGTTTCGGACCTGTTCGTGGTGATGGAAATCAGATGATTGATATGATGAATGCTCTGGCAAGTAATGGAATTGACTTTAATTCTGTGGTTGATCGTCGAGGTCTGCTTCGTTTCTCTGGAGCTCACGGACGTCTGAGACCAGTAAAGAAACCTGCCGTTGTTGAGGAGAAATAAAATGGGAAAAGTACTAAATATTGCACCAGTTTCCCGTATTGAAGGACACGCTAAAATTGCTATTCATCTTGATGATGGTGGCAATGTGGAAGATGCATTCCTCCACATTCAGTCCTTACGCGGGTTTGAAAAGTTTATTGAGGGACGTCCTGCAGAGGAAGTTCCTCGTATAGTTAATCGTATTTGTGGAATTTGTCCATGGATGCATCATACTGCCTCCAATAAGGCTGTAGATGGAGCTTTCGGTGTTACTCCTACTCCTACAGGTCATAAGCTTCGTGAGCTGCTGCAGGTAATTGCTCATATTAATGATAAAATTCTGCACTTTTTCTTTCTTGCGGCTCCTGATTTTGTTTTAGGACCGGACGCCGATTATTCTGTACGTAATGTAATTGGTGTAGTTAAGGCAGCTCCTGAACTTGCGACTCAGGTCGTTAAGATGCGTCAACTTGGTCAGATGTTGATTGATAAGTTTGCTGGAAAGGCCATTCATCCAATTGCTGCTGTCGTTGGTGGCTTTGCCAAGCCAATGACAGAGGAGGAGCGCAAGGAACTTCAGGAAGGAATCAGAACCTTGCTTGACTTTTCTGAATATGCACTTGATTTTGCCATTAACAATGTATTTTCCAAATATATGGATGTCATTGGCGAGCTTGGTGTGATCAAGACCGGTTTTCTTGGAACTGTAGACAAGGAAGATGGTTCTCTTCGCCTGTTTGATGGTAATCTGCGTCTGATGAGGGCTGATGGAACGTTCGATGACTTCGATACTAACGACTATAGAACGTATCTTGGTGAGCATGTAGAGCCTTGGGGCTATTCGAAGATGCCTTTTGCCAAAAACTGGGATGAGGGATTCGACATGAATCTTGATACTCCCAAGGGTATTTATCGCTCCAATACTCTTTCCCGTATCAATGTTTGTGATCAGATTTCCACACCTAAGGCAAATGCTGCTCTTCAGGCATTCCGAGAAGCTTTTGGACGTCCTGCCCAGCAGACTCTTCTCTATCACTATGCCCGTCTTATTGAGCTTGTCTACTCTTGTGAGCGCAGCCTCGAGCTTCTTGATTGGGAAGGAATTACTGATCCTAATGTGCGTGCAGCAGAGATTGAACCTAAGGCTGGTCGTGGTGTTGGTGTTGTTGAGGCTCCTCGTGGAACTCTTATTCACGATTATGAGACAGATGATCAGGGTTGCATCACCAAGGCAAACCTGATTGTAGGTACCACTCATAATATTGCGCCAATGAACATGAGTGTTAAGCAGGCAGCTACAACACTTATCAGCGGCGGTAAGTATGATGAGGGTATTCTTAATCAGGTGGAGATGGCGGTACGAGCCTATGACCCCTGAATGTCTTGTGCTACCCACCGCCTGGATGGCGGCATCCCTGTCTCCATTTCTATCATCGATAAAGAAGGTAAGGAAATCGATCGAATTGAAGACTAGCTGGTATTACAATAAGGGAAATCCTGAAAATATTTTTATGATTTCCTGAGTTGAAAGGGGTGATGAAACTGTTAAAAGCTCATCACCCCTTTTTTTGTTCAGGAAAGAACTTGTCGGGAGTCCTTTTTGGGGTAAAATTTCTTTTCATTTTAGTGAGTAACTGCTAATTATTGCGATTGAAAAGGAGTAGAAGACGGTGACAAAAAGCCAGACAAAAGCTGAAGATATAGTTCGGGAAATACATGCGATTGTAGATCGACCCATTCGCTTGATGGTTGTTTGCGGAACCCACAACCGTGCCATTCTAAGATATGGTATTCGTCAGCTTATGCCCGGTCTTATCGATCTTGTTGCAGGTCCAGGCTGTTCTGTTTGTGTAATGCCCGCCGGTCATGTTGATGCTTTTGTCAAGGTTGCAAGAAAGGCTAATGTGATTACCGCTACCTGTGAAGATCTTTTACGTTTGCCGGGAAGTGTTGAATCTTTAGAAGATGTTCGTAGAGAAGGTAAAAGGGTTGAACTTATTTCATCTCCTCGTGAGGCTCTTGAAATTGCCTATGCCGAACAAAACTATACAGTTGTCTATCCTGCTGTCGGATTTGAAGCAACAGCCCCATTGGTTGCCGAAACAATTCTGGAAGCTGCCAGAAATGGGGTTGAAAATTTTTGTGTTATCCCTTCAATCCGTCTCTTGCCCCCTAGTATTGATGCACTTCTTCTGGATCAAAAACTCAGGATACAGGGATTACTTTGTTCAGAGCATCTGAATACTATTTCTGATACCCATGCCTATACCAGACTTGCCAAAAAACATAACCTTGCCTGTTCCATTGCTGGTTTTGCCAAGGAAGATATTTTACGGGCAATATTGCGGATGATTCGGCAGATTCAGCTGGGAGAGTCTGTGACTGAAGAGTCTGGTGCCTTTGTTTATTCTTCTGAAGAAAATGCCAGGGCAAGAAAAATGGTATCGGAGGTGTTTTTTGCCCAGGAGACCATCTGGCGGGGTCTTGGTGCTATTGCTGAATCAGGCTTTGTCATTCGTGACGAACTGTCACTTTATGATGCAATTAAACGGTTTAATATCCGCTTCGGAGAAGGTCAGGAACAATGCCTTTGTCATTGCAATGATATTATCTCTGGGCGAGCCTTGCCACCGGATTGTCCGGCTTTTGGTATGGCCTGTACTATCAGCAACCCTGTTGGTCCTTGTATGATTTCCGATGAGGGTATCTGTGCTGCCTATTTTAAGTATAATATGGAGCATCCGAAGTATTCACGAGTTGATGGTTAATTTTATTGACTTAATTTCATTGTATTTATCTCAATTATAGAAAGAAAAAATGCACGAATTTTCTCTTGCTCAGGGGCTGCACGATCAAATAATGGATCTGGTTCGCGAACATGACGTGAAGAAGGTTTCCAAGGTGGAAATATGTATAGGTGATAATGCGGGTATTGTCACTGACTCTTTTCTCTTTGGTTTTAATGTTATTGCCGGTCAACATGAAGCAACAAAGGAGGTCGAGTTGATTGTTCATACCGATGACGGCAAGGATTTGATGTTGATGCGTCTTGAACTGGCTTAACCTGCCAAATTTTTCTGATTGTTTTTTTCATATAATTAGTGTCGCTGTTTTTTCTCCCTTTACTTTGCTGAAAATTTCCTTTGCAAAGATTCATAGAAAATCCCAATAGCTGGTCCCTTTTCTATCGAAACTACCTGTTTGACAACAGGAGCAGATCGCAGCAAATTGTCTTTGGTTTATTTGAGAGTCGAACCAATTTTTTGTGGGGATCATGTTTTTTGAGAAAATATTAAAACATATTGATCTGGCGTGCAGGCTCCTTCTGGCAACTGTTTTTGTTCTTTCTGGAGTAACCAAGATACTTGATTTGCAAGGGTTTTCTTTAGCTCTTGAAGCCTATGGAATGTTTCCGGATTTATTAATATTTCCTGTTGCCTTGCTTTTGCCGCCTTTTGAAATAGCGTTAGCAGTTGGTCTCATTCTGAACAAACGGATTGCCCTTTGGGCTTCCCTTGGACTTATGCTGTTGTTTATTTTTATATTGGCTTACGCGATGTATTTGGGGCTCGATATAGATTGCGGTTGTTTTGCTACCGGAGATCCTGAGACAAAGGCTTTTTCAGGAGTGCGATCAGCCTTTTGGCGGGATATTGTCCTGTTGCTGGTGCTGGCTGTTCCCTGTTGGCGTAGTTGCAGGAAAACAAGTTGTACTCACTGATATTATTTACGTTATTTTAAAGAATGGAGGAAAAATGAAATTTAAAATCTCAGCAATATTGACCATTGTTTGTTTTTTTTGGGCTGGAAATGTTTTTGCGTTTTTGGGCACGTCAAGGTTTGAGAAGGAAGTAGAGAAAGAAAAAGGAGCACTCAAATTATTCGATGAGGTACAACGAGGTGGTTATGGACTTATAGGCACGGAAGATTTAAAAAAATTGATTGATTCTAATGAAAATATTGTGATTGTTGATACCATGCCCTATGAGGCCAGCTACAAAAAGGCACATGTGCCGGGGGCAAGGCAGTTTCTTTTTCCAATTCCTGATATGGAGAAATGGGATACTGAAAAAACTGATGGTAAAACTGAGGCGGATTACAAGGCTCTGCTTGGTGATGATCTGAACAGGAAAATTGTGGTTTACTGTGGTTTTGTCAAGTGTACACGCAGTCATAACGGTGCGGTCTGGGCAAGGAAACTGGGGTATAGAAATGTTTTACGCTATCCCGGAGGTATTTATGCTTGGAAAGGTGCTGATTATAAGGTGGATCAAGTTAAATAGGCGGTACTGAAAAAGATTGGGTACATTATCTCGATGAAATATTAATTTTTTCATTGAGATAAGTATTTTTCAGCTCGACATAGGTTGTGGCAGAATCCTGTAAAGATCCCAGTTCTTCAACTGTAAGTTTTCTTATCTGCCTGGCTGGACTACCCATGTAGAGATAACCAGATTTAAGTAGCTTGGCTGGTGGAACGAGAGAACCAGCCCCAAGCAAGACCTCATCCTCAATTATTGCTCCGTCCATTATCACAGAACCCATGCCGATGAGCACTTTGTTGCCGATGGTGCAGCCATGCAGCAATACCTGGTGACCGATAGTGACATCGTCGCCGATGGTAATCGGGAATCCTGCCGGATTGTCTTTACTTTTGTGGGTGACGTGCAGCACAGAATTGTCCTGAATATTGGTGCGTCTGCCAATGGTTATGGAATTTACATCCCCCCTGATGGTGACCAGAGGCCAGACGGAGCTTTCTTCTCCAATACTCACATTTCCTATCAGCACAGCCTGTTTATCAATATAACAGTCGTTGCCTATTTGGGGAAAATCGTGCTTAAATGGGCGTAGCATCTTTGTCTTCCTGCATGGTTTTTCTGGAAAATTATTGACCAGGAAAGTAAGATAATTCCATTTTTGCGTCAATAGCGTAAGAGGTTTATATGAGCAAGATAATAGTACGGTTGCTCTTTTTATTGATACTGTTTCAGCCCTGTATTGTTTTTGGGCTTGAGCCTGATGAATTGCTGGTGTTGGCGAACAGGCGGGTAAAGGGGAGTGTTGCTCTTGCTGAATACTACATGGAGAAAAGAAATATCCCTAAGGAAAATCTGCTTGTTTTGGCAACTTCTGGTCGTGAGGTTATCAGCAGGGAAGAGTACGAAAAGAATATACTTACCAAGGTACAAAAAAAACTGGCCGAGTATGAAAAGGCAGAAATTGCAGGTATTGTCACTGTATATGGTATTCCTCTCAAGGTGCTTCCTCCCAGGGTTGTGGGGAAAGAGAAGAAGGAGTTGCTCAAGTTGCGCAAATCCCTGCAAATTCTTCGAAGAGATAAGGCTGAAAAGAAGGAGATTCAGCAAATAGAGGCCCGAATTAAGAAACTTTCAGGTACAAACAAGCGAGCTGCTGTTGATTCTGAACTGGCTATGGCCAAAGTGAAAGCCTATCGTCTCGATAGTTGGATAGCCAATCCGTATTTTGCCGGTTTCTATTCCAGCCCGGCTGGTTTTACAAAAGATGATGTGTTGCTGGTGAGCAGAATTGATGGGCCCGATCTCGATGTTGCCTATCGAATTATCAATGATTCCCTTGCGGCTGAAAAAAATGGTCTGGCAGGGAAGGCATATTTTGATGCCAGGTGGACGCTCCCGGAGAAGAAACAGCTTTCAGGCTACGCCCTCTATGATGCTTCGATTCACCAGGCGGCTCTGGCGATGAAAGAGAAGTTTTCTGTTATTCTTGATAATAAGGAAAAATTGTTTGCCGAGAACAGTGCGCCTGATGCAATGCTGTACTGTGGCTGGTATTCTTATGGAAAATATATTGATAGCTTTACATGGCTGAGAGGAGCAGTTGGTTATCATATTGCCAGTGCCGAATGTTCAACACTCAAGAAAAAAGATTCAACAGTCTGGTGCCTGAAAATGTTGGAAAAGGGGGTCGCTGCAACTGTTGGCCCGGTATACGAACCCTATGTGCAGGGTTTTCCACTGCCGGAGATTTTCTTTAAGACCTTTGCTTCCGGTGACTATAATCTGGGCGAGAGTTATCTGCTTTCCTTGCCCTTTGTTTCCTGGCAGGTGATTCTTGTTGGTGATCCGCTTTATCAACCTTTTCATTGAAGACGATTTTCCAGGAAACTAAGAAGAAAGCTGTGGGCGATGTGATTACTGGGACTTGCCGTGAAGGTGAAATAGAAAATATTGCGAAAATTATGGGGATGTATGAAAACTGTGCATCTCCCTGAGTTCCTGGATTCTTGTTTTCTGTTCATCAATGATGCAGTATCGAAAGGTTATGCCGGCAGCACTTCCACCCCGGTATGTATCGGCCATAAAACTGCATTTGCTGCGAATCTGTTGTTCCCAGGCCTGCTGGTTTTTGTTCAGAAGGTCTATGGCAAGGTTGTCCAGATCTATCTTTATTTCGTCCAGGACTTCATCGATTCGCAGGGCAAGAGTACGCATGGCTTCGTCGCCTCGCCTCTTTTGGCTGTAGGTATCCAGGGCGTCATCAATAAATGTGTGCCAGTCCTTGTCCTCGGGGAAAGAAAAGTCCTCCGCCTGAAGGGTAAGGGGCGACAATAACAGTAAAAATAAAGCAGGTATCAGATTGTACATAGATCTGTTATCAAATAGTTATTATGAATTGTATCAATATTACCCCACGAGTTTTGATGAAGTCAATTGCTTTAGTCTCACTTATGGATTAATTATTTGCCCTGCTTTCCCTGGTCTTGGTTGTTTGTTGCTTATCGGATTTATCAACTGTTTTGCTGGGGCAATTTGAGGTGCTATTATGGATATTTTTTCAACTGCCATACTGCTTTTTATGATTATGGATCCACTTGGCAATATGCCGGTATTTCTTTCTGTAATTACCAGTGTGCCCGAAGAGCGAAGGAGAAGGGTGTTAGTGCGGGAAATGTTGATCTCCTTGCTTGTGATGGTCAGTTTTTTATTTCTTGGCGGGCAAATGATGGATGTCATGGGATTGCGGCAAGAGTCGGTTGCCATTGGCGGTGGTCTTGTTTTGCTGCTAATTGCTCTTCGTATGGTTTTTCCTTCAAAAGATGGTGTCTTGGGTGTACAACCTGAAGGCGAACCGATTGTTGTGCCATTGGCGATTCCCTGTATTGCCGGTCCGTCTGTCCTGGCAACCCTGATGGTTATTACTCATCAGTTTCCTGGTCATCCCTTCCAGTGGCTTTCCTCCGTATTTCTGGCCTGGGGAGCAACGGCCATGATAATGATCTTTTCGGACAAGTTGTTAACAATACTTGGCAAGAAAGGGATTATTGCTCTGGAGCGTTTGATGGGCATGATTCTGGTCATTCTTTCTGTGCAGCTTTTCCTGGATGGTGTGATTGGTTTCATTAATCAGTAATTCATGCTTTTGCCTGAACAGCGTTTCAAAATTCAGCTTTTTTTATGTTTTAGAGAATAATCTTTTGACATTTGCGGTTAAGTTGCTGTAATGTCAAGTTTGCTGCTCTTTCTTATTGTTTTCTGTCCTCTGTCATGTGTTGAAAACGTAAGATTATTTTGAGAGCCATTTCGTTCTTTGTTTTCATGGCTTCATCACTCCGTTGCCTGTGAAAAGATGTTTTTATCTGGAGGTGTCAATGTCTTTGTATGATCCTGATCTGGTTAAGGATAATTGTGGATTCGGGTTAATTGCCCATTTGCAGGGAGAGCCGAGTCATCGATTAGTACGTACCGCTATTGGGGCTCTTGCTCGTATGGCTCATCGTGGTGCCGTTAATGCTGATGGGAAAACCGGTGATGGCTGTGGCTTGCTGTTACAGAAACCTGATTCTTTTTTCCGAGCCATTGCCAAAGAAGCAGATTGGCAGCTCGGCAGCCGTTATGGCGTTGGCATGATTTTTTTTAGTCAGGAAGCGGATAAGTATCACAGGGCAAAGGACATTATAGAAGAAGAGCTGGCCAAGGATACGCTTACCTTTGTGGGCTGGCGCAAGGTACCTGTTAAGGATGATGTGCTGGGGGCTTTGGCTCGAACGTCCTTGCCAAGGATTGAGCAGGTTTTTGTTAACTGCCCACTTGGCTGGGGAGTGCGAGATTTTGAGCGCAGGCTTTATATGGTGCGCAGGCGTATTGAAAAGCGTATTGTTGATGATGCCGACTTTTATATTTCAAGCCTTTCAAATATGGTGGTAGTGTATAAGGGTTTATGTCGCCCCAAAGATTTGCCTGACTTCTACAAGGATTTGGCTGATCTTCGTATGCAATCTTCAATTTGTCTCTTTCATCAACGTTTTTCCACTAATACTCTGCCCAAGTGGAAACTGGCACAGCCTTTTCGTGTTTTGGCTCACAATGGTGAGATTAATACCATCGTTGGTAACAGGCAGTGGGCGCAGTCCCGTTCTTATAAATTAACCTCGCCGCTTTTGCCAGATATGCAGGACGCTGCACCTTTTGTCAATATGTCCGGTTCGGATTCATCTGCTCTGGATAATATGCTGGAACTTTTTCTTGCAGGTGGTATGGATCTGTTCAGAGCCTTTCGGTTGTTGATACCACCTGCCTGGCAGAAGCATCCTGAGATGGATGATGACTTGCGTGCTTTCTATGATTTTAACTCCATGCACATGGAGCCTTGGGATGGCCCGGCCGGGGTTGTTATGAGTGATGGACGGTTTGCAGCCTGTGGGCTTGACCGAAATGGTTTACGTCCTGCACGCTATGTGGTTACCACGGATAATCTGATTACTCTCGCGTCAGAGGTTGGAATATGGGATTATCAGCCAGACGAGGTGCTGGAAAAGGGGCGGGTTGGGCCGGGTGAATTGCTGGTTCTCGATACAGAGAAAGGTAAACGCTGGACATCCTGGGATATTGACCGTGAGTTGAAATCTCACCACCCCTATCGTCAATGGATGGAAGAGTGTTGTCATCATCTCGTTCCTGTGGAGAAGCTGGATGAATCAGCTCTTGGTGAACGACTTTTTGATGATAATAAACTAAAAATTTACCACAAGCTTTTTGGCTGGACCAGGGAAGAGCTGGAGCAGGTTGTTCAGGTTCTGGGTGAGTCGGGACAGGAGCCAATTTCCTCTATGGGAGATGATACGCCGGTAGCAGTACTCTCCAAAAAACAGCGGCCGATGTATGATTATTTCAGGCAGAAGTTTGCTCAGGTTACCAATCCTCCTATTGATCCGCTTCGAGAGAATCATGTTATGTCTCTGGCAACCAGTATCGGGCGCGAGCAGAATGTCTTTAATGAGACCCTGGGCCATGCGGAGAGGGTGATGTTTGCATCGCCTGTTCTTTTATACAGTGATTTTCAACAGCTTTTAGCATTGCAGGAAAAGGATTATAAACATGTCTTTTTTGATTTGAACTATGATCCTGAGTTAGGTCTAAGAGAGGCCGTCGAGAGGTTGTGTGCTGCTGTCGTGGCTGTTGGTAAAAAGGATAATGCGGTATTGATGGTACTTTCAGATCGTAATATTTCCTCCTCTACCCTGACTATTCCAGCAGCAATGGCTGTGGGGGCTGTTCAGCAGGTTCTGGTCAGGAATCATCTCCGCTGTGATACCAACATCATTGTTGAAACTGCATCAACGCGGGATCCCCATCATTTTGCTGTTCTTCTTGGTTTTGGAGCTACGGCTGTTTATCCTTATCTCGTTTATGAGTCATTGGCACAGATGGTGGATCATCGTGCTACAAATCTTTCCTTACAGCAGCTCTGTATCAATTATCGTAAGGGCATTAACAAGGGACTCTATAAAATTCTTTCCAAGATGGGCATTTCAACCATCGCCTCCTATCGTTATTCAATGCTCTTTGAGGCTGTTGGTTTAAGTGATGAGATTGTTGAGCTTTGTTTTAAGGGTGTTGCCAGTCGTATTGGTGGTGCTGATTTTCTTGACATAGAACAGGATCTAAAGGCTAATGCGGGTTTTGCCTGGGAGAAACAATATAAGCCTTTGCTCCATGGCGGCTTTATCAAGTATGTTTATGGTGGTGAGTATCATGCTTTCAATCCTGAGGTCGTTCGGAGCCTGCAAGCTTATGCCAGAAGCGGGGATGAAAAAGATTACAGACAATATTCAGAACTTGTTAATAAAGGTTCAGTTGCCAGACTGCGGGATCTTTTTCAGCTGAAATACCCTGAAAAGCCATTATCTCTTGATGAGGTAGAGGCTGAAAAGAATTTTTATGGGCGTTTTGATTCAGCGGCTATGTCCATTGGGGCTCTCAGCACAGAGGCTCACGAGTCGCTTGCTATTGCCATGAACAGGCTTGGAGGATACTCCAACTGCGGTGAAGGTGGAGAGGATCCTGCCAGGTTTGGAACAGAGAAAGTTTCCAAAATTAAACAGATTGCCTCTGGCAGGTTTGGTGTTACTCCTCACTATCTAACCAATGCTGAGGTTCTGCAAATCAAGATGGCGCAGGGAGCCAAGCCCGGTGAGGGAGGGCAGCTTCCGGGACATAAGGTAACGGTACATATTGCGGAACTGAGACATTCTGTGCCAGGCGTAACGCTTATTTCTCCGCCCCCACACCATGATATTTATTCCATTGAGGATCTGGCGCAGCTTATCTATGACCTGAAACAGGTTAACCCTGAAGCATTAATCAGTGTCAAGCTGGTTTCCGAGCCAGGGGTTGGTACTATTGCAACGGGTGTAGTTAAAGCCTATGCCGATATGATTACTATTTCTGGTTATGATGGAGGTACCGGCGCAAGTCCCCTGACTTCTGTTCGTTACGCTGGCAGCCCCTGGGAGCTTGGTCTTGCCGAAACGCAACAGGCACTGGTAGCCAACGGGTTGCGACATAAGATCAGATTGCAGGTTGATGGTGGTTTAAAGACTGGACTTGATATTGTCAAGGCTGCAATTTTAGGTGCTGAAAGTTTCGGTTTTGGAACAGCACCGCTGATAACCCTTGGCTGTAAGTTTCTACGTATCTGTCATTTGAATAACTGTGCGACAGGTGTTGCTACCCAGGATGAGGTCTTGCGCAAGAAATATTTTGCCGGACTCCCTGAAAGGGTAATGAACTATTTTTCGGGACTTGTTGCTGAAACCAGACAAATCATGGCTGAGCTTGGTGTTACCCATCTTGTTGATCTTATAGGACGAACTGATTTGCTGGAAGTAGTAAATGGGGAAACCGCGAAACAGGCCAAGCTGGATCTATCCGCGATTTTAGCTCCACTGCCGGAATCTCCTCATCCTTATTATCATACGGCAACCAACTCACCTGTTGATCCAGGTACGATGAATAGCAAACTCATTGAAGAATTTTCGGACTGTGTTGATACATCCTCCAGAAGCAGTGCGACATTTACCGTTTGTAATACAGATCGTTCCGTTGGCGCAAAACTCTCTGGACTGATTGCCCGGAAACATGGCCGGGAGGGGATGAGTGATGATTCCATTGTGGTTAATCTTAATGGTACTGCTGGTCAGAGTTTTGGTGTCTGGAATAACCACGGTTTATCGATGATTCTTACAGGAGATGCCAACGACTATGTAGGCAAGGGTATGACTGGAGGCAAACTGGTGGTACGTCCGCCCCGCGGGGTTTCCTATGAGAGTCATCGGGCAACTATTATAGGTAATACCTGTCTCTATGGTGCCACGGGTGGCAGATTGTATGCAGCTGGCAGAGCGGGTGAGCGTTTTTGTGTTCGTAATTCCGGGGCCAGAGCTGTGGTTGAAGGTGTTGGAGATAATGGTTGCGAGTATATGACAGGTGGAGTTGTTACTATCCTTGGTGAAACTGGGGTTAATTTTGGTGCCGGTATGACTGGTGGTTTTGTGTATGTGCTGGACGAGCATGACAGCTTTGAAAAGCGTGTTAACGGAGAGCTGGTAGAGGTGGTTTCCCTGACGGGACATAAGGTGCTTCAAGAGCATTTACGCGGCATTATTAACAGACACTATGAAGAGACAGAAAGTTGTCGGGCTGAACATATCCTCGCTGATTTTGAGGAATATATTGATCTTTTTAAGCTGGTAAAGCCAAAAACTACAGATATAAAGAGCTTGCTGGGAAGAAGGGGAAGTTCGCCCCGTGAAACCCTGGCTGATACACAGTAGGTGAGCACTATGAGTCAGAATGTATTTCAGTTTCTGGAAGTTGAACGTATTACCCCTGCCAGGAAAAAGATGAGGTACCGGCGTTCTGAGTTTGTTGAAATTTATGAGCCTTTTAAACCTCAGCAGATGAGTATGCAGGCGGATCGATGTCTTGCGTGTGGCAATCCCTACTGTGAGTGGAAATGTCCATTACATAATTATATTCCTGACTGGTTGAAACTTGCCAATGAGGGACGGATTGCTGAAGCAGCAGAACTGTGTCACCAAACAAACAGTCTGCCGGAGATATGTGGCAGGGTTTGCCCGCAGGATCGTTTGTGTGAAGGAGCCTGCACCCTTGGAGAAGCTTATGGTGCAGTGACAATCGGTACTATTGAAAAACATATTGTTGATACTGCTTTTGCTATGGGCTGGCGCCCTGATCTCTCAGCGGTTCCCAAAAGCGGTAAGAAAGTGGCTGTCCTGGGTGCTGGTCCTGCCGGATTAGCCTGTGCTGATGTATTGGTGAGAAACGGTGTGACTCCAGTGGTCTTTGATCGGAATCCCGAGATTGGCGGTTTACTTACCTTTGGTATTCCTCCCTTTAAACTTGAGAAAAAGGTCATGACTCTCAGGCGAGAGATTTTTACTGACATGGGTGTAAGGTTTCGCCTGGGTGAAGATGTGGGACAAACTGTCGAGTTCTCTGAGCTTCTGACTTATGATGCAGTTTTTCTCGCGTTTGGTACCTATCAGCCCATGCGTGGTAATTTTCCTGGTGAGAGTGCTGATGGTGTTTTGGAGGCACTTCCATATCTTATTGGAAATACAGATCATCTACTTGGTTTTTCAAGAGAGGAATATCCGTACATAAACCTCGAAGGGCAAAAGGTTGTTGTGCTTGGTGGCGGTGATACAGCAATGGATTGTTTGCGTACTGCTATTCGTCAGGGCGCTGATACTGTGACCTGTGCTTACCGTCGCGATGAGCCAAATATGCCAGGTTCTGCCCGTGAAGTGCAAAATGCCAGGGATGAAGGGGTTCGATTTCTGTGGAATTTGCAACCTGTCAGAGTAATTGAAGAAGCTGGTAAGGTCGTTGGTATTGAGGGTGTCAGGACTGAATTAGGTGCACCCGATGAAAGAGGCAGAAGACGTCCCCGGGTAATTGAAGGTTCTGAGTATATTGTCCAGGCGGATGCTGTTATTCTTGCCTTTGGCTATAAACCAAATCCACCTCTCTGGCTTTCAGAGTTTGATGTTGAGTTAAATGAGCGTCATCTTGTTAAGGTTGGGAATAATAGAAATGGCTCGCTTGCCTTTCAGACAAGTAACCCAAAGATATTTGCCGGGGGAGATAATGTGCGTGGTTCGGATCTTGTCGTTACTGCAATTGCCGAGGGACGCAGTGCGGCAGAATCTATTCTGACTTTTTTACAAATATAGAGGTTACATTCATTAGTGACGTAAATCTGTTGCTGATGACTTATTCAATAAGAGTCTTGATAATATCTCTTTTGCCGATTATTCCCACCAGCTTGTCCCCATCTATTACAGGCAGGGTATGGACATTTTTATTGGCCATGATGGTGGCGATTTCATCAAGATTGGTCTCTGGGGTAACAGTTACTGGTTTGTTTGAATAAATATCCCTTACTGTGGAACCTGCGAATTTCTTGATATCCTTCTCCAGTTTATCCGGGCTTTCAAGATAGATGAAGGAATCAAGGATGGTGACCACCGTTGGCAGATGCAGTCTTTTCTGTTGATCGATGAGGTCGCTTTCTGTCACGACCCCAAGGAGTGTCCCTGTGTCATCCACAACAGGAACACCACCAATACTGTTATTGGCAAGAAGTTGGGCAAGTTCCTGGACACTTGTCTCAAGACTTGCACTGATGACTTTTTTGGTCATTATATCTTTTGCCTGTTTCATGCTGTCCTCCTTTGTCAGGTGGCGGGGAATAATCTCCTGCTGTTATTTTATGTTAACAGTCAGGGAGAGAGTATGCAAAAACAGTTGTCTATTTTTTTCGTTGCAAAAAAGAAAGGCTTAATAAACCAATGAGAAAGGTGAAGCTGGTATGAGGCTCTGGAACCGGCATTAACTGCGATTCCGGCACTTTTACCAGCAGAGATGCTGTGTTTTTATGATACGAGTCAAAAGACAAGGCGTCATACCGGTGTTGGTAAATAAATCCTGAATCCGGATCGGATTCGAAATCGTAAAAACTAAAGTGACCGAGAAAGGTAGCTTGTTTTCCTTCACTAGTGTGATAATTAGCAATGTCTTCGGGACTGCCAAAATAAAAGCTTAATTCTTTAAAGGTGTAATTACTGTCAAAATTAGAGTGAGAATTATTGTAGGTAATATGGGAGAAAAGATTCCAGTCGGGTAGAGAACCGCCCTCAATTTCATCTCTGCCCTGGCTGTCATATTCGATTTTTTGCGGGAAAAGTGATTTAAAAAGCAGATCAACCTCCGCCAAACTGGCATATCGATAACCTGCGTAAGCATTGTTACTAGCTAAAAGGTCTTCAACTTCAGCTCTGCTTAAGCCGCGCGTTTTTGTTTTTTCGTTAAAACCAATAGTCCAGGTGTAGCCATCTATCCCCTCGTAAGAGGTCTCAAATATTCCATCTTGATATGGTGGCGGATTATGTGGATCAGCAGAGACTGAGGTGCAAAAGAACAACACTATAGACAGAAAAGAGAAGCAAAGTAGTGGTCGGATAGTATTTTTCATTGTTCAACTTTAGGTTAAATTTACATGTTGACTGGAAAATAATATAACATGACAAATGATTCAATGAAAATTCCATGTACGAGTTTTTTCTTTTAGGTATATACTACTTGCTAAAATTTTCTGTGTGGATGAGGTTTATTCCTGAGAGGGTATTGTGCAGGTATTGAGAAAATCCTTCATTTTCTCAATATCCTGCAGATTTCCATAGACCGTGACAACATCAGCAAGCTGGAGGCGCGTGTTTCCCCTTGGGATAATGATTTCACCTGCACGTTTAATGGAAACAAGATTGACTGTTTCCGGAAGTGAAAGATCCTTTACATAAGCCCTGTTGCAGCTATGCTCTTCCCTGATAACAAATTCAACAAAGCCGGTTTTGACCTGTTTGCGGAGATCCACCTGTCCTTCTACAATCTGTCCTCGCTGTTTTCTGACAATACCGACATCATAGGCGCGAAGAATATCACTTCGGGAAATTACCCCGCACAATCTCCCCGAACCATCTCTGGATACTACCGGTAGCCTGGCAAGATCACGGGGACTCATTTTTTGAATGGCTGTCCAGATAGGTTCATCAGGGAAGACAGTGATGGCATTGTCTGTAGCAATTTCAGAAATAGTTCTTCCTCTGGATGAAAAATCTGCTTCGGATTGTGCCCTGTGCATGTCTTGCAAGGTTACAATGCCGCAAAGCTTGTTATTGTCAGCTACAACGGGAAAGCCCAGCAGGTTGGTTTCCTGGAAAAGGGCCAGAACCTCAGAAAGAGATTGATCCTTATGTACTGTGACAGGATTATTCTTCATTACCTCACTAATCCTGACACCCTGCATGATGTCCATATCACGGCCTTCCGAGAAACGAACACCACGTTTGGCAAGTTTCATAGTATAGATTGATTCAGGATGGAGCCATTGAGCGACATAGCATGCGGTGATACCGGATACCATTAAGGGCAGAATCATATAGTAGTCATTGCTCATTTCAAAGACGATGAGCATCGCTGTGAGCGGTGCGCGGGCTGTTGCCGAGAAAAGTGCGGCCATACCAACCAGAGCATAAGCTCCCGGGTTTCCTGCAAGTTCTGGAAAAAATCTCACAAAAAGATGACCAAGGGCACCACCCAGCATTGCACCGGTAAATAGTGAGGGTGCAAACACTCCACCGGAGTTTCCTGAGCCTAGGGTAAAGGACGTTGCCAGTGGTTTGAGGAAAACAAGCATCAATAAAATCCAGAAGGTTGTATTCCCCTGAATTGCATACTCTATAAATGGAAATCCCGAACCATACATATGCGGAATTGGTGCAAGAGTCGCTGCCCCATGATTACCTGCAGCGTTGGGGTCTACAAGATTGGGGATGAACATATAGGCACAGCCGATCAAGCCCAGAAAAAATGCGCCTACAGCAGGTTTCAGAAGCTGTGGGAACTTCCAGTTGTCAAAAACATTTTCGGCAAGATTCAGCATACGGATAAAAAGTATGCCGATAAGCGCAGCAGCCAGGCCAAGGATAAAATATAAGCCTAACTCCATTGGCGAGTTCATGGTATAGGTTGGCACTTTGAAAGCAGAACTCTGTCCAAGAAACAGTCTTGAAATTATTGAGGCCGCGACAGCAGAAAGAACAACATTGCCAAATGCCCGTACCTGAATATTACACATCAGCACTTCGATAGCAAAAACCACTCCGGCAATCGGGGCATTGAAGGTTGCTGCAATACCCGCCGCTGCACCGCATGCAACAAGGTTTCTGATTCGTTCGTCGGAGAGTTTCAGTAGCTGGCCAATTGTTGAGCCAAAGGCTGAACCTACCTGAATAATTGGTCCTTCACGTCCTGCGGAGCCCCCTGTTCCAATACAGATTGCAGATGCCACAATTTTGGCAGCGGCAACTCGTGCCCTGATTCGTCCTCCCTTGAGGATAAGGGCCTGCATAACTTCCGGTACGCCATGACCCTTTGCTTCCTGGGCAAAATAAATGAGCGGTCCAACCAGAATTCCTCCAATCACTGGCACCAGAATATAAATTCCTTTGCCAATAAAAGGGATAGTTGCATATATTTCGGAATAGAAAAAGGATTGAATCCCAAAAATCAGTTTTATGAAAAGAACCGAGCCGAGTCCAGTAATAACACCCACCAGAATAGAGAGAATCAGAAGCAGGAGACCCTCAGATGGTGCCAGACGGTCTAGAAGAGAACTGAGGAAGGGTTGTTTTGGGGACATGCCATCTACTACAAATATTGCGTGTAGCCTGTATTAAAATAATAATAAACCTGCCTTGCCAATAATTATGCAGGCAGATAGTTACCTCGAACAATAATAAAGTGTATGCGCCCTCAGCGCCAAGGGTGAAAAACTCTTCTACTGTGTTATGTGTATAGATTCAAGTTTTTTTTCCGGGTTTTGTCATTTTTTATGAAGACAAGCCTGCTTAGAAGAGAGGAAGGGTAAGGCAGCGACAGGAGTCGCTGCCCTGGCGGAATTAAATAAAAGCCTTTCTTGCCTCCTGACGCATAATCATATCCAGGATTACAAGAGCCGCCATGCCTTCTACAATTGGTACAGCACGAGGTACAACACATGGGTCGTGGCGGCCTTTTGCAGCCAGGATTTGTTCCTGGCCTGAAAAGTCTGCGGTAGTCTGTGGCAGACTGATGGTTGCTGGTGGTTTGAAGGCTATTCTAAAAATAATTGGTTCACCATTTGAAATGCCGCCCTGAATACCGCCTGAATTATTGGTGATTGTACCAAGAGAGTTGTCTTTCCAGGTGAATGGATCGTTATGTTCAGAGCCTTTGAGTTTTGTTCCCTCAAAACCGGAACCAATTTCAAAACCTTTGGTCGCGGGAATTGCAAGCATTGCCTGAGCCAGCTTGGCTTCCAGCTTTTCGTAGCTTGGTTCACCAATGCCAATTGGAGTATTGCGGATAACGCAGGAAACGATTCCACCGGTGGAGTCTCCCGCATCCTTTAATTCGGTGATTAGCTTTCCCATTTTGGCAGCAGCAGCCAAATCCGGGCAGCGGGTAATATGTTGATCAACCTGTTCTTTCGTTATTGTCTGATGGTTGATTGGCTTACTTGTGATGTTACCAGCGCTGGTTACCCAGGCAACAATATCAATGTTATTCCTTTCCTTTAATATTTTCATGGCAACGGCACCAGCAGCTACGGTGCCGATTGTTTCACGGGCAGAAGAGCGTCCGCCGCCGGAAGATGCGCGAATACCGTATTTCATCTGATAGGTGAAGTCTGCATGGGAGGGACGCGGGATGGTACTGATATTATTATAGTCTTTAGGGCGCTGATCTTTATTGTTAACATGCAGGGCAATAGGGGTTCCAAGGGTTTTTCTATTTTCAGTACCGGAAAGGATCATGACTTGATCCGCCTCTTGCCTGTCTGTAGATATAGATGATTGGCCCGGTCTTCTGCGATTCAGCTGGGGTTGAATATCAGCCTCTGTGAGCTCGAGTCCTGGTGGACACCCATCAATAACTACGCCGACACCCTTACAGTGGGATTCACCGTAAGTGCTGACCTTGTATAATGTTCCGAAACTGCTTGACATATCGCTCTCCTTTTGATTTATGAGCCTTCTGGCAAGATGGATTTCCGCAATTCATGGAGTTGGTATTTATTTTGGACAAAAATGCTATCTTGCAGAAATCTCTTATCGTTAATGATTATTGTCAATGTAGCAGTCTGCTACAATAAGAATTTTTGGTGTTTTTGCCATGTTTTTGTGATTTCATTCGGTAAGGATATGGAGAAACTTATACATGTTTTAGTTCTTGTTTGTTTATCTGACTAAAATGAGTTTTCGGTGTATTTATATGAAAAAAGAAAATATTTGCCTTGTCTGTTGGCTTGTCTTGAGTCTGCTGCTCTGTTTTATCATGCATTATTTTTCGCAATTAGCACTGGGGCGTTATCAATTTGCAGATGAAACAGATTTTAAAAGGAAACAGTTCAATGGAGCCCTTGAATATAAAGAGTTTCTGGCAAGTAACTATGTAAGGGGTAGGAAGACTGGTACGGTAAACCCTGTTTTTGCAAAAAATCTACCGGCTGATTTACATCAACTGGCATTGCAGGACAAAACTGAAATCTTTATCAGTTTGATTCTTCCGGCGGCTCTTCAGGTAAATGATCTTGTACAGGAAGAACGTGCTGATTTGTTACAGCTCATGATAAAGCAGAAAAAATTTCATCGTCTTACCGCAAAAGAAAGATGGCAGCTCAATCTTCTCTATAAAAAGTACAGACTTGTCAGGTGTAATGTTGATGAATTATTGCCGAAGGTGGATATAATTCCTCCATCCTTGATTCTTGCTCAGGCGATTACTGAATCAGGCTGGGGAACTTCCCGTTTTGCCCGTGATGGGAATGGACTTTATGGTCTGCATGTTTCCGCTAATAGTAAGGCAAAATACATGCTTTCACGTCAGGGAAATGTCAAGGTTGCGGTCTTTGATTCTGTCCTTGCCGCGACAAGGGAGTATGTGGAAAATTTAAACAGCCATCGGGCGTACAGGATGCTGCGGGAAATTCGTCTTGCTGCCCGTAAGAATCAAAAAAAACCTGATGGAGAAAAAATGGCGAAAGGGTTATTGCGTTACTCTGAGATTGGTGAGCGATATATAAGAGACCTTCTGTATCTGATTAACAGATATGATTTGAAAAAATATGATGAGGCACATCTTAATGATCGGGAGAGAGGGCTGATTGTACAATTTGCCCGTTAAAGGGGTACTTACTTAAATTACTGTTTTCTTAAAAGTTCCAGGATATTCCGGGTTGCTATCCCCGTTGGTTTGAGTGAATGATCGAGCTGAAAGTTTTTTACAGCTCTGCGGGATTGCAGCCCCAGATCACCATCAATGGTTCCCTTGTAGTATCCCATCGCCTTTAACAGAAGTTGCAGCTCAAATTTTTCAGCAGTGTTGAGAGCGTTCGCCGGACGGGGCCATTTTTGACTCATAGGTTTTTGGCCTGCGATTCTGTCGGCAAGAAGACCGACAGCAAGGGCGTAGTAGTCGGAGTTATTGTATCTTTTTATTACAAAGAAGTTCTTGATAGCAAGAAACCCCGGATCATTTTCGCCACCGATCATTTTCAGGATTGCCTTGTCCGATGGTCTGGGAAAGCTTTTGTTGTTTGGGCGTATAATTCCAAGTTGTTGCCACTCCTGAATAGTCTTGGTCTCTTCCTTATATTTGTTGACACCTTTTGGTACTATTACCTCATAACCCCAGGTCTTACCTGTTTGCCAGCCATTGCTGCTCAGTAGATTTGCCGCTGTTCCAAGAGCATCGGGCACGGATGTCCAGATATCTACTCCGGGGGTATCATCCATGTTGACCCCGTATGCCTGGTAGCTTGTGGGGATAAACTGGGTATGACCCATGGCTCCAGCCCAGCTGCCCATGAGCTGTTTGGGCTGGAGGTCACCTTTTTCTACCATGCTCAGAATTGCAAGAAGCTGATTGCTGGCAAATTTTGCTCGTTTTTTATCCTTATAGGCGAGGGTTGCAAGTGCTCTGGGCACGTAGTGTAGTCGGCCTGATTGAGTGAGGACGGCGCCGTAATTGGACTCCATTGACCAGATTGCCAGAATGACCGAGCGGTTAACACCAAATTTTTCCTCTATTTTTGTGAGAATCTCACTGTATTCTCTCTCTTTTTTTCTGCCCAGACTGATCGATTTATCAGTTACCCTGGTGTCGAGGTAATCCCAGATTTGAGTTGTGAACTCAGGCTGATAATTTGCCTTTTTGATTACCTTGGGGTCGGGACTCGAAACATTTTGAAAAATATTCTTGAAGGTGGTTTTACTAATCCCATGTTTTGCGGCTGTTTGATAAAAATTGTTGAGCCAGTCCTGAAAAGCGGTATCTGCTTGCGATATTGAAGGTATCGTAAAAAAGATGATCACTGCACTACAAAAGAAAAAAGGCAGGGAAAGTATGTTTATCTTTTTCTGGTTCAGCATTGCAGGTAGTGATAGAGGCTAGTTCTTTTGGCAGAAAGTATTATTCATTTATCAAATAAAATACAACATGAACAGATTCGGACAATTCCATTGTTCCCGGCTCAAAAGCGGAGTTTGTACCGGCCTCCAGAGCAGTGGCTACCGCTTTGTAGGTTTCTCCTCGAAAAGGTGTCGGAGTACCTGGTGACGCCTTTATAGAATAGACCGACCCAAGCCTTTGCGGTAAGTCCCCCGTTAACATTTTTGCCTTTGTTCTCGCGTCAACAACCGCTTGCCTGAGAGCTTCTGTTCTGGCTTCCTTGATCCTGGAATAGCTTAAGCTGCTATTGTTGATTCTCGCCACATTGGCATCAAGGATCGCCTTGATTAAATCATCGTATTTGGATAAATCCCTGAGGGTGATAATGACTCTTCGGGAAATTTCTGTGCCAGTGTATATCTGCTGATTATTTTGCCAGTTATAACGGGGAACCAGTGATAATGCTGCGGAGTTAATATCTTTTTTTGTAATGCCGATGGTCTGGGCACTTTTTATGAGTTTTGTTGAACGTTTTTCTACAATATTTCTCGCGGCAGTCACGTCTGTGCTTACTTCAATGATTTCCAGGGAAATCTTCAGGGTATCCGGGGTAACCTTGATTTGATGTGTGCCGTCTACGGCAATATGTGGAGCATTGGGCAAGGAATCAGCACAGGCGAGGTTGGCAAGGAGTAAAAAAGTTGTAAAAAACATGATAATACGCATATGTCTGCCTCTTTTTGTTGAGTGAATGGAAAACTGGCTTGTTCCTTGTAATATTTAGACAGTATAAGACGATTTATAGAAAGAACTACAATTTTTCGAATCACCTGAAAATAAAATAGACGGATTCTTTTGTTGAAAAATGATTGATACTCTGTGTCTCTCCTATCTGTAATAAAGGCTTGGGCTTCCCATGGTGAGCAAGGATTTATGCAAGTTTCTTCTGAATTCACGGCGATCCCAGATACCCTGGATGTGACCACGTTTCAAGGCGTTTCTTGCAGAGTGGTAATCGGGGGGGATCTCAATTCCTGTGGTTTCCCTGATAACTCTTGGCCCAGCAAAGCCGATACGGCTGGAGCGAATGGCAAACTGATATGGTGAACAACCCAAAAAAGATGCGACGGGTCCAGCGTAGGAGTTGTTGTCATAAACAACAATATAGAGACCTCCTGCATCAATATATTCCCGCACGGCCATGGTACATTTTGGCATTTGAACGACACCAAGAGCTCCTTCTTGAATTCTAATGCCTCCAGTTGTATGGACATAAGCCAGCAGCGGGCGTTTTTTGCGCTTAGCAATGGCGCAGGCCTGGGCAAATTTCTCGCCCTCGGCAGAGCCAAAAGTACCATTTCGGAAATCTGAATAAAGCATACAGACAACTATATGAATTCCATTGACCTGGGCAAAAAAGGTCATATTGCCGGAATTTTCTCCGGTTTTTTTCCGGGCAGCGCGCAAACGTTCCGAGAACCCTTTATAGTTAAGCGGATTATTTGAGGTAATTTTGCTATTAAAGGTTTCAATGGAGTCTTTATCAAAGACATTTTCCAGGTACCATTGATATTCCAGAGGAAAATGATGGCCGCATGTTTCACAGGCACCGCCGAATTCACCGTAGAGATCGGGTATCCAGAGGTCTTTACAACCATATTTGTCGCTGTTGGGACAGGTGATAGTTCTATCCTGGTTAGCAAGTGGACTGGTGTATGTGTCTGTCAACTCCTGCGGATCAACCGGAGGAACATTTATGCTGTTGTCCTGTGAACCGTTGGTATAGGTAAGGAGTTGTGTCTCCTCTTTTGGTTTACGTCTGCCGCCCAGTACCTCTATTACGGAATGGATGGGTTCAACAATTCGTTTGAACATTACCGAACTTTCGCCCGTAACGTCTGTCATTACTTTTCGTACCTGGCGCTGCTGATTCTTGAGAATATCGTAACGAATGGTGTAGTAAAGTTTTTCTATGGATATTTTCACCCGATTTATCGGCCCTTTAGCCGTTTCCGCTGTGCCAGAGTAACCGTTTGTGGCAAGACTTAAATATTTTTTTGAACGAAGTTTGAGGAGCTTTTTTACCTCATCCTTGTTTAAATCCCAGGGGATCTCAAGTTGTAGCTCCTGGCTTTCAGATTTCTTCTTGCGCATGATTTCGTAGCTTCTGAGGGCACTGAAACTTTTGGTCTCAAGTACAACCTTGTCTGTTGCACGAATCATTTCTGAGCGAATCTGAGCAAAAAATGCGAAATCATCACGTCGCGCGCCAAGCTGTGGTTCCTGAATGATTTGGTCGATGGTGCCATTTCTAAGATTGTCTTTAGCTGTCAGTCTTAGGCGGTCTGCGCAAACTTCAATAAGTTCACGCGGTGCCTTTTCACCTTCGCGAACCTTGCCTTCAATGGCTGCGGCTCCTTCAGGAGAGATAACCGAGTAATAGCCATGGGAGGTCATCATGCGGTAATCGGAAAGACCAATAGCTTCGGCACCTCCCGAACCACCTTCCGAGATCAGCGAAATCATCGGTACTCTTAACTTTGCCATGGTGTAAATGTTTCTGGCAATTTGCTGTGCTGCCCCGGGATATTCTTCCACAGGGTAGGAACCGGGAGTGAATATATAAAAGTGAATTGGCAGTCCTTCGGTTTCGGCCACTCTCATGAAACGAAGTGCTTTTTCATTACCCTCAGGTTTGCAGGAACCACCGTTACGAAACTCCTCTCCGTGTCCTGATTCCTGACCTATGACCATAACAGAGGCGGTATAGGGCTTATTTTTTATACGGCGTACAATGGTAGCCTTGGCACAGATCATTGCCGGATCAATATTGGCATCCTCTTCACCTCCAAGCTCGGTGTAATCTTCGTAAACATTTTCCAGTATATCCTTGAGTGAAAAACGCTGGATTGAGCGAACTATACGTACTCTTTCCATGGGTGTGAGTTGTTCCTCCGCACGTTCTTCGAGGAAGGCGATCGACTCATCAAGCTTTTTAAGTTCTCCACTGAGTTGTTCTCTGGTTAGATCATAAATACGATTTTTCAGAGATTCACAGGTTTCCCTGAAACCTTCAAGGTTGCCCCAGTTGCTGTAATCTTTTATTTGCAGAAGATAATTGATACGTTCTTCAATTTTTTGCAGCTGTTTTATTTGTTCGCTCATAATAGATATTGTTTGGGCTTAAAAGGTAAGCAGCCGGTTCAGGTTGTTCTGTAAATATTCAAGGTTGGTAATGATTGGATTCCCGCTTGAGTCATGACCTTTGATGACTGATTCATTGAGAAATTGTGCCGCGCGAGCTTTCGCCTCATCGACAGAGTTACCCCAGACTAGTACCAGGGCCAGATTCGGGTCAAAATCACTGGGGATTGTATATGGTTTGTCAAATGGGACATGACTGTAAATCACGGACCAGTCATGCCTCGGGAATGTAAAATCAGTTATCGTGCCAATCCATGGCGCAAAACCGCGTCTGGTATCCTCGGCGACAATTCGAAGCTCAATTGAACAGCCGTTAAAGACGATATCTTTTTGCTTGTAGCCAATCTTTTCGCCAAGTCCAAGTCGAATCTGTTCTCGCAGAAGATTGGGATGCCTGCCATTGAGGTAACTGATTCTGGCGGAAATGTCGTTTTCTACCTGGATTCGGGTGTTTACCTCCAGGAGATAGGGTTGACCTGTACGGCTAACAATCCATTCCCAGGTGCCAACATTATCATAGTTGACCTGCTCTGCCAGGCGCAGCGAGTATTCTACTATCTGATTCAGTACCTGTTTTTCATCAAAATCATAATCAAAACAGGAGTTGTGGAAGCCGGGCGCGGCCTCAACACGTTTTTGTCGTCCAGTAGACTGGATAGTGCAGTTTCGGGTGCCGAAATGTACCCGTTCACCATGTTTTGAGCAGACAAGCTGAACTTCAAGGTGATTGTAATCGCGTAGGCACTGTTCGATAAGAACGCCTCCATCGCCAAATTGTCGTTTTGCGTAATTTTGTAGTTGACGATAAATTCTACGGAATTGTTCAATCTCGGTAACTTCTTCAATCCCCATACCACCGCCACCTGCGGCAGCCTTTATCAGAATGGATGGATTGGATATGCCTTCTGCTAACTGGTCTTCAAGTAATTTATGGGCAATTTCCTCGGCTTCCATCTCGTTGTAGATAGGAGAGTCAGTTCCTGGAATTGTGGGGATGCCAAGCTGGTTGGCAACTTTTTTGGTGTTGATTTTGTCTCCAAGACTTTTGATAACTTCCCAGTTTGGTCCTATGAAGGTGAGCGGTCTGTCTCGAAGAGTCGTGCGTCTTGCGAAGCGGTAATCTTCGGAGAAGAAACCATAGCCCGGATGTATTGCAGTGCAACCAGTGTGGTCGGCAATTGCTAGAATATCATTTGGTTCGGTGTAACTTGTTATACGCCAGGCGTTCTGGTTTTTGCCGTGAGTAATATTTCTCTGAACGTGTTCTGAATTTTTGTCAGCATCGGTGTAGACTACTACATAATCAAGCCCCAGATCCTTGCAGGCATTCATTATTCGAATGGCAATTTCGCCACGATTTGCGATTAGAACTTTTTCTTCCAATGTGTCCTCGTCTGTTGTGTAGTTTCGGCTGGAAATTAATCTCTGGTCAGGGAGCAGTCTGTTTTGCTAAAACGCCATATTTTTCCAGTAGAAAGAAGAAATAAAATTTACTCAAACCAAACTAATATAGTAACAGAACCGGCTTTTGGCAACGGAAACATCCTGCTCTCCGGGGTAAGACTGGCTGTAAAACTGTTCTTGTCTATACTGTAGCCCCTTTAAAAAAACTGATTATTTGTCAGACTCTAATCTCTGGTAAAAAAGTTCAATATTATGATTGATTTTTATTTCACCATGATAAAAGCCTTGGCAGGCTAATAACTGTTGTTATAATACTATTACCCTAGCCTGAAATATTAAAAATTTTCTACTATTTTTGTAAGACAGTGAACTCAGACAGCAGATCAGAACCTCCGTCGGGGGGGGATAAGAAAAACCCGATTAAACGATTTTTTTCTTCTCTATCATTTACCAGGCCCGGAACGACAGAAGATCTTGAGCTTGAAATCCAGGAATTGCTGGAGGAGGGCGAAGAGCAGGGATTGATTTCAAGCCTTGAGGAGAAAATGATCAATTCCATTTTTGATTTCCGTGAAACCCAGGCGGCCGAGATTATGACCCCTGGTGCCGAGATTATTGCCTTTGAAGAGTCCGGTTCTATCCAGGATTTGATCAGCCTGGTGACTAAGCACGGTTTTACCCGCATTCCAATTTATCGAGAGAATCCTGACAGAGTCGTAGGCTTGGTGCATGTCAAGGATCTGCTCGTTTGTGCAACTTCTGCTGACATGAAAAATGTCGAGCTTTCTCAATTTCTTCATCCTGTCTACTTTGTCCCTGAGAAAAAACCTATCGTTGACTTGCTTCGTGATTTTCAGAAGAGAAAAGCACATATGGCAATGGTTACCGATGAGTTTGGTGCTATTCGCGGGCTTATTACCATGGAGGATATTCTTGAGGAAATCGTAGGTGAGATCGATGATGAACATGATGACGATCAGGACAAGATTGAAGAGGTCAGTAAGGGAATAATCCTGGTTCATGCCCGTATTGATGTGGAAAAGATTGAAGAATATTTTACTGTCGAATTCCCTGAAGGGCATTACGAATCTGTTGGCGGACTGATAATTTTTCTGTTGGGCCGTCTCGGCAATGTGGGAGACAGGGTTGAATGCTGTGGTCTTCTTTTTGAAATAATGAGTGCTACCAGCAGACATATCAACATTGTTCGTATTTCAGACCAGAGGGGGCAGAAGGAGTAATGCCCAAGCTGCAACGGCTGGTACCGTATTTGTCTGCCTTTCTCAGTGGAATGCTTCTTCTCTTGGCTATGCCCGGTAGTGGCGGGCTGTGGTGGTTAAGTTGTTTTGCCTTGATTCCTCTCTTTTACACTGCCGTTCAACTGTCTGGGAAAGGCTTGGCACTAGCTGCTCTTTCAGGCGGCCTTGTTCATTATTCCCTACAAATGTACTGGCTTGTCAATGTCCTGAAACAGTATGGAGGTCTACCTATTGTTCTTGCTTTGGCTGCCCTTGTGCTGCTTGCTGTTTACATGAGTCTTTATCTGGTTGTCTTTGTTTTTGTCGCGCGTCTGTTTTGGAGTACGGGCTGGGTAGCCTATATTCTTTGGGGGCTACCTCTTTTCTGGGTGGCTCTGGACTGGCTACGCTCATGGCTTTTCACCGGACTGCCCTGGATGGATCTGGGCTATGCCCTGGCTGCGGTGCCGAAGGCTATTCAACTGGCAGATATAACGGGGCATTATGGTATCACCTTTCTTCTTGTACAGCTGAATATCTTTTTCTTTTTTTGTCTTCAATATCTTTTTGGTAAAGCGAACAAATGGGCCTGGGGAAAATTTGTTGCTGCTGTATTACCACTATTTTGTTTTGTTATTGTCGTTATTCTCTATTCAAATTTTCGATATCAGGAGATGACAGGAAAATTGGCAGATAACAGACTCAAGCAGTTAAATATCGGGATCGTTCAGGGCAATATTGATCAGAATTCCAAATGGGATGATAAGCTGCAGCGTTATTCCATTAATAAATATCTAAAACTGACAAAACTACTGTTTGCAAATGATTCACCTGAGGTTGTCGTTTGGCCTGAGACTGCTTTGCCATTTTATCCGGCTAGATCAGCTTATACAGAAAGTCTAAAGTCCACTGTGTCCCATTATGAATTCTCTCTGATTACCGGTGCTCCCTGGTTTGAAATTACTGACCGGGAAAAGGGGCAGATTAACTACTATAACAGCTCTGTACTGTTTACGCCGGATGGTAGGTATAAAGCTTTCTACTATAAAAGCCATCTGGTACCCTTTGGAGAGTATGTACCATTCAAGGAGTTCTTTTCCTTTATGACCCCGCTTGTTGAGGGAGCTGGTGATTTTACTGCCGGAACTGTAGGGAACCCTCCGGGCTCGGAAGAGGCAAGGGCGGGAGTCCTTATCTGTTTTGAATCAATTTTTCCGGATATAGCCAGGAGGTGGGTTGTAAATGGTGCGAACTATTTAGTGAATCTTACCAACGATGCCTGGTATGGCCTTTCCAGTGCTCCTCATCACAGCCTCGCGATGACCGTTTTTCGTGCCGTTGAAACCAGAAGAAATCTGGTGAGGTCGGCAAATACTGGTATTTCTGGCGTTATTGATGCAAGAGGGGAGCTTCTTGATTGTTCTCCTCTTTTTAAAGCATGGGCTATTGCCCGAAAAATAGCTCTTCTTGAAGGATCTACCATCTATGTTCGGTTTGGCTATCTCTTTGCGCCATTTTCTTTTTTTCTGAGTGGTGTTCTAATCATTTTTTTACTCTGGAGAAGAAAAACAGATAGCAGTAATTGAGATAGGTGTTATTTCTTTTGCCCAAATTGTCCAAATATTATAATGATAAAAGGTGACTTTTAACTCGAACATATAAATTGAGCTTGTGTAACAGGTTGTAAATATGGCGATTGATACTGGAGCTGCGGTCTCCAAACAGAAAATTACAGATTTTAAAGGTAGATTGTTTGCCTTGAAGGAGCATCTTTGACTTACCTCGTCTTGAAGAAAAGCTTGAGGAGCTGGAAAGATTAACCCTTGCTCCTGACTTTTGGAGTGATGCTGATAATGCTCAGAAAATTCAAAAGCAGCATGGTCAATTTCAGGACACCATAAAGAATTGGCAGGAAAAATGGAATGATCTCGAAGAGCTGGAGATGCTTCTTGAGATGGCCGTCGAAGAAGGGGATAATGAAGTTGAGCTGGAGGTTGCTCAACAGCTTGAAAGTTTCAGGGAGACCCTTGCCGTAGCTGAGCTTGAGTGCATGTTCTCGGGTGAACATGATGCCAATAATGCCATTGTGGCAATTCATGCAGGTGCTGGTGGTACTGAGGCTCAGGATTGGGTTGATATGATGCTTCGCATGTACTTGCGCTGGGCTGAAAGTCATTCGTTTAAAACTGAACTTCTTGACTATCTGCCTGGTGATGAAGCGGGTGTGAAAAGTGTAACTGTTATGTTCAGGGGGCGTTGGGCCTATGGCTATTTACGTTCTGAACTGGGCGTACATCGACTTGTCCGCATTTCTCCTTTTGACACCAGCGGGAGAAGACATACCTCTTTTGCTTCTGTCATGGTTATGCCTGAGCTTGATGATAGTATAAAGGTCGATATTGAGGAGAAAGATCTTCGTATTGATACCTATCGAGCAAGTGGTGCTGGTGGCCAGCATGTAAATAAAACTGATTCGGCTATTCGCATAACGCATCTGCCAACGAATATTGTTGTACAGTGTCAGAATGAGCGTAGTCAACATCGTAATAAGGACATGGCGATGAAGATGTTGATGGCGCAACTCTATGAGCTTGAAAAGCAGAAACAGGCAGAGCAGCAGGAAGGCTTACATGGAGACAAACAGGGAATTAGCTGGGGGAGCCAGATTCGCTCGTATGTGTTGCAGCCTTATCGATTAATTAAGGATCATCGCACTGAACATGAGACAGGTAATGTGGAAGCGGTACTGGATGGAGAGCTGGATGCTTTTATTAAAGCGTTTTTGCTCTGGAACAAGTGAAAATTTGTTTAGTCTACAAACCTTTCAGTAATAATATTGCTGGAAGGTTTTGTTAAAATGTGTGGTTTTCTTTTCGGTTCCTTGCAATAAAAAGAATAGGTTATAGTTTCTTTTGGGCGACGTGGATCTGTTTTTGATTTTCCGGCAATCTTATAAATTAATTCCTCGCTTACGTAACTCCTCGACAGTTAACTGGTTTTCCTCTATTAATTTCAATACCTTATGCCGTGGAATAATATTGGAGATAAATAAAAAAAAGATAAGAAGCAGAAAGAAAAGTTGGGACGCTTGGGAACCTCCAGAACGTGAGGTCCAAGCCAAGGGGAAAAAAAGCACGCCCATATAGAGGGTTCGTTCATAGGCCATTTTCAGAAGAAGAATAAACTGCTTGTAGTTTTCTTCGTTGAATTCTGGAAACATATCATTTCTGATTTTGGAAAGCTGACAGCGACGCTGTTGAAAGAGATAGATAATGGCACAACCGACCAGAGCGTACAAAATACTGGATATTGAGAACATACAAACCTCTCGAAAAAGAAACCCGTACCCTTCCAGGCGAAGAAGGGTACGGGTAATAGAGAAGACTAGTTAATTGCAGCTGCTGTTAATGCGGCCATATTGGGGATTTCCATACCATGATGGAATAGGTAGGCAATTATAACGGCAACAGGGATAATGAAAAAGGTCAAGGCGACAAAATAAACCCACACCATTTTGCCAAATTGAGCTTCCGCTAGTTTCTTGAAGTCAGTGATAATACCAAGACTCATAAATGTCAGCATGAAGAACAGCTTCCTCATACCTTTTTCCACGGCTACGGCGCCGCCCTTGGCTGATTTCAAGAGGGCAATACCTTCCGGTGTCCCTCCTGCGTGGCCTGGACCAAAAAAGATACCCAAATAGACAAACCACGCGGCAAAATAACCAAGTACGAATTTGGGAAATCTGAACCAGACCTCGGAAAAGGGTACCTTGTCACCTTCATGTCTTTCGATCTTGTAAACCCAGACAAGAGCCAGAATAAAGGCCCACAAACCGATGAACATATCAATCCAGATTTTGGTCATAACAGCAGAGGTGGTGATAATACCGCTCATCCAGACTGTTTTACCACCAGAATCCTTCTCGACCTTGGTACGCATAAACTCATCCAGAAGTTCTCCTGCGGCCGCATCAGCTCCATCTGTCTTGACAGCCATACCCATCGCGGCACCAGCGACTATCGGGTCCTTGGTTCCTGGCCATACATGGGTAAAAACACCGGGTAGAATAACTAGTTCAATAACGGCATAGACAACAACCAAGGCAGAAACCATGATAGAAACTACCGGTTTTGCCCGAACTGCCCCACCTGTTGCGACAGCAGCAGACACACCGCAGATAGAAATTGCTGAGGCAAGTACTGCCGCAGTTTTTCTTGGTAATTTGAAGAGCAGCCGAGAAATCGAATAGACACCTGGCCAGAAGATGAGATACGCTACAATCGTTGCGGCAGCACCGGCAATAAAAAGTTCAAAAGTTAAATTGGCCATTTGGTTGCCAATGTCAGCACCCTTGGCTCCAAGGCTGTGCCCTGTTAGAACTGCTTTAATAGGCAAATAACCAACTTTGACACCCAGGAAAACAATCGCTGTTTTAATAAACCACTCAGGCTTGGCTGCTACACTCAGATAGCTTGCCAGTGGCTTAAAGAAGTTACCAATAATCAAACCGATAATAAGGGCGAGGATAAACGAAGCGCCACCACCTAAAGAAAGAGTAAACATTTCAGGGAATTTACCTTTTTGCAGATCAACAACAGACGCTGCAAAAAAGGCATGATGACCAATAAACCAGACCAGATAGGTCAGGAAAAAGATAATAGTCCATCCCCAGAAGAATCGTTTTACATCCCATTTTTGGAAATAGGCACCGATAGTTGTAGCGACGGTGAAAACTAGATAAGTTACCAAAATAGAACCGATAGGTCCAAGACCTGCGTATCCTTTACCTAATGCTTTAAATGAGGTGGTAATAGTGCCTATTTTTTTTACAACCGCCCCCTCAGGCATATTGAAGACCCACATTTTTGGATAGGCTATCCATCCGACCAGGTCGACACCGAAAATAGTTAAAAGTCCTAAACCGAAAAAGGTGAGGCCGAGCCAGACAGCCCACCAATCCTCGGTTGACGCCATACCCGAATACCAAGCTCTGCGTGTGTTTGCCATTTTCTCTCTCCTAGTATCTCAAAGGTAGTTCTAAAATCCGATTGAAATAATGATCCATATAGGGTTTCATCCACTCCGGGATCATGTCATCGTTGTTGCTCATCATGTGTACTTCCAAAGGTCGATCTTTCTGCCACTTGTCGCTAAGGATTTCTTCCAGCTTTTTATCCAGCTCATCAAGTGAATTGGCAGAAACCACCAGATCCTGATTACTGAGTACCCAATTACAACCATCGTAACCAAGAATCATTTCCACACAATTTTTGCTCTGTTTGACCATGACAACCTCTTCTTAGTAAATAACCGAGGTCGGTACGATGAGAAGCCCGATAACAAGGGCAATGCAGGCAGCAACAAAAGAACCGATAACAAGCTGAGTCTCAGCCTTATCCCATGGTTCTGCTCCTTCGAGGACACTGGATGTATCCAGATTTTCTGACGAGAGGGATCTGTCTTGTTTTTCTTTTGTCATATTTTCCTCCTGTATTATAGGTAAAAAATGAACAGGAAGAGACGATAATAACGGTACAGCTCTGATATTTCTTTTTTGCTGCAACCTCCTTGTCGTTCTCCACCTGTGTGATAAACAAAAACGCATGCAGTTTCGTATCTGTGCCATATCATCATACTAAAACAAAGAATCATACACGTTGCCACGAAAGATCCCTTTTTATAAAGTATAACATACATTTTTTGTCCTTGCAAAGAATAGAGCTGTTCTCGCCCGAAAAGAAACAGTGTTTGTTTCATTGGTTCGCCCTTAAAATAAAAGGTATACAAGGCGTAGGTTTGCTGAAAAGTGTGGAATGTCTTGAGGGGTAATTGATGATAGGCAGTTACTCAATCTTATTGTCCTTGTTGGCAGATGGGAGGAAAATCCTCGCCTTTAGTTGGAGACTTTAGTAAGTTCCTGGTATTATGGATAATTATCGGAAAAGAGCCTGTTCAGTTTGTTTTTTTATTATATCGTATAGATAACAATATACCGGAAACTGTTACTCTTTGGAGACGTGTCGTCTGAATACGCGATTTAATTCGAGAGGTTTGCAGTTTTCTTGATGTAGAAATTATGAAAGGTCACCTCTCCAAAGATCAAGTACATTTGTTAGTGAGCAAGTTAGTTGGTCGTATCAGAGTAAAACTTCAAGAAAATTGGTGTTATCCTCAACCCCGGTGAAAAAAAATTGCTTACAGAGGCAGGGGATACAGGGTTAAAGTGGCTGGATTTGCTTATTTATGATACAAGTGAATTTAATTTTTAAAATGTAACGGGAAGGTTATAGATCAGATGGAGTTTGGCGGTATTGTTTTGAGAGGTATTTTGACGTTTTGTTACAGAAAATCATAGAGACATTAGAGAAAAATGAAGATTTTGATAGCTGAAGATGAATTTACCACCAGGATGATGGTTCAGGTGAGTCTTGAAAATTGGGGATATGATGTTTTGGATGCTCATGACGGCAAGGAGGCCTTAGCTGTTTTTGAGCAGAAAGAAAAGCCACGTATCGTTATTCTTGATTGGGAGATGCCAGGGGTCAATGGTATTGAAGTTTGTCAAAGTCTCAAGGAAGCTAACGCAGAGGATCCTCCCTATATTATTTTGCTTACTGGTCGTGATAGTGAAAAAGATATTTTGCAGGGCTTTGATGCCGGAGCTGACGATTACATAACCAAGCCATTTAGTGGAGACGAATTACGAGCAAGGGTGCGTGTGGCAGATCGACTGGTTCGTATGCAGGATATGCAGAAAGAGTTTGTGAAGGAATTAAGGTCAGCTCTTGATCAAATAGCTGCCTTGCAGGGAAATGTTGTTGTTTGTGAAAAATGTAATAAAATTGAACACCTTGATGGTGATGCTTGGCTGGATTTTACTGAATTCATTGAATCTTCAACTGATGGAAGATGCATTAAAGTGATTTGTCCTGTCTGTGAGGATTGATTTACAGCCTGGATAGATATCTCTGTTATTTATTCGAATAGCCCAATCGTAATAGGAAAACAATGATTACTTCAACTGCGTTAAGGCGAGTGGGACTGTGTTGTGTTTTACTGTTTTGTGTTGTCAGTTTTATCTCAAAGACATTTATAGATATTGCCCTGGTCGCATCGCTTCTCTCCGGGATAGCATATATCTGGTTTTATGAGAGGGATCACCTCAAGAACAACAGGTATCTCTATTATTTTTTAGGGCTGCTTTTTGCAGGAGCGGTGTTGAGCTGTTTCTCATTACGTGGTTTAGAAGGCATTATCTATTTTCTCAAGCGTTTTAGATTGATGTTCATTCTGCTGCCTCTGTCTGTTTTTATTCGAAGTGAAAAAGAGTTTACATATCTCTACCTTGCTACATTTCTTTCTGCTGTAACTACTGTTATTTATGGCATAATTGCTCTTGGTGCCCAGCCTTTTTATGGATACTTTGCCGGTTTTCACAAGATTGGCAGAACTGCTGATATGCTTATGACCTTTGGGGTATTCAGTACTGTTTTCCTCTTTTATCCTTCTCTTGGTCGATTTAAGGAAGAGCTGCAATCCAATGTGATAATATTGCTGGGCATTGCCATTAGTTTTTGGGCTTCAGGAATGACAGCTATTCGGGGAGCCTGGATAGGCGCTGCTGCAGGACTTGCGATGTTTGGACTGTTCTTTAAACGATCATTTCTTGTTTCTCTGATTGTCCTGTCTTTGCTGGGTACCCTTATTGCTATACAACTGGATCGGCCGTTTACCAACAGAATTATTGATGAGGTTCAGTCAATCGCCGATATAAAGAAAGATGTTTCCAATTTATCTCGATTACAGTTATGGCGGGCTGGGCTTGACTTTTCAAAAGAGCAGTTCTGGTGTGGAACTGGAGCGAAGAATACAGAAGAACCCTTTTTGGCATTTTTTGACAGTCAACCAGACAGCTATAAGGAAAAGAACCAGTTAGCAAGGAATTTTCCCAATGATTTTCATAATAGTTACTTGCATATATTCATAGAAAATGGGGTTGTTTTTTTTCTGCTTTTTTTGTCTTTGTTTGTGTTTTTGATCTATAAACTTGTTAGAGCCTTTTTCATGGTGGATTTTGCTGGGAAAAGGGTAATTGCAGCATCAATTGTCTCGGTTTCAAGTTTTTTTCTGACCCAGTTCTTTCATAGCGATCTCTACTCATATGGTGCCATTATGATGTATCTTTGTTTGTTTGCGGGCTTGTTCTATGCAAACAGGGACGGTGCCTTCGAAACAGTTTTGTAAACAGTCGGAAATGGAAAAATTATCTCTGGTTATTGGTGTTTATAAGAATATAGATTACCTGCAACTCATATTTAAATCTCTTGAGCAGCAGAACTTTAAGGGCTTTGAGGTTATTGTTGCAGAAGATGATGAAGACCCGAAGGTTGCGGATTTCATCGAATATGCAAAAAAACTCCAGGACTTTCCAATTTCTCATGTAAGACAGCCGGATAAAGGGTTCAGAAAGAATAAAATATACAATCAGGCTATCAGGATTGCGAAGCATGACTTTATCGTTTTTATTGATGGTGACTGTATTTTACACCCCAGATTCCTTGAGGTGTACGCCCTGAAAGCAAGAGAGAATTTGTGTTTGTTTGGTCGGCGGGTAAGGCTGGATCCTAAAACATCAGAGGCTCTTGTCCGCACAGAAAATTTCAGGTATTTATCGTTGTTTCGTCTGTTACTCAATGGCTCAAAACGAATTGAAGATGGCTTGTATCTGCCATTTTATACCCACCGCAAAGAGAAGAACATTCTTGGTTGTAATTTTTGTGTAGCAAGGAAAAAATTAATAGAAATTAATGGTTTCGATGAGGATTTTGTTACGCCCTTATATGGAGAAGACACTGATATCAAGCGGCGGTTAAAAATGATTGGCGTGCAATTCGAGTCGACCCGGTTTAAAGCTATTCAGTACCATCTGTACCATGATATTGGCGACAGGACTGATATCTGGCGGATTAGCGGCGATCTTTACCAAAAGAAACTAGAGGAAGGCTTGTCCTATGCCAGGAATGGTCTTTCGAAGGATTTTCAGTACAGGTAACAACCCTTTCGGGTTGTATGAAGTTTTTTATAAGGTTTTAGTGAGGAAAATAGTTTGGTTTTCAGTACTCCTTTTTTTATTTTCTTTTTTCTGCCTGTTGTGCTGGGAGTCTATTATCTGTCACCGAAAATTGCCAGGAACAATATCTTGTTACTGGCGAGTCTGGTTTTTTATTCGTGGGGAGAAGTATTTTATGTCGCTGTGATGTTACTTTCTATTGTGGCTAACTATTGCACAGGTCTGGTTATTCATAAATTGCAGCGAGATGAAATCAGCTCGTTTTATATCAAAATGGCCTTATCTCTTGGGCTTACTCTCAATATTGGTTTACTTGTCCTGTTTAAATATGCAAATTTTATAGTAGATAATGTTAATATAATGTTATCTCTTTTGCATATTCCCGCCATTGCCATTCAACCGGTGCATCTTCCTCTGGGGATTTCTTTTTTTACCTTCCAGGCCGTTTCATACATTGTTGATGTCTATCGAAGAGAGGTGAGGGCGCAAAAGAATATTTTTAATCTAGCCTTGTATATTTCTCTTTTTCCCCAGCTCATAGCAGGACCGATAGTACGCTATATTGATATTGAATCCCAAATAGCTGGTCGTACATCTTCGTTGGATTTATTTTCTCGTGGTGTTCAGAGGTTTGTTTTGGGGCTTGCTAAAAAAATGCTTATTGCCAACCCAATGGGCGCTGTGGCTGATAATGTTTTCACGCTTTCAGGAACTGATCTGACAATGCCAATAGCCTGGATAGGTGCTGCTGCTTATTCCCTGCAAATTTTTTATGATTTTTCAGGATATTCAGATATGGCAATTGGTTTAGGGTTAATGTTTGGTTTTGAGTTTCGTGAAAACTTTAATTTTCCATACATAGCGAAATCAATGAGGGAATTCTGGCGACGCTGGCATATCTCCTTGTCGACCTGGTTTAGAGATTATGTTTATTTCCCTTTGGGCGGCAATCGTGTTTCCAATGTACGCCTTTACATTAACCTGTTGATAGTTTTCTTTCTTACTGGCTTTTGGCATGGAGCAAGTTGGAACTTTATTGCCTGGGGATTTTTTCACGGTGCTTTTTTAATTGCTGAGCGGTGGCGATTTGGGAAGATTCTCGAAAAGACATGGAGACCAATTCGACATTTCTACCTTTTACTGGTTGTTATTTGTTCCTGGGTGATATTCAGAGCAGACAATCTCGGAAGCGCAATACACTATTTGAGGACGATGTTTGATATTTTTAAGTGGCATACAACAGAATACCAGTACATGCAGATAGCTTCGGTGAATTCTCTTTATGTCTTCGCCGCAGGGATTTTTTTCTCTTTGCCAGTTTATCAGTGGTTACAAACAGTTACAGCCAGATATTTGGGAGAACGTTACGTCTGGCTGAATAGCTTTTTTAAGTTACCGAAGGTTATACTGTTATCTGTTCTGCTTGTTTTGAGTATAGTGAATCTTGCTGTTCAGACGTACAATCCTTTTATATATTTCAGGTTTTAATTGTGATGGGCAATATTAATCCAACGAAATGGGAAAAGATTTTTCTCATTATTGTTTTCAGTATAATCATTTTTTTGCCTTTTATTGGCTGGTGTCTTATCGAAGACAGAGTCGCGTCCAGTATTGAAAAAAGAAATTTATCATCGAAACCGCCTGTGCCACAATCCCTTACAGATTTCTCTGCATACCCTGAGAAATTTGAAGAATATTTTTCGGATCATTTTGGTTTCCGTGAATTTTTAATTAAGGAATATTTTAAGTTTGTTAACAGGGCTGATGATAAAACCTATGTTGATGATGTCACGCATGGTAAGGATGGCTGGTTGTTTCTTGGCAGCATAAAGACAGGTTATAGTAAGTATAGTGATCCCATTGGAGATGCTATGAATATAAATCTGTATACAGAAAAAGAACTGCAGGATTTTGCTGAAAGATTGACTGTGCTTAGGGACTGGCTTGCCAGTAAAGGTATTCAGTATGTTTATATGGTCGCTCCGAACAAGCATACGATTTATTTCGACAAGCTTCCACAGTACGTGAAAAAGAAAAACAAGTATTCTGCAATGGATCAACTGTTGGGCTATTTATCAGAGCATACCGATGTTGAAGTTGTTGATCTCAGACCTGCCTTGTTGGAGGCGAGAAAGGAAGGTGATGTTTATTTCAGGACAGATACGCATTGGAATAATTATGGAACCAATGTTGCCCAATATGAAATAATGAAAAAAGTTGCCTCGCTTTTTCCCGGAAAGATTAAGCCTTTGAAATTGCCAAAAGAACAATTCAGAATCAATTCCCGGGGCGGTGGTGATCTTGCAATTTATGCCCAGTTAAAAAACATTTCGGAAGAATCTCCCATGCCAGTTTTTACTCAGGAATGTGAGGGACCGGATTATGCAGAGTCAATACATGAAGAGTTAAGTCGTCATACCGTTATCTGTGAAAAGAACGGGCTAAATGCTGTTGTTTTCCGGGATTCGTTCTTTAAGGATTTGAAGCCGTATATTGCCAGATATTTCGGGCGTTCTACCTATATCTGGGAAAAAATGGATTATGAACTGTTGACCGAATATGTGGAGAAGGAAAAACCGGACATTGTCATTAATGAAGTCGTAGAAAGAAAATTGCCTTATTTACCATCCGATAGTTTATTAATGTTACGCAAATAAGGATGCGGTAGCCAAAAGCTTTCAGTTTTTATAAGCTGTCTGGCTACCTTGTGTTCCTTTACTCTTCGTACCCCTTACCCTTGCAAGTCGGGCAGACCTGGTCAGGAGTGCATTGCACGTCATCCTGCATGTCGTCACTGCTGCCACGCCATTCAGAGTTGGCTTCGCAGGTGCCTTCTATTATTTTTTTACCCTGACAGGTGGGACAAGAAGTTCTCTCTTCTGTCATGATTTCTCTCCTGATTTTTAGGTTGATCCTGAGCAGGAATTATCGGTTTATGGCTGATAATTCTTACCAGTAGTAGAGAGCGTTTTCTCCAAGCTCCTCTTCAATTTCAAGGAGGCGGTTATATTTGGCAATACGATCAGAACGAGAGGCTGAACCTGTCTTGATCTGGCCGCCATCCATTGCCACTGCAAAATCTGCGATAAAGGTATCCTCCGTTTCCCCAGAGCGGTGTGATATCATATAATTCCAGCCATTATCGCGACACATGCGAACTGCATCAATGGACTCTGTTACTGTGCCGATCTGGTTGAGTTTAATCAAGACCGCGTTGGCACTTTTGTTTTCAATTCCGCGTTTAATATACTTGGTGTTGGTGACAAAAAGATCATCGCCTACAATGTTAATCTTGTCTCCAGCCGCAGCGGTAAGATTCTTAAATCCTTCCCAGTCGTGTTCTGCCAAAGGGTCTTCCCATGAAACGATTGGGTATTTTTCAATCCAGGCTTTGCACATTTCAATCATCTCTTCACGGCTCTTTTTACCTTCGCCTGATGAGGCAAGATCATATTGACTGGTTAAGTCAGGGGAGAATGAGGAAGCTGCGGAATCAAGGGCTATAGCAATATCTTCGCCGGGTTTGTAGCCAGCAGCTTCAATAGCTTCAAGAATAATATCAATAGCTCCATCGTTGCTTGGCAGGTTTGGAGCAAAACCGCCTTCGTCACCAACACTTGTAGCGAGACCACGGCTTTTGAGTATTTTTTTCAAATGATGGAATGTCTCTGCTATATAGCGCAGGCCTTCCCGAAAGTTTGGCGCGCCAACGGGTACAGCCATAAATTCCTGAATATCCACACTGTTGTCGGCATGTTCACCGCCATTGATTATGTTCATGGCTGGAACGGGTAATCTGCGAACGCCTGGACCTCCCAGATATTGATACAGAGGCAGTCCGCAGGTCTCGGCACCTGCTCTGGCGACAGCCATGGAAACTCCAAGTAGTGCGTTAGCGCCCAGTTTGGACTTGTTCTCTGTACCATCCAGCTCCAGCATTATTTTGTCAATCTTGGCCTGCTCGGTAACATCCATACCGATCAAGGCTGGTGCAATAATATTGTTTACGTTTTCAACCGCTTTAAGAACTCCTTTGCCAAGATATCGGTTTTTATCGTTATCTCGTAATTCAATTGCTTCGTTCTCACCTGTACTTGCCCCGGATGGTACGGAAGCTGAGCAGCGAATGCCATTTTCCAGGGTGACAAAAACCCGTACGGTTGGATTACCTCTGGAATCAAGAATTTCCATAGCCTTAACATCAACAATGCTCTGATACATAATGTCTCCTTTAGGGTCGTTGCAAGATTTTTGGTTCTAAAGCCTGTTTTTTTAGTGTACAAATCAAAAGACAATTACGTTTGCTATAATAACCACTTATGATGTTTTATCAAACAGGTTTTATGGTCAAGTATATGTGCCAGGCTGTTTGTTGTAACTGATTTCCTTGTGAAATCCTTCAGATGGTGTTGACTTTGCTCTAAGGGTATAGAAAGATTTCATGGCTGCAAATATTGGCTTCGTGTTGTGCAGGATGTCCTTATCTGTTGTAATTATGGGAGAATAATGACTTATCAATCGACTTTTGGCAAACCTATAAAGAAACAACTTGAAGAACGGGAAGAGCAGATTCTGTCTAAATTTGCGACCTTGAATAAAAACTCTCGAGGACGTATGGTAGAAGAGCTTGAAGATGTCGCAGATATCCGGCTGCCTTTTCAACGGGACAGAGACCGTATCATTCACTCCAAGACCTTTCGTAGATTAAAGCATAAGACCCAGGTTTTTCTTTCGCCAAGAGGAGATCATTACAGAACCCGCCTCACCCATGTTCTGGAAGTTTCCCAGATTGCCAGGACAGTAGCCTCAGCGCTCTGTTTGAATGAACCTTTGACGGAGGCCATTGCCCTGGGACATGATCTCGGACATACTCCCTTTGGTCATGCGGGGGAGGCAACCCTGAACAGGCTGCATCCAGGGGGGTTCAAACACTATATTCACAGTTTACGAGTTGTTGATACGCTTGAGCGTGGCGGACGCGGACTTAATCTTACCTTTGAGGTGCGCAATGGAATTGTGCGTCATTCCAAGGGAAGTGGTGCTATTCTGCCGGATAATGGCAAGCAGCTTGCTGTTACCCTGGAGGGGCAGATTGTTCGCCTCGCGGATATTATCGCTTATGTCAATCACGATATGGATGATGCCCTTCGGGCTGGCATTTTAAAGGAGAGTGATCTCCCCCTGGATATTCGAAAGGTGGTTGGTGAAAGCCATTCCCAGCGTATTGGTCGTATGGTACGGGATCTCATTGTGGAGACTCTTAAAGAAGCTGATGGAGAGTTACATATAAGTGCGCAGATGCTTGAGGCAATAAGCAGGATGCGCGTTTTTCTTTATGAGAATGTTTATCATACTCCCCGTGTCTATAAAGAATTTGAGAAGGCAAGCAGGATTATCACCGATCTTTATCACTATTTTTTTGAACATGGGCTGGTTCGTCGTGTCGGCGATGGCTGGCAATATGGTCTGAAAATAGAGGGTTGGGAAGATGAAAAGCTGGTGCACAGAACTGTATGTGACTATGTCGCTGGTATGACAGATCGTTATGCCCTTGCTGTTTATGAACAAATTTTCCTCCCCCAGCCATGGGGGGCCAGGTGACAACGAGAAATTTTGCTTGCTGGATTTTTTACCGAAACAATGTTCGTTGAATTTTGTGGGCAGAGGTGTGACATTTTTACTGGTTAGTTGTTATTTAACTTACCTTGTACGTATCATTTTCGAGGTTATTTCCCTGGCGTAATTTACCTGTTTATTCAGATTTTATCTTGCTTGACCATTAACAAGTGGAGTATGCTGAAAAATCGCTTTTGAATAATAGAGTCTTGCTCTGATAAGGCTGGTGTCTTGTTACAGAGAATGAGTTGGCGTAAGGGGAATTTTGAAAATATCGGATTCTCTCTGGCCTCAGTGTTTAAAAATAAAAACGGTTTTTTCAAAAATTTAGAAGAACGAAGAAATGGGACAGGAAAATTTGTTGAGTAAAGGGTATGAGTTTTCAACTGTTGAGGAGAAATGGCTTTCCAGATGGTTGGAAAAAGATGTTTTTAAAGCAACAATGGAAGACAATAAAAATTCATTCTCCATTGTCATTCCTCCCCCCAATGTTACAGGTGTTCTGCATGTTGGTCATGCTCTGAACAATACTCTCCAGGATATTCTTGTTCGTTATCATCGGATGGATGGAGACAATACAGTTTGGGTGCCTGGTACCGACCATGCTGGCATTGCTACTCAGAATGTTGTGGAAAGACAACTTGCAGCAGAGGGAAAGGGCAGACATGATCTTGGTCGCGAAGCCTTCGTTGAAAAGGTCTGGGAGTGGCGTGAAGATAAAGGCGGCAGTATTGTCAACCAGCTGAAAAGACTTGGTTCTTCCTGTGATTGGGGGCGTGAACGCTTCACTATGGATGAGGGATTGTCAAAGGCTGTTCGGGAAGTTTTTGTTCATCTTTACAGGGAAGGTCTCATTTATAAAGGTGATTATATTGTTAACTGGTGTCCGCGCTGTCATACTGCTCTTGCCGATGATGAAGTAGAACATGAGGATAGCAGGGGGAAACTTTATCACCTGCGTTATCCTTTTGCCGATGGTTCCGGCCATGTAGTCATTGCCACCACCAGACCAGAGACCATGCTTGGAGATATGGCTGTGGCTGTTCATCCTGAGGACGAACGTTATTCTCACCTTGCCGGGGTTGGCATTCATTTACCCTTGACTGACCGAGTTATTCCTGTGGTGTATGACCATCATGTACAAAGAGATTTTGGTACAGGAGCCCTGAAAGTAACGCCATCCCATGATCGTGATGATTATGAAATCGGGCGCAGATATAATCTGGATATGTGCAAGGTTATAGATGACAAGGGTATTATGAACGATAAGGCGGGTAAGTATGCCGGGCTTGATCGTTTTGAATGCCGCAGGCAGATTGTGGCTGATCTGAGAGATCAGGGGTATCTGGCTGAAGTCGAAGAGTACGATCATGCGGTTGGCAAGTGTTATCGCTGTAAAACTGTTATTGAGCCAATCACCTCTCTACAATGGTTTGTTTCGGTCAAGCCTCTTGCCGAAAAGGCTGTTGCTGCGGTTCGTGAAGGGCGTATCAATATCTATCCCAAAACCTGGTATAATACTTTTTACAGCTGGATGGATAATATTCGAGACTGGTGCATTTCACGCCAGATCTGGTGGGGACATCGTATCCCGGCCTGGACCTGTAAGGATTGTGGGGCGCTTATTGTTGATAATGTTGATCCGACACATTGTGTACAATGTAACTCGGCTCATCTTGAACAGGAAACCGATGTCCTTGATACCTGGTTTTCTTCTGCGCTCTGGCCATTTTCCACCATGGGCTGGCCTGAGCAAACCAGGGAGTTACAGACATTTTATCCAACTTCTATTCTTATTACGTCTTTTGATATTCTCTTTTTCTGGGTTGCCAGAATGATGATGATGGGACTTCATTTTATGGATGAGGTGCCGTTTAAGGATGTTTATCTGCATGCCTTGGTGCGAGACAAGCATGGCAAAAAGATGTCCAAGTCAACCGGAAACGTGATTGATCCACTTGAGGTCATGGCAAAATACGGCACTGATTCCATGCGTTTTACCCTGACGGCCTTTGCTGCACAGGGGCGTGAAATTAAGCTTGATGAGGATCGTATAGAGGGCTATCGTCACTTTATTAACAAGCTCTGGAATGCGGCCCGTTTTGCGCTGATGCATGTCAGTGACTGTGATGAGAGTATTAAAAATGTGGTGGAGAAGCCGACGAAGCTGGCTCTTGCTCACCGCTGGATTTTGAGTCGTACGGCAAGGCTTGTTGCAGATGTTCGGAAAGGACTGGATGAATATCTTTTTAATGAAGTGGCTTCTGCGAATTATCAGTTTATATGGCGTGAGTTCTGCGATTGGTATCTGGAGTGGATTAAGGCTGATCTGTTTAGCGATGATGTGGCCGCTCGTGAACAGGCACGTGGCTGCTTGCTGGTAGTTCTTGAAACAGTGCTGAAAACCATGCATCCGATAACTCCTTATGTGACTGAAGAAATCTGGAGTGTCTTGCCTGGTGAAAGAGGTTTTCTTGCCACAGCCGATTTCCCAAAAGTTGAGGCTAGTTGGCTGGATGAAACGGCAGAGAAGCAAATGGAACTGCTGATGGGTATTATAACAGGTATTCGCAATATTCGTTCTGAGGCTGAGGTTCACCCATCAAACAAGATTGATGTCCTCATAATTTGTGCGGATAGAGAACGTTCCGGATTTATCAGGTCTTTTGATACTGTGATATCTGACATGACGAGATTGTCAGGTTTTACCGTTGTATCAGCAGCTGATAAACCGGTAGATGCTGCAACTTATATCTATAATGATATTGAGATTTATGTGCCGCTTAAAGGGCTTGTTGATGTACAGAACGAACTTGAGAAACTTGCCCGTGAGCGAAAAAAGGTGGCAGGCAAGCTGAAACAGGTGAATGGTAAACTTGGTAATGAAAAATTTCTTGGCAATGCTCCCGCTGATATTGTTGCCAGGGTTAAAGCCGAGAAAGATGAACTTGATGCAAGGATAGCTAAAATTGATGAGGCTGTAGCAAGGCTCGATAAATTGTAATAAATCAAGCAGAGAGTACATCAGGAAAATAGAGCTGGTGTTGTTTGCGCCATCTGGAAACTGGTTGGCATTTGATAAAGAGTCTTTCCTGTTTCTGTTAAAAAGTTTTGTGCTCTCTGTTTTTTGGTGATAGTGAAATAGTATGGACAAAAACGCACTCAGAAAAACACTACGGCGATTTTTGGCTGAAGATATTGGTCTTGGTGATGTTACCAGTGAATCAATTTTTCTTTCGCAGGAGTCAGGGGCAGCAAGGATTATGGCTCGGGAATCTTTTGTCCTGGCTGGTAGTGATGTTGCACGTGAGGTTTTCCAGACTCAGAATACAGCGATTGAGGTTGAACAGATTGTTAAGGATGGAGAGCGTGTAAAGTCTGGCGATGTCCTTGTTGTTGTCCGTGGTTCTGTTGTTGATTTGTTAAAAGCCGAACGTGTGGCCTTGAACCTGTTGCAACGTATGTCGGGTATTGCCACTTTAACCTCCAAATATGTGAATGCTGTTCAAGGTTATTCTGTGCGTGTTACCGATACACGGAAAACGACACCCGGTTTGCGTATGCTTGAGAAGTACGCTGTTCAGGTGGGTGGTGGAAATAATCATCGTTTTAACCTTGCTGATGGAGTGATGATTAAGGATAATCATATTGCTGCCTGTGGATCAATAGTTGCGGCGGTTTCTCGTGTACGTGAGAAAGTTCCTCATACTCTTCGTATTGAAGTGGAAACAGATACCCTGGAGCAGGTACGTGATTGTCTCGAATGCGGCGTTGATATTATTATGCTTGATAATATGACTCCTGCTCAAATGTATGAAGCTGTTGAGCTTGTTAATGGTAGAGCAATTGTTGAGGCATCAGGTGGTATCACTCTTGAAAATGTGCGTGAGGTTGCGGCAACTGGTGTTGACGTTATTTCCAGTGGAGCTTTGACCCATTCAGCTCCATCCTGTGATATAGGTATGGATTGGCTAGAGAGTTGATTTATCAATCAAAGTAGCTTGTTTTTTGATTTTTTTTGTGTGATAGTATTAGCTAGTATTAAAAAATAAGATCTGTGTGTGGCTAAAGTTCATGGCTTAATGTCTATTTTTGTTGAGGGAGACACTCAATGCGTTGTCCAAAATGTGGCTATATTTCATTTGATCATGTTGATGCCTGCGAAAAATGTAAAAAAGATTTATCTGCGCTGGTTGCAGAGCTTGACGGCAGTACCTATGCGGCTGAGGTGCCCAGGTTTCTTGTCTTGCAGGGAAAGCCTGATGAGGGTGCGGATGATTTTAGCAGTGCAGGCGAAGTTGAAGAGGCTGAAGAAATAGTTCTTGCCGATGATTTTGAGGATGCTGATCTTGATGTGCTTGTGGAGGATGATGACGCTGATATTGAGCTTGATGATGGTCCTGAAATAGTTATGGACGATGATGCAGAAATTGCCTTTGATGGAGATCTCCAGGAAGTGGAGGAAGCTGAAGATTTTAATTTTGATGAATCTGAAGTTGATGACAGCGACATTGCTATCTCTATCCCGGATGAATTGGCCGATGTGTCCGATCTCGCAGCCCCTGAAGATAAAACGGGCTCTGCTCTGGTTGACGAAGAGGAGACTGTAGCGGAAACAGTTGCTGGGAAGGCTGTTGATTCAGATAGATTCGATAAATTCGACCTTGATGATCTCCGTCTTGAACTTGATTCTCTGGATGAACCTGGGGCAGGTAAGAATGCAGGCTCTGGTGATTTCGAGTTATCTCTGGATGATATTGATTTTTCTGAGACGGTGCCAGAGACTGTCTCTGGTTCTTCTAAAAGTGTTGACCCGCTGGATATGGATGCAGAGCTTGATTTTGAACTTGATCTTGGTGGTTTAACTCTTCATAACGAGAGAAAATAAATACTTTTAGAGTATAAGCAGTGTGTTTATGCTTATTTGATGTTAACCTCTTGTTCGCAAAACACTGTATAGCAAAAGAGTCGTTAATAGTTAAGAAAACTTGTTGACACATTTGAGGTGATTGTGTAAATAAATGCCTCACGAAATGAGGTGCCGGGATAGCTCAGTCGGTAGAGCAACGGACTGAAAATCCGTGTGTCCCTGGTTCGATTCCTGGTCCCGGCACCATTTGAAATGAAAGGTTTGTGACGGTTTGTGACTGTCACAAACCTTTTTTTATGCTTTCATGTTATTTTTTGATATTTACTTTACCTGACAGCTTCAGTGTTGTATACATCCTGTATTTAAATATCTTGATAAATATCCATCTAATTTGTTGCCCGAGTATAAGAAACGGGAATAAACTTGTGTGTCCTCATATAGCATATAGGGTTGAGTGTCCATTCTTGGGAAATTTCTGAAAAGAGAAATGACGAGAAATTTTTAAAAATCTGTGAGGATGTTTTCAGATAAAAGGTAAATGAATATATTTCTTGGTTTAGGCATTAAGAGTTATCAGCACTGGCAACGTTTTGTGCAACGATGCAAAAATTCAAATACCTGGCTGCTTTTGGGATTTGATACTTTTTTTATATGTGCTGCCCATGTTTGTTCCCATTTGGTGCGTTTCGATTTTCAGCTCCAGCCTGGAGACATTGAACACTATTTGCAGTTTATACCGTTGCTCCTTTGTTTTCGTTTACCTATTTTCTATATGTCTGGCATGTATTCAGGGATGTGGCGTTATACCGGGATGCGCGATCTGTGGAATATCTGTAAGGGGGTATTGATTTCTTCGCTGGTAATAATTGCATTTCTGGTTATTGAAAATCGTTTTGCAGGGTATTCCAGATCTGTAATAATCCTGGACACCTTATTTGTGCTGTTGTGTGTTTCTGCTACCAGAATTTCAATACGTGTGTTTTTACATGATCGCGAAGATCGTGTGAGAACCCCTAAAAAACAGCGCAAAAAACTTTTGATTATTGGTGCGGGAGGATCCGGTGAAAAAACCTGCCGCGAAATTCTGGATAATCGGCAGCTGAATTATCATATTGTTGGTTTTTTGGATGATGATTCTCGCAAGAAAGGGCAGCGTATACACAATGTAATAGTTTGGGGCGGCATTGATGATTTACAGACCTGTGTGAGTGAGTTGGCCGTTGACGAAATCCTTATCGCAATATCTGCCATATCTGGAAAAGGAATGCAGCGAATAGTTGGCTTGTGTAAAAAGACTAAGCTACCATACAAGATTATTCCTGGATATGGGGAAGTTATAGATGGTCGTGTATCAACAGGGATACGTGAGATATCCTATAAGGATTTACTTGGGCGCAAAGAGGTAAAACTGGAAACAGATAAGATTGGTGGCTATCTCAGGGGTAAAACCATTCTGATTACAGGCGGTGGCGGTTCTATCGGCTCCGAGCTGGTTCGTCAGCTTATTCCTTTTAAACCTGAAAAAATTGTGATTTACGAAGCAAGCGAAGAGAACCTCTACAATATCCAGATGGAACTTCTTCATGAATACGGAATAACAGATGTGATTCCCATTTTGGGAAAAGTTCAAGATCGAGGATTGCTAAATCACGTTTTAAAAAAACATCGCCCGGAAGTTGTCTTTCATGCGGCGGCTTACAAGCATGTCCCTCTGGTAGAATATAATCCATGGCAGGCTGTAGACAATAATATTGTTGCCAGTCAATTGTTGATGGAAGCTGCTATTATATATGGGGTAAGCCGTTTTGTTATTGTTTCAACAGATAAGGCTGTTCGTCCAACCAATGTGATGGGGGCATCTAAAAGGATGGTAGAGCTGCTTATGTCTGCCTATCGAAAGAAAAACTGGCAAGGTAATTTGTCTGCGGACTGGAAAGATTATGTTGATGTAGGAGCTGTTGAACATAAAACAGTCTTTATGGCTGTTCGTTTTGGTAATGTGCTTGGTTCTTCCGGTTCTGTGGTACCTCTTTTTAAAAAACAAATAAGAAATGGTGGTCCGGTAACTGTTACACATCCTGATGTGACACGGTATTTCATGTCCATTGAAGAGGCCGCACAGTTGATTCTTCAGGCAGGCTCAATGGGTAAGGGGGGAGAGATCTATATCCTGAAAATGGGAGATCCTGTAAAAATTGCTGATCTTGCGCGTGATCTTATTGAATTGGCAGGTAAAAAGGTCGATGAAGATATTAAAATTGTTTTTACGGGACTTCGCCCAGGTGAAAAGCTTTATGAAGAGCTCATTACAGAAGGAGAAGGTATTGTTGAGACCGGTCATGAAAAAATTATGGTACTTATGGGTGAGAAGTTCTTGACGGATAAGGAGGCGATTGCAACGGTGGATAGACTTGCAGCAAAAGCTGAGAATTTTACTGAAGAAACTATCCAGGCAGAGTTTATGGAAATTTTGCCAGAGTATGCAAGAATGGTAAGCAGGCAGAGTGAAAGAGTTAATGAGATCGTTGTTGTGGCGTATTAAAATAGTTGGGGGTGGTATATGTGTGAATTGTTAAAAAAACTCAGAAGCGGCGATGCTGTCATTGGCATTATAGGATTGGGGTATGTTGGATTACCTCTGATTCTGCGTTATGTGAGTCTTGACTACAGGGTTGTCGGAATAGATATTGACCAGGAGAAGGTCGATATGTTGAATGCTGGTCAGAGTTATATTGAGCATATAGCATCCGAAAAAATTACCGAGGCGTGCAGGAAGGATTTTAGGGCAACCAGCGATTTTACGGCAGTTCGCGACTGTGATGCCCTGATTATCTGTGTTCCCACTCCCCTAAATAAATACAGAGAACCTGATTTAAGTTTTGTCATACAAACAGTAGATGCAATTATTCCCCATTTACGGGTCGGGCAGGTAATTTCTTTGGAAAGTACAACTTATCCAGGGACAACAGAAGAGGAGCTTTTGCCCCGTATAGAATCTGCTGATTATAAGGTTGGCGAAGATGTTTTCCTGGTATATTCACCGGAGAGAGAAGATCCGGGTAATGAACATTTTAACACTTCTACGATACCAAAGATTTGTGGAGGACAGACCGCTAAATGTCTGGAGGTGGGGGTAGCCCTGTATGAAAAGGCGATTTCTCAGGTTGTTCCTGTTAGTTCAACTAAAGTTGCAGAGATGACGAAATTGTTGGAAAATATTCACAGGGCTGTCAATATTGGTCTTGTCAATGAAATGAAAATTGTTGCAGACAAGATGGGGGTTGACATTCATGAAGTAATCGATGCTGCTGCCACAAAGCCTTTTGGATTCACGGCATATTATCCAGGGCCGGGGCTTGGGGGCCACTGTATACCTATAGATCCTTTTTATCTTACCTGGAAAGCCAGAGAATATAACCTTCATACCCGTTTTATCGAGCTTGCTGGTGAAGTTAATAGCGCTATGCCCGAGTGGGTGATAAATAAACTTGTCTGGGCGTTAAATGAAAAAGGCTTATCCTTAAAAGGCAGCAGAGTGTTGGTGCTGGGTGTTGCCTATAAGAAAAATGTTGATGATATGCGGGAATCACCTTCTGTTAAGTTAATGGAACTGTTGCGGGATAAAGGAGCGGTAGTTCAATATTCTGACCCGCATGTTCCTGATTTTCCCAAAATGAGAGCACATTATTTTGATTTACAAAGTGTTGATTTAAGTCCTGAGACAATCAGGGAATATGATTGTCTGCTTCTTGCTACTGATCATGATAAATTTGATTATAAAATGATTGCTGACTATGCACAATTGGTGATTGATACCCGTGGCAGATATAAGGAAACTCATTTACCGAATATAATTAAAGCGTAAATAATTTATTAAAAGGATATACTCAATGTTACCAGTTATAAAGGACAGGAAAATCAGAATTGCAGTAGTGGGTTGTGGTCGTATTTCGAAAAATCATTTTGGTTCTATCGCTCAGTATAAAGATGATTGTGAGCTTGTCGCTATCTGCGATAAGAACTTTTCCGTAATGGAAAATTATTCCAAGGAATATAGTATCCCTGGTTATACGAGTTTTGAGACAATGCTTGAAAAAGAGTCCCTTGATCTTGTCGCTCTTTGTACGCCAAGCGGTATTCACCCGGAACAGGCTATAAAAGCAGCTCAGGCTAGAGTAAGTGTTGTCACAGAAAAGCCGATGGCAACCAGATGGCAGGATGGCATTAACATGGTGAAAGCATGTGATGAGGCAAGGGTTCACCTTTTTGTTGTCAAACAAAACAGAAGAAATGCTACCCTGCAGCTTCTTAAACGTGCTGTGGAGGAAAAACGTTTCGGGCGTATCAACATGGTTCATCTCAATGTTTTCTGGACAAGACCGCAGGAATACTATGATCAGGCACCATGGCGGGGAACATGGGAGCTTGACGGCGGGGCTCTGATGAACCAGGCTAGTCATTATGTAGATTTGCTTGAGTGGTTGATAGGTCCTATTGCAGATATTCAGGCAATGATTTCCACCCACCGTGATATTGAAGTTGAAGACACCGGTGTGCTGAATGTTCGCTGGCGAAATGGCGCTCTTGGTTCAATGGCGGTGACCATGTGTACTTTCCCTAAAAATTATGAAGGTTCAATTACTATTTTGGGTGATAAAGGGACTGTTCGGGTCGGTGGTGTTGCTGTCAATGAGATACAAACCTGGGATTTTGAAGAAGAAAAAGAATATGACAGGGAGGTTCAGCAGGCAAGCTATCAAACAACCTCTGTCTATGGCTTTGGTCATCCAGGTTATTATAAAAATGTCATTGATGTACTTCGGGGTCTTGATACTCCAGATGTCGATGGAAGAGAAGGGTTGAAATCACTGGAAGTGCTTATTGGGGCATATCTCTCTGCCCGGGATGGTAAAACTGTTTCTTTGCCGTTGGAGTATTAAAATGAATTATTTTGTTCATGAGACAGCCATTGTTGATGAAGGGGCACAGATAGGAGAAGGTTCCAGAATATGGCACTGGGTTCATATCTGTGGCGGTGCAAGGATTGGCAAAACCTGCTCTTTTGGACAAAACGTCTTTGTTGGCAATGAGGTGTTGATTGGTAATAACGTTAAGGTGCAGAATAATGTCTCAATCTATGATAATGTCATCATCGAAGATGATGTGTTTTGTGGACCGAGCATGGTTTTTACCAATGTCTACAACCCCCGGTGTGCCTTTCCCAGGAAGAGTGAGTATAAAACAACAAGGATTTGCAAGGGGGCAACAATGGGTGCCAACTGCACAATCGTCTGTGGTGTTACCATCGGAGAAAATGCATTTATTGGAGCTGGTGCGGTAGTAACCAAAGACGTAAAACCCTTTGCCCTGGTTGTTGGTACACCGGCAAGACAAATAGGCTGGATGAGTCATTATGGTGAACAGCTTGATCTTCCTCTTGAAGGCGATGGGGAGACTGTTTGTGAGCATACTGGAATCAGGTACCAGTTAAGGGACAGTCAGGTTCTATGTTTCTATAAATAGATTGTGTATTGTCGTAAGTGACGATATGAAGTA
>PDWI01000266.1_pt1 | contig 82490 bp, 72 predicted proteins | sample 1430891 | NCBI WGS metagenome assembly PDWI01 (sample SAMN01162508, study PRJNA174530) | Oral metagenome, whole genome shotgun sequencing project. | biome: Marine environment; feature: Marine mammal; material: Swab sample of the gingival sulcus; isolation source: swab sample of gingival sulcus... | reverse complement strand
TAATTTGACAATCCGTCAATCAACGCAAACCGCCCTAACTACTTATATTACAACAATATACATAAATAAAACTATGTCAATCCGTATTTCCTTTTATATTTGAGTTTTCGGGAACATTTTTTATCCTTAAAATAAATGTTTGTATCTGCTTGATAAATAGGGTTTTATAAAACAGGCTGTGCCTGAGTTCTGATTTGTGGTATTTAGATGATTTTGTCTTAAGAAGTGAGCCTTGGTAGAGACTGACACTTTATCTCATTATACGACACGTTGTTAAGCAGTTTGAGTACAGCTCTTATTTGTTAAAGTTATTTATTTGAGCTAACTTTGTAGCCGTAGTTTAACTTGTAGATTAATAAAAGATATGGACGACGACTCAATCCCTCCGAATAGTACGAGAGAGCAAGCCGAGACAGAGTAGCTTTATATGCTTCGTAAGTTTTGGTCTTGTAGAGCTATTTCATTAATAAAAACTTACGAATAGAATGAGAACATATATGAGCTTAAGTTCGGGACTCCCTTGTCTTGAAGAACCAACGGGGCGTTGCTGGATAAATGTAGAGTGCGTCGATGATGACGATAGAGCTTTTTTATTAGATAAATTAGCAATCCCAAGTGAATTTTTAGATGATATTGCCGACGTTGATGAACGTCCTCGTCACGAAAAAGAGGGGGATTGGCAGTTGACCTTGCTACGTATCCCTTTAGATGGTGATATTGTAGGACAACCTTATACCACGATTCCAATAGGTATTATTACAAACAAGGATATGATTGTATCTGTTTGTTACCGAAAAACACAACTCATTCCAGATTTTATCAAGCATCTTAGACGTAAAAACATTACTATCCCAACGGATGCAGATTTTATTGTTAGAATAATTTATTCTTCGGCGGTATGGTTCTTGAAATATCTTAAATTGATTTATTTGGAGATTAATCGTATTGAGAAGGATATTGAGCAGAGTGTCCGAAATGAGGCTCTTTTGAGAATCATGAATTTGCAGAAGTCCTTAGTCTATTTCAATACCTCTATTCGTGGAAATGAAGCAATGCTTGGTCGTCTCCGCTCTTCTAAGCATTCTGGTTTAGATGAAGACCTTTTGGAGGATATTCAAATTGAGCTACGACAAGCACATAATACCACAAATATCTATACCGATATTTGTAATAGCACGATGAATGCCATTGATAGCTTGATCTCAAATAACGTAAATACCATAATGAAGCGAATGACGAGTTTGTCCATCGTTTTGACTATTCCTACGATGATCGCAAGTATGTATGGTATGAATGTTGATTTGCATATCGGAGGTCCTTTTGCCTTCTTTGGGATTATAGCTATATCAGTCTTGCTTTCGGCATTAGCCTTTATATTATTTAGACGAATTAAGTGGTTTTAAGAAGCTTTTTGTTATTTCGTTTGATTATTTGTATTTTTGTGTAGAAGTGTTTTAATCCAAAGACAATATAGAGAGCTTGAAAGAAGCTTAAATAACTTGAATTGCTTTTGATGGAGTTGTGGTTGAACTCGTACAAAGGTTATAATAAAAATATAAGTATTACATAACAAAATATATGGATGAAATTAAATCCAAAGTAGGATTAGATTTAAGTACGGAGAAGAGTAAAAGAATCCCTGTTGCAACAACAAATGGAGCTGAAGTTAGACGTAGAAGAGTACGTATCTCGACAAAAGTTGCTTCAACAGTAGGCGAAAAAATAGCTATATCTAATCGTAATTATTCACAAGAACAAAGACCAAGACATTTTGACAAAGAGGAAGTCTTGGATAGACCTAAACGTCAATATACTTCTTTCAATGAAGAGCGTCCTGTAAATACAGATTACGAGGAGCGTTATCGTCAAAAACGTCAAGAAGGAAGTGCTGGAGCTGTATCTAATAACTATAAGAATAGTGGTAGGTCAGGAGCGAACTATCCGCAAAAGAGGAAGCCTAATAACAAGAAGACCTTTAATAAGGGAACGAAGCCCGAACCTGTTCGTTATGATTTAGAAATAGACGAAAATACTGAGATTCGTTTGAATAAGTTCTTATCTAATGCAGGTGTATGCTCTCGTAGGGAAGCGGATAATCTGATTAGTTTGGGCAAGGTCTCTATTAATGGAGAAGTTGTTAAAGAGCTTGGTAAGCACGTTACGCTCAAAGATGAAGTCAAGGTTGAGGATAAGCTTGTTGAACTTCAACGTAAGATTTATATTCTATTAAATAAACCTAAAAATACCGTTACGACATCTGATGATCCTGAAGGTCGCACTACAGTTTTAGATGTCATCAATAGAAAGGGTGGAAACTTTGATGAGCGTATCTATCCTGTAGGGCGTTTGGATAGACACACGACAGGTGTATTGCTTTTGACAAATGATGGAGATCTGGCAATGAAACTGATACATCCTAAGTTTGAGAAGAGAAAAGTGTATCAGGTGTGGCTTGATAAACCTGTAACGGTTGAACATATGCAACAGATTGCAGAAGGACTTCTCCTTGAAGATGGCGAAATTCACGCCGATGCTATCAGTTATATCAAAGATGACGATTTTAGTCAAGTTGGTATTGAGATTCATTCAGGTAGAAATCGCATTGTGCGTCGTATCTTTGAGCATTTAGGCTACAAAGTTCGTAAGCTTGATAGAGTTTATTTTGCTGGATTAACAAAGAAAAACTTACCACGAGGTAAATGGCGTTATCTTAATGAAGATGAAGTTCGTAAGCTTCGTACAGGACAATTTGAGTAAATATATTTATAGAGTTTTTGGGTTTTGTATTTAATAAATCAAACTCAAAAATAAATACAACGATTATATAAATAAGGAATAAATGAAAAGGACAAAAATTATAGATGCTCTTCGTTCAGGAGAAGAGTTGGTCGGACAAGTTATAAACATTAAGGGTTGGGTACGTACTCGTCGTGGAAACAAGACAGTTAGCTTTATTGCCTTAAATGATGGTTCTATTATTCATAACATACAAGTTGTAGCAGATAATGATAAGTTTGATGGAGACTTATTATCTAAGATTACAACAGGTGCAAGCTTAAGCGTTACAGGGACTCTTGTTGCTTCTCAAGGTAAAGGTCAGAGCGTTGAGGTGCTTGCTGAGACTATTGAAGTATTGGGTGTTGCAGATCCTGAGACTTATCCGCTTCAGAAGAAAGGGCATTCGCTTGAGTTCTTGAGAGAGATTGCACACTTGCGTCCTCGTACCAATACATTTGGTGCTGTATATCGTATGCGTCATCAGATGTCAATGGCAATACATACTTATTTTCACGAAAAAGGATTTGTCTATTTCCACGCACCAATTATTACTGGTAGCGACTGCGAAGGTGCTGGACAAATGTTTCAAGTAACCACTCTTGACATAGAGAATCCTAAGCATACGGAAGACGGTAAGGTTGATTACAATGAAGATTTCTTCGCTAAGCCAACATCATTGACCGTTTCAGGACAGTTAGAAGGAGAAATGGCTGCAATGGCTCTTGGTGCTATCTATACATTTGGTCCAACATTCCGTGCTGAAAACTCTAATACTCCTCGTCACTTGGCAGAGTTTTGGATGATAGAGCCTGAGGTGGCATTCTTCGATATTATTGATAATATGGATTTAGCCGAGGACTTTATCAAGTATTGTGTTAAGTGGGCTTTGGATAATTGTCGTGATGATATTGAGTTCTTGGCTCAGCATTTTGACAAAGAGCTTGTAGAGCGATTGGAGTTTGTCTTGGCAAATGATTTCAAGAGAATGACTTATACAGAAGGTATTGAAGTGCTTGAAGAGGCTGTCAAGAATGGACGTAAGTTTGAGTTCCCTGTTTATTGGGGAGCTGATCTTAGCAGTGAACACGAGCGTTATCTCGTAGAAGAGCATTTCAAACGTCCAGTGATTGTTACGGATTATCCTAAGGAGATTAAGAGCTTTTATATGAAGCTTAATGATGATGATAAGACGGTTCGTGGAATGGATGTCTTATTCCCTAAGATTGGAGAGATTATTGGGGGATCTGAGCGTGAAGCGGATTATGAAAAGCTTCTAAAACGTGCCGAAGAAATGGGAGTTCCACAGAAAGATATTTGGTGGTATTTGGATTCTCGTCGTTATGGAACAGCACCTCACGCAGGTTTCGGCTTAGGGTTTGAGCGTTTGCTTCTCTTCGTTACAGGTATGACTAATATCCGTGATGTAATACCTTTCCCTCGTACACCTCGTAACGCTGAGTTTTAATAACATCTTGATTGTTTAGAATAAGAATAGCGTAGGTCTTTGATAAGAGTCTTATGCTATTCTTGTTTGTAATATATTATTTGGATCAATAGAAATATGGATAAGATACGTTTGCTCTTTACTCATCGAGAGATGGATAGTATTGTAGAGGCTTTAGCTTATGGATTAGCAGAAAATGATAGTTTTGATATCTTTATTTGCTCTGAAAAAGTGAAGGTTCCTACAATGGACAAGAATGTGCTATTATTACCTTGTCCACCTATAAGAGGTAAGCTTGATTTTAGAGCAGTAAATGTATTGCGTTCTTATAATAGAGAATATGCTTTTGATCTAATCTATTCTGTTAGTAGCTCAGGTTTATCAACGGCTGTCTTAGCCACCCTTTTTACGAAAGCAAAGCATATTGCTTATCGTGGTACAGGGGCAAAAATTCGCCGATTTGATCCTACTTACTATTTAGGGATATTGAATCCAAAAGTTAATCATATTGTTTGTGAGACGACGCACGTAGAGCGTTATTTAAGAGAGTTTTTTGATCAATCAAAGTTAAGTGTCGCTGTTAAGCCTTTTTCTCTTGATTGGGTACGTTCCGCCAAAGAAGCCCCTATTGAAGTTCCAGAGTTTGCTGATAGAGAATTACGTTTAATTACGGTTGCTAATACTAAAGGTCGTCCTTATAAAGGTTTAACCACTTTGATTGAAGCCGTGAACTTGTTGCTTGATGAATCTGTTAGTTTAACGATAGTGGGGGATTATGAAGAGAGTGACTACCAGTTAGCAATGACAGGTGGAAATAAATCAGCATTCTATTTTGCAGGGCAACAAGACAAAGCAATGCATTATATGGCAGGGAGTGATGCTTATGTTTTACCCTCTTTTAGAGATGCTTCTCCTCGAGTTGTCCGAGAGGCGATGGCTTTAGCTCTACCAACGATAGTCAGTGATATTCCGGGGAGTCGAGATTTAATCCTTCCAAATGAAACGGGCTTGTTGTTCCCTGCAGGTAATGCTCAGGTTCTTGCGGAGAAAATAAAAGAATTACTCCATAATAAAGATAAACGCATTGAGATGGGGCATTTGGGACAGGAACGTATTAAGACAGACTTCTCATTAGCTAATTATATTAAATTCTTTGTAAATTTATTCCAAGGAATAATGAAATAGGGTTTATTTTTGAAGAAGATAATTTAGATAAATATATGTCAGATTTTTTGAAAATTAAGAAAATTCGTCGAGCAGATGTCTTTAAGTATTTAGCATTTGTCTTAGTTGCGATATTGATTGTGTTTTTTACGCCTACTGGTCGTAATAACTTTCAGTATAAGTACTCTAAGGGAAAACCTTGGCAGTATGCTCTCCTAACGGCTCCGTATGATTTTCCTATATATAAAAATCAGGCAATGCTCAATCACGAACGTGATAGTGTCAAAAATGCTGTTAAGCCTATTTACAACTATCAGGAGGATATTCTTGTGATGATGCTTGAGGAGTTGAAAGATGAATATCATTCACATTTGAAAAATGTACTTTCGTATAATAGTTATTTTTATTTGAGAAATAAAATTAGACTTCTTTATAAAAGAGGTTTAATTGATAAGAATGACCTTGCAGAATTAAGGCGTAATAATCATTTAGAGATTCGATTGCTTGAAAAGAACAATCTGCTGAAGAATATTCCTATAAGTAAGTTTTATACGCTCAAAGAAAGTTATGAGTATATTTTAGATAACTGTCCTAAGGAGATTAATACTGATGAGTTAAGAAAAATAGATTTTTCAATATTCCTTAAGCCAAATATTAGTTATAATGAGGAGTTGAGTAAAAAAATGATAGATGATGAGCTGAAAAAAGTTTCATTATCATCAGGAATTGTTCAGCAAGGAGAGCGTATAATAAATAAAGGGGATATAGTTACACCTTATACTTACAATCTTCTTAATTCGCTATCCAAAGAGGAAAGGAAGAGAACAGGCACAGATAGTTTTTGGAAGCTCTTTTCGTTGCGTTTAGGTACGATTCTTAGTCTTGGGCTTTTATTCTTAGTTCTTGCGATTTATTTACATCGTTTTATGCCATTACTCTTTAGAAATTGGAAGAATATTACTTTTTGGCTCATCGTTTTGGTTTTATTTGTTGGGATGACAGCTTTCAATGAATATTACGAATTATTTAACCGTTATATCATTCCTTATGTGATGATTGTTATTTTGATGCGTACTTTCTTTGATTCTTATACAGCCCTTATTATCTATGTAACGATGATCTTAGGCTCTGCTTTTTTTGTAGCAGAACCGCTGATGTTTATTCTTTTAGAGTTTATTGCAGGAATGGTTGCCCTTTTGGTCTTGCAGAATCTTAGTTCAAGGGGACGGCTTTTAAGTGCGGCATTTTTAGTATTCATTACTTACTCTATTGTACACTTATCTTTGAGTGTAATGCAGGGGCATCCTATTAACTCATCTTATTGGATTATTGAAGCTTATTTTGGTGTAAACTTTATTTTCTTGGTCTTTACTTATGGTCTTGCTTTTGCCATAGAACGAATGTTTGGCTATGTCTCTAATGTAAGTTTGGTCGAGCTAAGTGATATGAATGCTCCTTTGCTTAGAGAACTGAGTGAAAAAGCTCCAGGGACAGCTCAGCATTCATTACAAGTATCTATTTTGGCAACAGAAGCCGCTGAAGAGATTGGTGCGAATGTCCCATTGATCAGAGCTGGTGCTTTGTATCATGATATTGGTAAGCTAAAAAATCCCTCATATTTTACGGAGAATCAAGGTAAGAATAATCCACATAATTTATTGCCCTATAAGGAGAGTGCCGAGATTATTATTCGCCATATACCTGATGGGATTGTTTTGGCTCAGAAGCATAATCTACCAAATTCTATTATTGACTTTATTCGTACGCATCACGGCACGAGTGTAACACGTTATTTCTATTATAACTATTGCAACGAGCATCCTAATGAAGAGGTTGATAAAAGTGATTTTCAATATCCAGGGCCAAACCCTTGGACACGAGAGCAAGGTATCCTAATGCTCGCTGATGCTGTAGAAGCTTCAAGTCGAAGTCTTCCTGAGCATACAGAAGAAGGCATTCGTGAACTTATGGAAAAGGTTGTTGATACGATTGTCGGAGAAGGACTGCTCAACGATACTCCTCTAACGTTTAAGGATATTAAGAAGATTAAAGAAATCTTTTTTGAGAAGTTAAAGATTATTTACCACTCTCGGATTTCGTACCCTGAGAAAAATAACTAAAGCAAATGACTCAACCGATCTATTTAGTTGGCTATATGGGGGCAGGGAAGAGTACCGTTGGACGGAAACTTGCCGAGCGTCTTAATATGGAGTTTATTGATACGGATATCTTTCTTGAGAATAGATTTCGTCGTCGTATTGTAGATATGTTTGCTGAAGTAGGGGAGCAAAGCTTTCGCAAAAGAGAACGCTATGCTATAGAAGATTTGTCAGGAATGGAAAATGCCGTTATTGCTACAGGGGGAGGTCTTCCTTGTCATTCAGATAATATGTCCTTGCTTTTAGACACGGGATTGGTTATATATTTAGAAGCAACTGATAAAAGCCTTTGTAAACGTCTTGAGCTTTGCAAACGCACCCGTCCGAGTGTTAAAGATAAAAGTGGGCAAGAGCTTTTGCAACATATTCAAGAAGCAATGCAAACTCGCCGACCAATCTATGAACAAGCTCACAAGAGTTATTCTATTGAAAAAATCAAGAATGCTCAAGATGAATGGGCTTTAGTAGAAGAAATAATTAAAGATATAAAAGAAGATAATGATTAAAGTACAACGCTATCACGATATTAGTATGGGACACCGTGTCGTAGGACACGAGAATAAATGCCGTCATCTGCACGGACATAATTACCGCATTCATTTCACTTGCACAGCTGAAGAGTTAGACTCTATTGGTCGTGTTATTGACTTCGGAGTGATTAAAGAGAAGCTATGTATGTGGCTCGAAGAGAACTGGGATCACAGAATGATGATTTGGGAAGAGGATCCTCTTCGTAATGGCTTGGAAGAGTTGGCAAACGACGACATCGTCCTTGTGCCTTTCAACCCAACAGCAGAGAATATGGCGATTTATCTGGTAGAGCATATTGGTCCTCAGCAACTCGCAGGTACAGGCGTTAGTCTCATTGAAGTTATTATTGATGAAACTCGTAAATGCTCTGCATCGTATTCTAAATAAAAGGTTTTATTGTTAATTCTCCTTTAACCCAATAGGATTTTTAATTCCCCTCCGTGGGAGGGGTGGCAGGCAAAGCCTGACGGTGTGGGGCGTAGGAGTAAATAAAATACAAGTAAATAGAAGTGAATATCCTCAACAACGATACCATTTGTGCCTTGGCAACAGGCTCTAATAACGGAGCTGTTGCAATGATTCGCCTTTCTGGGAAGGACGCATTCTCTATAATGCAGAATCTTTTTCAGCCAAAGAGTAAACAAATTAACCTTACTAATCCTCCTATCCGTCAAGCTTTGTATGGCGACTTCGTCTATCAAGGGGAAGTGCTGGACGATGTTATTGTGCTTTATTTCCAAGCCCCTCATTCTTACACAGGCGAAGATAGTGTAGAAATCACTTGCCACGGCTCAACCTATATCCGTCAGCAAATTCTCAAAGCCCTCATCAGTCAAGGGGCAAGAATGGCTGAGGCTGGCGAATACACTCAGCGTGCTTATCTTAATGGACGAATGGATTTGAGTAGTGCTGAAGCCGTTGCTGATATTATTGCTTCGGAGAGTAAGGCTCAGCACCAAATGGCAATGAAGCAACTGCGTGGGGGCTATAGCCAAGAGTTCAATGAGTTGAGGGAAGAACTCCTTCGCTTTACGGGACTAATGGAGCTTGAACTTGATTTTGCCGAAGAAGACGTTGAGTTTGCAGACCGAAGCGAACTGCTTAAACTTCAAAAAGTAGTTGTCGCCAAAATCCAAAAACTTATCGATAGCTTCAAGCTTGGTAATGCCGTAAAGAATGGCATTCCTGTAGCAATCGTGGGGGCTACAAACGTGGGGAAAAGCACTTTGCTTAACCGACTGCTTGGCGAAGATCGTGCGATTGTCAGCGACATTCACGGCACAACGCGAGACACCATTGAGGACACCATTCATTTAGGAGGTTATCTCTTTCGCTTTGTAGATACGGCAGGTATCCGTGAGACGAAAGACGAGATTGAAGCTTTAGGCATTGAACGCAGTCGCAACAAAATCCAAGAGGCACAGATTATCTTGGCAGTCTTAGACGCTCAGCGTATTGAGGAGACCGAAGACATCAAGACACAACTTGCCCTCTTGCCTGAAGACAGCGAGGCAAAAGTCATTCTGCTCATCAACAAAACAGAAAAGCTTTCTGCCGAAGAGCGTACCGCCTTAGAAGAAAAACTAAAAAAGTCTTTCGCTTTAGATGATGTAATTTCTATCTCTGCAAAAGAAGAACTTGCCCTTGACAAGCTCAAAGAGAGGTTAATTGGGCTAATGGAAGAGCATAATCTACAGTCTTCGGATATAATAGTAAGCAATCTTCGTCATCACGAGTTATTGCTTTCTGCAAAGGAATGCTTAGTTCGTCTTGCCGAAGGCTTATCTAACGGATTACCAACTGACTTCTTAACCTTCGAACTTCGCTCTTCAATCTCTTTTATTGGCGAAATAACAGGTCAAGCCATCAACCGAGACGACACCCTCCACTACATTTTTGCCCACTTCTGCATCGGCAAGTAAGCTAACATAATTCATATTAGCTAGAAAAATAGGCTGAATTAATTTAGATTCAGCCTATTTTTTTATTATTTAATTATAAAAGGAACTCTATATTAATATTTCTATCGTGCATATGTAACACACACTTTTCAATATGGTTTCTATCTAAGAATACAGTCATTCCATAATCTTGTCCAGAAAAATTTATCCAACCAAAAGGAGTTCTTGCCTCAACAGGATATCCTCTTAACTCAATTTTTCTTGTATCTTGATGAATAATCCTCATAGGTTTTGGTGACATTTGTATATTATTTCTCCATATAGGGTGCATACCATCTAAATTATATAAAGTCACAATATAACCATCTCCCCTAGAAAGATTATATCCATCACAACCAGTTGTGTTAGGTCTTATTTCAATAAGCCTATTTGCAACAGCAGGTCTTTCTTCTCCTGAAGCTTCAATCCGAATATGTTTAGAAGATTTGAATTGAATGTTTAACATAGTATTAATAATCTTTAGTATTCATATTAATAAGAGCTTCTGCAATAGTCATCGTTGGCAAGTCGCAAGCCAAAGATATAATACTCCAAAAAACCTTTTCTTTATCATCAATAACACCATCAGCTGTAATTATTTCTCCTAACAACGAAGTTACATATTCTTTTTGTTCTGAATTTAGGTTCTTAATATAAGAAACAGCTTCTTCAAAATCCATACTATCCCCACGTTCAAGTATCCATTCAATCTCATTTGTTGGAATATTGAAACGTATAAATTCTCTCTTGATTATTTCTAATTCAGAAAAATCAACATTTCCATCAATGATAGACATTTGCTTTGAAAACTTTACAATTGCAGAAAATTCTAATTTTGTTAATTGCATAAGAAACAATGTATTAGTTTGTCCTCTCACCCCAAAAGAACGAAAAACATTCAATTAAAAAAGAAAGCGTGAGGTTACTATGTCAATCAATCTTTGTTAGTAGGCTCGTGAGAAGTTGCCTTGTCAGTAAGAATGATGAACATAGCAACCCCACGCCTTACGACGTGGAGTAGCTATACCATTCTTCCGCTGACATTGAATTTTCTCACGATTCACTAACAGGAAGAATGAAGCATAACGCTTCCTAAAAATATGTCTTGTAAGCGATTGTTTCAGCTTACAAGAACAAAATTATAAATTATTCTCTAAAAACCAAAGATTTACGAATGAAAGAACTATTCTTCTTGACTTAAAAAGCTTTATTAAGTAGAGGAAATCACATTTCCTTAAGACAAAAATAAAATTAGCATTGTAGGCAACAAGAGTCTCCTATAATGGAGACAAAAATCTCCTACGTAGGAGACTGAAATCTCTCAAGTAGGAGATTGTAATCTCTTAAGCAGGAGACAAAAGTCTCCCTATTGGGAGATTTTAGGAGACTATCGTTAGAGCAAAAAATATCAGCAATACCAAAGAATGATATTGCTGATATAATCAATTTAGCTTAAGCTTTTAATTGTCTGTTACTCTGCCCGTTTACTTTAATCTAAAATGTAAGTTTCTTCGTATGTATCAAATACTTTATCAGGCTCAAGCCCATAAGCTACAAAAAACTTTTGCACCGCCTTGGCTTGTTCAAGCTTGAGGGGAACTTCACCACTCGCATACTTATAATAACGAGAGTAACAGCAATTCAACAAGCCTTGCATCCTGCTCCTAACTTGCTGAATTTTGCCATAAGGAATTTGAGCCAACGCCCGACGAAAGCCTCGTCCAACTCGTTGCACTTCATTACTTAAATAGTCTGGACAAGCTTCGTCCTTCTGAGGGTTGCGTGGATCACGAAAGATAGCCGTCATAAAAGGCTGTGAATGTTGATAAGCAAGGTAATGCAGGCATTTGCCTTTCTTTGTACATTCCTCTCGTAGGCAATAGCTAATTTGCTTGTTTAGTAGTTCCTCTCGGAAGTGAAAATTTCTTTCTGTCATAATAAAATTTGTTTAGTATAATTTGAATAAAAGGTGGATTAAATTTACAACACAAAGATAGATATTTTGAGTGTATTTGTAATAATATATTTGACATTAAATAAAAAGATATAAATACTCAAGAAAAAAGGTTCTGGGAGTGAGCAAGCAGAGAGCTGAATTGTAGGCGAAGATATGGAAGATTGCGAACGAAGTAGGTGGTTCGGTTGATGGTTTTATTTTTTTCCTAAGACAACGGACACATAAGCTTTTTCCATTAGCCAATCTCCCAGCACCAAAGGCTGGCTTATTCTATATAGTTAGTCGCTTATGACAAAGTGTACAATGTTCCATAATCTAAAACAATTAATATCCTTAATGATTATATGTAACAAATAGAATTTAATCTGCTCGTTCTATGAGCGTTATCTTTTTTGTAAAAATTACTCTGCAAATATAAGATAAATATTATACATTTTTCTGACAAGAATTGATATGCTTTTCTTTAGTTTAGAACCTCTGAGAAGCTTATGTTAAAATAAAAAAAGGTCTCGGCAATGTCATAATAAACGTTGCCGAGACCTTTTTAGATTTTTGTAAGGCTTAAAGATTATGTAGGCTAATCTGCCTTGTGCGAATCCCTGGTTTGAGTTCTCCTCCAATAATCAAGAACTTAGCTTTGTGCTTAATGAGACAAGCATCAGCACGAGCAAAGCTCTCTTGAGGATTGTTCATTTTATCAAAGGAGATTAGATCATTGCCATTGATGGCATAACTATAGGCTTCCTGATTAAAGGCGTGCCAAGTAATAGGTTGCTTGAGGTAGTCTCGAACTTCCTCTGTGTATTGATTTAATAGCTTTTGATTATGTTCGGCTTTGGCAGTATTGATGGCTTCTACTCGCTTGAGAGCAGGTAAGAAACGCTCTTTATTAACACCTCCTAAGAAGACAATCTCATTTTTTTGTTTATTATAATACGCCATTCCCCCGCCAAAGCAAGGCATTGCTTCCATCGCTCCGTCGTTGCCATTGATGTAAGTAGATTTGAACCAAGTTGCTTTCTCAGGATTATAGATGAAGAAGGTATTATTGACTGCAAGTTCGCGGTCTTTGTCAGGAGTCTTATTGAAAGCTCCCCAAAGATAAATGTTCTTTTGATCGCTTACAGCAAGGGTTTTGATAAAAGCTTCAGCAGGATAAGCAGGAGCTTCTTGCCACTTAGCTCCATTGTCTTTAAGCGAAAGCATCTTATTACTTAACTGACCATCGTGAGAGCCTCCAAGGAGGAAAAACTCTTTTTCACGACGGAGAAGTTTTGCCCCTGAGACAGTGTAGGGTAGAGTAGGAAGCTCTTGGATAATAGCTTTGCCTGATTGAATTGTTATTTGATAGCTTTTGTTGCTCGCTCCTTTTGGGTTTGTTCCTCCGACGAGGTAGAGAGCATTGTTGTGAGTCGTAAAGCCAGCATAAGCATTTGCTTCGGGTAAGGTGTCAAGTTGTATCCAAGCTCCATTAGGGACAGAAAGGTCATAGGCATAAATTTGATTGTAAAAGACTTTTTTACCACCTTCTGCAGCAGGCTTGTGAGGGAAGTTAGCCCCACCAGCTAAGAGTAAGTATTCTTTTTGATTTGCCTCATCAAGTAAGATGCCAGCCACTGCTCCTGAAACGCCTTTAGCATACGCAGTATCTAAAGTAGGTGTTTCACTTGGATAATGTAGCTTTTCTTTCACATTAATTAGGCGAAAGGTAACGAATGCCAAACTTAGCAATACAGCTGTTAAGATAAGTTTCTTTTTCATAATCTTTTGAATGTCTTTGTTTTATAATATAGAAGCTCTTAGGACTTCTCTCTTGCCAATAGGTCCTTCAAGTCGCTCCACGGTAAAGCCAGAACGTTGCAAACGTCTGCGAACTTCCCCTTTAGCACAATAGGTCGTGAGGATTGCCCCTTTTTTACAGATAGATGCCAAATGTTGAAAAATCTTTTCGTCCCACAATTCCGCTTGCGTCTCTGGAGAGAAAGCATCAAAGTAGATAAGGTCAAAGCTTTCATCATTGGCGTTAAAGTCAAGTAAGTCAAGCGCTAATTTTTTAATCGTAAAATTAGGGGTAATGATAACATCTTTGTTCCATTCAGCTTGATGTAGTCGTGCGAAAAGTTCTTGTTCTGCCGAGCCTTTAGCATAGTGAAGACTTTGTGCTGTCTCAAAGCTTATGGGATATTTCTCTATCGTCGTGTAATGAATAGGGCAGTCTTGCTTATCAGCTAAAAGCAAACTAAGCCAAGCATTTAAGCCAGTACCAAAGCCCATCTCTAAGATCTTGAGCGGACGTTTTGGTTCTTCTTGTAGAGTATTGAGTCGTGCCTTTAGCCCGTAATCAATATAAATCAATTGGCTTTCTTGCTCTGCTCCGTGTATGGAGTGGTAATGCTCTTTGAACTGTTCTGTATAGAGCGTTGTACTGCCGTCTTCTGTTTGGATTATTTGATTCATAGTTACATTGCTTAGTCTTCATTTGGCAATAAGCCTTGTACCATTTGCCAAATAGCAATACCACTTGCAACGCTAACATTGAGTGAATGTTTAGTGCCAAATTGAGGAATCTCAAGACAGGCATCACAGAGATTAATAACACTCTGTTGAACGCCGTGCACTTCGTTGCCAAGCACTAAGGCATATTTTTTATCTGTTTTTGCTGTGAACTCAGGGAGGCTTAAGCTATGCTCCGCTTGCTCCAAGGCATAAAGCTCATAGCCCTTTGCTTTAAGCTCTTGGAGGGCAAGCTCTGTCTCTTGATAGTATTGCCAATCAACACTGTCTTCTGCTCCTAAAGCTGTTTTGTGTATTTCAGCCTGTGGAGGGCAAGCACTGATACCACACAAATAAAGCCCTTCTAAACGAAAGGCATCTGCAGTACGAAAAACCGATCCAACATTATGCATACTACGGATATTGTCAAGTACGATGACCAAAGGTGTTTTCTCTTCTTCTTTATATTCTGCTACATTTAAGCGTTGCAGTTCAGTTATTTTTAGTTTTCTCATATCTCATTTCAGATTGTTAGACTTTTTTATCTTTGTCTATACTCTAATTGTTTGCTGATAGCTTGGAACTCATCTCTTAGGCGTGCCGCTTCAACAAAGTCTAATTCTTCAGCTGCTTGATACATTTTTGCTTTGGTATCATCGGCAAGTTGCTTCAGCTCATCAATGCTCATCTTATCTAATGTATGAGCTTTCTCTTTATTTGTAGTCTTAGAACCCTGTTTGTGTTGGTCAGACTTTCCTTTTTCTTTACTTTGGAAAACAGACTTTGAGTGCTTGATAATCTGTGTTGGCGTAATGCCATTTTCTTTGTTGTAAGCCATCTGTTTGGCACGTCTTCGCTTAGTCTCTTCTATGGTCAAACGCATACTCTCAGTAATCTTGTCTGCATAGAATATCACACGTCCATTGACATTACGAGCAGCACGACCAGCCGTCTGCGTTAGTGATCGGTGTGAGCGAAGAAAGCCTTCTTTGTCTGCATCAAGTACGGCAACTAAGGCTACCTCAGGTAGGTCAAGCCCCTCACGCAAAAGGTTTACTCCAATGAGGACATCGTAAATGCCTTGTCTGAGATCTTCCATAATCTTCACTCTATCAAGCGTATCTACATCGCTATGAATGTAGGCACAAGCTATCTGATGTCGCAAAAGGTATTCGGATAGCTCTTCAGCCATTCGTTTAGTCAGTGTTGTGACTAAGACACGTTCATCGTTCGCTATAGCTTGATGAATTTCTTCTTCAAGGTTATCAACTTGATGTTCTGTAGGACGAACTTCTATAATCGGATCAAGGAGACCTGTAGGACGAATAAGTTGTTCTACAAGTACGCCGTCACTCTTTTCAAGTTCGTAGTCTGCTGGTGTAGCACTAATATAAAGCGTTTGTGGAGTCAAGGAGGTAAACTCTTCAAAGGTCAGCGGTCTATTGTCTAAGGCTGAAGGAAGTCTAAAGCCATAACTGACAAGATTTGTTTTTCTTGCTTTATCGCCCCCATACATTGCTTTGATTTGTGGAATCGTTACGTGGCTTTCATCAATGACAAGCAGGAAATCTTTGGGGAAATAATCAAAGAGACAAAAAGGTCGTTCGCCAGCCTGTCTGCCATCAAAGTAACGAGAATAGTTCTCAATTCCAGAGCAATAGCCGAGTTCTTTAATCATTTCAACATCGTAACCAACACGCTCTTGCAGGCGTTTAGATTCGTACATTTTGCCTTCTGATTCAAGCTCTTCCACTCTATCGTGTAAATCTGTGGCAATAAGGTTTATGGCACGATTGACTTGCTCTTTTGTCGTAACGAAGAGGTTGGCTGGGTGAATCGTTAATGATGTCAGAGTATTAAACTCTCTACCTGTCTTAGGATCAAAGGAGGCTATTCGCTCTATTTCATCTTCCCAGAAAGTAATACGATAGGCAACACCATCAAAACTTTCGATCGCAGGATAGATATCAATAGTATCTCCTTTGACTCTAAAGTAACCGCTTTCAAAAGTTAGCTTGTCGTTGATGTAATGGCTTTCAACTAAGGCTTTGCTAAACTCTTTTTGAGGGTAGATTTCGCCCACTTTGAGCTTAATTATTTTTGTTTCAAAGGCTCGAGGATCTGCCATACCATAGAGACAAGAGACAGAAGAGACTACAATAACATCTTTTCTGCCAGAGAGGAGTGAGGCTGTCGTGCGAAGACGAAGCTTTTCAATCTCAGCATTGATAGCCATATCCTTCTCAATATAAGTGTCTGAGTGGGCGATATAGGCTTCTGGTTGATAGTAATCGTAATAAGAGACGAAATACTCTACAGCATTGTTGGGGAAGAAGCTCTTTAGCTCTGTGTAAAGTTGAGCTGCCAAAGTCTTGTTGTGGCTCAGCACTAAGGTCGGTTTATCAAGATTGGCGATGAGGTTAGCCGCCGTAAAAGTCTTTCCCGAACCAGTTACCCCCAAAAGAGTCTGATAGTTAATACCATCAAGGAAACCTTCCGTTAGCTGTTTGATAGCCTCTGGTTGGTCTCCTGTTGGTTTATATTGGGCAACTAATTGATACATTGTACAATTAATCTATTATTCTTCATCAACGTGCTGTGCGTAATGTCTCCATTTGTTCAGCAGTTCGTCTAAGTCTTTTGGTAGAGGGGCATCAAAACTCATCTCCTCACCAGTAGTGGGGTGTATAAAGCCTAAAGTCTTTGCGTGAAGAGCTTGACGAGGACAAATCTTCATACAATTAGCGATAAACTGTTTGTAGCGACTAAACTTATTACCCCAAAGGATTTTGTCTCCACCATAACGAGTATCAGCAAAGAGTGTATGCCCAATATGTTTCATATGAGCTCTTATCTGATGTGTGCGTCCTGTCTCCAAACGGCATTCGACCCACGAAACGTAAGCCAACTCCTCCAATACCTTATAATGTGTAACAGCGTGTTTCCCCATATCGCTGTCAGGTGGATAGACTGACATTTGTAGGCGATCTCGTATATCTCGGCCGATATTACCTTCTATACGTCCTTCGTTTTCATTAAACCGTCCCCAAACCAAGGCTCTGTAGGAGCGTTGCGTTGTTTTGTTGAAGAATTGCAAACTTAGATGAGCTTTAGACTCGGCATTTTTTGCTACTACAAGAAGCCCACTTGTATCTTTATCAATACGATGAACGAGTCCTAAGCGAGGATCTGATGGGTCGTAGTTAGGATCATCTTTCAGATAATAAGCAAGGGCATTGAGTAGTGTCCCTGTATAGTTGCCGTGTCCTGGGTGAACGACTAAGCCTGCAGGTTTATTGACAACGAGTAGGTCATTATCTTCATAAATAATATCTAAAGGAATATCCTCTGCAATGATTTCAATCTCTCTCTTAGGGCGACGAAGCTGTAAGCTAATGACATCTAAAGGTTTGACACGATAATTGCTTTTCACTGCTTTGTCGTTGACAAAAATAAACCCAGCTTCAGCAGCTTGCTGAATACGGCTACGGGTCGTTTTGAGCATTTTGTCAGAGAGATATTTATCTACTCTTATAGGTTTTTGTCCAGCATCGGCAACGACTCTATAATGCTCATAGAGTTTATCTCCCTCTACTTCTTCTACATCATCAGAGAAGTCATCGTCAAAGATATCTTCACTTGTTTCTTCAGCGAGTAATTCCTCCTCTATCTCTAATGTATCGTTTGTATGATTGTTTATCATTCTATTTTTGATTGTTAAAACCAGTTGTCAGGTTGTGTGCTTGGTTCAGTTTTTTCTTCTTTGTGATTAGGGATACTATCATTTTGAGATAAAGAGTCTGTCTCAAAGCTGATTAAATCATCTACCGTCAAGCTCTCTGTTTCTTTTCCAGAGACTAATAGCACTAATTCTTCTTCAATACTAACACGAGTACCACTCTCTATCAGGTTCTCTTCAGAGTCCTCAACACCAAGGCATAAGCCTTTGTGAGGTCCTTCAACTTCTTTCTGCGTTAAATGGATAAAGCCCAGCCTCTTTAGACGCTCTTCCGCTGCTCTAATAGGTAGGTCTACAACGTCTGGTAAGGTCTTTTTGTTTGGGATAGAGCTGTAGATACGCAAATAAATAGTTCGTCCTGTCTTGATGTTTGTTCCTTCTTGTGGGACAACATCATAGATTGTACTTGCTATTTGGTCTCTTTGATAGATAGAGTCCACTACAGAAGCTTTTAGGGCGTGTTCTTTAAGTATTTTTTCTGCTTGCTCGATCGTTTTGCCTTTGAGTACTGGAACCTGTATGATCTCGCTCTGACGTGTATAGTATTTTAATCCTTCAATGATAGCAAATATGATTACTGCTGATAAAACCATCATTATTAGGATATTCCAAAGTATTGCGAATTTTTTCATTATGTATAGTATCGTTTTTTTTCTATTAAATTATTGTTTAATGCTTTATAGACTTGCATTAATAAAGTGTGTTAGACTGGGGGTTGCCTCTGTCTCAATGGTTGCACTGCTTCCTTCCCAAGCTTTCAAGCCCTTGTGGATATAGATAATTTTATCCCCTATACTTCTAACCGTATTCATATCGTGTGTGTTCACTATAGTTGTAATACCATAGTCAATGGTTATCTCTCTAATAAGCAGGTCAATGACTTTGCTCGTTTTAGGGTCTAAGCCACTATTAGGTTCATCACAAAAGAGGTATTTGGGCTTGAGTGCAATAGCTCGAGCAATGGCAGTACGCTTCATCATACCTCCACTAATCTCACTTGGGTACTTGTCTCCAGCCTCCAAAAGTCCGACACGCTCAAGTAGGGCAGAAGCTTCTCTATAGAAGTTTGCACGAGGTTCATTGCTAAACATTTCCATCGGAAACATCACATTTTCCAGAACGGTCATACTATCAAATAGGGCAGAGCCTTGAAAGAGCATTCCCATTTCTCGACGAAGGGCTAAAAGCTCTTTGTTGCTCATAGTGGCAATGTCTCTACCATCATATAGTATCTGTCCTTGAGTCGGTGTGATGAGACCAATCATACATTTGACAAAGACTGATTTTCCAGCACCACTTCGCCCAATAATTAGGTTGGTTTGCCCTTCTTCAAAAGTCGTGTCAATACCTTTTAAGACTTCTTTTTCGTCAAAATTTTTATATAATCCTTTGATTTCTATCATAACTTATGCGAGCATTAGGTTGGTCAAAATCATATCAAAGAGCAGAATAAGCACGCTACTACGTACCACTGCATTGGTGCTTGCTGAACCTACTTGCAAAGCTCCTCCTTTGACGGTATAGCCAAAGAACGAAGAAACAGAACTTATCAGAAAAGCATAAACTAAGCTTTTGATAATTGAATGACCAATATATTCAGGGTGAAAAAGAAATTGCAAGCCATAAACAAAGTCTTTCGTTAGCAGGCTATTTGTCATAAAAGAAGCTAAATAGCCCCCTATAATACCCGTTATCATTGAGAGGATTGAAAGGATTGGGATAAAAAGCATTAAACCTACAATCTTAGGTAATATCAAAAAATTTGCCGAATTAACCCCCATTATCTCCATAGCATCTATCTGTTCGGTAACACGCATTGTGCCAAGCTCAGAAGCAATGCTTGAACCCACTTTTCCTGCTAAGATTAAGCACATTACGGTTGACGAAAACTCCAAAAGGATAATCTCTCTTGCAGAAAAGCCTATGGTAAACTTAGGAACTAATGGGCTTGAGATATTGATCGCAAGTTGTATGGTGATTACTGCTCCTATAAAGAAAGATATAATAAAGACAATGGGCAGTGAATCAACACCCAACTGAAACATATCACGAAGAAGAGAGCGATAGAACATTCGCCACCTCTTAGGGCGTGTAAATGTTCTCCGCATCAGCATTGTATAAGCACCTAAATGCTCTAACATCTTCATTTGCATAATAATCTGTACTTTATTTATTGTAATATCTACAAAGATAGCATTATCTTTGCAGTATTCATAAATTATTTATAGTATGAAACTACGAACAGAAAACTTAGTTAAGAAATATAGAAATAGAACTGTTGTTAATCAGGTTTCTATTGAGGTAGGACAAGGAGAAATCGTTGGACTATTAGGTCCTAATGGAGCTGGTAAGACGACAACTTTCTATATGACGGTGGGACTTGTCGTGCCTAATGCAGGTCGTATCTATCTTGATGATGAAGAGATAACAGATGCTCCCGTTTATAAGCGAGCAAAGGCTGGAATCGGCTATTTGGCACAAGAAGCTTCTATTTTCCGTAAAATGAGCGTGGAGGATAATATAATGTCAGTCCTTGAGCTAACAAATAGAACAAGGGCTGAGCAAGAAGCTCGCTTGGAAGAGCTAATCGGGGAGTTTAGCTTGGAGAAAGTTCGTAAGAATAACGGGGATAGTCTCTCAGGGGGAGAGCGTCGTCGTGCTGAAATTGCTCGTTGTTTGGCTATTGACCCTAAGTTTATTATGCTTGATGAACCTTTTGCAGGCGTTGACCCTATTGCTGTTCGTGATATTCAGAGTATCGTTGCTAAGCTGAAATATAAAGATATTGGTATTCTGATTACTGACCATAATGTTTATGAAACCTTGAGTATTACCGATAGAGCTTATTTGCTTTTTGAGGGTAAGGTGCTTTTCCAAGGAACGGCGGAGCAGTTGGCAGAGAATGAAATAGTAAGAGAAAAATATCTTGGTAAAGACTTTGAGCTTCGTCGTCGTAGTTTTGATGATTTGATGGGGGAGGGCTAAGCTAACTAAATAATTTATTATCTTTGTTTGCGATAAAGCTTAGAGAGTATTTTCTAAGATAAAAGTATTTTTAGGCTTGGTAGCTTAGTTGAATAGAGCGTCAGATTCCGGTTCTGAAGGTCGAGGGTTTGAGTCCCTCCCAAGTCACTGATTTTTTTATAAATAGTGTAGTTTCTTGTAACCAAGGGATTACACTATTTTTTCTTTTGAGGTCTTATTGTTCAGTCCTCTAAAAAGTTTTGTAGAGAATATCACAAATCGGAACGGTCGCAGGTAGGTTCGTGTAACCAGCTATCTATTAGGTAGATACAGAGCGTTGTTTTAAGGTAAAAAAATGTTCCCGAAAACTCATTTGAGTTTTCGGGAACATTTTTTTGAGTTTCTGGGAAAACTTTTTTGACTTTTCCGCAAGACTTTTCGAACTCTTCCAAATATCACAAATCGGAACTTCTAATACTCGGTCGTTGAGTTGGAATAGCATTATTCCTTAGAGTAAGCTAACATTTTATATCAAATCAAAATAAATATTTATGTAATTTATTAAATGACAACATACAATTCAATGTTTCAATTAATTATGTTCGTTTTTTGTCGCTAAACACTATCTATTTCAATAAAAACTGTTTGTTTAATTGTGTTTTTTTTTTTTTTTAACTTTGTGTAGAATTTACAAGGTTCAATTTAAGTTGATAATTTTATTTTTTATTCAAATTTGTTGCAATAAAATTTTATGAAAGGTATTGTTCTTGCGGGAGGAAGTGGTACACGTCTGTATCCTATTACGAAAGGAGTTAGTAAACAGTTACTTCCTGTCTTTGATAAACCAATGGTGTACTATCCTATATCTGTGTTGATGTTGGCAGGCATTCGTGAAATTTTAATAATCTCAACGCCTCAAGACTTGCCTGATTTTAAGCGATTGCTTGGAGATGGTAGCGACTTTGGAATAAAGTTGTCCTATGCAGAGCAACCATCGCCTGAGGGTTTAGCTCAAGCATTTATTATTGGAGAAGAATTTATCGGTAAAGATTCGGTATGCCTTGTATTAGGGGATAATATTTTCTATGGTAGTTTTTTTACAAAAATGTTGCAAGAGGCTGTCCTTAGAGCAGATCAAGGTGAGGCAACAATCTTTGGTTATTGGGTGAATGATCCTGAACGCTATGGGGTCGCAGAGATTGATCAGAATAACAAAGTGATTAGTATTGAAGAAAAACCTGAAACCCCAAAGTCTAACTATGCTGTGGTTGGTCTATATTTCTATCCTAATAAAGTTGTTGATGTCGCAAGGCAAATCAAACCATCTGAGCGTGGAGAGTTAGAGATTACCTCTGTTAATCAAATGTTTTTGCAAGAAGAAACTTTATTTCTACAGCAGTTAGGTCGTGGTTTTGCTTGGTTAGATACTGGCACTCACGATTCTCTTAGTGAAGCCTCTACTTTTATTGAAGTAATTGAGAAGAGACAAGGTCTGAAAATAGCCTGTCTTGAAGCAATTGCTTACCGAAAAAGTTGGATAAGTAAAGAAAAACTTGCTGAGGTAGCACAGCCTATGAGTAAGAATGCTTATGGACAACATCTTCTTAACCTAATTAAGGAATAAATATATGTCTAAACAAGATATTATAACGGTTACGTCCCCTCTTCTTCCAGATTTAGAAGATCTTAATGTTTATCTTCGAGAAATTTGGGAGAGTAAGTGGCTAACCAATAATGGCAGTTTTCATCAAAAGCTTGAAGAGGCTCTCTGTGAGTATTTGAAAGTTCCTTATATTAGTCTATTTACAAATGGGACATTACCTCTTATTACGGCATTACAGGCCTTAAGAATTACAGGAGAAGTTATAACGTCGCCTTATAGCTTTGTTGCGACGACACACTCTCTTTGGTGGAATAATATTAAGCCGGTCTTTGTTGATATTGATTTGAAAACGGGAAACCTTGACCCCGAGAAGATTGAGGCTGCAATTACGCCAAAGACAACAGCAATTATGCCTGTTCACGTTTATGGTAACCCTTGTGATACAAAAGCGATACAAGAGATTGCAGATAAGTATGGATTAAAAATTATTTATGATGCCGCCCACGCTTTCGGAGTAGAGGTTGAGGGGAAAAGTATCTTAACCGAAGGAGATATGTCCACACTAAGCTTCCACGCAACAAAAGTTTACAATACGATTGAGGGTGGAGCATTGATAATGAAGGATGCTGAAACGAAGAAGCGTATTGATTACCTAAAAAACTTTGGTTTTGCCAACGAGGTTGAGGTTGTTGCTCCAGGGATTAATAGTAAGATGGACGAGCTACGTGCTGCCTATGGCTTATTAAACCTCCAACAAGTTGATGAGGCTATTGCTCAGCGTAAGCAAGTAGCAATGAGGTATCGTGAGGCTCTTGCAGATGTGGTGGGTATATCTTTTTGGAATGATATGTCAGGGGTGAAGCATACTTATTCCTATTTCCCGATTTTCATCAATGAAGAAGAGTATGGTAGCTCTCGTGATGAATTGTATAATAAGATGAAGGCTCAAAATATATTAGGAAGACGTTACTTCTATCCTCTTATTTCAGAATTTTCTACTTATAGAGGTTTGCCAAGTGCTACCAAGTCTAATTTGCCCAATGCTCATAAGATGGCGAACTCTGTGATCTGTTTACCTATGCATCATAGCCTCAGTGATGATGATATTCAAAGGATTCTTGAGTTTGTAAAAAACAAGAAATAAAGTAAGGGACTTAGTGTGTTTTAGATGATTAAATAATATGAATATTGCTTTTTATATTTCGGGGAGTGGAACGAGAGTGCGTAAGATCCTTAGAGGTTATACAGAAGAGATTAAGACAGACTTAAAGCTTTTAATCTGTGATAATCTTAATAATGAAGATCTAAGTGAATCTTGGTATGAGTTTGTATCAATGGACTACAAAATGTTAGATCCAAATGATAAAAACCTCTCACTCTCAAATAAAATTTTAGCCCTATTGAAGCAACATAATATTGATTACTTGTATTGTTGGGGAGCTCATATTCTAAAAGGAGATTTGCTTGAAGTATATAAGAACAAGATGATTAATTTTCATCCATCATTATTACCTGCTTTTAGGGGGTGTAATTCCATTGATAGAGCTGTTGATTCTCAAGCTATATTATTGGGGAATACTGCTCATTTCATAGATAGTGGGGTTGATACAGGAATGATTATTATGCAAAATATATGTCATTACTCATATTTTACAAAGGGGGGAGAGCGTAATTATGACGCTATCTTAGATAATCAGATTCTGATGTTTCGTCAAATACATAGATGGATTAAAGAAGATAGACTAAGAGTTGTTGATGGTAGAGTCGTTATCGATGATGCGAAAGATGAGGTGGTCTTCTTTCCTAAAGTAGAGATTAAAGATTAATAAATAATACATTCTTTAGAGATATATGCAGAAGAAATTAATGCTTCTTGGAGGATTGTCAACACTAAAACCTGTTATTGAATATGCACATAAGCATAATTATTGGGTTATTACCTGTGATTATCTTCCAGAAAACCCAGCACACCAATGGTCTGATGAATATCATAATGTTAGTATTATTGACAAGGAGGCTGTTTTGGCTCTTGCTCAGAAGTTAGATATTGATGGTATTATGTCCTTTGCTGTAGACCCTGGAGTCGTAACAGCTGCCTATGTTGCAGAGCAAATGGGATTACCTTTTCAGTGTTCTTACGAAAGTGCTTGTATTTTACAGAATAAAGGTCGTTTTCGCCAATTTTTGAGAGATAATGGATTTAATACACCTCGGTCTAAGGCTTATACAAATTTAGAAGAAGCTTTGGGTGAAATTGATACTTGGACTTTCCCCGTCGTTGTAAAACCAACTGATTCTGCAGGGAGCAAAGGGGTTTCACGTGTTGATAAAAAGAGCGACTTTGAGACAGCTTTAGAGTTTGCCAAATCTTATTCATTAAGTCAAGAGGTTATTGTTGAAGATTTTTTGGAGTTACAAGGATTTCAATCTAATGGAGATTGCTTTGCAATAGATGGAGAGTTTACTTTTGTTACATTCTCTGATGATTATTTTGATGAACGGACTGAAAATCAATTTTATCCTATTTTTGAGATTTATCCTGCGAGTATGCCTACTCAAGCACAAGAAGATTTCACTAGAGATCTTAATCGGTTAGCCAAATTGCTAGGCTTAAGGACAGGGATTTTCAATATTGAGACGCGTTTCTGTACAGATAATAAAGGCTATATCTTAGAAATATCTCCACGTGGAGGTGGTGATGACCTCGCATTACTAGAGGATCTTGCAACTAAGAATAATCTGATAGAAGCTGAAGTTTGTAAAGCTGTTGGCGACCCTTTGCCCGAGGTAAAGCCTGCAGAGTACGATGCTTGGTACACTGTTGAATGTCTTTATAGTCTGACCGATCGGATTTTTCAGAGATTAGACCTAGATGAGGCTTATGCAAAGAAGCATTTATGTAAATTAGAACTAAGAGCTAAATCTGGAGATAAGATTGAGCGAATGTCCAAAGGAAGTGAAATTTATGGCACGATGTTTCGTCAATTTTCGACTTATGAGGAAGCGTCAAAAGCAGCCAAAGAGCGTGTCGGCTATAAAATGGTACTAGAAGAATCTTAGATGGATTTATTGTAAAATCCACTCAAGAAGAAGAGAGTTATATATAATCAAAAAAATAAGAATGAAGATGAAGAAGAAAATAATTATACTTGGAGCAACAGGACGTATTGGAGCTTATCTTTCAACTGCTTTATGTAGGGAGTATGATATTATAGCTGTAGGACGTAGAGAAAATGATAATGGATTCTTTGCAGATTATGGAATATTATATATTTCAGGAGATATTACAGACCCCAGATTCTTTGATAAACTACCGCAAAAAGATGTCTATGCGATATTAGACTTTGCGGGACCTCTCTCTGCTTCAATGGAAGGGTATGATCCTTATGTATATGTTGATGGTATTTTTAAGGCAACATTAAATGTGTTGGAATATATGCGTCGGACAAAAATTGAACGCATTATATTTCCTCAAAGCTTATATGATATAAAGTATCTTTGGGGAACAAAAACTCCTATTCCTGCAGATTCTCAAAGAATTGCTCCTTATGAAGGTGATCACTCAGTATATGTTATTGCAAAGAATGCTGCTGTGGATTTGATAGAACATTATCATACTGTTTTTGGAATTAAACGTTTTATATTTAGATTACCTCGGATATATCTCTATAGTCCTGTTCCTTATTTTTATGAAGATGGGGAAAAAGTTATGATATCAGATCATTATTTAATTGAGCAGGCTATGAAAGGTGAAGATTTAGAAGTTTGGGGTGATCCTAAACGTCTTCTGGAAACCATTGATGTCCGAGACCTTATTCAATTAGTAGAAAAAGCTCTTCTAGTAGAGCATAGTGGTGGTATTTATAATGCTGCGAGTGGAGGTAGTACTTTAGAAGAACGTATCCTTGGAATTATGGAAGTTTTTAACCCTAACCCAAAAGCTAAAGTTACTTATTGTCCTGAGAAACGACCTGCAAGGCAATTTACTTTGGATTATTTAAAGGCTGTAAATGAACTTGGTTACCGACCTAAGTATAAATGGAAAGACTATTTATATTCATTTAAGAAAGAAATGGAGCAAGAACGTTTTGCTAAAATTTGGGGGCGTAAGGAAGATTATGCAATTAAGTAATAGGTTTACAGAGACTCTTTAATAGTGTTTAGTGAAAAGTATGAGTTTGAAGGGAATAAAAGGTGGTGTTCTCATTGATGTTATTTAAGAAAAAAAACTAATTTAAAATTTATGGGAGAATTGCCAATACTAAAAATTGAATGTCTTGTCTATAATCACGAGGCTTTTCTTCGAGATTGTTTGGAAGGTGTCGTGATGCAAAAGACAAATTTTAAATTTGAGGCTATTGTTCACGATGATGCTTCTACGGATCGTTCTGCCGATATTATACGAGAGTATGCCGAGAAATATCCAGATATTATTAAGCCAATATATCAAACTGAAAATTTATATTCAAGAGGTGATGGATCATTAAGACGTGTGATAAGGGAAGCTCTTCAAGGAGCAAAATACATTGCTGTGTGTGAGGGCGATGATTATTGGACGGATCCCTATAAGCTTCAAAAGCAGGTAGATTTTTTAGAGTCTAATCCCGACTATATGATGTGCATTCATAATGCAAAAGTAATTAATGAAGATAGTTTAAAGACAGGATTCTGTAAAGGTCTTATCAAGGATGAAGATTATACATCTTTTGACTTTATTAATGCTTGGATTTGGCCTACAGCTTCATTTGTTTTTAGATCTGAAGTCTTATCCTACAAATATAAGGGACCTGAGCGTATCTTAAATGCGGATATTATACTTTTATTAGTTGCAAATGAACTTGGTAAAGTTCGAGGGTTTTCTGATGAGATGTCTGCATATAGGGTTCACGGAGGAGGGGTGTCTAGTTCTTCGAATGGCTATCTTAGGCATCTAAAGTTTAAGATAAAACAATACGAGTTTATTTTAGATAACTTTAAAAAGATAAATAGAACTCAGGTGAAGCAAAAAATCGGACTTGTTTCTATAGAGAGAGCTCGAGTCTTGGATAAGAAGTTTAGTAAAGCTTGGTTTAAGGAACTTTTTTATGGTTTATGGTTAAACCCAAAGATCTTATTAGAAAAAATTTTGGGACACGAAATCAAAGAAAGTTTTTAGCTTTTTGTTGAAGCAAAAAGTACTGTTTTTTGGATTTATCAAAGATTAGTACTATATTTGTGAATGTAAAGAAAATGGAGGGGGCAGAGGCTTTCTCCATTTCTTATTGTAGTTATTCTTAATAATATAAAATAATGATTGACAGTAGAAAAGTAATCGAACTTGTAGAAAGCTTCCTTTCAGATTTGCAAGATGAAAGTATTTATCTTGTGGAAGTAACAGTTTCTCCATCTAATCGTATCGTCGTTGAGTTAGGTGCTGACAATGGACTTAGCATAGATCTTTGTGTAAAGCTTAATAAACATATAGAAGGTGCTTTTGATCGAGAGGTTGAGGATTTTGAACTGGAGGTCGGTTCAGCTGGTTTGACAAGTCCGTTTAAGGTTTTACGTCAATACTTGAGTGCTGTTGGCTCAAAAGTTGAGTTGCTCATCAAGGGAGGACGAAAGGAAAAAGGGCAACTACAATCTGCAAATGAAGAAGGACTCACTTTGGTCGTTACACGATTGGTAAAACCAGAGGGGGCGAAAAGGAAAGTAGAGGTTGAAGAAACTTTGGCGTTTAAGTATGAGGATCTTCTTCAGAGTAAAAGAATAATTGAATTTTAGAAACTAAATAAATATATAGCAATGGCAAAGAAAAAAACAGAAATGAGTTTGGTAGATTCTCTATCAGAGTTTAAGGAATTGAAAAACATAGATAAGAAAACGATGTTATCTGTCTTGGAAGATTCTTTTCGTAACGTATTGTCAAAGATCTATGGCTCTGAAGAGAATTGTGAAGTTATTATTAATGACAAACGTGGAGACTTTGAAATCTATAGAGATTTGTTAGTGGTAGAAGACGGTCAAGTTGAAGATGAGAACAAGGAGATTGAGTTGAGTATGGCTAAGCTTCAAGATGAAGATATTGAAGTTGGAGAGAAATTGACCGAAACTGTTGATTTCAATGCCTTTGGCCGCCGTGCTGTTATTAACCTACGTCAGGCATTAGCAAGTAAAGTGTTGGATATTCAAAAGGAAAACTTCCGCTTGCATTTTGAAGAACGTGTTGGACAAATTATTACGGCTGAAGTTTATCAAGTTTGGAAGCGTGAGGCTCTTCTTCTTGATGAAGAGGGGAATGAGCTAAACTTGCCAAAAGATGAACAAATCCCTGGAGATTTCTTCCGCAAAGGAGACTCTGTTCGTGCCTTAATCTTACGAGTTGATAATGACAATAATAACCCTAAGGTTATCCTTTCTCGTAATAATCCTAATTTCTTGAAATGTCTGCTTGAGCAAAATGTTCCTGAGATTGCAGATGGCTTGATTACAATTAAGTCTGTAGCTCGTATTCCTGGTGAGCGTGCTAAGATTGCAGTAGAAAGTTATGACGATCGTATTGACCCAGTTGGAGCTTGTGTTGGTGTTAACGGATCTCGTGTCAAAGGTATTGTACGAGAGCTGAAAGGAGAGAATATTGATGTTACGACTTACACAAGTAATTCTGCGCTATTCGTTCAGAGAGCCTTGAGCCCAGCGAAAATATCAGGTATTGCTTTCGGACCAGAACCAGAGAGTGCAGACGAACAACAATATGTAGAAGTCTTCTTGCGTCCAGAGGAAGTGCCATTGGCTATTGGTAAAAATGCTTCAAACTTAAAGCTGGCAGCTATGCTTACGGGTTATAAGATAGAAGTCTTTAGAGATGATGATAGTGAAATCGAGGAAGATATTTATATTGATGAATTCTCTGATGAGATTGAGAAGTGGGTTATTGACCTTCTTAAAGAAAAAGGCTGTACAACGGCTAAGGCTGTCTTGAAGAAGGAGAGAGAGGAACTTCTTGAGCTAACAGACCTTGAGGAAGAAACTATTGATCATATCCTTGCTGTTCTGTCTTCTGAATTTAGTGATGAAGAGGACGATACTAATGTCGAGAAAGAGCTTGAAGAAGATCAAGAGTAGGCATCAATAATTACAGAACAATAAAGAAGAGATAGAGAATATGGCAAAGAAAGTAAAAGTAATGAATCTAATGCGAGCTACAGGTCTTGGCTTAGATTCAATAAAACCTGTACTTGCAGACAATGGATTTGATGAAGCTTCAACAACCCAGAACACAAAAATAGAGAGTGATGTTGCAATCTCTGTTTTAGATGTTATGATGAAGCGTTATAAATCTTCAATTAATCTTGAGAAAGCAAAAGAATATAAAGAGAATTTGTTAAATCCAGAGCCTCCCAAGGTTAAGAAAGAAGAAGCTCCTAAGAAAGAAGCTACACCTAAGGAAGAAACTGAAGTTAAGGAAGATGCTAAGGATAATAACTTGAAAGTTGTTGGTTCTGTGAGCTTAGATAAGAAAGGTAATGTCAAACCAAAGTCTAAGCCAGAAAAACAAGAAGCTAAAGAAGTTAAGCAAGATACTAAGCAAGACTCTTCTAAAGTAGAACCTAAAGTGGAGGTGAAGGTTGAAAAGAAAATAAATCTTGATAAGCCAAAAGCTAAAGCAGAGCCTAAACCTGCTAAGAAAGCTCCTAAAGTAGAGGCTAAAAAAGAAGAAAAGCCAACTGTTGAAGCTCCAAAGCAAGTGTCGGAAGAAGCAAAGGCTGAGGAAAAGGCTGTATCTAACAAAATTGAGACGGAGTCTCTTGACCCAGGGATTAAGTTTAATGTAGTAGCAGGGGAAAAAATTGACCTAAGTCAGTTCAAGAAGAAGCCATCTAAGGATAAGAAAAAGCGTACACGCAAGAAACAATCTAATAACCCTATTGACGTTGATAAAGAGGGTAAAAAGATTGCTGCAGAGAAAAAGACAAACAATAATAAGCCTAAGAATAATCAGCAACAAGGCAATGCTGGACAGGGAAATCAACGTCGCAAAGATCAGCGTAATAAGTCTAAGTCTCGCAAGCCTGCTCCAAAACAGGAAGTTTCTGACGAAGATGTACAACGTCAAGTAAAAGAAAACTTAGCTCGTCTAACGAATAAGAGTAATAAAGGTAGTGCTCAGCATAAAAGAGAAAAACGTCAAGCTCGTCAGCGTGAAGATGAGAAAGAACGTGAGAATGCTCTTAAGGAAGCAACTGTACTACAGCTTACAGAGTATGTAACGGTTAGTGACTTAGCCAGCTTGATGGATGTACCTGTCAATAAAGTTATTGCTACTTGTATGAGCCTTGGCTTGATGGTATCTATCAATATGCGTCTTGATGCAGAGACTATTGATATTGTTGCTGAAGAATTTGGTTTCACAACGAATTTTGTTAGTGCCGAAGATGTTGAGACTGTTGAGGAGCGTGAACAAGAAGATCGTGAAGAAGACTTAGTTCCTCGTTCTCCGATTGTAACGGTAATGGGACACGTTGATCACGGTAAGACATCGTTGCTTGACCGCTTGAGAAGCTCTAACGTCATTGATGGAGAAGCAGGGGGGATCACACAGCATATTGGAGCTTACAGTATCAAGGTTGATGATGAGAGACGTATTACTTTCTTAGATACTCCAGGGCACGAAGCCTTTACTGCGATGCGTGCTCGTGGTGCTAAGGTAACGGATATTGCCATCATTATTGTAGCTGCTGACGACGATGTAATGCCTCAGACGAAGGAAGCTATCAATCACGCAAGTGCAGCAGGAGTACCAATGGTGTTTGCTATTAATAAGATTGATAAACCAGGGGCTAACCCAGATCGTATTCGTGAGCAATTAGCAGCTATGAACTACCTTGTTGAAGAATGGGGAGGAAAGTATCAATGTCAGGAAATTTCGGCAAAGCAAGGTACTAACATTGATGAATTGCTTGAAAAGGTCTTGCTTGAGGCTGAGCTTCTTGAGTTGAAGGCTAATCCAAATAGAAAAGCGACTGGTTCAATTATTGAGTCTTCTCTTGATAAAGGACGTGGATATGTTGCAACAGTACTTGTGCAGAATGGTACACTTAGAACAGGTGATATTGTGCTTTCAGGAACACACTTTGGTAAAGTTAAAGCGATGTTTAATGAGCGTAATAAACGTGTTGAAGAGGTTGGTCCAAGTCTTCCTGTATTGATTCTTGGTTTAGATGGAGCTCCTACTGCAGGGGAAACGTTTAATATCATTGACACAGAGCAAGAAGCTCGTACCGTTGCCAATAAGCGTGAACAACTTAAACGTGAAATGGAGACTCGTACGAAGAAAGGACTTACTCTTGAGGAACTTGCACGCCGTCGTGCTATGGGTAACTTCCAAGAGCTTAACCTTATTGTTAAGGGAGATGTTGATGGTTCTATCGAAGCCCTTGCAGATTCGCTCATTCGTCTATCTACAGAAGAAATTCAGGTGAACGTAATTCATAAGGGAGTAGGTGCTATCACAGAGAGTGATATCGTTCTTGCGGCAGCATCTTCAGCTATTGTGATTGGTTTCCAGGTACGTCCTATTCAGTCTGCTCGCCGTATGGCTGAGATAGAAGGTGTTGAGATCCGTACATACTCTATTATCTACGATACTATTGATGATATCAAGAGTGCAATGGAAGGTATGCTATCTCCAGAGATTAAGGAGAACATCGTTGCAAACCTTGAGGTACAACAAACCTTTAAGATTGGTAAGCTTGGTACGATTGCAGGTTGTATGGTTATCGAAGGTAAGATTAAGCGTACAAACAAGATTCGTCTTATCCGTGATGGTATCGTTAAGTATGCAGGGGAGCTTGGATCACTTAAACGTTTCAAAGATGATGTTAAGGAGGTTGTCCTTGGACAAGATTGTGGTTTGAATATTGAAGGTTATAATGATATTATGGCTGGAGATATTATTGAGGCTTACGAAGAGATTGAGGTAAAGAAGAAACTCTAATTCCTTAATCCATAATACAAAAAATAGGCTGAGCTACTTTTATCTCAGCCTATTTTTTTATCTATATAATTATTATTCTCTTTGTTAAGACACTTCGCTTAAATATATTACCATTAGCTTAAAAGAGTTTAGAAGTATTTACTTTAGTCTTGTGAAATAATTTTGGTCATTGAGCTTGCGGTCGCTGAGCCTGTTGAAGCAGGGTTGCAGACCCATTTATTTCCCATAGGGGGGTGTTTTGACAGGCTCAACGACCGAAAAGAGTTGCTCTTGATTATGTAATCCTTAAAACAAGATTAAAGTCGATACTACCGAAAGAGTTTAAGTTGATGTTTCTCTATTTTTAAATATCTATGTTAATCCTTTTTCTTAAAGCAATGGTTTATCTGCCAAAACAATAGGCTTATTTCTTTAGCAAAGCAAGGATAATCTTTTCCCAAACAAACTATAGTCTTTTGAGCTACAGATTGTAGTTCGTTCCTGAACAAACTCATTTTTATTAAAGGGACAAAATAGTCTTCTAAGAGTGGAGGCTTGTTTAAGAGGTTGTACTTTTACTGTAAGAGAACCTTATAGGAGTTCTCTTATGCAAGAACTAAATTCCTTCTATTATAGGAGAGAGCTTCGTGTAATAAAAAAAGGCTGTGTCAAGTGACACAGCCTTTTTTTGATAATTAGACAGTTGATTAGTTTTCTGCCTTATGTACAGTGATTTGTGGGAAAGGGAAACCAATACCAGCTTTGTTAAACTCTGCATAGATAAGTTTGTTAAAGTCAAAATAAAGTCCCCAATATTCACTACCTTCAGTCCAAACACGGAAGCTAAGGTTTACTGAACTATCAGCAAGTTCTGAAAGGAAAACTACTGGTTCAGGAGTTTGTTTAATACGACTATCAGCCTTTGCTAATTGAAGAAGAAGGTCTTTTACACGATCGAAGTCTTCTCCGTATTCTACGCCAATAGTGAAATCTACACGACGAAGATTCTCACGAGAATAGTTCGTAATCAAACCAGAGCTAAGGACTCCATTTGGCACAAAAATCATCTTGTTGTCAGCAGTCTTAATAAGCGTGTGGAAGAGTGTAATATCTATTACTGTACCCATAACGCTTTGAGCTTCAATGAAGTCATTAGCATCAAAAGGCTTTGTAAGTAAGATGATGATACCTCCGGCAAGGTTTTGTAGCTGTCCACTTAGAGCCATACCAATGGCAAGACCTAAAGATGCTAAAAGTGCTGCAAAAGAAACTGAAGATGCTCCAAAAACTCGTGCGATCACTACCAAAAGAATGAAGTACAAAATTGCTTCAAAGATAGAATTAAATAGAGAGATTGCTACACCTCCAAGGTCTTTCTTCTTCAAAAGACCATCAACCCAATTAAGGATTTTCTTAATAAGCCAACGCCCAATAACAAAGGCTATAATGGCAATAAGCGTGCGGATACCGAAGCCGATCAAAGCATCAAGCCATTCAGCTCCTACAGATCTTAGAGACTGCATATCTATATCTGCCATATTCAATGGCTTAGTGATATTGCTTGCTACAGAATCTACTTCTGCTGTGGCTACTAAATTCGCAAATGTTTGCGTTAAAAACGTAATGTTCATAAAAAATGTTATATTTACTGATATTTATAAATGTTGAGATAACTCATAACAAAGATAATGAAAATAAACAAAAAACTAAAATTATTCACGCTATCTGTATGTTTAGTGTCTTTTAATTTAACATTAAAGGCTCAAAACTCAAAAGATAGTATAGATAGGTATATGATGTTGGTGGATTCAAGCTTTATAGCAAGCTCTTCAAGAGATTATGCTCTTGCTGAGAGCTATTTGATTAAGGCTATTAAGGAAAAGGAATCTCAGCCCTTAAATATCTATCTTCTGAACAACTTAGGAGCTTTACAGCAGATACAGGGGAAGTTTGATCAAGCAATAATGTCCTATAGTGCAGCTCTTACGAAAGAGCCTAATGAGCAGACTATTCGCTTTAATAGAGCAAAACTATATGCTTTGAGAGGCAAACAAAAGGCAGCTATAACAGACTTTTCTATCTTGGTTTCTCTTTCGCCTAAGAATGAGCTTTATCTATATCAGCGAGCAATGAGCTACCTATTGGGCAAAGAATATGACTTGGCAGACTTGGACTTGAGAGAGATTCTTAAGTTAAGCCCTGAGAGTCTAAAGGCTCGTATCGGTATCGCTCTATTAGAGACGATGAGGGGCAGTTACGATCAAGCGGAGCGAATCTATGACTTCCTTGTAGAGAAACTACCAAAGTCTTCAGAAGTTTATGAAGGGCGTGCCAGAATGTATTTAGCTCGTGGAATGAAAGGTTTTGCTCTGAGAGACGTGAATAAAGCTTTTGAGCTTGCTCAATTTAATCCTACACCAAGTCTCTATCGTCTCAGGGCTGAACTTATGAACTTGATAGGCGAGCCTAAAAAAGCTGAAAAAGACTTGGAGAGAGCTTTGCAACTTGAACTAAAAATAGATCCGACATCACGTAAATAAAAAATGAATAGATTACCTTTTCTAAAGCGAGTAGCTCATTATTATTATGAGCTATATCAAGATGATATTACTAATTACTGCTTTATTTTTCCTTCAAAACGCTCATTAACCTTTTTTCAAAATTATCTACAAGAGGAGCTTAAGCAAGTTATCTTTTCGCCTAAACTGGAGACGATTAATAACTTTATCTGTGACCAGTACAGCGAACTGAAAGTGCTTGATGAGACGGCTCTCTTATTTGAGCTGTACAAGTCTTATACTATTGTTCGGAAAGAGTTTAAGAGAGAAGTTGGGAGCTTTGAAGACTTCCTCTTTTGGGGACGTATGATTATTAAAGATTTTGACCAAATTGATCGCTATCTCATTGAGGCGGAAGACTTATTTACCAATATAGCTGAATACAGAGACCTTGATGATCATTTTGATTATCTGAGTGAGGAGAGCAGACAACTGATTCAAGATTTTTGGAAAGGATTTCATTTAAGAGAAGGAGAGTCTCAAAATCAAGGGGTAGAGAACTTTATTCATTTTTGGGAAGAATTGCCCCGCCTTTACAAACATTTTAATACTTCTTTGAGGGAGCAAAAAGCTTGTTATGAGGGAGCTATCTACCGTCTTGTCGCAGAAGATAAAGAGCGTGTCGTTGATGCTTTGGTAGAGCAAAAGTCAAGCAAGAAATATATTTTCGTTGGATTGTTTGGTTTAGCAAAGGCAGAACGAGTTTTCTTAAAGGCTCTTAAGAATGAAGGCTTGGCAGAGTTCGTTTGGGACGAAGACGTAGAGTTGCTCAAAGACCACAAGAACCCAGTTAGTCGTTTACTAAATCAAGACAAAGATTATTTAGGGCAAGTATCAGACTTCTTCATTGATATGGAGAAAAGCTACTTACCTAAGGAGGTTGAGCTTATTCAGAGCGTTAGTGCCATTGCTCAAGCTAAAGCCTTGCCCATTATCTTGGAGGAAATCAAGACCAAGGATGAAAAATCTGAACAGAAGCTAAACAAAGCTATTATCCTTCCTAATGAGCGATTACTTTTACCTGTTGTTAGCTCTATCCCAGATGATTTTGGCACATTAAACATCTCAATGGGTTATCCTCTTTCGGGAACGCCTATTGCCATAATGATAAATAAATGGAAAGCTTTGTTGCTCATCAATAGAGACGGCAGTTATTATCCTGCAGATAAGCTATCTTCTCTTTTAAGTAGTGAGTTGTTTTCCGAGTTTGTGCCACAATTAGGAAGCCTGCTTGATTACCTATATAATGAAACAAAGTTCTATTACACGGCATCAGAGTTGATTGAGTATTGCTCGTCTGAGTCTTTTCAATGCTTAAAGTCTGAGCTTTTCCTTTTGGCTAATAAGGTCTTTGATGATGACCTATCTAATGATGATATTAAGGCTTTCTCTGAGGGAGAAGCTGGTGATAATGATGAATTAGAAGTAAAGCGTGCTATTCTTCAAAATAGTATTATTTATTGTCTCTTTGAACCAAAGCTTAAAGCTGAGGATTTCTTGCAGACACTTATTATTTTATTGAGGTCAATTTACACCCTTTCTGCCCTTCAAAAAGAAGCTCCTCTTGAGGACTTGAGCGAGATAATGCTTAGTGAAACAAGTAGTGCTAAGTTTGAATTAAGTGATTTTGACGAGGAGTTTATCTATCACTATATCCGTATTGCTAAGCGTTTACAGACACTTATCGAGCTTTATTGGGACTCTTTGGGAGCTTTATCTGTAAAGTCTTGTGTCAATCTCCTTGAGAGGTTAGTCTATAATGTGAAAATTCCTTTTGAAGGAGATCCTCTTGATGGCTTGCAGTTGCTCGGACTTTTGGAGAGCCGAACGCTCAACTTTGAATATCTTATCTATTTGTCTGCAAGTGAGGGAAGTCTGCCTAAGATGTCTCATCAATCATCTCTTATTCCTTATTCCCTACAAGTTGGCTTTGGTTTGCCTACTCGTGAAGAGCAAGATGCTATTTCTGCCTATCAGTTCTATCAAACGATTGCCAAGACCAAGCAACTCGTTCTCTTTTGTGGAGAAGACGATAGTCGTGGGGGAAAAGGAGACAGTAGCCGATACATCAAACAGTTACGTTATCAATACAACTTGCCTATCAAAGAGCGGATTATTCAGCTTAAGCCATACAAAGAAGAAGCTGTAGAAGAAGTGATTGATAAAGAGCAGATCAAAGATAAGTTACAACCTTATCTAAATGGAGAGAAAAGCCTCTCTATCTCGAAGCTTTTAGTCTATGCTCGCTGTCCGCTAAGCTTTTATTACGAAACGATTGAGGGGGTTAATGAGAATCAATTGCCTGATGTTTTAAGTTCGCCTAAGGTCTTTGGAGACATTCTGCATAATACAATGGAAAAGATTTATGAACCTTATATTGGTCAAATTGTCCCTAAATCATATATTTTAGGTTTGATTAATGAAAAAGGGCATCAACGTATTAAAGCTATTATCCTAAAGAATGAGTATTATCAGAAACGCTCCAAACAAAAAAGCTATTGGAAGGATTTAGAGCTTGAGACACTCGTTAATAATGCTGTCAATATATTGAGATTTGATGCTCAATCAACTTTTACTTATTTAGGCTCTGAGATTAAGATGAGTTTGTCTCTACCTATTGAGACGGCAGAGGGAACTAAAAACATCAATTTTGTTGGCTACATTGACCGATGTGATTTGCTTGAAGAAAGTGATGGCTCGCAGAAGCTAAGAGTCTTAGACTATAAGACAGGGAAAGATAAATTAGTTCCCATTGATATGGATAATGATTTCTACTCTAAAGTCTTACGTCATAAGGATGGAGATACAAAAGCAATTGTCCAAACGCTTTTCTATTGCCTTATGATACAAGCAGGCTCTATCGTTCCTAATCAAAATAAGCAAGAAGCTTTATCTACTTATTTGGAAGATCTTAGAGCTAATAGGCTCAATCTCTATCCAGGGCTATTGCTTACTCGTGAAATTTCAAAGTCTGCAGATAAGTTCTATCCAATCATTAAGAGTAAAAAAGGAGGGGATCTTTATTTCTCCGAAGAGGTTTCTGCAATACTTGTGGAGGCTTTGACGCAGTTATTGGAAGAGATATTTGATTACACTATTCCTTTTACAGCTCGCAATGAAGGTAAGTCCTGTCAATATTGTCTGCATAATAAATAATTCAGAATGAAGAGAAAATGGATAAGGTTTCTGTTAATCCTATTGCCTTTATTGTCTTTTAGTAGAATTTATGCTCAGTCTTATCAACTTAAGGTTAAGCAGGCATTTCATCAGGATTTATTATTGGGTAGGGGAGAACTGAATGTATTACACGCTAAGCTTGAGGAAGAAATCTCTCAAAAAGGAAATGATATTCATAAACTTATTTATTGGTTAGCCTATAATGAGTATTATATGGCAAAGTTTTATGAAATCAAGAAACAAGAGAAACTTGCCTCTTCTATAATAAAACGAGGGATTAAACATATTGAGGGCTTATCTGTCAAGACCGTTGAGGATTATATTCTTTTGGGACATTTACAGAGGGAATATATTAAGTATGCTGGATTTAAGAGAATCTCCTTTGCTCGTCAGACGGCTAAAAATTGTGAGATTGCAATGGGGATAGACCCTACGAACCCAAGAGTTTATCTTCTTGCAGGATTGAATGACTTGGGAAGACCTCGCATTTTTGGAGGAGGAAAGTTGGGAGAGCAGTACCTGCTAAAGGCTTTGAATGAGTGTAGCTATAAGACAGATAATAACACAATAGAGCCTTCTTGGGGCAAAGAAGAGGCCTATGAAGCTATTATTAGACATTATATCAAAGCCGAGAGATATGATGATGCTCGCTCTATGTTTTATAGGTTTATAGAGGCTTATCCGAATAATTATAGTATTAAGGAGTTGTCAGTTTTACTTGAGATAAGTCTTTAGGCTTCCTTTCTTCCTCTTTTATTAGTTCTGATTTGTGATATTTAGCTAAGTTGAACATATCTTTGGGAAAAGTCAAATGAGTTTTCCCAAAAACTTTTTTGAATGTTCCCGAAAACTCAGATGAGTTTTTGGGAACATTTTTTTGCTTCAAAATAAAGTTATTTATATGTCTGATATATAGATGGTTGTGTGATAATGTTTTGGGTTGTTCCGATTTGTGGTATTACATTAAAAATAGCTGAATACTTGTTTACTTATTTCTGATCCTTTTAGTTAATTTTAGCTATATTTGTGATAGCAAAATAGCTTTTAAGAAACGAAAAAGAAAAGTATTATGAATATCACAGTATATTGTGGTGCAAGCTTAGGAAGAAAAGATATTTACCAAGAAACTGCGAGGGAATTAGGAAGATGGATTGCCAACAATGATAATACCTTAATATATGGTGGAGGAAAAGTTGGTTTAATGGGAATTGTTGCAGACTCTGTATTAGAAAATAATGGAAGTGCTGTTGGTATTATGCCAAGTTTCCTAAGGACAAAAGAGTTAGCCCATACAGGACTAACAGAAACTCTAATTGTAGAGACAATGAGTGAAAGAAAGCTAAAGATGTTTGAATTAGGAGATTGTTATATTGCCTTGCCCGGAGGTCCAGGGACTCTTGAAGAAATCTCGGAGGTTATTTCTTGGGCTAGGATTGGAAAAAATAATAATCCTTGTGTCTTTTTGAACGTTGGGGGATATTATGACAACTTAAAGAACTTTTTTGACAAAATGGTCGAAGAAGGCTTCTTGACCGCTGATGATAGAAATAAAACTTTATTTGCGGAGTCTATTGAAGAAATAAGTGAATTTATAGCATCATATACTCCTCCCGAAGCAAGAAGCTATAAATAAAGAAACAAAATAAGGGCTGTATCAAAAAAGATACAGCCCTTATTTTTGTGATTCTTGAAAACTAAGCTAAAGATTTGATCGCAGAGTGTAAACGCTCAAGCGTTTCAGCTTTACCAAGAATAGCCGTGATGTCAAAAAGATGAGGACCTTTCGCAGCTCCAACAAGAGCTAAACGGAAAGCATTCATTACAGCTCCCATTCCGTAGCCACTCTCTTCAAGCCAAGCCTTAACCTTTGCTTCGCTTTCCTCGGCAGGCATATCTTCTGGTAAAGTCTCAAGTACAGCGATGAGTTCTGTCATCTGCTGAGGCGTTTGCTCTTTCCAACGCTTCTTAACCGTTTTGGCATCGTATTCCTTTGGAGCTTGGAAGAAGAAAGAGGCTTGCTCCCAAAAATCCCCTAATAGATGACAACGTTCTTTAACCAAAGCAATAACTTTTGTTAGCAATGCTTCATCAAGATTCGTTAATTCTTGCTCGAAGTAAGGCTTTACAAGAGGTAGAAGCTCTTCATTACTATACTGCTGAATATATTGCTGATTGAACCATTTTCCTTTGTTGTAGTCAAATTTAGCTCCCGCCTTGCTACATTTTTCAATATTGAAGAGTTCAATAAGTTTTTCCATTGAAAGGATTTCACTCTCATCACCCCCTGGATTCCAGCCAAGCAATGCAACAAAATTGACAACAGCTTCAGGCAAATAGCCACTTTCACGATAGCCAGAGGATTTCTCTCCAGTCTTTGGGTCTGTCCACTCAAGAGGGAAGACTGGGAATCCAAGTCTATCGCCATCTCGTTTTGATAGTTTGCCATTGCCATCAGGCTTCAATAGGAGTGGAAGATGAGCAAATTGAGGCATTGCATCTTCCCAACCAAGAGCCTTATAGAGTAAGACGTGTAGTGGGGCAGAGGGTAACCATTCTTCTCCACGAATTACGTGGCTAATTTGCATTAAATGGTCATCAACAATGTTTGCTAAGTGATAAGTAGGTAGGTCGTCAGCACTCTTATACAAAACCTTATCGTCAAGGACTGAAGAGTTGAAGCTTACCGAGCCACGCACAAGGTCATTGACAATAACCTCTTGATCACCCTCAATCAAAAAGCGAACAACGTATTTAGTTCCGTTAGCGATTAACTCCTCTACTTCCTCTTTGCTTAGAGCAAGAGAGTTACGCATTGATAGACGAGTCGTCGCATCATATTGGAAATTCTTTATTTCTTGACGTTTAGCATCAAGTTCCTCTGGTGTGTCAAAAGCATAATATGCCTTACCATTATCAAGGAGATACTGCACATATTTACGATAAATATCACGACGTTCACTCTGACGATAAGGACCATATTCGCCACCGAAAGAAACACCTTCATCAAACTTAATACCAAGCCAAGCAAGGCTCTCAATGATATAGTCCTCAGCCCCCTCAACGAAACGTTGACTATCTGTATCTTCTATACGCAAGACCATTTCGCCTTCATTAGCACGGGCGAAAAGATAGTTATATAAGGCTGTACGTACGCCTCCAATATGTAAAGCCCCTGTAGGACTTGGTGCAAAACGCACCCTAACTTTATTATTTGACATAAGTATATTATTTATCTTATTTAATTTCTACTTCTAAAAGCTTATTCCCTGAAATAAAGCCTTCTAATTTGTCTCCAATAGCTAAGCGAGGAGCATTCGCTGGCGAACCAAGCAAGATAATATCACCAATCTTTAGGGTATGATACTGACTAATCTCTGCAATAACGGCATCAATATGATGACACATATCCTCGGTATTCCCTTGTTGACATTCCTGCCCATTCTGATGTAAAGCAAATGTACAATGTTGGTGTGGAAAAGCGAAAACTTCTTTATCTACCCAATTACCAAGAGCTAAAGAGTTGTCAAAGACCTTAGCCTTAGACCAAGGCTTCCCCTTACTGATTGCTTCATTCAAGAGCTTTGGCTCTGTTATATCCAAAGCAAGTGTTACTTCATCGTAATAACGATGAGCAAAACGTTCAGCGATATATTTGCCCACTCGCTTAATCTTAACAGCTATCTCTATACCTGCTTCAACCTCTTCTGCCCATTCTGGAAGAAAGAAAGGCATATTAGGGCGAAGAACAGAATCCCCTTTGTGAAAGAACTCTATCTCATTCGTCTGATTCTTGCCAAACTCTTCAGCTCGCTTAGGAAAATTAAAAGCAAGAGCAAATACTTTCATCTCTTTTTAATGATTTAATTATTCTTCTTTGCTTGAAAGACGAGAGAACATCAATGCTAAATGAGCGTACATTGAGGTGTTTTGAACAACAATATCTTCTGGCACTTGAATACGTACAGGAGTAAAGTTCCAAATAGCACCAATGCCAATCTCAGCAAGCATATCAGTTGTTTTTTGTGCTTGCTTAATAGGTACTGTTAGGATTGCAATATCAACCTCTTCTTGCTCCATACGATCCTTAATGTCATCTACGTGATAAACAGGAACTTCTCCAATATTTGTTCCCACAATATCAGGATTAATATCAAAACCAGCAACGATGTCCAAACCAAAGTGCTTTAGCCCCTTATCTGCAAGAAGGGAAGCTCCTAAACTCCCCACACCTATCAAGAAGGCTTTATGGGTACTCGTAAAGCCAAGTACTTGCTCCAAGACACCAATAACCTCTTGTGTTTGATAGCCAACACGTGTTCGCCCTTTAAGAGAAACGTAAGACAAGTCTTTGGCAACAAGAGCAGGGTCTAGGCCAACCCCTTTGGCTATTGCTGTAGAAGAAACCTGTTTTTGTTCCTCTGCGTGTAATAATTTAACGTGTGAAAGATACCAAGGCAAACGTCTTAACGATGGCTCTGGCATCCCTAATTTATTTTTTGAATCTTTACCAACCATAAGTTAAAGTATATATTTTAATCTATATGTGTAGCAGGTTTTATCGGCTTCCCGATTAGAGTTGCCGAAGTTACAGTTTCAATCTTTACGTTGACATATTGCCCAATGCGGTAGCCCTGTTTTTCAAAAACAACTACTTTATTCTGTTGAGTACGACCAAAGAGATGTTCTCGTGATCGTTTACTAAAGCCTTCAATAAGCACCTCTACTGTTTTCCCAACATCTCGTTGATTACTTTCTAAAGATAGCTGATTCTGCAATTCAATCATTTCAGCTAAACGACGCCCCTTGACATCTTCAGGTACGTTGTCATCAAGGTAACGTGCAGCATACGTCCCTGGGCGTTCTGAGTACTTAAACATAAATGAAGAGTCATAGCCCACCTCTCTCATCAATTGTAGCGTTTCTTGGAAATCTTCCTCATCCTCTCCGTGGAAACCACAGAAAATGTCGCTACTAATCGCACAATCAGGCATTACACGACGGATAGCTTCTACACGATTCAGATACCATTCTCTCGTGTAGTTACGTCTCATCAGTTTAAGGACTTTATTGCTTCCTGATTGAGCAGGGAAGTGAATATGACGGCAAATGTTGGGATATTTAGCCATTGTCTCAATAGCTTTGTCATCCATATCCTTAGGGTGGGGAGAGATAAAGCGAATACGCATATTCGGAACCGCTAAGGCTACAGCCTCAAGTAAGTCCCCAAAATCGTATGTTCGATCTTCTCCTTTATAGTTATAAGAGTTTACATTTTGACCTAATAAAGTAACTTCTCGATAGTTTTTCTCTGCTAAATCTTTTACTTCTTGAAGAATACTATCTATTTCACGACTACGTTCTCGCCCTCGTGTGTAAGGCACGATGCAATAAGTACAAAAATTATTACAACCTCTCATAATAGAGACAAAACCAGAAATATGCACGCCACTAATCTTTAGAGGCATAATATCTTTGTAAGTTTCGTGCTTTGATAGCTCTACGTTAATGGCTTTTTCACCACGCTCAACAGCTCCAATGAGATTAGGCAGGTCTAAATAACTATCAGGTCCTACTACTAAATCGACTCCGTGGTTAGTGATTAAGTCTTCTTTGACACGCTCTGCCATACAGCCGAGGATCCCAATAGCGACATTACGTTTTTGTTTACGACGAATCCCATTATAGTGATCAATGCGATGTAGAACCTTTTGTTCAGCATTGTCTCGTACTGAGCAGGTATTTATTAATATTGCATCAGCCTCATCTGCCGTTTCAACAACATTGAAGCCATCCATATTCATTATAGAAGCAACCACTTCGCTGTCAGCAACATTCATCTGACAACCATAGGTCTCTATATAAACTTTCTTTTCAGCATCACGATTCACGGATTTAGAGTCCGCTGTTTGCTTTTCTTTCATCTAATTATTAATCTAAAATATAATCTATTATTATTCAAGTCCAATATGACTCTCTAATAAACTATTAGTTTGTTATATTGTTTTATTTTTGCTCCCGAGGTAAAACAGAAGCTATTTGTTTATGAGTTGCTTTCGACGTCTCAATAATATTTGCAGGAGACTCATCTCCATAATGAGAGATGTTTACCTTTGGGTGTATTGTTAGTTTTATCTTATGTGGATAAGCTAAGTATTTTCCCCTTTGTAATACATCATAAGCTCCATCAATAGAGACTGGAAGGATTGGGACATCTAATTCATTAGCCATCACAAAAGCTCCCTTTTTGAAGCGTGTCATCTTTCCTGTTAGAGTTCGACTCCCCTCGGGGAATATGAAAATAGAATCTCCATTTGACAGGACTTCCTTAGCACTTGTCATTGTCTGGTTTATTGAAGAAGGGCGTTTGCTATCTACAAAAATAAATCCAGAAGCTTCACAAGCCCAACCAACAAAAGGTACTTTACGTAGCTCTTCTTTCATAACCCATTTGAATGGTAAGTTGATATAACCATATAAGGCGAAAATATCAAATGCTGATTGATGATTTGCTACGACAACACAAGGCTCATCGCTATCAGGGATATGCTCTTCCCCAACAACTTCAATCGGACATAAGTGTAACCATAGAGATAGTTTAGCCCAAATACGACCTAAATTCCGAGTTCCCCAAGACCCATAGCCTAAAGAACACGAGGCTACGACTAAAAAACAAATAATAGCTGTTTCCAAGAAAAATAGAGGAAAGCCTATGAAAACATAGTATAAGTAATAGGCGATTCGTAATAAATACTTCATAATATCATTCTTAGAGTTTAATAATGATCAGATCCCATTATTAATAAACGGAGCTGTTGAGGAGTATCACTATTTTCAGCATAAATATGTACCGTGTAAACACCTTCTGGAAGGCGATGTCCATTAGACTTATAAACATCCCATTTATATACAGATTCTGTAGTTTTTGTTTTCAATATAGAGTGCCCATAAGTATCTGTAATAAGCAAGACTGCATTGGCAGGTAAGCCCTTTATCGTAATAATATCAGGGTCTTCAGGACGTAAAGGGTTTGGATAAGCAATTGCTTTAGGTGTCGATGATTGACTTTCAACATCAGTGCTAATATCCAAACTATTTAAGCCCTTATTAGAACCAATGTATAAGCGTCCCAACTCATCATCAAAAGCTAATGATACAATCTTATTCGTTAGTAGAGGACTGTTTTCAGCAGTGTAGTGGTTAAGAACCTTTACTCCATCTGGAGAAACCAAATATAGACCATTACGCTCTGTTCCAATCCATTTACGGTTCAGATTATCTACTGCAATCGCAGAGACTGGTGTTTTATCTAAGACATAATAATATGGAGGTTCATCTCCTCCAATAGGTCGAGAGATAATAGGCAATGCATGCTCTTTAGGGATTTGAGAAGCTCTAACTACGGAACAAAAACCGATGCTACTACCTAACCATAAAGTTCCATTTCGATCAAGAGTCATTGCTTTTACTTTACCAATAGAAAGGACTTTCCCCTTCGTATCAACAAAACTTCTATAATGAGCATACTCATCATCACTTTTTGTTTCAGTTCCCTTATTATCAAATATAAAGACTCCTATATTTCCATCACTATTATGGTGATCAGCAATCCAGTGTGTACCATTAGGAAGGACTATCTGGTCTTCAAAAGAGTTAGTACCCAAAGCCCCTTCATATGTATATCTCTTCCACTTTCCAGCCTCTGTCATAGATACAATATACCCACCTCCTTGTGCCGTCCAAAGGGTATGTTGTCTGTCATAGGCAAGAGAACCTACACGTAAGTAATCATTTCGATTAGGGTCATCTGTGGCAGACATTAATTTACTATTCTTTATATCGTAATGTTTAACCTCTTTTCCTAATTGAAACTCATAAAGACCTTCTCCCCAAGTCCCAACATAACAATGTCCTTTTTCTCCGGAATAGTATGGTAGTATGGCAACAGGATCTAAAAACTTCTTTAAGCCCTTAGATAAGTTAGTCCACTTAATACCATCAAACATTTGGACAACCCCCTTATTATTATATCTATTAGTATGACGACCTCCATTGACAGTATATAGGATTCCATTTTTTGTTCGCATAGAGAAGTAAGTATTGTCAAAAGGACTATCAGTTTGTATTTGAGTAGAATTGGTCTCTTGCCATTTTTTATTAGACTTCTTAAGTGTAACAAGCGTATTATCTTTTTTGAGTAAGAGCAATGATTGGTTCTTGTAAGGACCAATAAAGTCAAGGACACCATTCTTGGCTAATTCATCTACATTATTATCAAGATGAGATAATACATATAATCCATTTTCGTTAGAGATTAAGTATAGGACCTCATCTTCTTTTTTGAGGCTCTTAATTTTAATACTTAATGGTATAGGTTTAGCTTGACTTTCATCAATTAAGTAAACTCTTCCACTATTACCTAATCCAAATAGTTTATTTTTCTGAAAAATCAACTGAGTTAGTTGAACTTTCTTTTTTATATCATCTTTAGGGAGTGCATAGTTCAATGATTTCCATTGACTTGGATCTTGTAGGTTCTTATTGAGGTCTCCCGATAATACTTCTCCTTTTTTTAGGATGTAAAGTAATTTTTTTTCTTGGTCAAGAGCTAAACTTTCAATCTCTTCTCCTCTGAAAAAAGTGCTTTCAATAAAGTTTTTATCAAGGTCTAAAATACACAAACCAAATCCACCACAGAAATAAAGTTTATTTTTATCCATTAAACTTTCTTTAATAGCTTTCTGACGTATATCTTTAGCATCTTTGATGGCAGATATATAATAGGTTTCGTCACTTCTTAAGAGATCAATACTTCCATTTGAGTAATAACAAAATAAACATTGGGCAGTCGTATTGTAATTGATGTGTGTTAAGTTAACATCATTTAGACCAAATGTTTTATCATATAAACTAACAGAACGATTATCTTTTTCTATTTCTTTAGGGGAGAACGAATATAAAGCTCCATCAGCTAATGCGAACACTTTTGTTTCAGCTTTAACCAAAGCTGTTGTATGTTCTCTTTTGAGGTAGCAACGCCAAGAGTTTAAATCCTGTGCTACCATAGTAAGGCTTAAGAAAAAAGGTAGTATTATGATAAAAAACTTTCTAAACATAAGTGTTTAATTTATTGTATTATTAACGTCCATATAATGGCAAGTGCTGTAAACTTCTCTCTACGCAAAATAGTGCTCTTATTTTAAATGTAAGACAAATATACTAAAATTATATGGAATTATTATGCTTACCCATTTAATGAAATAGGCTTAGAGAATTGTCCCTAAGAGACCACTCTATGTTAGCTCCTTCCAAAATTGTGTGGAAAAGAAAATCTGTCCTATAGGTCTTATTTCGATTAGCTTCAGCCTGTGCTACTCTTATAGGGTGTAAAGCTCTATACTCATCTGAAAACCATAAAAGACAAGCAGGGTGATGTGCTGCTTCAACATCATTTGCGTGTAACCATCGCCCATCTTCACCCAAGGCTTCTCCGTGATCTGAAAGATAGATAAGCATAGCATTCTTATCTTTTAAGCGTTGAATCACCTCTTTGATAAAGTAATCTGTTTCAAGAATGGTATTGTCATAAGAGTTTACCATTTCTTCTTTCGTATTTGAGCTGACAACACGACTCTTTGTTATTGGCTTGAATAGACTTCGTTGATCACTACAATGAGTGTTGTAGTACCAATGAGAGCCTATCGTATGTAGAATGATAAGCTGTCCCAAAGCCTTATGCTCCTCTAAGGCATTATCTAATAAGGGTAGTAGATCCGGATCCAACCACTTATTAAATCCATAAACTGTTTTTCCTGCATTAGCGTAGACTAACTTTTGGCATTCGTTCATAAAATAGACATAGCTATTATTCGGACTTTGATTAGCTAACCATATTGTTTGATAGTCTAAGCGATTAAACAGGTGAATAAAAGATGGTTCGATATTTGCTCTTCCCTTATCTAAGCTGTCAGCTCTTGTCAGAATATGTGGTAAACTCTCATTTGTGTAGGTGGCTTCTGAATAGATATTTGGGTAAGAAATAACCTGCTCTTTAGATAGGTAAGGTGTTGTGTTTCTTGAATAACCATTGAGCCCTAAATGATCTGCCCGCAAAGTTTCTCCTATGATTAAGACTACAAGAGGTCGCTCTCCTTGAATAGATAATTCTCCTTCAAGAGGCTGACGCTCAAGCTTAATTTCTTGATACTCTATAAAGTATTGATAGGGGACAGCCACGATATTAAGAGGAATACGTTCAAGGCTTGGGCGTCTTAATGAGTATATACTAAGCAATCCTATGCCCATTATCAAAGCAAGAAGCCCTGTCTTGATACTTATTGATGGTTTAAGATTGCTTATCTTCTTAAAGCGATAATAAACAAAGATGAAAGCTGAAATAAGTGAGATCAACAAGCTTAGAATTAGACTTGTGGAAATTAAATATTGAATATCTTCTTGATTAGAGTCTAATGTTACATCAAAAATGACTGTCGTAAAGATAGCCCCTGTAGTATAGCGAAAATAAGCCAAACAGCAAGATATAACACTAATGATAGGATACAGAATAGCATAAATATACTTATTCAAGGATAACAAATAGAAGAAAGGCAGATTTACAATCATTATGGCCAACCATTGCAAAAAGAGAATAAGTACGTCTTTTGCATTTCTATAAGGAGCTGTGAAGAAATCGGAAGATGTTGCAAAAGCCCCAATAAATAACAATGAGACAATACTAAAAATTAAGATTTTAAGGAAATCCCCATTAAACTTTGCGTATATTTTCTTTAGCTGTTTCATTTAATAAACTTTCTTTATTTCAAATAATCTACCCCTCTTACTTTTAAGCAAAGAGGGGTAGACCTGATTAAGATGAATAGTCTTCTGAAGATAGATATTCTATTAATTTTCTGACAGCTCTCGCCCGATGGCTAATTTTATTTTTTATCTCAGAGCCAAGAACAGCAAATGAATGCTCGTACTCCTCTGGACAAAAAATAGGGTCATAGCCAAAACCTTTATCTCCTTCTTTCTCTTTTAGAATACTACCTAAGACTTTTCCCTCAAAAAGATGTTCGCCTTTATTATCAATAAGAGCTATAACGGTGCGAAATTGTGCTTTTCTATTTTCAACATCTTTTAATTCTGAGAGTAATTTACTCATATTAGCTTCGGTATCATTACTAATACCATTTGCGTAGCGAGCTGTATGTACCCCAGGGGCATTGTCAAGAGCTTCAACCTCTAAGCCTGTATCATCTGCAAAACAATATAGACCATATTTTTCGTAAACATATCGGGCTTTTATCAAGGCATTACCTTCAAGCGTATCTGCTGTTTCTTCAATGTCTTCCGAGCAATTAATATCTTTTAGTCCTACTATCTCAAACTTATCTGAAAGTATTTCCTGTATTTCAGATAGCTTATGAGGATTATTGGTTGCAAAAACAAGTTTCATTATTCTTTTTTATCCGTTCTAAATGATTCTACCTTATTATAGAATTTATTAAGTAATGACAAATATACTGATTTTATGTTGAATATAAGAGGAACTATCAAGTAAGGTTAGCAAAAGTTACAGCAAATTCCTATTTAGGCCGTTGTATAAAAATTTCCAGTTTGTTCGGGAACGGACTGCAGTTTATTTCGGAATAAACTACAGTTCGTTTGGGAAAAAACTCCTAAACTATGGAGACTAAAAAAATATTTGTTTGGGAAAGCTTATGCCTAACGAGTGCAATACTCTCTACTTTTCTCGTTGAGCATCCATTGATAAGAAAATCATCAACATTATCGTAAAGCCCCACAAAGATGAGCCTCCATAGCTAAGGAAGGGGAGAGGAATACCTATAACGGGCAATAAACCTAAGACCATTCCTACATTAATGAATATATGAAAGAGAAATATTGAGGCGATACAATTACCATAAACTCTTGCCAGTCGAGAGGTTTGCCTCTCTGCCAAAACGATAATCCGCAAGATTAAAAGCATATATAGGATTAATAAGCTAACAGAACCAACAAAGCCAAATTCCTCTCCAATAGTACAGAGAATAAAGTCTGTATCTTGCTCGGGGACGTAATTCAGGTTGGTTTGTGTCCCCTTGAGGAAGCCTTTTCCCGTTAAGCCACCAGATCCAATTGCCATCTTAGCTTGCTCAACGTTGTAGCCTTTACCTCTTACATCTTTTTCAATACCCAAGACTAATTTGATACGGGCTTGCTGATGAGGCTCTAAGATATTGTCAAAAACATAATTGACAGAATAGAAGAAGCCTAATGAACCAAGAGCAAAAAATCCAATGAAGATATATTTAAGGAGGTAACGTTTGATACTGCGTATAATAAGGAATAAGATAATAGTGAATAGCCCAAATAATGAAACCCAAGAAATATCAAAAGGGTAGAAAAAGGATACAGCATAGGCTATAAAATGAAGAACTATTATTGATACGATAAGCTTAAGCAGATAGTTGGATACATTGCGTTCTTTATTATCAGCATAAATAATATATAATATCAATGTAAAGAAGCTGATTAGATTATAAACAACCAAATAAGAAAGGTTTGTTGTATCATAGAAACAATGTTGATTTGCAAGCAATAAAGCTAATATGAAATATGTAGCAGAAGTAAAACCTAAGCCGAGAAAAAGCCCAGAGAAGCCCTCACGAAAAAGAGCTAAAAATAGAGCAAAATAGACTAATGCAGAGCCTGTTTCATTTTGAGCTAAAATCATAAGAACAGGAATGATAATATAGGCTATTAGTTTTGTGTAGCTTGTTATTGAATTTATTTTGAAGCCGTGTTGATTGCATTGCCAAGCAATAATCAAAGCTGTGGCAATCTTTGCAAACTCTGCCGGTTGCAAACGTATCGGTCCTATTACTAACCAAGAATGGGAGCCTTTGATGTCAGGAGCTATAAATATCGTGATAAGTAGTAAGCCTAACATTAGTACATAAAAAAGAGGTATAAATAGCTCTAATATAGATATATTCGTTAGTAATATCGCTCCAGATATGACAAAAGCTAATGCTATCCAAACAATTTGCATTAGAGGACGACTCCCCCAAACAAACAAAGTATCTATATCAAAATTATATGTAGCACCACTAATGGCAAGGACACCAACAATTAATAGGATAAAGTAGAGTAGTATCGTTATCCAATCAATTCCAAACCAAATATTATTACTTTTTTTATTAGCTACCATAACGATATTTTATCGATTTATGTTTAAGAGTTTCTGCCATTGAGAGACTAAGCTCTGAGAGCTTACCCTCTTTTAAGTAATACTCCATCATCAACCGCCCAATAGGGACACCATAAGTTGCCCCAAAGCCTCCATTTTCTACATATACAGCTATTGCTATTTTCGGATTGTTCTTAGGAGCAAAGCCTATAAATGCTGAATGGTCTTCTCCGTGAGGGTTTTGAGCAGTTCCTGTTTTACCACAAATGGCTATTTCTTTTGGAGCAAAATTAGCTGACTTACAAGTCCCTTGAGTTACTGCCATTGCCATACCTTTTACGACCGTTTCCCATTTCTTAGAAGAGATACCTGTTTTATTCCTTTTAAGAAAACGTTTCGGCTTGAGTGAATCTATGGAGAAACTATGTACTACGTGTGGAGGATACCAATAACCTCTATTAGCAATGAGAGAGGCTAAATTAGCTAATTGAAGAGGTGTTGCCAAAATTTCTCCTTGTCCAATAGAAATAGAGATTATAGTACTTGAAGACCAACCTCTTGGAAAATAGCGATCATAAACCTTGCTATTAGGAATATAGCCTCTTTTTTCTCCAATAAGGTCAATACCTGTCTTGTAACCAAAACCTAAACGCACGATATGATTTTTCCAAACCTCAAAGGCTGTTTGGATATCAGGATAGCGACTTCTGTCATCTAATAAGTAATGCATTCCCCAGCAATAGTAACTATTACAAGAAGTTGCTATTGAATAAGTAAGGTTAGGCATTGGGGCGTGGCTATGACAGCGAGGTTTCCCTTTCAGGCGAGGATAGCCTTGATGACAACTAAATGAGCTTGATGGCGTTACGATTCCTTCTTGAAGGAAGATAGCAGCTTGTCCCGTCTTAAAGGTTGAGCCCGGAGGGTAGTTCCCTTGAATAGCCCTATTAAAGAGTGGTTTCCCTGCTTGTCTTTCTAACATTGCGAGTCCTTTCCTCCTGTGAGCAACGTCAAGAAATTTAGGATCAAAACTTGGTGCAGAAACCAAACTTAAGATTTCTCCAGTTTGAGGTTCTATTGCTACGATAGCCCCTCGTTTGCCTTTCATAAGAGTTTCGCCAAATGCCTGTAGCTTAGCATCTATAGATAAGGTTAGATTTGCCCCATCAATAGGAGGCGTATCATCTTTCCCATCTTTGTAACGCCCTTTTATTCGTCCCCGAGCATCTCTGAAAAATATCTCAACCCCTTTTGTGCCACGAAGTTCTTTGTCGTAATAACTTTCAACCCCACTTTTCCCAATATAATCACCAACATCAAGTAGGCTATCTCTTTTGAGATCTCTTGGACTTGCTTCTCCTAAATATCCTAATATATGAGCAGCATTGTGATAGTCATAGTTTCGGACACTTTTCAACTGTAAAGAGAAGCCGGGGAATTTATATAGCTGTTCTTGAAAGCGTGCTACATACTTTTTGCTAAGATTACGAATTAAGGTTTGTGGTCTATAAGGGGTATATCCTCTATTTATTCGTCTATTTCGGACGTTATCTAATTTTTGTTTTAGGCTTTTTACATCAAGGTCAAAGAGCTGAGCTAAACCTATTGTATCAATGCTTTTCTTGGCTTCGTGCATCGTAACCATTAAGTCATAGCTCAAGTTATTTGATACCAAGATTGTCCCATTTCTATCATATATTAGACCTCTAATTGCTGGCTCTATCTTGTGAAAACAGGCATTATTCTCTGCTCTCTCCTTATATTCAGGACTGAGTAACTGTAAGTAATATAAACGACCAATATATAAGATAATAATACTTATAAGGACTAAAGGAAGAAAATATCTCCTATTATAAAAGTCATCATTTAGCATATTTAGATTCTCTTAAGCTTTACTGATTTTGAAAAGATTAACATAAAGATTGTAGAGAAGAAGTATGATAGTAATAGGCTGATTAAGATTCGTTTAATTAGAAAGCTCCAATCAAATAAACCCATACTATCAATTATAAATAGTAGTATATGTTGAGCAAATAATAGTTGGAATAGTAAAATTAAAGATTTGTAGGATAGCGTTGAAAAAAGAGGTGCTAACTCCAACTCATCTTGCTTCTCTACAAAATTGAATACTATATATTGACGTAGCATTGCCATTGGGAGCAAAACCGAAGTGTGTAGTCCCGGTGTCAATGATAGAATATCAATAGTTGCTCCAACTAAGAATGAATATAATAATAGCTTATTGGTCGATGTTTGTATTGGAAATAGCAACAATAATAAGACATAGATGTATGGAGTCCCTATTGTAAGGATTGAGATCGGATTAAAAACCCAGACCTGTAGAACTATTATCAATAAAGTATAAAAAAATATTCTAATTGAGCTAATCATCAGTACGTATTTTTTCTTCTAGTTTCTTAATCTCAAGATCTTTCTTTTTATTAATAACATAGACGTTATGTAAGCTATTAAACTTACTTGCTAAGCGAACTAAATAATGCCCTTGTCTATCGTTTGACTTTTGCTGAGCAATAGTCCCAATTAGTAAGCCTTCAGGAAATATGTAGGAGTCTTTACCTGTAAGAATACTATCACCTTCCATTATCTTAATATGTTTAGGAATATTCTTCAAATAACTGTGTTTTTCTATTCCATAAGAGATTAAAGTTCCGGAACTTCCCGTTTGACTACTAAAGCAATTAAGTTGAAATTTAGGGTTTGTAATAGGTATAACAAGAGCGTAATGCTGTGATACAGACATTATACTACCAACGACCCCTTCGCTACTTACAACCCCCATATTTAAAGCAACTCCATCACTTGTCCCTTTATTAATAATGAGATAAGGATTTCCTGAAACTTTATTTATATTAATAACTTGAGCCGTTAGTAAGACTTTACAATGTGTTTGAGCTTTTATAGAGTCTAACTTGACAATATTATTAGCTTTATAAGCATCAAACTCTTTTTTAAGAGCTAGATATTTATTTTCAATACTTGCTTTTTCTAGTAAGAGTTTTTCATTGTCTTCTTTTAGTTCAACATAAGCATACCAACGATTGGCTATATCATTAGAATAGCCTGAAATAATGTTAATTGCCGATGTTTTAATTGCTGAATGGTGTATGCTATTATTAAATACTAATAATAGAGATATTATTTCTAATATAAAGAACAAGAACCAATGTTTATAGCGAACAAGAAACTCTATTAGGCGATTCATCTATATCTTTTAGAATAATTTATTAGTATCAAAATAATGGGGACTATATTGATATAAGTCCCCATTATTTATGTCAGTTATCTGATTAGAAACTTAAACTTATCAGTGTTTTTAAGAGCTTTTCCTGTTCCTAGAGCAACGGAGTGTAGGGGAGACTCCGCAATATTGAACTCTACGCCAAAGCGCTCTGTCAAACGCTTATCTAAGCCCCTAAGATATGCACCTCCACCTGCAAGGACAATGCCATTTTCACAAATGTCTGCATATAACTCAGGTGGAGTCTCTTGTAACGTTTTATAGATAGCGTTCTCAATCTCTAAGATTGATTTATCTAAACAAGATGCTACTTCCTTATAGTTTACGTAGATTTCTTTAGGTTTAGTATCAACCATATCAGCTCCACGTACAAGGAATGGTTCTGGAGCATCTTCTAACTCAGATAATGCAGAGCCAACCTGAATCTTAATTTGCTCAGCAGTTCGTTCCCCAATTCTAACTTTGTGAACATCTCGCATATGATCTACAATGTTTTGGGTAAATTCATCTCCTGCTGTGCGTACAGATTCGTCATTAACAATTCCTCCCAAGGAGATAACAGCAATCTCTGTTGTACCTCCACCTATATCCACAATCATATGTCCCTCAGGAGCAAGCACATCAATACCAACACCAATAGCGGCAGCCATTGGTTCGTGGATCATATATACTTCACGTCCTCCTGCACGTTCGCTTGAGTCCTGAACGGCACGTATTTCAACCTCAGTACTTCCAGATGGAATACAAACAACCATTTTTAGAGCAGGTGTTCCAAACCACCAGCGACGTTTAGAAATCATATCAAACATTCCACGAATCATGTGTTCAGCAGCTTTAAAATCCGCAATCACACCATCTCTCAATGGGCGTATTGTTTTGATATTTGCATTTCCCTTTTCGTACATCTCCCTTGCTTCTCGTCCAACAGCAATAACCTCATCTGTTCGGACATCAAAAGCAACAACAGATGGTTCATCTAAAACAATTTGACCATCTTTTATTATAATTGTGTTAGCAGTACCTAAGTCCATTGCTAACTCTTGCTTAAATGAAAATAATCCCATAATTATATTCTGTACTTGTTTTTCTAATGTTTAAAATGTCTAATACCAGTAAAGACCATTCCAACCTCCTTCTCATTGGCAACCTGAATACTCTCTTCATCTCGAATAGAACCTCCTGGTTGAACAATTGCAGTAACACCTTCTTCAGAAGCGATAGTTACACAATCTCCAAAAGGGAAGAATGCATCACTTGCCATAACAGAGTCTTTAAGGTCAAAATCAAAGGACTTCGCCTTTTCAATAGCTTGCTTAAGTGCATCTACTCGAGATGTTTGCCCAATACCTGATGCAAGAAGCTGTTTATTCTTTGCAAGGACTATAGCGTTACTTTTGCAATGCTTAACCAATTTATTTGCAAATACTAAGTCCTCAATTTGTTCTTGAGAAACAGCCTGTTTTGTTACCAACTTAAAGTCGTCCTTAGTCTCGATTGCTTTGTCTGATTCTTGTTGAAGGACTCCACCAAGCATTGAACGGAAATTCCATTGGTTTTGAACCTCTTGCTTCTGTATGAGTATAATTCTATTCTTTTTAGACTTTAAGATACTAAGAGCTTCTTCTTGGTAACTTGGTGCAATTAACACTTCAAAGAATAGGGTGTTAATCTTTTCAGCTGTTGCTTGATCAATTTCTCTATTAGCAATAAGAACTCCTCCAAATGCTGAGATTGGATCACAAGCGAGAGCTGTTTCCCAAGCCTCAAGAATAGTAGCTCTTGTCGCAAAGCCACAAGGGTTGTTATGTTTAAGAATCGCAAAACTTGGTTCTGAGAAGTCTTGAATCAATTGAACGGCTGCATCAATGTCTTGAAGGTTATTGTATGATAACTCTTTGCCATTTAATTGCTCAAAAGTTTCTTCAAGATTCCCAAAGAAAACACCTTTTTGATGAGGATTCTCTCCATATCGAAGAACTTTTGGATTATCTTCACAAACTCTTATTGCAGATGTCTCATCAGAGTTAAAATAGTTGAAAATTGCACTATCATAAGCAGAACTAACCTGAAACGCTTGACGAGCAAAATTGCGACGTTGTTCAAGAGTTGTTTCAGCACCTTGCTCTTTCAAAATATCAGCAAACTCTGCATATTGAGCTTTTGAAGCAAGAATAACAACATCTTGAAAGTTTTTAGCTGCAGCTCTAATCAGAGAGATTCCACCTATATCTATTTTTTCAATAATATCTTTCTCATCAGCCCCAGAACGTACTGTTTCTACAAAAGGATACAAATCTACAATGACAAGATCTAATAGGGGAATGTCATACTCTTTTACTTCCTGATTATCAGTTTCATTATCTCGACGAGCGAGAATACCTCCCATAACAGCAGGGTGTAATGTCTTAACACGTCCTCCAAGCATTGATGGGTATTTCGTAAGGTCTTCTACAGCCTCACAGCTATAACCTGCTTCTTCAATAAACTTACGAGTTCCTCCTGTTGAAACAAACTGAACTCCTGCTTTTGATAAGTCTTGTAGTATTTCAGATAAACCTTCTTTATGAAATACTGATATAAGCGCCTTCTTGATCTGCTTTTTCATAATAAATTTTTATAAGTTTCATTTATCTCTATAAATCATCTTCAATAGCACTACTCTTTGAGTAAGCAGATGGCTTAGCCTCAAAGAAGTCTGTCTTAACCATATTAGCATTTGAGTATTGAGCTACCCAATCCATACTTTCAGGTTCTTTATCATAACCGTCAAAGATATGACCAAAGCCAAGGTTTTCACAACGAAGGTTTGCCAAATACTTAATGTAATCAGAAACCATCTTACTTGTTAAGCCTTCAATATTATCTCCGATAACATATTCTCCCCAAGCGATTTCTTGTAGAGCTCCTTCTTTGATCATAGACTTGTAAACTTCCACTTTATCAGGAGTAAACATTTCAGGTTCTTCTTTCTTTAGCTCAAGAATCATATTACGGAACAACCATAGATGAGTGTTTTCATCTCTGTTGATATAACGAATTTCTTGAACAGACCCAGGCATCTTACCAATACGTCCCAAGTTGTAGAAGAACATAAATCCAGAGTAAAAATAAACACCTTCAAGAACATAATTAGCGATCATTGTACGCACAAGCTGATATGTGCTTTGGTTCTCTTGAAAGTCGTTGTATATATCTCCAATAAACTTATTTCTCTTCAAAAGATGTTCGTCATTCTTCCATTGGTACAGAATCGCAGTACGTTCTTCAGGGGAACATATTGAATCCAACATATAGCTATAGCTCTGTGAGTGAACAGCTTCTTGGAAAGCTTGGATTGTGAGACATAGGTTTACTTCATTAGCTGTAATATATTCTCCTACGTGAGGTAGATTTGCCGTTTGAATACTATCCAAGAAGATCAAGAATGAAAGGATCTTATCGTAAGCTGTCTTTTCTTTTTCAGACAAGATACGATAGTCCTTAATATCCTGACTCATATTAATCTCTTCTGGAATCCAGAAGTTATTCATTGCTTGGCGATACCAATCGGAAACCCAAGCATACTTCATATTATTAAAGTCGTTAAGATTGGTAGTATTACCATTTATCATACGACGTTTTGTAAGCTCAGTATCTCCATTCTCATTAAACAGAGCCTTTTTTCTTAGTTCTGACATATTCTATTTATCTTTTTTATTGATACTAACCTGAACACGAATCACAAGCTTCAACTTCAAGGGCTTGACTACGAACGTAGTAAAGAGTTTTGATACCTTTTTCCCAAGCTCTCAAGTAAAGATTTAGCAATCTGCGGAAACTATAATCGTGCGTAATGAAAAGGTTAACTGACTGTGATTGGTCTAAGTGTCTTTGTCTAATTGAAGCAGCGTCAATAATCCACTCTTGCTCCATTTGATGAGCTGTCTTATAGAGCCAATAAGTTCTGTCTGAGAGCTGTGGAGCTACACGAGGAATAATACTTCCTTTCTTTTCTTCAAGGAAATAGCGATTCATTACAGGGTCTGTCCCTGCTGTTGTTCCTGCGATAATAGACGTTGAACTTGTTGGAGCAATTGCTAACAAGTAAGCATTACGCATTCCTTTGTGAGAAACCTCTGCTGAGAGTCGCTTCCATTCAGCGGAATTATAACCTCTTATTTGGAAATACTCTCCTGTTTGCCAATCACTACCGGGGAAGCGTAAATAAGACCCTTTCTCTTCTGCAAGGTTTGACGAAGCTTCAATAGCATAATAGTTAATTTGCTCATAGAGCTTATCCATAAACTCTAAGTGTTCTTCACTTTCCCATTTAATTCCTTTTTGAGCAAGTAGATGATGGTAACCACTTGTACCAAGTCCGATAGGACGCATCTTCATATTCGTAATCTCTGCATAAGGAATAGGGTAGAAGTTCAAGTCTATAACATTGTCTAATGCTCTAACAACGGTATGGATAACATCTCTTAGCTCTTCTTTATCATCAGTTTTAATATTTCCGAGGACAAGAGAAGCCAAGTTACAAACAACAAAATCCCCTGCCTCTGTTTCAGTCTTGATGACATCACGTCCTTGCTCTTTGCTTATCGTAATAGCTCCATCAATAATTTCACTTTGGTTTTGAGCGATCTCAGTACACAAATTAGAAGAATAGATGACACCTTGATGTTTATTCGGATTAAATTTATTGACAGTATCTCTATTGAATATAAATGGAGTACCTGTCTCAACAGCACTCTTGATAATCAATCGCACCATCTCTTTAACCTTAATAGGGCGTTTTGTCAGGCGTGATTCATTCAGACACTCTTTATAACGACGCTCCCACTCTTCTCCATAAAAATCTTCTAAAGAATAACCTTTCACTGATTTGATTTCGTGAGGACACATCATATACCAAGTAGCATCAATGTCAGTCTTGACTAAATGCCAAAAGTAATCAGGAATACAAATACCGGGGAAGATGTCGTGAGCCTTCATTCTGTCATCTCCATTATTTGTCTTAACTTGAAGGAACTCTGGAATGTCTCTATGCCAAATATCAAGATAGATAGCAACAGAACCTTGGCGTACTCCAAGCTGATCTACAGCAACAGCGGTATCATTACATAACTTGATCCATTTAAGCACACCTCCAGCAACACCTTTGAAGCCTCTAATATCTGAGCCAACGGCACGAACTTTACCCATATAGATACCCATACCGCCACCAAACTTAGAGACTTGAGCGAAGTTGTCAATAGTACGATAAATACCTCTTAAACTATCAGGCATTACATCTTCAAAACAGCTACTCAACTGACTTAGAGGCTTACGAGCATTGCTCATCGTCGGAGTAGCCATCGTTACTTTTAGACTACTAATGACGTTGTATATCTTCTTTGCCCAAAAGACCTTATTTTCACCTTCTGGCATTGCCAAATGCATCGCAATACCCATAAACATTTCTTGAGGACGTTCTAATATCGTATGAGAACCATCACAAATAAGATAACGTTTAGCTACAAGATCCAAGCTACTATAAGTTAGGAGATGATTGCGAGTATTATCTATATATGCTTCAAGTTCCTCAATATCACTCTTACTATATTTTTCTAGGATATAACGACCATACAAACCTTCGTCTGTAAGGTAAGTAATCTTTGAATAGAATGAATCTAAATGACGCTTTTCTTCTTCATTACGAATACCTCTTTCCAACTGCATTAGGAGTAGGCGAGAGGCAATAAACTCCCAATTTGGAGCTTCGGAAGTAATCAGCTCAACAGAAGCCTTTTTTAGAGTTTCAAGCGGATTACTTTTTTCTTTATAGAATGCTTGATATTTGGCATACAAGAAGTCTAATGAGTAAACTTTGTCCTGAAAACTTGCTTGCACATCTTTGAGTGCTGATATAATCTCGACATCATCAATCGTTTGAGTAAACTTCTCAATCGTTTTTCGATGTTCACTGCGTTTTTCTCGGTACAGGATATAGTGTCTAGCTACTTGATAATGACCTGCTTTCATTAGAGCATTTTCCACCATATTTTGAATGGTTTCAACCTCAATACGCTCCTCTTTTAGGATTTCAGGTTCTATCTTTCGACAAAGCTCTTTTATCTTTTTTTCAGGCATTTGTTCTCCCGAAGCGATAAATGCACATCTTATTGCGTTTACGATTTTATCAAAAGAATAGTCTTCCTCTGTAAAATCTCTCTTTATAATTTTCATTGTAGCCAAATCTATATTGTAATATTATATATCTTATTAAGTAAATTTTATATTTTATGAACTTCAAAATTACAAAAAAAAGAGGATAAAAGCAAATGACATTTTTCTACAAAGAAGAATAATATAGAGGGATATATTAGTAAACAAAATAATGCAAAATCAATCTATTTTTAAGCTCTATTTTTTCTTCCTGTTTGATAAGAAGGGGATTGTAATCTTTTTAGAAATAGAATAGGAAAATTGCTTCAATTCAAACATAGGATTTCCACCTTTGATCAAGAGAAAATACCACAAATCAGAACCCTCTCTGAGGGGTTTGTCCAACAAGCTGTCTATCAATGAGATACGATTGATTATTTTAAGAGCAAAAAATGTTCCCAAAAACTCAAATGAGTTTTTGGGAACATTCAAAAAAGTTTTCGGGAAAACTCGTTTAACTTTTCCGCAAGACTTTCAGAACTTATCTAAGTATCACAAATCGGAACAGGCACAATCTGTCTCATCCCCTGAATTCAACATCTGCAAACAATACTAATTAATAAACTCTGATTGATCTAGAGAGCCTTCTCCAAAACGAATTACTTCGAAGATGTCTTGCATACAATCAATAATTGTAGAAGGACCTTTGCCTACAATACCTGCATCAACAATATATTTAACTTGTGTACCAAAACGCTCCATTACAAGCTCTGGATCTGTCGCATACTCTGGCTCATCTTCATCAATAGGTAGAGATGATGTGATCAGCGGATTACCTAGCTCTTCAAGGATAAATTTAGCGATAGGGTTTTGTACAAGTCTAGCACCTACTTCCTTCCTGTTTTTGAAGATTTTAGGTAGGGTAGAGGCTGATGGTAAGATAAATGTATACTCTCCTGTATGCCCTTTGATAAACTTAAAGGTATCATCTGTTAGTTTGCAATAGTTGGAGAGCTGGCTTAAATCTCTAAACATCAAAGCTAAAGACTTCTTCTTGGGATCAATGCCTTTGAGCTTACAAATTTGCTCAATAGAGCGTATTTGTAAGGCATCGCAACAATAAGCATATCCTGTATTTGTTGGATAAATAATTACTGCTCCATCTCTCAGAGCATTGACTATTGTTGCTAAATCCTTATAACTTGGATTCTCTTCGTATAATTTGATTAGCATAGCTGTATTACAAATTAAATCTATAGACTTCTTTGACGAAGCACCTCATACATCAATATCCCCGCAGCGACAGATACATTAAGAGAATTTATCTCGCCACGTTGAGGAATAGCAAGCATCTCATCAGACTTAATAAGGGTCTCATCACTTGCTCCTTTCTCTTCACTACCCATTACAATAGCAAGTGGTTCATCAAGCTTTGCCTCTGTATAGAGGGAAGTTGCCTTTTCACTTGCAACAGCAACCTTAATACCATAATTCTGCAACATTGTAACGGTATCAGGGATTGATGAAACTCGGCAAACAGGTATTCTAAGCAAAGCTCCTGCTGACGTTTTAATAGCATCTCCAGTCACACTTACGCTACCTCTATCAGGAATGATAATAGCGTCAGCTCCAACACATTCTGCCGTACGAGCAATTGCTCCAAAATTACGAACATCTGTTAAGCCATCTAAAATAATCAGAAAAGGCATCTCACCATTTTCATAAATAGTAGGGAGAAGCTGATCAAGTTGAGTGTATTCTATTTGAGAGATGAAGGCTACAACTCCTTGGTGATTTTGACGGCAAATACGGTTTAGTTTCTCCTCTGGTACAATCTGCAAGGGTATAATACGCTCTCGTGCAATCTGTATAATAGCTTGAACTTCATCATTTTTTAAAGCTCTACGCACAAAGATCTTATCTAATTCTTTCCCTGCATCAAGTGCTTCTTTGATGGCGTGAATGCCAAAAATTAATTTATTATTTTTAATCATATTTTTCTATCTTTATTGTGCTTTGGCAAGAAGCTCTCTTGCTGCAGCTAATGTTATGTTATTTAAGTTGTTACCACTTTGCATTCGAGCTATTTCCTCAACACGTTCTTCAGTGTTTAGTCGTCGTATATAGCTCTTCGTACTACTTGCTTTATGTTCCTTGAATATAAAATAATGCTCACGACCAGAAGCCGCAATTTGAGGTAAATGAGTTACAGCCATTACTTGCATATTTTGCCCCATATCCTTGAGGATATGTCCAATTTTATCGGCAATATCTCCTGAAACTCCTGTATCTATTTCATCAAAAATAATTGTAGGCAAGCTTCTTTGATTAGCAATAAGAGCCTTAATACCAAGCATAAGACGAGATATTTCTCCACCCGAAGCAATTTCTGCTACAGGCTCTATGTCTATTTCTTGGTTTGCTGAAAAAAGGTAAGTAACCTGTGATTTACCATTACTATTAAGGCCCTCTAATTCATCAACTTTGATGACAAAACGAACGTGAGGCATTCCAAGATCTTTAAGTATTGTTATCAACTTCTTTTCTATCTTCTGAGCCGAAGACTTACGTTGTTGATGTAGTTTATTTGCTTGTTTTAGTGCATTATCTTCCAGATCTTTGAGTTCAGCCTCAAGAGTGCTAAGCTTTTCATCAGAAGTATTAATCTCAAGAAGTTGCTGTTCAAACCCTTGAGCAATAGCGATTAACTCTGCTTCAGATTGAACGTTATGTTTAGAGAGAAGTCCATTAATAAGATCCAAACGCTGATTAACATAGGCAAGACGTTCAGGGTCGTATTCAATACTCTCCATTCTATTGTTAAGCTCAAAGGCTATATCTTGAAGTTCAATTTTGACACTTTTTAGCCGGTCATAGAAAGCTTCACTATCTTCATAATAACGATGAATAGAGCTAAGTTCTTTGGTTGCAAGACTAAGCGTTTGCATTGTTCCCTGCTCATCATCTTCTAATATCTGACAAACCGTTGCTAAAGCTTCTTTAATATCCTGAGCGTGCGTGAGAAGCTTTTCTTCTTCTTCAAGACTTGTTAGTTCATCTTCTTTTAGACCTGCATTGTTTATTTGCTCATACTGAAACTGTAGATAATCTTGTTCTTTTAGTCTCTCTGAGATAAGTACACGAAGAGCTTGGAGTTCTTTGCGTTTACTTTTTAATAAGTTATAAGTTTCCTTATAAACTTTCAGCTCATCTTTGTTTTGAGTATATAGATCAAGCACTGATAGTTGAAAATGAGCATCACCAAGTAATAGGTTCTTATGTTGAGAGTGGATATCAATAAGATACTCACTTAATCGCTTTAACAAATTGAGAGAAACAGGGGTGTCATTGGCAAAAGCCCTGCTCTTCCCCTTAGATGTGAGTTCCCTACGGATAATGAGTTCATTATTAGGCTCAGTATCGACATCTTCATCCTCAAGAATTTGGTTAATATGTTCATCTATATTACCAAAATGCCCTTCAATAATACATTTATCACTTCCGACTCGTATTGTAGAGGTGTCGGCTCTCTGTCCCATCAGAAGAGATAAAGCCCCAAGGATAATGCTCTTTCCAGCCCCAGTTTCCCCCGTAATAACACTAAAACCAGAACTAAAATCAACATTTAATTCTTCAATAAGTAGAAAGTTTTTAATGATAAGATTGTGCAACATATACTATTGACTAATTCTTAATTTATCTAATTCCTCTTGATGAGTTGGATAGAGATCATTTAATATCTTACGAAGCTCATCTCTTTCCTTTTGAGAGCCTTCTTGAAATAGTAGAATAAGCTCATTTAACTTGCTAACCTCAAATAAACGAATATAAAAAGATTCGTAAAAATCTTCTTGATAATTCTTTAATAGACGAACTTGATCTAAGATAACTTGTCTCCCTTGTGCAATATTTTTTTCGCAGATATCTAATCCTAAACGATGATAACGATACCACAATTCTCTAAATATCTTATGTTTAGGGTCTGTTATTGCTGTAAAGATGCTACTCCGACTATCGGAACTAAAGCTATCCCAACCTTGCCATTGAGGCTGTGATTGAGCCTGATTTTGAATCAGTTTTATTTGTTCTATAAGCTCCGAACTAGCCTCTAAGGCAAAGCTATCCCAACTCATTCCAATAATTGTATAAGCATAGAAAGCAAGGCAAGCAATTAAATGATTGTCAATGCTTTGCTCTTGATAAGAAAGAGGTGTACCCAAATCCCATTCAAAATTTAGGTTTTTATCTATATAGACAAAGATAGGGGAGTCATAAGCAGTATTAAATGCTGTACGAGCTGCACTAACAGACAATTCTGCTTGATATTTGTTATTATCTTTTAGCTCTGTTAGCTTTAGAGAAAAACTACACGGGATACGCTCTTGTTTACTATACTTAAGTTTAGTCCAATGTGTCTTATTTAACAAGTCTGACAACTGACTCTCCAATGCTTTATATTGACTTTGCTCCACAGTCCCTAAACTCTCTGTTGATATACGAACTTTTGCTTGTAGCTCTTGAGCCCTTACCTCTATTATCTTAGAAGTAAGCAGGAAGCAAAAACTTAGAATAGAGAGTTTGCGGATTAGTTGAAACATAACAATCTTGATGTTTAGACCTCAGAGTGTAATACAAAGTCAACAATATCTTTTGAGACAAGCTCTTTGCTTTTAAGTTCTCCACATTGTTTACGTCCAGCTTTATCAAAGAGAGTAACTTTATTTGTTGATTTAGCAAAGCCAGCTCCTTTATCTTGAAGTGTATTAAGGACAACGGCATCCATTCCTTTTGCCTGCATCTTACGAATAGCCTCGTCTTCACCGTTATCCGTTTCAAGAGCAAAGCAAACAAAGTATTGATTATCTCGCTTATTCGCTCCCATTTCCTTTGCTATATCTGGGTTTTTAACTAACTCAAGGTGCATCTGCTCTGTATGTTCTCGTTTTATCTTCTCTGTCGCAATAGTCTTCACTCTATAATCAGCAACAGCAGCTGTGAAGAAAGCCATATCACAAGAATCTATGTTTTGTTTACAAGCCTCATACATCTCTAAGGCAGAATCAACTTTTATGGTCTGAATAGATTGCTTACTCGCTCTTAATTGGGTTGCTCCTAAGATAAGCTTAACCTCGGCACCTCGATCAGCACATTCTTCTGCAAGGCTAATCCCCATTCTTCCTGTAGAATGGTTACCCAAAAAACGTACAGGATCAATAGCTTCGTGAGTAGGACCTGCTGTAATCAGAACCTTTTTCCCTTTAAGGTCTTGCTTTTGAAGGAAAAAGTGTTCTATTTCTTGAACAATAAACTCAGGTTCTTGCATTCGCCCCTTTCCTTCTAGATGACTTGCTAAAAATCCTGATGCAGAGTCTATGATATGATTACCTCTCGCTTCCAGAATCTTTATATTATCACTTGTTGAAGGGTGAGCATACATATCAAGATCCATCGCAGGGGCAATAAACACTGGTGCCTTCATTGAAAGATAAGTTGTAATCAGCATATTATCTGCAATACCATGAGCCATCTTGCCGATTGTTGAAGCTGTAGCTGGTGCTACAAGCATCAGGTCTGCCCAAAGACCAATATCGACGTGGCTATTCCAAGTACCATCCTGCCCTGAAAAGAATTCACTAACAACAGGCTTTGATGTTATAGCAGACAAAGTTATCGGCGTAATAAACTCTTTCCCTGCAGGCGTTATGACGATCTGAACTTCTGCCCCTTTTTTGATTAGCAGACGAGCAAGTACAGCAGCTTTATAGGCTGCAATACTTCCTGTTATACCTAATACAATACGCTTCCCTTTTAGCATACTAATCTTATAAACCTAACTTATTATCATCTAAGGACAATCTAACCTTTGTAAAGCAATTCTTTGTGTTAAGAGTAAAATTAGCTCCCATAACCCAAGAATAATATCCCATATCCTTTCTAAGAACATCTTTTAGAACTTGCCCTTTATACTTACCAAAGTTTACAACAACTTCGTCATCATCATTGTAAATCAAGAGACCTGCAAAATCAACATTCCTATTATAACGAGAAAACTCTGCTAAGGCTTGAATATCATTCTCTAGATCTTCTGGATACTTATCAAGCTGAGCTTTTAATACTTCATAAGTTGCTCGAGTATCTGCCTCTGCAGAATGTGCTCCAACAAGTTCTTTGCCACAATAGTATTGATAGGCTGCCTCAAGAGTTCGTCTCTCCATCTTGTGATAAATTACTTGTACATCAACAAATTTACGTTGAGAGAGGTCAATACTTACACCTGCACGAAGTAGTTCCTCCACAAGCATTGGTAGATCAAAACGATTAGAATTAAAGCCTGCAAAGTCACAGCCTTGAATCCATTGGTAAAGGCTATTAGCTATTTGCTTGAAAGTAGGGCAGTTTTTAACATCTTCATCATATATGCCGTGAACTTCCGATGCTTCTTTTGGTATAGGTCTTTCAGGATTGACACGCCTTGTACGCGTTTCTTCTAAACCATCTGGGTGTACCTTTAAGATAGATATTTCAACAATTCTATCTTTACTAATATCAACCCCTGTTGTTTCCAGATCGAAAACAACAAGGGGATTCTTTAAATTTAATTTCATCTTGCTATTTATTAATGATGAAAAATATCAAACGTTTGGGGAGGGGAGTAACCTTATTCTCCGACAATACGCAATGGCATTATTAGCCCTAAGATCTCTTTTTTCTTATCTTCAAGTCTTGGGATTATTAGAGCTGGAGCCGTACGATCTTTTAGGACAATAGTAATTTCTTCCTCTTCATATTTGCTCAAGATTGATTGCAACATATCAAAATTTAGTCCAATACGAATATTAGCTTCTCCACCTTCTCTTTCACAAGTGATGGTTTCTTCTCCAGATACTGCAAGCTCTAAGTCATTAGCTGTTATCTTAATCGTATCTGAATTAATATCTAAAATAATCAACTTTCCCCCTTTATTTGAAAATAACGAAACACGTTTGACCGCTGAAAGCAAATCATTTTTATTAACGTGAACTTTGAAAGGTGAATTTGTCGGTATAACACTATTATACTTAGGATAAACTCCATCAAGGAGACGTGCCGTAATAACAGAGTCCTCAACTTCTATTAATATATGTTTATTATCCACATAAAGCTTAAGCATTTTATCATCAGCTTTAGGCAAAATATTACGAGACAGCAACTGACTTAACTTTGCAGGAAGTGTTATCTGTCTTGGCTCCAAACCTTGAAGATTTAGATCTGTATACCTCATTAAGATACGACCATCTGAAGCAACATATACAAGTTTATCTTCAAGTATATCAAGTAGAACACCTGTCATAATAGGACGTCGCTCATCAACACTGGCAGCAAATAGGGTCGAGTTTAAGCCTGATAAGAAGTCTTGAGACTTAATAAGAAGAGCTTCTTTCCCTTTATTTATTTGAATTGGTTCTGGGAAAATACCGCTATCCCCTGCTAAAAAATCAAAATGTCCATTATTATAATTAATTGTGGCATGGTAATCATTTTCTTGATCAACCACAATCTCTATAGAATGATCAGGAAGCTCCTTTAATGCGTCAATTAAAATGTCACTTGGAGCAATGAAGCTTGTCTTGAGTGCTACATCATGAATTTCTAAACTTGATGAAATACGCATATTTAGATCTGCAGCCGTCAACGTAAGCTTTCCTCCTTCAATCTCAAAAAGAATATTTTTCAAAACAGGCACATTAGATACACTCGCTGAATTGATTACTTTTGAAACTATTTGTAGGTGTCGAACTAAATCTCCACTTGATATTGAAAATCTCATAACTTAATAATGTTTTATTTATTTATATTATTAGACAAAGATACCATTTTTTATATAATGTAGTGCAATATTCTTTTAATAGTCTTCATCTTTTATAGTCTCTAATAGATATGTTTCGAAACTATTATTTTTATAATAAACTTTAATCTCAGTTATTTCCTTCAGAGAACACTGTTCTTTAGATCTTAAGGCCTTAACCTCGGCTTCAAGTTGATCATTTCTTGCTTTTAGAGCAGCATTTTTTTCAAAACTCTCCTCTAATCTTTTTAAAAGGTGATTGTTTTCTTCAAAACGCTCCTCTTTACTGTTAATGCTAAATAAATTACTCTCTGGTTGTAAATCTTCAGCCCCAAAAACAAACCATTTAGGAGAATCCATAAAATCAGAACAATTTCGAATAACGGCATTTACCTCTGCTACTCTAATTGTAGATTTCCCATTTTTAACTTCAGAAAATCGTGAAGCTGATATTTGTGCTAAATCAGTAAACTCCTTAGCAGTACCTCCAAATTTATTAAATACAATCAGTAATCGTTCTGTAATAGCATTTAAATCTATAAACTCTTTCTTTTGCTCACCCATAACAACATATCTCTTATTATACTTGAATTATACTACAAAAATAACAATTCTGAAAACAGAATCAAAGCTTTGTGAATTGAAATTCAGAATTATGAACAATATAGTCAAACGGGAATTTGAATATAACATTCTTACAGAATCTAACTTAAACCATAGCTTTAAGCACTAATTTGGGCAAGAAAAACCTATAACCACAGCTCCTTAAACAGATATATAACTTACTGAATATTATGAGATTTGATAGTGTTTTAACCCAAGTTCACCACGAACTAAATAAATGAAATTATTTTTACAATCAGCAAAATGGATTAATAATTCATAGGCTTGTGATTTAACTTTGGAAATCATAAATTGAGTTTCATTTGTTTCACTATTTAGAAATTTCTAAATTAAGAAATCCCAAAACATAAATACCCAAGCTCCTCAAATCAAATAGTGGGAAAAAATCCTTATTTTGATTAGCTAAAAATTAAGTCTAAAATGTTCCCAAAAACTCAAATGAGTTTTCCCAGAAAGTCTAATGAGTTTTTGGGAAAACTTTTTTATCTTATCTAAAGGAATTTATTACTATTATATTTCAACTAAAACAAAATACTATAACAATTATTATGTTCAATTAAAAACTAGTAAAGATATTGGAAAAAGAAAAATTCGTTATTCCCTTTTATAAATTAGGGATTTACTTAAGCGCCTATTTTATCAAAATTATTATATCAAAAAGTCCCCAACCTTATTAGAGTTGGGGACTTGTATTGTAGTATTCAAAAAAAATTATTTTAATGTGTATTTTTTGTGTAGTTCTTCCTCTTGTTTGAGTTCAGCCATAGTATCAATAAAGTACTCATATTTCTGCTTTTCAGACTTAGTATCTTCTTCCATATAATCTATAACCTCATTTACTAACTTAGATAAACGATAGATTGTATTACGCTTTTGTATATTCTTTTTTAATAAGTAAGAAATAATCATAAATGGGATTGATAAAATGAATAAAGCATACCCCATATATGATAGAGCTGATATAAGTTCAGGGTCATTTTCTAATGATAAAGCAGTATTTGGGTTGATAAAAACACTTATCTCTAAAGGGAATAAACAAAAAACTCCTGTTAAAATTAAAAGACCTATAAAAACGTCCACTGATAATTTAAGAATATGTAGAGTGGTGTTTTTTGAAAACTTTATGATACCATGTTCTTTTATATCACTAAATACCTTTCTGTATTCACGGATTTTAGCTTCAACAACTTGTATCTTATATAGTTTCTTTTGTCTTAATAATTCTTCGGTTTTCTGTCTATAATTATATTCCATCTGGTTTTCTATTATAAATTTTTCTTTAAATATTAATCAAGAATCCTCTTACTTAAAATCAAAGTTAATAACTTTTTCTTACTTAACAAAAGAAAGAATGGGTCAAATTAAGCAAGTTCTCCCCTATTTTAAGAAGCATCCCTAAAAAAGAAAATACTGCTATATGTAAAAAAGAGCTCTATCATATATGATAGAGCTCTTTTTTTGTCGTTATAAAAACTTTCTATCTAATCAAAATTAGATACGGTTATTTGAACCAAGAACGTTTTCAATCTTATTCATATAAAGCTTCTTCAATGATTCACGAGCTGGACCTAGGTATTTACGTGGATCAAATTCTTCTGGCTTAGTAGCAAAAACTTCACGTACAGCAGCAGTCATAGCAAGACGACCATCTGAGTCGATATTGATCTTACATACAGCACTCTTAGTTGCACGACGAAGTTGCTCTTCTGGGATACCGATAGCATCTTTCAATGCACCACCATATTTATTGATTGTAGCAACTTCTTCTTGTGGAACTGATGAAGAACCATGAAGAACGATTGGGAATCCTGGGGCACGCTTTTCAATTTCTTCTAGGATATCAAAACGCAATGGTGGAGGTACAAGGATACCATTTTCATCACGTTCACATTGATCTGGAGTAAACTTATTAGCTCCGTGTGAAGTACCAATAGAAATTGCAAGTGAGTCAACACCTGTCTTTGTAAGGAAGTCTACAACTTCATCTGGTTCAGTGTAAGTATGGTGTTCTGCACACACATCATCTTCCACACCTGCAAGCACACCAAGTTCACCTTCTACAGTTACATCGTATTGGTGAGCATACTCTACTACAGACTTAGTAAGAGCTACGTTTTCTTCATAAGGCAAGTGAGAACCATCAATCATCACAGATGAGAATCCCATTTCAATACAGCTCTTACATAGCTCAAGGCTATCACCATGGTCAAGGTGAAGAGCAATTTGAGGATTAGGACAACCTAATTCCTTAGCGTACTCAACAGCACCTTGTGCCATAAAGCGAAGCAACGTTTGGTTTGCATACTTACGAGCACCACTTGATACTTGAAGAATAACTGGAGAGTTTGTAGCTACTGCTGCAGAAACAATTGCTTGAAGCTGTTCCAAGTTGTTGAAGTTGAATGCAGGAATTGCATAACCACCTTCTACTGCTTTAGCGAACATTTCACGAGTGTTCACCAACCCGAGTTCTTTGTAATTTACCATTTTTTATCCATTTAAGTTATATTATTGTCAGGAAGTATTAAGTGCTGTTTATCAACCAATAGGTCAACTAGAGTAACGAAGATCTTCCACACTCTCTTCCAATACCCCAACAGCACTGCAAAGTTAATATATTTTTAGGATTGAAACAAATGAATATAAACGTTTTAAGGATATATTCTTAAATTTATAATAATATCTAAGCTAAATATTTGTTTAAGATTATATGCTACTTGATAAAAAGATTATGAAGTGCATCAAAGCGTTTTAGAGAATTTTCTCCAAACTTAGCCATAGATTGATAAACCTTGTCTAGAGACTTTTCCTCTCCTAACTTACTTTTAGAAAAAAACTTATCTGCATAACAAATAAGTTTTTCTTCTAAGCTTATAGGATAATAAATACCCTCAGGTAAATTTATATTTTGTGTTTTTATTTCTTCCATTGTAAGCCCAGCTCCCGTATGTCGTTCACAAACCAAGGCGTGGCGTCCATACCCCAAAGATCGCAGCAATTCTGCTCCAAGATAACCGTGTCTAATATAGGATTCATTTCCCAGACAAGCAATCTTGGGAGCATTTGTAAGGAATATCCCAATATCATGAAGCATTGAAGCTTCTCTCAAAAACTCTTTATCAAGCTGTAAATCTAATCGATTCTCTGCGATACTTATTGCTTTATCACAGACATCTTGACTATGCTCCACAAGAATCCTATATGCCTCTCCATCTTCTTGATAATACCTCTTAATAATATCTAATGGATCCATTATCAAACTTACTCTTGTTATATATTAACGTCGACTCTTCAAGGCCTCTTCACGTAGTGTTAAATCAATAAATTGTTCAACAGATAATTGCTCAGGACGAAGACGGAAAATATCATCAGAATAGTCGTAGTCTGAACCAAAAATAGCTTTTAATGAATTACGAAGTGTTTTACGACGCTGATTAAAAGCTGTCTTCACGATACGTTTAAAATGATCTTCACTACAGCCTAAACTTGTTCGTTTATTACGTCTTAAACGAAGTACCCCACTCTTAACTTTCGGAGGTGGATTAAAGACGTGTTCGTCTACTGTAAATAAGTATTCAACATCATACCAAGCTTGTAATAGAACACTGAGAATACCATAATCTTTCTTCCCTGGAGGTGAAGCTAGACGCATTGCTACTTCTTTCTGAAGCATTCCCGAACAAACAGGTATTTGATCTTTATGCTCCAATAGCTTAAAGAAAATCTGACTTGATATATTATAAGGATAATTACCGATAAGAGCAAATTTTTGTCCTTTAGGCATATAATCATCAATCGGCAACTTTAAGAAATCGCCCTCTATAATTCGCCCCTTTAATTGCGGGAAGTTTTCTTTTAAGTAAACAACCGACTCCTTATCTAATTCAATAACTCGAGTATCATGCCCTCTTCTTAATAGGAACTGTGTAAGCATACCCATACCAGGTCCAATCTCTAAAACTGGAAGTTCACAAAGCTCTAAGCTATCCGCAATCCTTTCTGCAACATCAAGGTCTGTCAAGAAATGCTGACCTAAAGCCTTTTTAGCTCTTACTTCTATCATTTATATTCTTTAATTTATATTTGTTTTACTCAAAATCCTTTATATCTGGAGCATCATAAGCAGCTATATTACTCAAGCAGACACAAGCTTTAGCCTTTATGATTTCTATTTTAATAGATTGAGTTGTGATACGAGGGAAGCGAAGCAGTCTTTTGTAGCCAATAGTTGTTTGCTTCTCCTCTACAGGTAAAGGCAACCAACTTCCATCTTTTAAGAATGAAACCTTAAATTGCTCCACACGTTGTCCCAAAGTAATATATTCATTGAGAGCAAGTATATTCATTGTCTTCTCCTCTTCCAGATTAATAGTTATTGTCGGAGTTGTACAGCCGTCTTGACTTGCCCAATAAGTATCTAAATCTCCATCTGTAAGATGGCTTAGAGCAAAGCGTTTTCCTGCTCGGCTATCCTTACATTCTGCTTTTGCATCAAGTAGCACATTTTTTTTGAAACTTGCTTGTAGATACTTATGCCATTGCATTAAATGTAGAGAATCTGTTTTAGGAATGCGACCATCAAGAGCAATAGGACAATTCAATAATAAATTAGCATTACGTCCAACACTTTGATAATAAAGATTAACCAAGTTTTCAACTGAGCGAACTTGAGCATCTTCTTTTTTATGATAAAACCATCCTGGACGAATACTTACATCAACTTCAGCAGGAATCCAAGCTTTGGCATCAGTCATACCCCATTGAGCATCTCGGTAATGTTTTTCTTTGGAGAAGTCATACATTGCATAGTTTGTCTCCCCAGCCCAACCTCTTTCATTACCAATCCAACGAATTGTCGGTACAGTACCTCCAAAAATCATTACATTAGGGTTATTCTTGTGAAGGAGCTTAACAGCATCTTCATACCTATAGTAAGTATTGGGATTAATGGAACGCTTTTCATTTGTACCACCATACCAGCCAGAACCACCATTAGCACCATCAAACCAATACTCAAAAAGCTGACCATAATTAGTGGTTAGCTCCTTAATTTGTTGATGAAAAACATTATCAACATATTCAGGTTTAGCATAATCAGCATTATGTCTATCCCAAGGACTTAAGTATAACCCAAAGAGCAAGCCCTCTTTGTGGCATTCATCACTTAATTCTTTGACAAGATCCCCTTTACCATCCTTCCAAGGACTATTTTTAACAGAATACTCTGTTGTCTTTGTTGGCCACAGACAAAAACCATCGTGATGCTTGGCTGTCAAAATAACCCCTTTCATTCCTGCTAATTTTAGTGTTTTAACCCACTGAGAAACATCAAGCGTGTCAGGAGCAAATGTTTTTGCAGGAGTATTACCATAGCCCCACTCAAGGTCATTATAAGTGTTAAGACCAAAATGGATAAATGCATAAGTCTCCAACTTGTGCCAATCTAGTTGAGCTTGAGAGGGAACAGCTTCTAAAGCCTTAGGTTCTGGACCTTTATTGCTACAGGCATACACAGAACACAGCAATGCAATACTTAATATAGACTTATTTAGTTTCATAGGATAGTAATAATTTTTTGATATAGGTTTCTTATTCTTCCATTAAATGAGAGTAGTCGTAATAGAGAAAATCATTGTAAGGGAAACGAGTAATATGTATCTCCTTTACTGTATTGTATATTAGCTCCTTAAGTTCTTCCATTCCTATACCTTCTTTAGCAGAGATAAAGCGACAAGCATCATTCATCTTTGCCATCCAAGTCGCTTTAAGTTCGTCTGGAGAAATATTACGCTTAGTACGAGGAGATAAATCATCTTTATCCTTTTCTTCCCAAGTAAAAGCATCTAATTTGTTAAATACCAAAATCATTGGTTTCTCTTTATCTCCAGTTACTTCACGCAATGTTGTATTGACGACATCAATTTGTTCCTCAAAGTTAGGGTGCGAAACATCAACTACGTGAACTAACAAATCAGCTTCTCTCACTTCATCAAGAGTACTCTTAAAACTTTCTACAAGTTCTGTTGGGAGCTTTCTAATAAAACCAACAGTATCACTCAATAGAAAAGGTAAATTCTGAATTACAACCTTACGAACTGTTGTATCAAGCGTTGCGAAAAGCTTGTTTTCAGCAAAGACCTCACTCTTAGCAAGCGTATTCATCAAGGTACTTTTGCCAACATTCGTATATCCCACAAGAGCAACACGAACCATCTTACCTCTATTCTTTCTTTGCATTGCCATTTGGCGGTCAATAAGCTTTAGTTCTGCTTTTAGATGTGAAATACGATCCTGAATGATACGTCTATCTGTTTCAAGCTGAGTTTCCCCAGGACCTCGCATCCCTACTCCACCACGCTGACGTTCTAAGTGCGTCCACAAACGAGTAAGACGAGGTAGCATATAGCGATATTGTGCCAACTCAACCTGAGTTTTGGCATAAGCCGTTTGAGCTCGAGAAGCAAAAATATCTAAAATCAAACTTGTTCGGTCAAGAATCTTTACTTTAAGCGTTGCTTCAATATTACGAAGCTGTTTAGGGCTTAGCTCATCATCAAATATAACAATACCAATCTCCTCTTCCTCAACGTATTGCCGAATCTCTTCAAGCTTTCCTTTACCAACAAAACTCACAGGGTGAGCATTATCTAATTTTTGGATAAAACGACGAACAGGACGGACACCTGCTGTCTCACTAAGGAAGTCTAATTCATCGAGATATTCCTTTACTTGTTCTTCTTTTTGGCTTCGAGTAATAAGTCCTACGAGGACTGCCGTTTCACTCTTAACCTCTGTTATGATAAAATCTTTCATAAATAACTATTCTTATCTCTTTCTTCCACTATTCTTATTAAAGAAAAATCGCATACCAAAAAGGTTTAATACAATTAATACTACCCCTATGGCAACAACAATTCTTTGCATATCATTAAGCAAGAAATAGGCAACAACCCCTGCTATAATTACAATAGCAATAAGTATTGAGATAATTTTATTTATTTTTCCGATATTAATCTTCATAAATTTTCTTAATTTATTATAAAACTCTTATTAAGCTCAATCCGTCCCTCAGAGGCAAAATCAAATTTTCCACCCTTGGATCTTCAGCAACAAGCTTATTAAATGCTAAAATCTGTTTTGTCTGCACATCACTTTCCTTTACCTTTTGTACTACTTTACCGTCCCAAAGCGTATTATCAGCTAAGATAATACTTTTTGAAGGGAGATACTTCATTAGCATTTCGTAGTACTCTGGATACTCCCTCTTGTTAGCATCCACATAGACAAGGTCAAATTGATGTTCCTCTAAAAGCTTTGGCATAAGCTCAAGAGCTGATCCGATATGTAAATGGATCTTCTTACCATACTCCGCTTTATCAATGTAATAACGAATAAAGTCTTCCATTTCGTCATCACACTCCAAAGTATGGACTGCTCCATCGTCTGGAAGAGCCTCTGCCATACAATGGGCTGCATAGCCTGAATATGTCCCTATCTCAAGGACTTTTTTTACTTGTCCAATTTGACAAAGCATTTTCAAGAGGTTGCCCTGTAAATGACCAGACAACATACGAGGACGTACAAGCTTTAGATGTGCAGCTCGTTCAATTTCCCTTCTTAAAGGACTTTCTTCTGTTGTATGCTTAAGAATATATTCCTCTATTAGCTCATCAAAGTTTTTCATCCTTATTATTTATAAATAAGCTCTAAACTTAAAGAATCTCTTTCAACTTATCAGCCACCTCCTCCATTTGCCACATAGGGGTCGAAGTTGCTCCACAGATACCGATACTTTTTGGACGAGGCTCTATCATTGAAACCTCTATCTCATCAGCAGACGAGATAAAAACGGTGCGAGGATTAGCTTCCAAACAATGCGAATAGAGGACTTTTCCATTTGAGCTTTTCTTTCCTGCAACAAAGAATACTAATTCAAACTTCTGAGCAAACTCTTGGATATGAGGCATTCTGTTGGATACTTGACGACAAATCGTATCTTGAAAGTAGAACTGACCATCAGCAATACGTTCCTTTAGAACCTTAGCTAATTTCTGATAAGTCACAAGAGGCTGTGTAGTCTGAGAAAATAGAGCTATAGGACGAGAAAAATCTATCAACTCGATGTCTTCCATATTCTGAATAACAATAGCCTCTCCATTTGTTTGCCCAACCAAACCATTAACTTCGGCGTGTCCCTTCTTACCATAAATAACTATTTGCCCACCATCTTCTTTTATTTTCAAATAAGTCTTTTTGATTTTCTTTTGCAAGCGGACTACAACAGGGCAAGTTGCATCAACAAGTTCAATATTACGCTCTTTTGCCCAAGAATAAACCTTTGGAGGTTCTCCGTGAGCTCTAAACAAGACTCGCTTACCTTCCATACCTTTGAGTCCCTCATAGTCAATTGTCTGCATTCCTTTACCTTCCAAACGCTTGACTTCCTCACTATTATGGACAATATCTCCTAAGCAATAAAGCACATCTTTTTTATCAAGTTCTTCTTCTGCTTGCTTAATAGCATTGATAACGCCAAAACAGAAACCACTCTTATTATCTATCTCTATATGAATCTCTTCGTCCTTCATCTAAATATTTACTTTTTTGATAGCCTCTTCATATAGTGCCAAAATATGAGCATCTTGCTCCTCAATAGTCATCTCCGAATTATCTACGACAATAGCATCATCAGCTTTACAAAGAGGAGATACTTCTCTATGAGAGTCTATATAATCACGCTCATTAAGGTTCTTAAGAACTTCTTCAAAAGTCGTTTTATCATCACCCTTACTTTGTAGCTCCAAAAGTCTACGATTTGCCCGAACTTCAGGTTGAGCTGTAAGGAATATTTTTAGTTCTGCATTTGGGAAAACATTCGTACCAATATCTCGTCCATCCATTACAATGCCTTTAGCCTCCCCCATAGCTTGCTGTTCCTTAGCAAGAGCATAGCGTACTGCAGACAAAGTGGCTATTGGACTAACAAAAGACGACACTTCCATCTGACGAATTTCCTTCTCTACATTCTCTCCATTAAGATAAAGCTCAGGACTCCCAGAGTCTTTGTTCAGTTGAAAATGAAGCTTTGTTTTCTTAAGCAGTTCTTCAATTTCATTCTCTTTGATAAAGCCTTCCCCTACAAGCCCAGCCCTAAGAGCTGCTAAAGTAACACCTCGATACATAGCACCTGTATCAACGTAAACATAAGCTATTTTGCGTGCTAAACTCTTTGCCATAGTACTTTTTCCACAAGAACTATGACCATCTATTGCGATAATTATTTTGTTATTCATTTTTTCTTATTTATTAAGTTTTATTACCTGATAAAGTAATTCTTCAATATTATAGAATGTACTATTTACATTCTATTGAACAGACCAAAGTCTGTACTAAAGGTTGCCATTAAGCCCCAAAAAGAACTATCATAAGCTCTAACCGCTAAAGCAACACGAAAGTTTGCTTGATTGAAACCTAAACCGCAAGAAAGACCACTAAACTTAGAACCTTTCATTTCTTCCAAGTCTTGTCTTAAACGAGGATTAAAACCTAAAGCGATCCAAAAGTTATTATTAGGAACAAACTCTAAACCCAATAATAAATGACGAAATATCTTTGAGCCTGTTGAAAGGTCTTTAGGCGTAAATTCTCGGGCTAATTTAGGACGCAAATGATAAGCTGTCAAATGTATTTGAAAGGGTGCGTGGCTAAGCTTCTGTGTAAAGCCAACACGAATATCCCAAGGTGTAGCATAGTTAGAATTAGGTAAGTGCGATGTAAAGATCGTACCTAAGTTATGTACAGAAAGCCCTATTGAATGCTGATTCTCCTCACTAAAATAATTCAAACCAACATCGGCTGCTAAACCATATCGTTTATATTCCGCCATAGCACTATAAATCCCTTTAACAGATACCCCAGCACGTACGTGATCTGTTAGCTCATAGCTTACCGCTCCTTGAAGCATGAACTCATTAGCAGTAAACGCTCCTGTAGATATTCCTTGACGATCACGACCATCAAATTTGCCATAATTAAGAAATCGACCTCCAACACTCCAAGCTCCATGAGTCCCAAATTCTCGACCATAGGCTATAGTTCCATAGTGGCAGTCTTCCATCAAATTCATATAGGAAAATGATAATTGGCCATTTTGTTCTTTGCCAAAAAGAGCTGGACTCTCCAACGACAGTGCTACATCATTGGCAATCGTTGTAGTGGTTAAACCTCCAAGAGCTAAACCTTTTGTAGTCGCAGGAAGAGATAGAAAATCTAATGAGACCTCCCCCTCTTGTGCTTGAACAAAGTTGACACTACTTAATAATACTATAGATATAATACATTTTTTGAGCAAATTCATTTCTATGGTTTTATTTCTTATCTTAAAAAGTTTTCTAACACTATCTTTATCCTTACTATAATAGTAAATACAAAAATCGCACATACGCAAAAATACACTTTTCTTCTGATAACAAGAAGTTTTTCATATATTTATCTATAGGATTTATCTATATATCCTCTTATAAATAGGAGAAAAAGTAAACAAGAAGAAAGTATTATCTTTGTCTATCAGACAAGGATATAATTGATATAAAAATGGTTTTAAATTACATATTCATAGCGTTTTTTGCAATTGCAATTTTAGTGGCAAGTGTACATTTACTGCTAACAGGAGACTTCGCTATATTTGAAGCGATAATGCAGTCAAGTTTTGTTCAGGCAAAGAATGGATTTGAAATAGCCCTCTACCTAACGGGCATTCTATGCCTTTGGCTTGGTTTCTTAAAAATAGCTGAGGAAAGCGGTGTTACAGATCGATTAGCCAGTTTAGCCTCCCCTATCCTTGTGAGGCTATTCCCAACATTACCGAAAGGACATAAAGTCTTCGGCAATATCTTTATGAACATCTCTGCTAATATGTTAGGTTTGGATAATGCTGCTACACCTCTTGGACTAAAGACAATGCAAGAGCTACAAACACTTAATGAGGATAAGAGCAATCCCTCTAATGCAATGATAATGTTCTTAGCTCTAAACGCAAGTGGTTTAACCCTTATTCCAACAACGATCATTGCCTTTCGGATGCAGGCAGGAGCTGTGAACCCTGCAGATGTTTTTTTACCAATCCTTATGGCAACATCAATGGCAACCCTTGTCGCCATTATATTAGTTGCTTTAAAACAAAAAATTAACCTAATATCTAAACCTTTACTAATCTTTTTCTTTTCTTTCATAGCCTTGTTTTCTGCCATTATCTATTTAGCTCAAACAATGCCTAATGAAGAGTTTAGTCGTATAAGCACGGGTATATCAGCCTTTTTGTTAATGACAATCATACTTCTTTTCTTACTTTCAGCTTGGAGAAAAGGCATAAATGCTTATGAAACCTTTATTAAAGGAGCTAAAGAAGGCTTTGATACAGCTATAATGATTGTTCCCTACCTTGTTGCTATGCTTGTAAGTATTGGTGTGTTTAGGGCTTCAGGTGCTATGGATATTGTTATGCAAGGATTCCGCTATTTAATTAACCTTGTAGGCTTAGACACTCAATGGGTAGAAGCTATTCCTACGATTTTGATGAAACCTCTTAGCGGTAGCGGGGCAAGAGGCTTGATGGTTGATGCTATGCAAACTTATGGAGCAGATAGCTTTGTAGGACGTCTCTGCTGTACTGTTCAGGGAACAAGTGATACGACTTTTTACGTCATTGCACTGTATTTAGGATCTGTCGGTATTTCTCGCACTAAATACCTTGTTAGCTACTCCCTCCTTGCCGATCTTGCAGGTGCCATAACAGCTGTTTTTTGCACCTATCTCTTTTTTGCTTAGCAATGAAAATTTAATGCTTCACGAATAGGCTCAAAAATATTCCGGAAAAGTCAAATGAGTTTTCCCAGAAACTTTTTTGAATGTTCCCAAAAACTCAAATGAGTTTTTGGGAACATTTTTCTTGATGAAAACACAACATTACAAATGCTTAATTATCAATGTGATATAATTCATCTTAAAATCGACCATTCAAAGCCTCATCAGAGCCGAATTATTTATCTTACATTAGTTATTTTCTTTAGCCTTTGGATATTAAAAAGATTTTTCAGATATTTGTAGGGAAATAGCTTATAATAAGCCTGTTTCACTGATAACACAAGAAAGATATACATTTATATAAATAAAAAATTGAATATGAAAAAAAGCCCATTGCAAATAGCTCGTGGCAAATATGCCCCAAAGCTACCAAAGGCTCTACAAGGCGACGTTAAAGTTGTTCTTGGAGACAAAACTCAAAGTGTTAGAGACCAAGAAGCCATTAAGGAACTATTCCCTAATACTTATGGTCTTCCTACGCTTAAATTTGAAGTTAACAACGGACAATCAGAAGAACAAAAACCAATCAACGTTGGGGTTATTCTTTCTGGAGGTCAAGCTCCTGGAGGACACAATGTAATCTCTGGTATCTTTGATGGCGTGAAGAAGATTCACCCTGATGGCAAACTTTATGGTTTCCTTATGGGTCCTGATGGCTTAGTTAAGCACAACTACATCGAACTAACAGATGAAATCATTGACGAATACCGTAATACAGGTGGTTTTGACATCATTGGTTCTGGTCGTACTAAACTTGAGGAAGTTGAGCAATATGACAGGGGGCTTGAGATTATCAAGAAACTATCTATCAATGCTCTTGTAATCATCGGTGGTGATGACTCTAATACAAACGCAGCAGTACTTGCAGAGTACTATAAGTCTATCAACGCTCCTGTACAAGTAATCGGCTGTCCTAAGACTATTGACGGAGACCTTAAGAATGAGCAAATTGAGACATCTTTTGGTTTTGATACAGCAACTAAGGTTTACAGCGAAGTTATTGGTAACATTCAACGTGACTGTAACTCAGCTCGCAAATACTGGCACTTCATCAAGCTAATGGGTCGTTCGGCTTCTCACATCGCTCTTGAGTGTGCATTGCAAGTTCAACCTAACATTGCTATCGTTTCTGAAGAA
>PDWI01000265.1_pt1 | contig 82581 bp, 71 predicted proteins | sample 1430891 | NCBI WGS metagenome assembly PDWI01 (sample SAMN01162508, study PRJNA174530) | Oral metagenome, whole genome shotgun sequencing project. | biome: Marine environment; feature: Marine mammal; material: Swab sample of the gingival sulcus; isolation source: swab sample of gingival sulcus... | reverse complement strand
AACAGAGGCTCAAAAAAGCAGTGAGGTGATGTGGGTGAAACTAAAAGCACCCACATTATCATGATGAAAACTGGATTTTTCAGGGTCGACTACTTACATTTCCCCAATCTTGCGAGCTGCAGGTGATGAGGTTGAAGAAATAAGGGCAAAAATTGGTCGAGAACTCAGAATAAATGCTGGAGCCTCAATGTTAAGAAGGCTTAAAGAAGATAATCTGGAAGGTCTTCCCCGAAAGAACATATTTGCTGGCCTGAAAGGCGATTTCATTGAATATATGCCTCTTCTGGAAAGTATAATGTCTGGGCGTCAGTTAGATGTGTATGATGCGGCTATTGACTCACAACAAAAATCGGATATACCGCAAGTTCTTGGCACTCTTCAACGACTGAGAGACTGCTCACTGCATCCAAGGTTAGTTAACGGAGGTAAACTTGAACCCGCGAAAGACAAAAGAGAAATTATAAACCTTTTCAATGAATCTCATAAGCTTTCAAGTTTAATTTCTTTGCTCGATGAAATAAAAAGCAGGCAGGAAAAGTGCATAATATTCTGTGTAAATAAACGCCTGCAGATATTCTTGAGTATCACCCTCGGGAACTTATATAAGTTAGGGCCTTTATCAATCATAAATGGAGATGCTAAAGCTGTATCCAAGAGAGCCTCTACTCCGACCAGAACAAAGATGATTGAGGAATTCGAAAGGAAGGAGGGCTTCAATTTGATAATTATGTCTCCAGTAGCTGCGGGGGTTGGCTTGACTGTTATAGGTGCAAATAACGTTATTCATTTTGAACGACACTGGAATCCCGCCAAAGAGGCTCAAGCGACTGACAGGGTATATAGAATAGGCCAGAAAAAAGCGGTAAATATATATTTACCTATTCTTCACCATCCTGAAATAGAGTCATTTGATGTTAACCTTCATAAGTTGTTAACGCAGAAAACCTTATTAAAGGATGCTGTTGTTACATCTTCTGATGTTCTACCCTGCCCCGAGGGGCTTGGCTCCAAGTCATTCTCGAAAGAGAAACTACTTTCTTCTGAGGATATTCCCAAACTGTCATGGCAAGAATTTGAAGCGTTTTCTGTAGAGCTGCTTTCAAAAAAGTTCTCTGCTGATAGTGCCTACCTTACCAAGTCAGGGAGTGACTTCGGTGCCGATGGTATCTTGATGACCCAGAAAGGAAATATTCTTATTCAAGCCAAACATATACAAGGGAAATATGAAGGGTATAAAGCCATACAAGAAGTCTATGCAGCTAAGCCCCACTATGATTCAGCAATAGGGAAAGCTATTTATAAATTAGTTTTTATTACTAGTGCCAGTCGGTTGACCGAGAAAACACAAGCCATCGCAAAGGCATATAAAGTCGATATATACACAACTAAAGAAATTGGCTTACTTCTAAAAAAATACGATATCTCATTTGCTGACGTGATGTCTAGATTGGATAAAAAACGCTTCAATGCTTCAGGATATAGTTAGAATGTAAGCGAGGTAGCATTCGAAATTCTGTGTCATTTCTTTACGATGATTGAAAAAAGGATGAGGGTATTGCAGTTTTGATATCCTGCCTCAGAATGCAACGGCAAAATACTTGCCCTTCCTGCGCAAACAGCCCACAACGGCTTATACCGGGCGGGTAATTACTGAAAAAAATCAACCTTTCCCCCCTCGCAGTTTGCCAGTCCCGGCCTTTGGGCGAAATATATGGGGTTGATCCTTGTCGTACAGGTACGAATCGGCAAAATCGTCGGTATCCAGCACATGGCCGACAAGAATCAGGGCGGTTCTGGTAAACTTCCTGTCACGCACCTTGCTGACAATATCCTTCAGGGTTCCCGTTACCTTATCCTGATCGGGCCAGCCGGTTCGGTAGCACACGGCTACCGGGCAGTCTTCTCCGTAATGCGGAATCAGGTCCTCGACAATCTTGTGGATGCGCGTTACACCCAGATGTATGGCCAGGGTCGCTCTGCTTTTGGCCAGTTGGGGCAGACGCTCACGTTCGGGAAAGGGGGTTTTGCCCTCATAGCGGGTCATAATCAGTGTTTGGGATACACCTGAAAGGGTCAATTCCTTGCCCAGGTAAGCCGCAGATGCGGCAACCGCGCTGACGCCGGGAATAATCTCATAGTCAATGCCAAGCTGCTCCAGTCGTCGAATCTGCTCGCCGATAGCACCGTAAAGCGACGGGTCACCGCATTGCAGCCTGGCAACATCCTTACCTGCTTTGTGTGCATTTTCCATATGCTGACAAATCTCGTCCAGCGCAATCAATGCCGTATCCACAATCAGCTCGGCCTTGCCTTCAACAGATGCTAGCACTTCTCTCGGTATCAGTGAACCGGCGTACAACACCACCGGGCAACGCTCAAGTATACGCTGCCCCTTTAAAGTCATTAGCTCCGGGTCGCCGGGGCCTGCCCCGATAAAATAAACGGTCATCGTTTTTTACCATAGCCTCTCGGTGTATAAATCCACTCTTTGTCGCCATTCACAATATGTCTGGATTCACTGTTACCCACAGTGACCAGGGTGAACATATCAACCTGTCTGGCATCCAGCCTGTTCAGGCTTGTGAGGATAATGGATTCGTCCTCACGGGTTAATTGACGCCCCAGCAACACGGGCGTTTCCGGGGGGCGATACCGGAGCAGAATATCCCGCGCATGATTGAGCTGCCAATCACGCTTTCTGGATACCGGGTTGTAAAATGAAATAACAAAATCCCCCTGCCCCGCGTTATGAATACGCTTTTCGATCGTCTTCCAGGGCGTTAACAGATCAGACAGGGAAATCGTACAGAAATCGTGCCCCAGCAGCGCCCCGACACGGCTTGCACCGGCTTGCATGGCCGAGATTCCGGGTATGACTTCGATATCCACCTTCAGCCAGTCCGGGTGATCTGATTGGCCTGTTTCGGCCTGTCGGGTCAGCTGTTGGTCAAGCAATTCAAATACCAGTGTCGCCATTGCATAGATGCCGATATCGCCACTGGAAATCAGGGCGGTCGTTTTTCCACTGGCTGCCAGTTCCAGTGCCAGCTTTGCCCGGCCGGTTTCTTCACCGAGCGGCAATTCGTGATGTCGCTTGCCCTCGCAAGCCTCACCCAGCAGATCCAGATAGAGGCCATACGCCACCAGATCCGAACTTGCCCGGATAGCTTCAAGTGCCCTGGGGGCGATCAGGGAAGGATCACCCGGGCCAACCCCTACTAAAAACAACTGACTCATAACCTGTTATATTCCTGCCAATCTATCCATATTCTGGTACCAATTCCGCCGGGTTTAATCCTGCAGCTGTTTATCCGTTATCCGTTTCATCCACCATCTGCCCGACATCAGCCTCCGGGGGTAGCCCTGTGAAGGAAGCGTCTTTGGCATGGGTGCCAAAGTCGAGCCTACAGGGATGTATTCACGGCGTCTTCCTTCACAGGGCTGCCCCCGGAGGCTGATACCGCACGAGCTCCAGACGTGAAGCTTCGAGCAATCGAACAGGTTGCCCTTTTGGTTTTCTGTTTGGTCAACACCAATTCTGCCGGTGAAAATGTCGCCATTTGCGCCGAATACAGCGCCGCAGACTCGGCAACACCATACACCCCTACCGTCCTGAACACATATTCTGACCGGTGACTGAGCTGCGACTCCACGGTCGAAAGCTGCTCCCTGCTCCAGGTAAGGTAAGGCAGTTTAAGCGATTCCGCCAAACGAATCAGCCCTTTTTCATCCGCCTTGACATCAATACTGGCCAGGCCACTGATTCGGGAAACAGCCAGATTTGTTCGTGCCAGGCACGCCTCCAGCAAAGCGCGAAGCTCCGACTCGGGGCAGTTTCTTTCACAGCCCATGCCTACCATATAAACCGGCTCCAAATAAGGTTCAGCTGTGGTCAGAACCAGTTGGGCACTGAGTTTATCCGCGACGATTCTACCCCATTCATTGCTTCCCCCTTCATGCCCGGAAAGCAGCGGGATAACGAAGCGGCCCCGTTCATCAAGCACGAGTACGGGCGGGTCTTCATGCTTGTTCTTCAACACCGGCGCCAGTGTGCGAATAACAATACCCGTGGCACAAATAAAAATCTGCCGTTCGCCCGAGCGGAAGGAGTCCTGAACGGTTTGCACAAAGGGCTGTGGCTTGTAACAGACTGCCAGCGTATCGCCGGGCTGGTCAACTTCAGCGGCGAACCCGTTGGCCAGGCGCTCAGCCAGATCCAGCCCGGCTTCAGTCAACGCAAAAATCCGTATCATCCGTGACGCGCACCTGGAGGCAAAATCAGGAACAACGAAAAATAGGGGCCAGGTTGAGGCAGAAGTTCAGTCACATCAGTCACAATCTGTTGATTGTCCCGGCCAACGTACTCAAGATAGGTCGCATCGGCAGTTCTTCCCGTTGCCTCCAACAGTGTCAGAATTCTGGATCGCGCCTGGCCAGCCTTGATAATCACGACACTGTCATGCTCTTTCAGTGCCCTTTCTATCTGGCCATCCTGATGCCTGCCACTGACTACAATAAAGGACTCCTTGAGCATGACAAGAGGTTGCAAGACAACACCGGCTGCGGCATTCACTGATGAAATGCCCGGTATCACCTGACAGGGGTAGTCATCCTGAAGCCGCTCCAGCAGGTAGGAAAACGAGCCGAAAAACAGCGGGTCGCCTTCACACAGGAAAGCGACATCCAACCCGGCATCCAGCACCTCTTTTATACTCTGTGTCGCACGGTCATAGGCCCTGTTCGCCAATGAGCGATCTTTCGACATTGGCATTGCAATCACAATATCTGGCAGTGGTTTGTCCTTATGTTCAGCAAAGTGGTTTTGCCTTTCCAGCAATGCCTTCCCGGCAATCATTTTCGCCTGTGAATTGCCGGTTTCACCAGCCAGATAACAAACCACCGGCGCATTCCGAATCGTATTGAATGCTTTCAGGGTCAACAAATCAGGGTCACCGGGCCCCACTCCGACACCATATAGTGTGCCGGTTTTGCCCGTATCACTATGTTCATTGGCCCGTTGTTGATTGGAATGGTACCCTGTTTGCTGCTCAGTCATTATCCCTGTTCCATTGTTTCACATTTATGGTTTTTCATTGATGTTTTTTCATTGATGGTTTTACGTTCGTATCCAGTCACGCCTTTGTGGGTAGCCTGCGCTGGAAGACGCCGTAAATACATCCCTGTAGGCTCGACTTTGGCATCCATGCCAAAGACGCTTCCTGCGCAGGCCACCCACAAAGGCTCGGGAAGTTGAGTAACCACTTGTATTTTATCAATTATTTTACTTTACATATTGGTAGAGAGTAACAGGTAATTGCGGTTGGTAATACAAATCACCAGCGAGTATTTCACCCCGGTTCACTGCAATTTCAACGGTGTCAACCCGGCTTGCCGACTCGCGTAGCCGCAGCGTGTAAAACCGGTATAAATGCTGCCGGGTCTGTTCAGTCACAGCACTGGCAACGATTGTGCCTCCCGGTGGCAGATTTTGCCAGGCGAAAGCCAGAATTTCCGGTAATTGACCACCGCTTCCGCCGATAAACACCTTGTTTGCCCCGGGCAAATCGGAGCAGATTTGCGGTGCCCGACCATCGACAATATGCAGATTGCCTGACACACCAAAGCGTTGTCGATTCTCCCTTAAACAGGCCAATCGCTCCTGGTGATGTTCGATGGCATAGACCTGCGCACCTTTCCCCCATAACGCCAGTTCCGTTGCAACACCGCCACAGCCTGCGCCAATGTCCCAGAAACAATCACCGGGAGAAGGCTCCAGCAAGGATAAAATGGCCAGTCGAACCTCGCGCTTGGTAATCATTCCCTTGCCTGCGGCTTTATCGGTGACAAACTGCGGGTCAGGAATCCCGGGAAAAAGCGGAATATAACGACTGGACTCCAGGGTCTGCAGACAGACCACATTCAACGCATCAAAGTGTTGATTCCGGGCGGCTCCCTGCAAAAGCCCGGCAGGCGCAAGACGGCTGATTTTTTCATCAGCATAGCCCAGCTTTTCACATACAGTAAGCACGGCAGATTCATAACCCCGGTGAAAACATTCCCTGGCAATAGACCGGGGGGAGTTTCGCTCGTCGGTCAGTAATACATACTTTTTATTCGGCAACAATGCCACTGACAAATCGGCCAGTGGACGACCATGCAATGACACCACTTCAACATCCTGTATCGACCAGGCCAACCGGTGACAGGCAACCTGAATGCTGGAGATGCCTGCATAAAAGTGTACCTGGCCCTGTTGTCCTCTACGAGAAAACTGATCTTCACAAGAAAACTGACCCTCACCTGGGAACCGGCTTTTATCATGAAAATGCTTCTGTACCCATTTGCCGATGCCAAAAAACAGTGGATCACCCGATGCCAGCAAGGCAACGGATTCATCCTGTTCAAAGCTTGCCGCCAGGCGTTTTTTCAACGCGGGCAATTTTGGCAATAATTCGGTACGCTGGTCTGCGGAGATATAACTGCGAACCGTTTCCAACTGTCTTTCGGCTCCAATGATACAATCTGCTGACTGTAACGCAGTCAACGCAGCAGTATCCAGATTTGCCTTTTCCGCAACACCAAGGCCAATAACATGCAGAGGCATCAATACCACTCCCCGCGATTGCAACGCAAAAGCGCATTACAGGCAGCCGCAGTCACCGCACTCCCCCCCTGTCGCCCCGCGAGGGTAATACATTCCACTCCCAGCTCCTGATGCCTGTCCCAAAGTGCCTGCTTGGATTCGGCTGCACCCACAAAACCGACAGGCATACCAATAATCAGTGCGGGTTTATCCTCTCCCTGCTCCAGCATCTCCAACAATCGGAACAATGCGGTGGGCGCGTTGCCAATCAAGACCAGACTGTTTTTCAATAATGGCTTCCAGGCCGTTAATGCGGCCATTGACCGGGTTTCTCCACATTCCCGGGCTTGCTGTATTGTATGCTTCTCATTGAGAAAACAGAGGGGTTCGCGTTCGATCATGCGTTTGGTGATACCCTGTTTAACCATCTCCACATCACAGAGTATGGGCCTGCCCTGCTGCAAGGCGATTCTGCCCTTTTCACAGGCGTGAACACTGAACCGCACCTTTTCGGCAAGTTCGGGCATTCCCAAACTGTGTACGATACGCATCACCACCTGCTGTTCCGTTTTGTTGAAGCCACGTAAGTCCGTGAGCTGGCGAATCAATGTAAAACTTTGTCGCTCTATGGCCAGGGGATCGGTTTCATAATCACAAGACATGGTTAGTTCCTGTTTTCCGGTCAGCGCGGTCTTGCCCGGGTGTGTCGGCCTGGGAAAGCAAAAGTGACAGCTGGTCGAGGCATTTTTCCAGAGAGTGGAAGACCGTCTCGACCGGAGGCAGCACCGGTCGTTCCAGCATAATCACCGGGATACCCGCTTCACGCGCCGCGATCAACTTGGCCCGCGTGGCATCACCGCCACTGTTTTTGGAAACCAGGCAGTCAACGCGACAAGTGTCCAGCAATTTCCTTTCAGACCCCAGATCAAAAGGGCCAATGGCTTTGATCCATTTGATGTTTGCCCGGTTATTGTTTTGACATTGACTGCTTTCAGGTAACCTGGCTCGCAATGGTGCGGCTGTCCGAACGATAATCTGTCCTCCGTTTTTGACCAGAACGACTTCGGATAGCTGTGCGATTTCATCTTCGGCAAGCTGACCCACCGTCAGTAATACTCGCGTAAAACCGGCACAGTGGTCAACAACCCCGGGCCAGGACGACACCTGAACCCAGTGATCACCAGGCTCGGCAACCCAGGGTTGACGAACAAAACGCCAGTAGGCTACTCCGGTTGCCTGGCATACCCGCATCGCGGTCAGACTCATTTTTTTCGCATAAGGATGCGTCATATCGAAAACCAGATGGATTCCGGCAGATTCCAGCCAGGCAGCCAGCCCGCCAAACTGGCTAAAGCCGCCGGAAATAACCTGGCATGGCACATCGGGTGCCCGAACCAATCCGGCGACACTGTAAATCAATGAGTGCTGTTGCCCGTCAAACAGACCCCGGCTCCAGGCGAGCCTGACAAAAGCGCGTGCATCCGAGGTGCCACCGAGTAACAGGATATTCATCACCCCCCCTCGGAAGCTGAACCGACAATCCGACCTTGCCGGTCAACGGCAAACACTTCCAGCCTGACTGCGCTTTCCGGAACATTCTTCAATACGGCTCTGGCTTTGCCAAGTGCGGCATTGCAGATCGGGTCACCGATCGGGATACCGGCACCTTGACAGAGCCTGAACACCTGCATACTGGTATTTGCACGGGATATTTCATCCAGCAGTTGCCCGTCTGCACCCTGGGCCTCGGCAACCTGTACCAGCTGGCCAAAGTCGATAGACGACGAACGGCTGTTCAAATCCAGATGACCATTGGCCAGCTTGCTTATTTTCCCGAAACCGCCACACAGGGATACTCTGGCAATGGGCACCTTACGCAGATGCTTGAGCAGTGCGCCCGCAAAGTCGCCCATTTCAATCAACGCCATATCATCCAGGTCATATCGACCCTTGATGGCTGCTTCGCTGGTACTGCCCGTGGTGGCGGCAATATGGCGCAAACCGTTTGCCTTTGCGACATCTATACCCTGATGAATGGAAGCAATATAAGCCGAACAGGAATAGGGTCTGACAATGCCTGTGGTACCAAGAATAGACAGGCCTCCTACAATTCCGAGCCTGGGGTTCATGGTTTTGAGTGCGATGTTTTCACCATCCCGGACACCCACGGCCACATCAAAACCGCCGGAATACGGATAGACCTCGCGGGCCTTCAGCAAGTGTGACTGCATCATTTGTCTTGGCACAGGGTTAATCGCAGGCTCTCCGGTATTTAGCACCAGACCATCGCGCGTCACCGTGCCAACCCCGGGAGCGGAGGAAAAAGTCACGCCCGGCCTGTCCACCAGACGTAGCTCGACAAACACCAGGGCACCGTGGGTCACATCCGGGTCGTCACCGGCATCTTTAATGGTTGCCGTGCGAATACTCCGCCCGGCTTCAATCGGTTCATAACTCTGAATCACCAAAGAAACGACCTTGCCTTTTGGCAGAGTGATTTCAACCTTGTCCGGCTGTTTGTTCGCCAATAACGCCTGAGCGGCCGCAACACAGCAGGCCGTCGCACATGACCCGGTTGTCAGACCGCTGCGCAAGGGGTTTCGCTTTTCACTACTCTCTGGCCACATAGCCGTTACCTGGTCTGGCTGTCCCGGGTTATTCTGTCCTGAATCATTCTGCTCTGCCCGACACATTCTGCCCGTCATTCAAAAACAACACGGCAATTGCCTCGGGGTTGGAAGGAAAGAACAGGTGCAAATAGCTGGCAGTCAAACTGCCGACCCGGTAAATTGCTTCTCCGGGAGCCTGATGTCGCTGCCTTTTACACCAGGCAATCGGCTCGGGTGTATTGGCACTTCGAGAGCGATGATGGGCGTGACCTCGTATCTCGCCTTCTGGCAGGCAGGCCGTTTGCATCCCCTGACAACCCCGCTTTCCCCGCATGGCTCCGCCACCGGGCATTAACGCCGCCATGGGGTAACTCCGGTTATCCAGGTCAGTCAGGGTTTCCATGCAGTATAAAAAACCGCCACATTCAGCCAATACGGGTTTACCCGAGCGATGAAATTGCTGAACCGAAAGGCGCATGGTTTGATTTTCACCGAGCTGGCGGGCATAAAGCTCGGGGTAACCACCGGGTAACCAGAGGGCATCCGCCTCCGGCATTACCTGATCGGTGACGGGAGAAAAGAATTCATAACTGGCACCGAGTTGTTCCAGCAAACACAGATTGGCATCATAGATAAAACTGAAAGCCGCGTCCCGTGCGATAGCGATGTGCTTGCCTGCCAACAATCGATCCGGAATTGCACGAGCCGCCGATTCCAAAGGCGCCGACTGAAATTCTACCGGTTCGGGCAAATTCATTACAGGCTGATCACCAACCCAGGCCACTCCTTTTTCAAATCGGACTTCCAGCTCTTCACGCACTTCATTTGCCTGCACCAGACCAAGATGCCGCTGGGGTAACGCCACGTCTGCGTCTGTGGCAAGCGCTGCCAGCAGGGGCAAATCGGAAGGCAAGGCTTCCCGTATCAATTCCTGATGCCTCACGGTGCTGCAATAATTCGCAATCACGCCTGCCACTTTGATATCAGACCTGTATCGGGCCAAACCGGTAGCGATGGCTCCGACAGTCTGTGCCACTCCCTTCACATTCAACACGATAACAACAGGGATACCAAACCGGGCTGCCAGATCAGCACTGGAAGGCTGGCCATCAAACATGCCCATCGCCCCTTCCACAATAATCAGGTCTGATTCCCGGGCAGCTTCAAACAGTTTTTGCTGGCAATATTCCTCACCCGCCATCCACATGTCCAACTGCTCAACCGGGTTACCCGAGGCTTGCGCCAGAATCTGGGGGTCAAGATAATCCGGGCCGGTCTTGAACACTCGCACACATTTACCCTGATTCCGATACGACCTTGCGACTGCAGCCGTTACCGTTGTCTTGCCTTCGCCGGAACCGGGCGCAACCAGGAAAACTGCCGGACAGGATGCAACTGACGGGCTGGCAAAGCCGGTTTGTTTATTCGTCAAAATTCATTCTCCTTCCGGACTTTTTCGACGGCCACAATACCCTGCTTCTCACGCAGTACCTCCATGCCCCTGTATGTTTGGCAAAAGTGCATTTTTTAGCGAGAGGTAGAACGCCCCCAATTGACCGGCAAACTCTTCACCCCGTCCACGCGATATCACCGCCTGCTCGGTATCCACCCAGACACATTCGCCGGGCAGTGTTGTCCGGGCAAGGCTGTCTCTGCTTCGACCATCAGAAACGATATAAAAGCGCAGGCCGAGTTCAGGGTGCCTGCGATTCATCAACCGACCATATTCAGCAACTTCATGGATCCCTTTTAGCAAAGGCGTACCTCCACCGGCCGTCAACTGCTCCAGCCAGGTTTCTATCTGCTTTGGTGCCCTGACCTTCGCCATTAACGGTTTGACCTGATTATTACCAAAACCGAAAATCGCCAGTTGCTCCCGGTTCAGGTAAGCCTTGTGTGCGAGGGTTGCCACGACACCTTTGGCACGAGCAAAAACATCACCCTGCAAGGTGGAACCCGAGGTATCAAACAGAACAATATGCAGCACCGGCTGGCCCTGCCTGAGCTTTCGCATTATCAACCTGTTGGGAGGCCATTCGCCAGGATTGTTAATCAAAGTGGTAAACCAGTCAGGAAAATGTCCTCTGGTGTTTGAAGCAGACCTGCCCTGCGCACAACTTCCCTTGTGTTTACTATAGATTGAACTCAGTATAACCGATGTCTGTTTTTTATCCTGAATATCTGCATCGGCCAGAATATCCCTGTCTACAGGAACAATGCCCTGCATACGCCTGGGCTCCATACTGCCCCAATCACCTTCACCGGAACCACTTTCATTCGGGTTGTTTTGTTTGTGGGATTGTTTATGGGCTTGTTTATGAGATTGACGATGGGAATCATCGGGGCGTTCAAACCCCTTCCCTGGTGGTTTGTTATCCGGCGTTGGTTCGTTTCTTTCCGGGTTATCCCGAGAAGGGGGCGGCGGTGAACCCTGATGCCGACGATGATGCAAAACAAGTTCGGCAACGGTATCGATGTCTTCCGGCAATACCTCTGTTCGACCCTGCCAGGCCGCGTGAGCCAATGCCGTACGATACCAGACGATATCGGCTCTTAGCCCATCCACTCCGGCCTGTTCACAACGCTCTGCGATTGCAATTCGAATGGCTTCGGAGCAGGTTACCTTTGACAGCAGCCCTCTGGCAGTAGCAATTCTGGCCACAATTGCGCTTTGCTTTTCCGAGCAAGCGAGTATAAATTCATTCGGATCAGCGTCAAATGCTTCCCGTGCCTTGACGATAGCCACCCGTTCTGCCACTTCATAGCGATTGGTCAATGCTACAGACAGACCAAAACGATCCAGCAGTTGAGGACGCAATTCGCCCTCATCCGGGTTCATGGTTCCGACAAGAACAAACTCGGCTGGATGCTGATGGCTGATGCCATCACGCTCGATATAATTCACCCCGCTGGCTGCCACGTCCAACAGGAGATCGACCAGGTTATCAGGTAACAGGTTGACCTCATCCACATATAAAACCCCCTTATGGGCCTTACTTAAAAGACCGGGACTAAAGCTGAGTTGCCTGTCGTTCAGCACTTTTTCCAGATTCAGGGTACCGACCAGCATCTCTTCGCTGGCCCCGAGAGGCAAAGTAACAAATGAAGGTGGTGCTTTTGCATCGGATTCCCGATCCGCCGGATCAACCGGAAGAATCGCTGCCAATCCTCTGGCAAGGGTGGACTTGGCACTGCCTCTTGGCCCGCTGATAAGTACACCACCAATAGCAGGATTGATGGCAACAAGCGCCAGCGCGAGTTTGAACCTGTCCTGCCCGATTACGGCGCTGAATGGCATTTCCAGCCGATCAGAGTGATGGGTGCGTACCATAGGTGATCTCTGATTTAACGATTTACGAATTTATGGATATTGACGGAGTAACAGTTTGACAAGCCTGATAGAAAACCCCGAGTTAACAATGTCTGGGCCAATGAACATGGTGCTCATCAATTACAAAGCGATGGCGATGCCGGTGTTTGGCATGATAGTGGGGGTGAACGTGGGGTTCCGGCCCCTCCCAGCCTTCGTGCTCGTGTTGGTGATGCTCATCGTGTACATGGGGGTGCAAATGGGTTGTTGCCGGGTGCTCATGCCATAATTCTTCCGAATCATGGTCGCGCCACAGCCAAAAGGCCAGAAGGGTCGCGCTGGCTGCAACCACCCCCATTAAACCGAAAGTAAAGCCCAGACCGGCCCACTGACCGGCGAACCCCGCCGTAAAATAGCAAAGCAGCCACATACCATGAGTCAGGGCAAAATTGGCGGCAAAGTAATCATTTCGATCATTCTCGTTGCAGGACTTGCGAACCAGCCTGCCAGTAGGTATTAAAACAAGGGAGCTGGCCATGCCAATGACAAACCAGATCGGAAAGAGCAGGCCATAGCCGGGTAAGGTCACTGAAAATGCCAATGGTAGCGCAGACAAAACACCGCCCAGCAGAATCATGGCCCGGTCAGAGATGCGGTTCAATAGCCTGGGTGCCAGCATTGCCGAAATCATCGAGCCACAGCCGGTTGCCGCCATCAACAATGCCACATTTTCCTCAGGCAACCCCAGCCTCCCCTGAACGTAGACAACCGTATTCACAATCACCATCGCGCCGGCCGCGCTCATGGCCAGATTCATTGCCAGTGCGGCCTGGAGACGAGGTGTATTGAGATAACTGCGCATACCAAAGGTGACCTGTCGCCAGATACCACCGGATCGCTCACGCAACCGGTTGGCAGGCAGGGTAACCAGCAGGAGTGAAAGCGCGGCCAGCGCAAAGGCCACGGCATTGAATCCGAACAACCATTCGTAGGAAACCGCTAACAAAAACACTGCAGCCATCGCCGGACTCATCAGACTTTCAATCTCCATGGCGAAGCGTGACAGGGACAAGCCTCTGGTATACAGCTCCTCATCCTCCAGCACATCCGGTAACAATGCCTGATAGACAGGCGTGTAGCCCGCTGCCAGCACATTGAGCAGAAAAATCAGTACAAATAATTGCCACAAGACATCGACAAAGGGTAAAACTGCAACAATGACTGCACGCGCAATATTAAGCCCGGCCAGCCACGCCCGCCTGGGCAAAACATGGGCATAGGCACCCGCCACCGGCGCGACCATCAGGTAGGCGACCATCTTGACAGAAAGGACAGTTCCGAGAATAAAACCCGCCCGATCGGGATACTGTTCGTACACCAGTAGCGCCAGTGCCACCGTCGCCACTCCTGTACCCAATAGAGAAATCACCTGGGCAAAAAACAGGGCACGGAAAACCCGATTCTTCAATGGTGAGCCGATCGACATGGAAGACCCGGAATCCGCAGTCATAAGGCAGCCTGTCCGGTCGGCCAGTCTTCTGTTTCAACAAAACGGGCAGACTCGAGCCGAATATGGCGATTGGCAATCAGAGACACAAACTCTTCGTCATGGGAAACCAGAATCATGGATTGAGGGAGAGTCTGCAAAGTGTCAATCAGTTTTTTCCTTGCCTTTTTGTCCAGCGCGTTGGTCGGTTCATCCAGCAGCAGAACCTCGGGCTCCATCGCCAAAACAGAAGCAAGGGCAATCATCCGTTTTTCACCTCCGGACAGTTGATAGGCCACGCGCTCTTCAAAACCTGACATCCCGAGAGAAGCCAGCGTAGCACAGGCAATCTCAAGCGCCTGTTCCCGGCTCTTGCCCAGATTCAGGGGGCCAAAGGCCACGTCTTCCAGCACGGTGGGACAAAACAACTGGTCATCAGGGTTTTGAAACAGAAACCCGGCCTTTGCCCGTACCTCTACAAAATCCGGCTCTGCTTCCCTTGTTTTGCCGAAGGCATAAATCTGCCCGGCTTTCGCTTTTCTCAGGCCAACAAGCAGATGTAAAAAGGTGGTTTTTCCGGCACCATTGGGCCCGGTCAGTGCCACAAGGTCGCCGGAGTAAAGCGAGAAATCCACTTGAGTCAGGGATTCTTCCCTCCTCGGGTAGTTGTAACTTATTCCGTATGTTTGAATCAATGCGTCCATAGTCAGCTCAATGTCACCTCAAACCAGATTAAGCGAAGCCAAAACAATGCAAAATGGCGCACCGAGGGCAACAAACCAGTAGTCACGAGTTGACAGGGCCACCTCATCCAGAAGATAAAAGCGCCCCTGGTAACCCCGGCATTTCATTGCGTCCATAATTCGCTCCGATCGTTCCAGAGCATAGATGAGCAACATGCCGACCAAATACCCGATCGAGCGCCAGGTATGCTTGTCAGGGCGCAATACAAACGCTCGAGCCAGCATTGCCTGGCGCATACGCTTGTACTCCTGCCCGATCACATCCAGATAGCGCACAGTGAACAGCAGCAGGTGAACAAGTTTGTCTGGCACGCGCAGTTTGGCCAGTGCGTAGCCGAAAGCCGTCGTGCTCATTGTGCCGACCATGGCCAACAGTGCCAACACGACGGTATTGGCCTTCACCGCGATTAACAGCGCATGAAGCAGGCCTTCCTTGCTGGCAACAAGGCCACCAATATGAAAAATCGCCTGCCCCGGAGTGGTAAACGGCAGCAGAACAATAAGAAAAATCATAAACATATCCATCGCCAGCAGACGTCTGATGGTACGTTTAAGATTCAGTTTCGCCAGAAACACCAACGCAATGGAGCAAAAAAAACCGGTCAACACGACCACGAAGGAGTTCGATAACACGACAATACAGGCATAAATGGCACACCAGACAATTCTGACCCTGGGGTCAAAACTGTCTACCATTGATTCTGCATGCTTCAGGTTTTGCCCTTTCCAGGACGTACCACTATGCTCAAGACTTTTGGCCATTCGCCTACGCTTTACCGGTGTCTTTCGTTTGGCCTTTTTTACGCTGGTTAAACCAGATACCCAAACCGCACAGGCCGAATATATAGCCTATGCCACCCAATACATCGCTAACAGAAGCGTGCTCCTTGAAGGCGTTCAGGTCTTTGCGCAACGGCTTGATCTGCCTGGCCACCGCTTTTTCAATCATCGCCTGAAGTTCGGCTGAATCAACGGCGTCGGCCCTGTTTTCAGAGTTTTCAGGGGTTTGATGGCTTTCAGACACCACAGGTTCAGCACTGTTTTCAGAAACAGAGGTACTCCCCAGCGAATCGGGCAACTCCTCTGATTTGAGTACATACTTGAAAATATGCCCCGACCCCAAATCCGCGGCGATAAAATGATCGATGCGCTGTGTCACCTTAAAGGTGAAAAAGCCATCTTCATTCGTAGTCGTCGCTGCAATTTGCCGGCCTTCGGCATCGGTAACGGTAACAGGCGAGCCTGCCGGTGCCATATCGCCGTTGGAAAAACCGATTTCACCTTCTACCTGGTCACCGATTACATACACGCCACCCAACACATTATGTGCAGCAGCGCCAACACTCCATAATGTCAAAATCAGGGAAATCAATATGGACTTAAGCTGCATTCCAATCCTCCGGCAAATTCAACAGTTCAGGTTTCACTTTACGAACCAACACTACCGCCGCTGCGGTAACAAAGCCTTCGACAATCATCACCGGTATATGGGCAACCATTGTCGCCTTGGCCGCCAGCAGGAATGAATCACCCGACAACGCCAGCGATAGCGCAACAAACAGTGCTGTCAGGAAAATCGCGCCTGCACCGGCCACTCCTCCCCAAATCGCCGCGTGTTTCTGGCCTGCTATCCCCCTGTGACAGAGGTAATACACTATCACAGCCGGCATCGCGATATTGAACGTGTTAACCCCGAGCACCAGAAAGCCCCCGAAGCCGAAAAATACCGCCTGTAGCAGCAAGGCCACAAGCAGGGCCGGGAACGCAGCCCAGCCAAGAATAACACCGATAAGACCGTTCAGAATCAAATGAACACTGGAAAAACCGACAGGTAAATGAATATAGGATGCAACAAAAAATGCCGAAGCCAAAATACCGACCTGAGGCAGGTGGTCGTAGTCGAGCTTCTTCAGTCCGATTGCCACTCCCACGACCGTAGCCACAGCCCCGGCGGCAAGCACCGGGACTGAAAGGGCACCATCAACAATATGCATATCCGCACCCTTTATTTGACTTCATGCGCCTGAACCCAGATAACCGCATCCTGGGACAACTCTTTTCCCTTGTAGGTCTTTTCGGGGCCGACACCCAGCGCCGCAAACCCCCATTGACCCGCCTTGGGAAAGGCAAAGGTGAAGGTTCCGTTGGCGTCGGCATAGATGGTCATGGTAGCAAATACTTCCGCCGGAATTTCAATGGTGGGCTTTTTCCCGAAGGCATTGTTGGACATATCCGGCCGATAGTTGATGTATTCCACTTCAATTTCTGCAAAGGGGACAGGCTTGCCCTTGCTGCGAACCACTCCGGTAAAGCTGCCGCCTTCATAGATTGCATAGGGCTTGGCCAGAGGGACGATCTCGGCGGGCAGGTTCAGGTCGCTATCCCAGTCTGTTGGCAAACCGCCTACATTGACAATGGTTTTGGTGAACTGCTGGATATAGGCATCTTCACTCTTTTCCAGATAGGGCGCCATTTCAAATACGAATATATTATCTCCCAACCCTCTGAGCTTCGCTTTGGCCTCGTAAGACTTGCCTGTATTCTCGGCACTGGTCCATTTGCTTTCAACAACTGAATCAATCAGGTCTTTCTTTTTCCCTTTTTTAATCTGGTAAAAAGCCTGTGGCTTGTCTACATCCATCACATGACCGTTTGCAGCAGGATGGGTAAATGGCATTTTCAGTTCGATCATGCCGCCTTTATCACGCAGCAAGTCCGGGGTGTAAACCATTTGAAAGTGTGCACTGGCCGGGGTTGCCACCATAAACAATGAGGCAAAAACCGCAGTTACCGGTGAAAGGACAGTTGATCGGAAAGAAAACTTGTTATGGGTTAGCATCATAATTGCTCCGTCTGGTAATGGTTGTCAGTCGGAGTCGAGAAGGGGAAAGAAGTAAAGTAGTCAAAAGACCAAACTGTAGTCAAAAGACGCAATTACCTGATGAAGCCCTCCGCAACACCTGTATTACAAATCATCAAGCTGGTATCCGGACTCATCAGACGGGTGACCAATACACCCGATTACTTCACCTTCCCACAGGTTTTCAAGTCATCCGACCTGTTATTCACCTGCAGTGGCCTACGAAGTAATATGACCAATTTACCGTTGCGGGGGCAGTGCCGGGATTGCTTCGAAGCGCACCGACTTCCCAAATTGAAAGGCGATCTGATTTATTATTGAGCAGCCCTTTCATTCATGCTGTTAAACATGGCTTGACGATGGTGTAGGCACATTACTTTTTCACTCCGCATCTGTCAACTGAATTTAATGAATTGATCCGGCAGACTGTTTGCCCCGCAAGAGCGACCGCAAACAATCGCAGCTTTCTGTTTCAGGCTGGCAGCTTTTGGTTACCGGTGTCGATCATCCCTATTCCAGGCAGTTATCGTTTATTTGGGCCGTCTGTCGGCCTGGCTGGTCTGCTTCCTTTGCTGGTCTGCTTCCTTTAAGGAAGAATGGAAGGAAAGCGAGGAATTGCGAAAGAAGACAGTTTGCGCACACCTGTCATATATCTTAAACATACCTGCAATATACTTTAAACGTGCCTGTAATATAGTGCGAATAGTTCAAACCGAATTTGCCAGAAGCGAAACCCCGTTTTTGATCATGCAAGGCAGCAAGGCTCTGGCCATATCAGCCTTGTCAGCATTTTTTACAATCGAGTTCGAAGCACCTGAACACCTGATATTTCCACACCGGGCAACCCCGATTACACAAGCATAGAAACGATATAATACATTGATTGTAATAGTTATTTTCTACCCTAACCACCAGACCGAAACCTGCCCGTCGACCTGTTGAAAAAACTTGCCTTGTTGAATCGACATGATAAAGCGGGAACCTGACAGCAGCCAAGGCGATACAATCACCTCAAAAGTGTCAGGATTATTTACAACTAATTGATTCAGGTGACTGAAAAACGACACCAAATATATAGACCCTGTTTTTTTTAAAAAATTTCATTTATTTTTCAATGGATTATATGTTTCAGACACCTTTTTTAGGAAACTGGCATCATATCTGCATATTGTCCAGCACAGGTAAGATGAAAGGGTCTTTTGAATGCAACACTGTGCCGACCCGGAACCCTTTTCCCCAGACTGACAGTACAACTGCAGGTTCGTATATATAATGAGGACACTGAATATGAGAATTAATACTTTGTTAGCGGCTGGTGCCATTGCAATAACGTCAGCTGCTGTCCAGGCAGCACCGATGGTAAGTGTTGCCGGCGTACATTGGGACGCAGGTTCCAACTTTGACTTTACTTCAACTTCAGACCTGATTGAAGATCAGCTGGATCTGCCAAATGGTCAGAATGAGCTTCACGGGTTTGGTCTTATTAACAAGATCAACCAGACCAGCCAATCTGTTTTTTGCCCCTCAGGCTGCGAGTTGACCTATCAATTTGGCGGTTACACTGTAGCCACCACTACCCCGGACGGCAATGGTGGTGCGGCTATTGACTTCACCGGCGGCTGGATCAATTTCTACGTCGACAGCTCGACCGCGTACAATGCGGAAGACGAAAGTTCCGCCACCAATGGTGTTCTGTGGCTGTCACTGGCAGCACATGAGGTTGCCGGTATCACTCTGGAGGCGGCATTGACCAGTTTCGGCGCTGGCGTCGATAGCGGTACAGGTACCGGTCTTCTGGATGTTGTTGGTGGTCTTGCTGCTGCCAACTTTGACACCAACAGCCAGACTGACGGTTCTGATTTTGTTTTTTCTTCCAGTTACCAGCCAATTCCTTTTGGCCATGTAACCGCCGACGGTTATGAGTTGTTCGGCACTGCGGATCTGAGGGGTGAGTCCATAGCGGTTTCAGCTCCAACCACAACCCTGCTGTTTGGTCTGGGTCTGCTGGGTATGGCCGCTACTCGCAAGCGCACCTGAGATCATTGTAACAGAGCAGGTATTTTCCTGCTCTTATCAGAAGAAAGCTGCATTTAATGCAGCTTTTTTTATGCGCAGGTGTCAGTTTTTTTTACTATTTAACTTAAAAGATCCCCTCAACCTCATTACAACATACTGAATTTCATAGAACTTTTTATTCAGGCTCAATTATTGCTTTCATTCAGTCCATAGTAAAACAGCATCTTCAATTATTGTCAGCAGCCATTCCAGGCTTTTGCACTGTTCGGCACCCCGGGTGCCGTAAATTGTCGTAAACCGAGGAGAAAAAACTATGTCTACAAAAAGCATAATAGCAGGCACCGCGATGATTCTGGCAGGACTCGCCGGTACCGCTCAGTCAGCACTGGTAACCGTGGGTACGGCTGATTACCTGAACTCGTCCTACAATTTAATAGCAGACACCGACAGCAATCTGGTCTGGCTGGATTACACTGCTCCGGAAAATTACTGGGATGACCAGATGAACTGGGCAGCCGGCCTGAATCTGACCTATAACTGGGATTCAAATTCCGGGTATAACGTATCCTTTGTCGACAATAGCTGGAGACTGCCAGTTGTAACCAATGAAACTGAGGGTTATGGTGATTATAACGAACTGGCTCACCTTATTTTGACAGAGCTGGGTAATGCAAGCAGCCTGACTAACACCGGGGATTTTGATAATCTGGTTGAATACTGGTACTGGTTGGGTACAGAAAATGCGAATGATCCCTCCGAAGCCTGGGCTTTCAATTCGGTTGAGTTTATTTCCTCCTCCTACGGTGAACAGTATACCTGGTCAAAATCTTCCTGGATCCGTGTTGCCAAAGCCAACGCGATTGCCGTTCGTGGTGCGATCATCACTGCTTCCAATCCTAACCCCGTTCCACTTCCTGCAACAGCCTGGCTGTTTGGCGCAGCACTGCTTGGAATGGCCGGTTTGAAGCGCAAAAAATAACCCGCTGATCAGGCTCACAAAGACCTCCTTTTGGGGGTCTTTTTTTTGTTTTTTGTGCGAAATCGAAGAGAACAGTTAGCGCTTGACAGGGCTTTGCTCATCCAGTTTACGCAAATACTGTAACTTTTCCCGAATTTTGATTTCCATTCCCCTGGGCACCGGCTCATAAAACACTGTTCCCGTCAGTTCTTTCGGGAAATAGTTTTCGCCAGCCGCGTAGCCCCCTTCTTCGTCATGGGCATAGCGGTAGCCACTCCCGTAATCCAGTTCCTTCATCATAGAGGTGGGTGCATTGCGTAAATGCATTGGCACCTCACAGGCAGGTGAATCCTTTACCAGTGCCACCGCTTTATTGTAGGCCTTGTACACCGCATTGCTTTTAGGTGCCGAGGCCAGATAAACAACAGCCTGAGCCAGCGACAATTCGCCCTCCGGGCTGCCCAGTCGCTCCACCACATCCCAGGCATCAAGCGCAATTCTCAGGGCACGGGGGTCGGCATTGCCAATGTCTTCGCTGGCCATTCGAACGACTCTCCTGGCGATATAGAGAGGATCACAACCCCCGTCCAGCATGCGCACCATCCAGTACAGTGCGCCGTCCGGCGAGCTACCCCGCACGGATTTGTGCAGTGCCGATATCTGCTCGTAGAAAATATCCCCGCCCTTGTCGAAACGCCTGTGATCACCCTGTAACAGCAACGTCATCACTTCTTCGTCAATAACCAGCCTGCCGTTCACAGTTTCAGCGAGGTCTGCCGCAATCTCGACAAGATTCAACAAGCGCCGGGCATCACCGTCTGCTGCGCTAACCAGTTTTTGGCGATATTCTTCGGGCAGAAGGATTTGGCGCTCGGCCAGACCACCGCGAGGATCATTCAGGGCGATGTCAATCAGACGATTGAGCTCTTCCGGGCCAAGGCTTTTCAATACATAGACGCGGGAACGGGACAGGAGTGCGTTATTCAGTTCAAAAGAGGGGTTCTCCGTGGTCGCACCGATAAATACAATAGTGCCATTCTCGACAAAAGGCAAAAAGAGGTCTTGCTGAGCCTTGTTCAGCCGATGCACTTCATCGACAAAAAGCACCGTCTGCTCGCCTTTCATTTCCCTGGCAATTTTGGCGGTTTCAACGGCCTGACGAATGTCCTTTACCCCTCCCAATACCGCCGATATTGACAGAAAGCCGGCATGGCACTCTTTTGAAATCACTTTCGCCAGAGAGGTTTTACCAACCCCCGGAGGCCCCCAGAAAATCATGGAATGAAGACGACCGGAAGTAATCATGGTACGCAATGCCTGGCCTTCTCCAAGCAGGTGTTGCTGACCGATAAAATGTTCCAATGCAGCAGGTCGCAGGCGGGCAGCCAGCGGTTGCCAGGCGTCGCTGTCTTCCCTGTTCGCAAACAAATCGTAGTCTGACATTGTTTGTCCGGCAGTTTTTGGCTCGAAAATGAATCAACCCGGCCTGGTGTGCTGGTCTAGTTCTCTGAAATAATATCAACGCCTTCCGGTAAATCCAGCACAAAGTCTTTTTCAGTCAGAGGGAGGTTGGTTTCGCTACTGATAAAAGACAGGGTGGTTTTCTGCCCGAGACCGTCCCGGAGGCGCATTTCTACCAGTGCCTGGTCAACAAACTTGAGTTGCAGCGAGTCAAACAGGGATTCCTTGCCAATCGGTTCCAGGGCAAAGAATCGGTAGTTGTCTTTTTCAGTGAGACTGATGCGATAGTTGAGCCGTATCTGATCCTGGTCACCCGTTAACAGCATGGCCGGTGAATTACCCCGGGAATTGTCCATTTTCTGAATGGTGACTTGCTCAAGATCCGGGTCAAACACCTGTACCGTGGTGCCATCAGAAACGATAACCTGTTCCAGTGGCGGGTCGGTATGCCAGTAAAAATATCCGGGTTTCATCGCCTTTAACGTGCCGGTCGTTTGTTGAACTGTCCCGTTTTTATCAACTACAAACTGGGAGAAACCGGCCTGAAAGGTTTTTATGCCAGACAGAAGTGCAAGCAGTTGTTCTGTGCCACTCTGTGCTGATACAGACCCTCTCGATGCTGGCAATTCCCCGGAAACCGCGATTTGGGGCGCAAGCAGAAAGGCCAGAGTCAAAATCAAAGAACAAAAAGCTCGGAACACGGAAGTAAAATACATAAAAATAATCCTGGCTAAAGCTAGCCCTTGGGTGGTGGTGGAGCAATCACTTCTCTGGCTCCATTGTGGCCAGCCGGGCTGACAACGCCTGCGGCCTCCATGGATTCAACCAGATTTGCCGCCCGATTATAGCCGATTTTCAGTTTTCTCTGCACGGATGAAATGGAGGCTCGCCGGGATTCGGTCACAAAGGCAACGGCTTCATCATAGAGCGGGTCTGAGCCCTCTCCGCCGTCACCGCCTTCCGCCGACATACCGGGTATTGCATCACTGTCCCCTCCTTCCAGAACCGCGTTGATATAATCCGGCTCCCCGCGTTTTTTCCATTCAGCTACCAGTCTGTGCACCTCATCATCGGACACAAATGCGCCATGCACCCGTTCCGGCAGAGAGGTACCCGGTGGCAGATACAGCATATCACCATGACCCAGCAACTGCTCGGCTCCGCCCTGATCGATAATGGTTCTTGAATCTACTTTTGAAGATACCAGGAAGGATATTCGAGTGGGAATGTTTGCCTTGATCAGGCCGGTAATCACATCAACAGAAGGTCTTTGGGTGGCAAGTATCAGGTGAATACCCGCTGCCCTTGCTTTTTGCGCAATACGGGCGATGAGTTCTTCAACCTTTTTGCCAACGATCATCATCATGTCGGCAAATTCATCAATGACAACCACGATAAAAGGCAGTGTTTCCAGGTCCGGACGATCGGCCTCCGTGTTATCCAGCATTTCATCTGGCTGCCATAGCGGGTCTTTCAGCGGTTCGCCCTGGCTTTCGGCCTCTTTGACCTTGCGGTTAAAGCCGGCAATGTTTCGCACTCCCATGCTGGCCATCAGTTTATATCGCCGTTCCATTTCAGCCACACACCAGCGCAGGCCATTTGCGGCTTCTTTCATATCGGTGACAACCGGCGCAAGCAGATGAGGGATTCCTTCGTAGATCGATAATTCCAGCATTTTGGGGTCAACCATCAAAAACCGCACGTCATCCGGCGATGCCTTGAACAGAATACTCAGAATCATCGCGTTGATACCGACCGACTTGCCAGAGCCGGTCGTCCCCGCAACCAGAAGGTGAGGCATTTTGGCCAGATTCGCAATCACCGCGTTACCCGCAATATCATTCCCCAATGCCAAAGCCAGGGGGGAATCGGCCTTTTCGTATTCATCCGAGTAAAGTACCTCGCTAAATCGAACCACTTCCCGCACCTCATTGGGAATTTCGATCCCTACCACGGATTTGCCACGGATGACCTCGACCACACGAACACTGAGTACCGCCAGCGATCGGGCAAGGTCTTTGGCCAGGTTGGATATTTTCGCCACTTTGACGCCGGGCGCGGGCTGGATTTCGAACCGGGTAATCACAGGCCCGGGATTAACCGCAACGACCTCGGCAATTACACCAAAATCCTTGAGCTTGGTTTCCAGCAGATGGGACAGAGACTTCAGGTATTCGGGCGAAAAACCCTGGGTTTTATTTCTGTCCGGGGGATCAAGAATGGCGATTGACGGCAAGGGCCCTTCACTTACATCAAACAATGAACCCTGTGTTTCCCTGATTGCCCGTTTACCGGTTTTCTTTTTTCTGGTCTCCAGAGGTTTGATTTCAATGTCACGGTCAGGCCCGGGCGAGAGTTTCCCTCGGCCGGACGGAGCCTGTTTGGCTGATGAAGCTTTTATCGGGCTTTCCTCTGTCGGGCCTTTCTTTGTCATGCCCTTCTCTATCAGGCTTTCGGTGGCGACATTTTTGGCTGATCCGGTTCGGGTATCAGCAGCAGTTGTGTGAGCTTGCGTCCTGTTTCCATTGGGTAACAGGCTTTTTACCCTGGCCATCAGTCCGGCAAAAAGGCCCTTTTCGGGCTTGCCGGGCTGCTCTCTCCGGTCAACCGGGTGATCCGGTACCCTGTCCAGCAAAATGGGGGTTTTACCCCGGGGAAAAACCTGACTCTGAGCCGTCCCTCCAACAGCACCGGAGTTACTTTTGGAAGAAAACAACTGGCGAACTCTGTCAACAGCCCTGAGGCAAAGGCTTCCCAGTGCATCCATGACAGTAAACCACGAAATACCGGTGAACAGGGTTATACCGAATAATAAAACGGGGACCAGCAGCAGCGTCGTACCAACACGGTTAAATTCATGCACCATGGAAACGGCAATTTCATTGCCAATTACTCCGCCGGCATTGACTCCAAGGCCAACGACCGAATACAGGTCGAGAAAGCTCGTTGAAGCTGCCAGTATTAAAACAAAACCGGCGAATCTGAGCATGAATAGAGGCCAGTGAACAGGCGCATTCAGTTTTCTGTGCAGAAACAGTTGCCAGGCACGAAACGCCAGTAATACGGGAAAGAGAAAAGCGACATGGCCAAAAAAATAAAACAGCACACTTGCGAACCACGCCCCGGCTCGCCCCCCGTAATTGGTTACCATGCCATCGCTCCCGGTGGTAGCCCAACCGGGGTCATCCGGGTTATAGCTGACAAGGGCCATCATCAGGTAGACACAGAGTGCTATCAACCCGATCAGCGCACCCTCCTTTGCCCCCCGACTGACATAGGTGTGAAACTGTTGCTGTTTGTCTTTGATTGTTGTCTGTTGGGACATGGGCGCCCTGGCCGATTTTAAACTATTGAGCTATTGAGTTTCCAAACTAACGAACTTCCAACCTGATGAACGTCCAGACTGCCGGGAGATCAGGTTAACCTGGAAAAGCAATGTATTGATAACTATAGATGTTTTATCAGGTTTTTGCCCGGGTAAGGCTGTCAAACCGTCAACAATTTGCAAAGCCTCGGCCCAGATCGGTTTTAATATCAGCGACATCCTCCAGCCCGACAGACAGTCTGATCAAATTGTCGGTAATGCCGGATCGCGCCTTATCCCGGTCGGACAACCTGCCATGTGTCGTCGTTGCCGGATGGGTAATGGTGGTTTTTACATCACCCAGATTGGCCGTAATGGAAATCATTTTGGTACCGTCAATAAAAGACCAGGCCGTTTCCCTGCCCCCTTTGATACGAAATGCCACAACCCCGCCAAAGGCCATTTGCTGCCGCCTGGCCAACTCGTGTTGCGGGTGATCAGGCAAACCGGAATAAAACACGGTTTCAACCTGCGGGTGTGATTGCAGCCAGACAGCGATTTCCATCGCAGCCGCGCTGTGCGCCTTCATTCTCAGCGAAAGGGTTTCCAGCCCTTTCAGGAATACCCAGGCATTAAACGGGCTCATCGTCGTGCCCGCAGAACGCAAAAACCCGAACACCTCTTCCATCAGGGCATCACTGCCCACCGCCACACCGCCAACACAGCGGCCCTGCCCGTCCAGATACTTGGTTGCAGAATGAATAACGATATCCGCTCCGAGATCGAGTGGTCGCTGCAAGGCAGGCGTACAGAAACAATTATCAACCACCAGTATGCACTGGTGAGCTTTGGCCATATCTGCCAGACGAGACAAATCGGCGATTTCGGACAGGGGATTGGACGGTGTTTCGAGAAACAGCATTCGGGTTGAGGGCTGAATGGCCTGAGCCCATTGTTGATAGTCCACAAGATCGACAAAAGTGCTGGTCACACCAAATTTCACCATAAACTTTTCCAGCAACGCATTGGTTGTGCCAAAGACACTTCGAGAGCAGACGATATGATCACCGGCTGTTAGCAGGCCCATAAATGTAGCAAGTATGGCCGCCATTCCCGAGGAAGTGGCAACGGCTCTCTCTCCCCCTTCCAGAGCGGCGATTCGCTCCTCAAACATGGCAACGGAGGGATTGGTGAAACGGGAATAGATATTCCCCGGTTGTTCACCCGCAAAACGGGCAGCTGCCTCATGGGCGGTATTAAAAACAAAACTCGAAGTGGGATAAATCGCTTCGCTGTGTTCAAGCTGATGCGACCTTTGCTGACCGGCACGCACAGACAGGGTGTCGAAACCTGCATTTTCAAGGTCGGATTCGGGAATATTTCCTGAAAGGTGTTTAATATCGGCCATTTTACTCGCTGTTGTGTATATCCAGAACTTCGTTATCGGTTTCAACAAGCATATCCTTATTCAGCTTTGCCTTGCTGGCGTCGCTTCGCTTGTTCTCCAGCATGGCCAGATATTCCGGTGTCACCGTGCCGGTAACATACTTGCCATTGAAAACAGAGCAATCAAAGGCCGTGATACCCGGGTTACCTTCGCGTGCGCATTCAATCAGGTCTTCGAGATCCTGGTAGATCAGCCAGTCCGCGCCAATCAACTGCTCGACTTCTTTGGTGGTTCGGCCATGCGCGATCAGCTCATGGGCGCTGGGCATATCAATCCCGTACACATTCGGATACCGGACAGCAGGCGCGGCCGAGGCAAAGTACACCCGTTTGGCTCCTGCATCTCTGGCCATCTGGACAATTTCCTTGCAGGTCGTTCCCCTCACAATGGAATCATCCACCAGCATGACGTTTTTATCCTTGAACTCGAGCTCGATCGCGTTCAGTTTTTGGCGAACCGACTTTTTGCGCTGACCCTGGCCTGGCATAATGAAGGTACGGCCAATGTAGCGATTTTTCATAAAGCCTTCACGGAACTTGACACCGAGATTGTGCGCCATTTGCATGGCGGAGGTACGACTGGTGTCAGGAATGGGAATCACCACATCGATATCATGCCCGGGGCGCAGTTCGAGTACCTTTTCTGCGAGTTTTTCACCCATGCGCAGACGAGCCTTGTATACCGAAACGCCATCCATAATGCTATCAGGCCTGGCAAAATAGACGTACTCAAAAATACAGGGGTTCAGGCTGTGGGTTTCTGCACATTGCTGCGCATAGAGTTTTCCTTCCGATTCGATATAGACTGCTTCACCGGGTTCTATATCACGAATCAGAGTAAAACCCAGAGCACTCAGGGCGACACTTTCAGAGGCGATCATATATTCAGCCCCGTTGCCGGAATCCCGCTTGCCGTAGCATATCGGGCGAATCCCGTTGGGGTCTCGAAATGCGACAATACCGTAGCCGGTAATCATGCAAATAGCGGCATAGCCACCCTGAACCCGGCGATGTACGGCTTTGACAGCGGCAAAGATATCCTCTTTTGTCGGCTTCAGCTTGCCCAGTTTCTGTAGCTCGTGGGCAAATACGTTCAACAGGACTTCCGAATCCGAATTGGTATTGATATGGCGCAGGTCGGCACGAAAAAGAGCTTCCGTAAGCTCGGCAACGTTCGTCAGGTTGCCATTATGCGCCAGGGTAATTCCATAGGGAGAGTTGACATAAAATGGCTGGGATTCAGCAGAACTGGAACTGCCGGCTGTCGGGTAACGCACATGACCAATCCCGACGTTTCCCTGCAACCGCCGCATATGGCGCGTTCGAAAAACATCGCGAACCAGGCCGTTGTCTTTTCGAAGAAAGAACCGCTCATCCTGAAATGTAACCATGCCGGCGGCATCCTGCCCCCTGTGCTGCAGGACAGTCAACGCGTCATAGAGAGACTGATTGACATTTTCTTTCCCCACGATTCCAACGATACCGCACATCTAGCCTTTCCTCATTTTCAACAAAACCCGTTAACCTTTACAACAAGTGGCGTTGGTATACAGAACCGGTGTACAAAACCGGTATAAAAAACTGGTATAAAAAACTGGTAAAAAACAGGCTCCTCAAAAAACAGAGCGATACAGCCCAGCATAGTAGCGTTTGTCAGCGATGCAACACAGCGAACCAAACCGGGCTTTAAATTTTTTCCATCAGTTTGCCAAATTCATCACCAAAACTTTTCCTGGACCACTGCTCGATCAGCTCAAAACGCTCGATCAACAATGAGTCATGCCACCAGGGGTCGGAAGGCAGCGGTGTGTATCGCAATACAGCGATAACTACCACAGACAGAATGATGCCACGACCAATACCAAAAAATACACCAAGAATGCGGTCAGTCGTACTCAGACCGGAAATTCTGATCAGCTCTGAAACCAGACGATTGACCAGTGCCCCGACCAGAAGGGTGACAACAAAAAGAATGACGAAAGCAACAACAGCGCGAATCGAGGGAGTACCTGTGTAACTCTCAAGCAATACTTGCAGACGACCGGAAAAGGCACGAGCGACAATGAAGGCCGCAACCCAGGTAACAAGTGACAGGGCTTCTTTGACAAAGCCCCTTTTCAGACTGATTAGCCCGGATATAGCAACAATACCGATCAACACCCAGTCTGCCCAGTTCAATTGTTCCATGAAATATTTTTTTGCCTGTGTTGCCTGTCAGTCTTGTGAGCTGCTCATTGCTCCGTGACCGTCGGAGTGACGTTGCCGCCGCAGGGCTGCGTGCCCTTGCCCTGCCTTGCAACCGGGGTCAGCCGGTATCAACAGCAGCCAGGTCAGGCCGTGAGCAGATTATGGCGCGCATTCTAACAAAGATTTATCACAGTACAACCATTTTAACGATGAGAGGGTAACGATGAGGCTGCCAATCAATACTTCACCAGGAGACTTTTTGATCTCAAATAAAGATCCAGTGATTTTTTTGCCTTGCTTGCATCTGCCTTTTTTTCAAATGGGCCAACCAATACCTTGGTCATTCTCATGCTGCCTGCCCTGAATTTCAAGGTGTGCACCATAAAGCCCCGCTGCCTGATCTTTTTGGCAAGATTCAGCGCATTTTCCCTGGCACCAAAGGAACCCAGTTGCACCATCCACTTTCCTGCGAAGGTGGCCCTGTTGGCCTGTTTAGCGGTCTGTTTGCCCGTTTGCTTCTTGTCTGCCTTTTCTACCTTTGCCGGTTGCCCTGGCTTGTTGTCAGACTCTTTGGCTGTTACAACAGAATTCGTGCTTTTGCCAGGATTTGCAGCCTGATGATCCGTTTTTTCTCTTCCAGGGCTATTGCGAGTTGAAGCCCCGGCATCCTGGCCGGTTACTGCCACTTTCTCCTCGCGGGTCGCTTGCAGCCGTTTTTTTTCATCACTGATTACCGCAATCACGGATTCAGCGATACCTCTACCCGGCTCATTTTTCGCATTTTCGACAGACTCGGCCAGTTTATCCAGGTTTTTTTGCCGGGAATGATCCAAGTCCAGAACGGGACGTTTCGGTTTTTCAATCTGAATAATCTTTTCAGGAGGCTGATCCGGCACCGCGATAATAATCGAGTTTTTTTCTTCCCGGGGCTGGTCAAAAATCATCGGCAGGAATATAACCGCCAACGAAACCAGCGCTATTGCACCAGCCAGACGCTGCTTCAGCCCGGCATGAGTGAGGCGTGAGTCACTGTCATATCTGAAATCGGAATGATGCTCTCTGTCGTTCACGCCTCTATCTCCCGTTCGCTCACACTTCTATCCCCTTTTCATCCACGCCCCTGCTCCTGTTTGCCCTGTTTGTCAAAAACGACTGCACTTCTGCCACCGCGTAGAATGAGCCCAAAACCATAATAGTATCATTTCGGTCACAGGCGATGTTTTCTGCACGAACCACTGCCTCACCAAGGGTAGGCAGACACTCGGCGTTGGTCGCATTGTCACCCAGGACAGCAGTCAATTGCGCCAGGCTCAGCGCCCTGTCAACCTGCATGGGCCAGCCTGCCCAGGAATCCACTGTCTTGTCCAGCAGACTGACAATACCCTTGCTGTCTTTATCCTTCAATGCCGAAAACAGACAAACAATCTTACCCCGCCGCCGCTGCCTTGTTGCCTGGAGTAACCGACTCAAATATTCAGCCGCATGCACATTATGCGCAACATCATAAATGTATTTCGGGTTGTTTTTATCCACCTCAAAACGTCCGGGCACCGAAATCAGGCTCAGGCAATGGTCGATGTCGATTTTATCCAGCCGGACACCGGTCAATGCCAGTGCCTGGATGGCGCAGAGCCGGTTTGATACGGGAATACTCTGTTCGGACAACACTGTTCGGACAAAGTCTCCGTCAGCCATTTGATAAGAGACCGGAACCGGTGCATCCGGAATCGGTTGTTGCGCACTGTTTTGAGCCAGAAATACCGGGCTGTCAGTCATGGTTTCGGTTGCCGGTTCACTGTCCGCATCAAGCACCCCGAAGTCCCTGCCAAACACTCTCAGATCGACATTTTGGGCTGATGCCTGCTGCAAGATACTCTTTGTCGGGTTCACCTCTCCGTATACACACACACCGCCTGGCCGCATGATGCCTGCTTTTTCGAAACCGATGGATTCTCGATCCTCTCCCAGCCAGTCCTGATGATCCAGCCCCACAGAGGTAATCACACTGACATCAGGCTCAACGATATTGACCGCATCCAGTCGCCCGCCCAGCCCCACTTCCAACAGGGCAAAATCCGGCATTTGTCTGGCTATAATAAAAAGTGCAGCCAGCGTGGTAAACTCGAAATAGGTCAGGGAAACCTGCCCCCTGTGGCTCTCCACCCTTTCAAAAGCCTCAACCCATGTCTCGTCCGACATATTTCGACCATCAATTCGGACTCGCTCATTGAAAAAATGAATATGCGGAGAAAGATAGCAGCCTGTCGATTTCCCTGCGGATTGCAGCAATGCTTCCATGGCCGCTATTGTGGTGCCTTTTCCGTTCGTTCCGGCCACCAGGATAACGCATCCGGCAATCTTGCCGATGTTCATATCACGAAAGACAGTCAGCACCCGATCCAGGCCAAGGTCTATTTCACTGGTATGCAAACCTTCCAGAAAGGAAAGCCATTCGTGCAGATTTTTGCAAGGTACGGGTTGTGATGACATAGAGCCTGAAAACCTGGTTTTTTGGAAGAAGCGGTTTGTAGAAGAAACGGGTTTTATGGATCAGTATGGGGACAGCACCGACACCCTGGTGACCGACTGCTTTCCCGACCGGATATCATGGTGAATCGTATCTGCTCACGCCCGCCTGTACCGGGTGGACGAGCAGTTACAGCGAATCCATGGCTTTTCGAATCGGGCCAAGAAACGCCTGTAATTGTTCAGGAATTTGTTCAGGCCGGGCAACATTGGCTGCGATAATGTTGACCAGGCTGCTGCCTATGATAATTCCGTCACTGACCCTGGCAACGGCACAGGCGGTTTCCACATTCCTGATGCCGAAACCAACACCGACAGGCAAGGCGGTTTTTTGTTTGATGGACGCGACTTTTTCAGCCACCTCATCAGCATCCAGGCTTGCGGAGCCGGTGACGCCCTTGACAGAAACATAATAAACGTATCCCGAGCTCTGTTGACAAATGGCTTCGACACGGTCTTCTGTGGTAGTCGGCGCAATCAAAAAGATGCAGTCCAGTTTTTTACTGCGCAATAACGCAACGGTATCGGCACCTTCCTCCGGGGGCATATCAACGATCAACACCCCGTTAACACCGGCTTTATGGGCCTTGTCAGCAAAAACCTCATAGCCCATAACCTCGACCGGATTCAGGTACCCCATTAAAACAACGGGAGTATGCCGGTTTGTCTGACGAAACTGCGCCACCATTTCCAACACCTCGTTGAGCGAAGTGGAGTGTGTCAACGCACGCTCGCACGCAAGTTGTATGACAGGGCCATCCGCCATCGGGTCTGAAAACGGCACGCCCAACTCGATAATGTCTGCTCCGGCTTCAACCAGTGCGTGCATGATGCCGACCGTGTGATCCGGGTGAGGATCTCCGGCCGTCACATAGGGTATCAGCGCCTTTTTTCCTTCTGATTTCAGTCGGGTTAGTGTCTGATCGATCAAGCTCATTGTTCTTTCCTTCCTGTTGCCCCGCTCATACCTGAATGCCGTCAATTTGCGCGATAGTATGAATATCCTTGTCGCCTCGCCCGGACAGGTTCACCAGAATCACTTCATCCGGAGACATTTCCCTGGCCAGTTTCATCGCCCAGGCGATGGCATGGCTTGACTCCAAAGCCGGCATGATTCCTTCGATACGGGTTAACTCCCGAAACGCTCCTAATGCTTCTTCATCTGTAACGGCAACATATTCGGCCCGTTTCATATCCTTCAGCCAGCTATGTTCCGGCCCCACTCCGGGATAATCCAGCCCGGCCGAAACAGAGTGAGTGCTTTGTATCTGACCGTTCTCATCCTCCATCAGATAGGTGCGATTTCCATGTAGCACTCCCGGTTTGCCGACACACAAGGGAGCCGCGTGACGACCGGTTTCAACACCGTGACCGCCCGCTTCAACGCCGTACATTTTGACCGATTCATCACCGATAAAGGGATGGAACAGGCCGATTGCATTGGAGCCACCACCCACACAGGCGACCAGCGCATCAGGCAAGCGTCCTTCCTTTTCCATGATTTGCACACGAGCCTCACGCCCGATAACAGATTGAAAGTCTCTGACCAGTTTGGGATAAGGGTGCGGGCCGGCCACTGTACCGATAATGTAAAAGGTATCATCAACACGAGTGACCCAGTCCCTCAGTGCTTCATTCATCGCATCTTTCAGGGTTTTGGTACCACTTTCTACCGGCTCCACCTCCGCGCCCAGCAGCTTCATGCGATATACATTCAGTGCCTGGCGTTTCACGTCTTCACTTCCCATAAACACCTTGCATTCCAGGCCCAAACGTGCGGCAACAGTAGCTGTCGCTACGCCATGTTGCCCGGCACCCGTTTCGGCTATGACTCTGGGCTTGCCAATATGCCTGGCCAGAAGCGCCTGGCCGATCGTATTGTTTACCTTGTGGGCACCGGTATGATTCAGGTCTTCCCTTTTCAGGTATATTTTTGCCCCTCCCACCTTTTTGGTGAGATGAGCAGCAAAATACAGGGGTGAAGGGCGGCCCACGTAATCCGCGAGATCCTTGTCAAAGTCTTTGACAAACTCCGGGTTATCACTCAACAACGCATACTGCTGCTCAAGTTGCAACAGTGCAGGCATCAGTGTCTCAGAGACAAATCGCCCGCCATAAGGGCCAAAATGTCCTGCTGAATCAGGGAGTTGTTCCAAACTTTCCTTAGAAAACGGGTTTTGCACCTTGCACCTCTTTTACGAATGCGATGATCGCATCCTTATCTTTAATTCCTTTGTCTTTTTCGACCCCGCCACTGACATCAACCGCATAGGGTTGAACCGAGCGGATTGCACCGGCTACATTTGATGCGTTGAGTCCACCTGCAAGAATCAGCCGGTCGCCACAATTTTTTGGCAATAGCTCCCAGTCGAAGACCTCGCCCGTACCACCTGGCACTCCGTGCACATAAGTATCGGCAAGAATCCCCCGGGCTGCGACATAATCAGCCATGGCCCTGGTCACAGTCCATCGATCCTGCACTCGAACCGCTTTTATAAATGGCTTGTTGAACTGCTGACAAAAGGCAGGGAGCTCATCACCATGAAACTGAAACAGATCCAGGCCTGCGACATTGTTGATCTGTTCGATTTCCGCTTTGCTGTGATTAACGAACAAACCGACCACAGTAACAAAGGCCGGCAAACGGTCTCTTATTTCACGCACGGCTTCCGGGGTGATATAGCGGGGACTTTTTTTATAGAACACAAACCCGAGGGCGTCTGCTCCGGCACGTACTCCGGATAAAGCATCCTCCAACCGGGTGATACCGCATAGTTTGATTCTTGTTCTAGCCATAATGCATGATGACCATTAGTTTGATAGCAAAATTTGATAGCAAAGCGACAATAACATGACAATAAAACGGACAAGCGCACACTGTGCGCCGGAAAACATGCGATATTACATAAAGAAGGGGGTAATAGGCAATTGTGGAACAGGGTATTTTCCCGGGTAGTCTACTCCTGACAGGTACAAACCGAAGGGTTTGGCCGTGACCCCGCCCTTTTTTCTGTCCCTGGCATCCAGTACCTCCTGCACCCAGGAAGCAGGCTTTTCACCTGCACCCACGGCCATTAGCACCCCGGCAATATTTCTGACCATATGATGCAGGAATGCATTGGCTTTGATTTCTATTTCAACCAGCATCCCGAGGCGCCTGACCCGGACAAACTCCACATTTCTGAAAGGCGTATTGGACTGGCACTCGGCAGCGCGAAATGAAGAATAATCATTTTCACCCACCAGGCACTGTGCTGCCTTGTGCATTTCTCGCTCGTCCAATGGCTGGTAGCACCAGGTCAGGCGTCTGGTTTGTGCTGCCGGCCTGATCGGGCCATTGTAAATAAAATAGCGATAAGTGCGGGCAGTAGCGGAAAATCTTGCACTGAATTCGGTGTCTGTATTGTCAAACCAGTGCACGGCAATATCATCGGGCAAATGGGTATTTACTCCAAACACCCAGGATCTCATATTTCTTACTGCCGAGGTGTCAAAGTGAATCACCTGGTGACAGGCATGAACACTGGCGTCGGTTCGCCCCGCACAAACGATTTCAATTTTTTCGTTCGCAACAAACGAAAGCGCCGACTCCAATTTTAACTGGATAGTGGGTAAACCGGATTTCTGCGCCTGCCAACCATGATAGGCTGTTCCATCATATTCACAGACACAGACAACACGACCGGCACCGACAGGAGCCGTAGTCGTGTAGGAGATTGGATAATTCATAAACCTAACCATCGTTTGCGGATAATCAGGCGCGAATGTAAGCGATCAGGCAGAGCCTAGTCCAGTCCTTTCATCAATTGACGAGCTTCAAGCTTCTGGTCTTCGTTACCTTCAATGACGACTTCATCAAGAATATCCCTGGCACCTTCCATATCCCCCATATCAATATAGGCTCTCGCGAGATCAAGTTTGGTCTCAACCTCATCAGCACCGGAAAGAAAGTCAAAGTCCTCATCATCTTCAACTTCACCAGCCTGATCAACCGGATTTTCATCCACCTGGGCATCGAGACTGCCGCTGACTTCCGAATCAGGCTTCGTTGCAGCGCTGTCTCTGTCACCGTCATCAGAATGATCCAGGCTGAACCCTTCACCCAGCACCTCGGAAATCTCCAGTTCCTTCAGCTCATCATCGTTCTCAAGGTCTTTCAGATCGAGCGTTTTATTCAATTCAAGCTCGTCACCGGAATCCAGCAACTCCAACTCGTCATCGTTACCTGGCAACACTGTGTCAGAACCCTCTTCATGGTCAATTCTCTCGTTAACCAGATCCATTTCAGCATTAATTTCAGCATCCAGGTCTTCCAGGGACAAATCTTCATCCAGTTCCAGGTCGTCCAGGTCTTCCAGGTCAGGATCCTGGCGGCGGTCTTTTTCGGTCTCACCCGTCAATATCGAGGAAACACCCTCGAGTTCCTGTTTTACAGAATCGAGACTGATAGAGTCTTCCCGGTTCAGATCAAGGTCGGATTCCAGGTTTTCGAAATCGTTTTCCAGACTGACATCAACCACGTCAGATGAAGTGACAATGTCTTCTTCGAGTAATGCATCCCGGCCACTGTCCGGTGTCCTGCTGTGTAACTGGTTATCTTCTGCCAGTTCATTTTCGTCTCGAAGATCAAAAAGAGTTTCTTCTTCGCCCTGAACCTGACGGCCTTGAAACGGGTCAACAGATTCATCCAGTTCAAAATTCAACTCATCATCGGCACCAATCGACCTGCCGATCTTGCGACCAGTGCCGGTTGAGCCATCAACACCGGAGGACAGCAGTTCATTTTCAAGATCATCAATGGAGATTTCAGGGTCATCATCAACAGGCCTGACCATGCCCAGGCTCAGTTCGTCAGCAGCGGCCAGAGCCTCTTCATCGTCCAGCGCTTCAATTTCCCTGTACTGTTTGAAGAAGGCTTCGTTATCACCTGATTCCTTATATACTTCAAGCAGCTTGAGTCGAATGTCAGAACGCCCCGGCTCTTCCGAAACCGCTGCCTCAAGCACGGTGACTGCCTGATCGAAACGACCGTATGCAATATATACATCTGCTTCGGAAACAGGATCATCAGAAACACCTTTTTGCGAGATTTGTGAAACTGCATCTTCCTCGGCGTCGGCAAAGCCCAGGTCGATCTGCTCTTCCGTTTCAGCATCGATGGCCAGGCTTTCATGGAAGTCTCTATCTTTTTTGGCATCCCGCCTGAACAAACCGATCAGCCCCAGAACCAAAACCAGGGCACCGGCTATGCCTCCTCCCAGGTACAGGGGATTACCCATTATGGTATCAACCAGACCCGGTTCCCTGGCCGGGGGTTCAGGCTCGGAAACAGCCGGTTCGGGCGTGTTGACCGCCTGATCTGGCAGAACCGGTGCAGAACCGGCATCATCAACCGCATCAGACACACCGGATTCATCGACCGCTCCTGTCAACGACGAACTCGCCAGCTCTGCGCCCTGCGCACCTTCGTCTGCTGTGACCTCTCCCTCTTCACCGTTACCTTCACCAATAACAGCGCCATCTTCAAGCGTGCCATCCTCGGCAACACCTGCTTCGGAAGAAGCGTCTTCAACAGCACCTTCATCGACAGGGCTGTCTGTCGCCGAGCTGTCAAGCGAGGTTTTCCCTGCCGGGTTCGCTGGCGATTCAGTGTCGGTCAAAGCCTGGTCGGAAGTGGTGCCAGCGGCGTTATCCTCCGCCTCGGTTACCTGACCAAACTGCCGCTGCATGTCAGCCAGCTCGTCATCTTTGAGTGTGAGCAGCCGTTGCAATGTCTGCAACTGGTCTTCCAGATCCCTGACCCGACTGGCCAATTCATCATTTTCCACTTCGGCCCTGTCGAGTTTTTCCAGAGTAACCGCGAGGTTTTCCTCTACGGCGCTGCCACCACCGACTCTGGATTTGCCGGCATGGGCCCCGGATTCAGCATCATCTGTCTGCTCATCCGGAGCTACTACAATTTTGAGCTCGGAACCGTCCGATTTATTGGAAACAGCCCTGGAGGTGCGGCTGGAAACAGGCCCGAGCGTGCTATCTATTTGCCTTGAAGAAAGATCCCGCCCTGTTTCAAAGGCACGGTTCTGCACGATTACATCCTGAATTGCCTGGCTGCGTGTGCGGGCCTCGATGTCATAGGAATCGGGCAAGCGTAATATTTTGCCTGATTTGAGCAGATTAATGTTCCCTTTGGAAAAGGCGTCAGGGTTAAGATCCTGAATAGCCAGCATCACTTGCTGAGGAGAATAGCGTTTGTCAGGCCTGACTTTCAGTGCAATTGCCCATAGTGTATCGGACTTTCCGGTCGGCCCGTAAGTGTCACCAGTGAAGGTATCAGAAGTAGTATAGGAAGTGGCATAGGAAGTAGCGGGAACACTGTTTGGCGGAACGAAAGGAGTGGCAGCTGACGGATCCATATAACTCACGTCACCGGTCTGTTCCTGCATCAGGGCATCGTTCTCATCCAGCACCTCGATATCGGGCAACATGCTGATTGCGGGAGAGACAGCATCCGATGGTGTTGACTGTGCCCCCTGGGAAAACAGGGGTGGATCAATCAACATGGCGTATTCACGCAACAACCGCCCGCTTGGCCAGATCACCTCAACCAGGAAGTTGAGATAGGGCTCTCGAACGGGCCTGGTTGTGGACAGTTCTATAACGGTATTGCCCCGTTTGTTTTTGGTGACTTGAAAACGAATATCAGACAGAAAATAGAGCCGGTCTATTTTTGCTTTGGCAAACTCCTCTCTCGATGCCAAAGCCGGCAATATTTCACTTTTCTCAAGGTCTCGAATGTTTACCAGTTCGATTTCTGCACGGAGTGGCTGATTCAAAGACGAATGTACCGTCGCCTCCCCCAAACCCAGTGCATTGGCAGTACCGGTACCCATTGCGCTGACTAGCGAAAGAGCTATTGCAAGCTTGCGCATCATAATATCTTTCCTTTATTTATGTTTAAACAGCCCGACAAACAGTGATTGTCTTTTTGCATGTCTCTCTGGAGCAATCGCCTTTGCCTGTGAACCAACCCTGAACCACATCGAAACCCGGTTGAACCAATCTGAAACCGAAAACTGATATGTTTTGACCCGATTTGTTTTGGCCTGATTTGTTTTGATAAACGGGCAGTTAATCCCGACTATTCAAAAATCACTTTCAAATCGATAACCAAGTGTTAAGTATTGTTCATAAACTCCGTTTTATCAACAAATCTGTTCGTCACAAACCGTTTTCCGGTTTTTTTTAACAGTCTGCCGGTCAGCGCAATGAAATCGAGCGCCCGGGTACTTGACATGATCAAGATTATCCTGAAACCGACGAACCCTTTTATTGACAGCTATTGACAGCCTTCTGTTAGGAAGAATAGAAGATAAATGGTTTTTTACCTAAAGAATTACAGCCTGATCACCAACAATTCCAACAAAAAAACGGGTAAGGGAATAGTAAACGGTGAAGCGGCAGGAATAAACAACCAAAACCGAAAGCTTCCCCCTCATTGCAAGGGGGAAGCAGGTAATAACGACAGGGTTTTTCAGATTCTCAATACGACTCAGACTTCCAATACAATGCGAAGCATACGCCTCAATGGCTCCGCTGCACCCCACAACAACTGATCTCCTACAGTGAACGCCGAAACGTATTCAGGCCCCAAGGACAACTTTCTGATCCGACCTGTCGGCACAGACAAGTTGCCGTTAACAACGGCCGGAGAAAGTGCTTCCACAGTTTGTTGTCGCTCATTGGGCACAACAGATACCCACTCGTTTGAACTGGCGATTATCTGTTCAATCTGACCCACAGACACATCCTGGCGCAGTTTTATTGTCAGAGCCTGGCTGTGACAACGCATGGCACCAACTCTCACGCAAATTCCGTCAATGGGCACCGGGTTGTCAGACAAACCCAATATCTTGTTGGTTTCAACTTCAGCTTTCCATTCTTCCCTGGTCTGGCCATTGTCTACAGGAGTATCGATCCAGGGAATCAGGCTGCCCGCCAGCGGCACACCAAAAGCATCGGTCGGGAATGACCCGCTGCGCATTTTATCTGCCACAATGCGATCCACTTCCAGAATCGCCGCAGCGGGATCGAGTTTGTCAGCGACCGACGCATGAATGGCACCCATCTGGGCAATCAACTCTTTCATATTTCGCGCACCGGCTCCGGACGCGGCCTGATAGGTCATGGGGGAAATCCACTCAACCAGATTCTCACGAAACAGGCCGCCGATGGCCATCAACATCAGGCTGACGGTGCAGTTACCACCGATATAGTTTTTCACACCCTTGTCAAGGGCCTGGTCGATGACGGACCTGTTGACGGGGTCAAGAACAATCACGGAATCTTCGGCCATTCTCAATGCTGATGCTGCATCAATCCAGTAACCATTCCAGCCCGTTTGACGAAGCGCCGGAAAAACCTGTCTGGTATAGTCGTCCCCCTGACAGGTTACAATCACATCCATCTCCGCTAACGCAGTGATATCGTTCGCATCTTTCAGAACCGATGTTTTACCACCAAACTCCGGCGCATTCTTCCCCGCCTGAGATGTGGAGAAAAAAGTGGCATCAAACAATGCAAAATCATTCTCCTGTTTCATTCGATCCATCAACACGGAACCAACCATGCCTCGCCAACCAACCAGTCCTGTTTTTTTCATCTACCCGACCACTTTAACAATTGAAAAGTTAACATTTAAAAAGGGCTATCATATCGGAATCGCCGCCAGGATGAAATCAACCTGAAGCCATTGCGCAAGTTTTATGATTTCCTGCCTGCCGGTAAAATCGGATCAGATCAGCCCGGCCAGGCAAGTCAATACCGCCTCACCCATTTCTTCCGTGCCGACCTGTTTGCTTCCTTGCGAATAAATATCCGGTGTTCTCAGCCCCGTATCCAGCACATTGTTGACCGCCTTTTCAATCAGGTCTGCAGCTTCGGGCCTGTCCAGGCTATAACGCAACATCATCGCGGCAGACAGGATAGTCGCCAGGGGGTTGGCAACACCCTGCCCGGCAATATCAGGCGCACTGCCATGACAGGGTTCGTACATCCCCTTGTTGTTCGCATCCAGCGATGCCGAAGGCAACATGCCAATGGAGCCGGTCAGCATGGCGGCGGCATCCGACAGAATATCGCCAAACATATTGCCGGTCACCATAACATCAAACTGTTTCGGCGCACGAACCAGCTGCATGGCAGCATTGTCCACATACATGTGGCTCAATTCCACATCCGGGTACTCTTTCGCCATTTCATCCATCAGCTCCCGCCACAACACGGTCACTTCCAGAACGTTTGCCTTATCTACCGAGCACAACTTGCCGCCGCGCTTGCGAGCCGCCTCAAAGGCGACTTTTCCGATCCGTTTGATTTCGGACTCGGTATAAACATAGGTATTGAAGCCCTGACGCTCGCCGTTTTCCAGGGTTTTCACGCCACGGGGCTGGCCAAAGTAAATGCCCCCGGTGAGTTCCCGAACAATGAGAATATCCAGACCAGACACCACTTCCGGCTTGAGTGTAGAGGCATCCGCCAACTGGGGATACAAGATGGCCGGGCGCAGGTTGCCAAAGAGTTGCAAGCCGGATCGCAAACCGAGCAAGCCTTTTTCGGGCCGAATTGCCATATCCAGCGAATCCCATTTGGGGCCACCGACAGCACCCAGCAAAATAGCGTCAGCCGCTTTTGCCTGATCCATGGTCACATCCGGCAAGGGAACACCGTGAGCGTCAATGGCTGCCCCGCCGACCAGCCCGCTGTCCAGGTCGAGGCCAAGGCCGAGTCTGTCATTTAAAAATTCCAACACTTTTTCGGCTTGAGCCGTGATTTCAGGGCCGATGCCATCACCTGGCAATAAAAGTACTTTTTGTGTCATTTTATTTATCCCACTATTCCAATCAGTTATCCAGCACCAAACAACCAGGGCGATTGTTGGCGCATCCTGTTTTCGTATTCCTTAATCGCATCCGCCTCTTGCAGGGTAAGACCGATATCATCCAGACCATTGAGCAAACAGTGCTTGCGAAAATCATCCACCTCAAAGGCATAAACAGTACCGGATGGCGAAATCACCCGTTGTTCAGCCAAATCCACTTCCAGTGAATACCCTTCATTTGCCTCACACTCTGCAAACAGGCCATCGACCTGATCTTCACTTAAAACAATGGGTAACAGCCCGTTTTTAAAGCAGTTATTAAAGAATATATCCGCAAAGCCCGGTGCAATTACCGCTCTGATACCAAAATCATCCAGCGCCCAGGGAGCATGTTCCCGGCTGGAACCACAACCGAAGTTTTGCCTGGCAAGCAGAATGCTTGCCCCTTGATACCGGGGCAAATTCAAAACAAACTCTTTATTGAGGGGGCGGTTGGAACAATCCTGACCGGGCATACCCTCGTCCAGATATCGCATTTCATCAAAAAGGTTGGGGCCAAACCCGGTACGCTTGATTGATTTCAAAAACTGCTTGGGGATAATCATATCGGTATCCACATTGGCACGATCCAATGGAACAACGATCCCCTTGTGTTGCGTAAATGCTCTCATAATAGTATTCCTCGAATGCCGTTATACCTGATACCGCTATAACTGGTACCGTTATACCAGCTCGCTCACATCGACAAAATGCCCGGCAATTGCCGCTGCCGCTGCCATTGCGGGGCTGACCAGATGGGTGCGCCCCCCGAACCCCTGCCGCCCTTCAAAATTGCGGTTGGAGGTTGAGGCACAATGCTCGCCCTGCCCCAGTTTATCGGCATTCATTGCCAGACACATGGAGCAACCCGGTTCACGCCACTCAAGCCCGGCTTCAATAAATATGGAGTGCAAGCCTTCTGCTTCTGCCTGCTCTTTTACCAGCCCGGAACCCGGTACAACCAGCGCCTGTTTGATATTGTCAGCCACCTTTTTACCTTCAACCACTTTGGCGGCAGCACGCAAATCCTCGATTCTGGAGTTGGTGCATGAACCGATAAAAACGCGATCCAGGTGAATATCGGTCACCGGCATGCCCGCCGTCAGGCCCATATATTCCAAAGCGCGTGCGATACCTTCCTTTTTCACCGCATCTGTTTCCTTTTCCAGATCAGGTACACAACCGTCTATGCCCACAACCATTTCAGGTGATGTGCCCCAGCTCACCTGTGGCCTGATTTCAGAGCCTTCCAGTTCAACCACCTTGTCGAATACCGCGTCAGCGTCACTGTGCAGATTTCTCCACTGAGCTACCGCCTGCTCCCACTGTTCACCCACGGGCGCAAACGGGCGACCTTTCACATAGTCGATTGTTGTATCATCCACCGCTACCATACCGGCTCGTGCACCGGCTTCAATGGCCATATTGCACACGGTCATTCGGCCTTCCATGGACAGGGAGCGAATCGCATCCCCGCCAAATTCCATCGCATAACCGGTTCCGCCCGCTGTGCCGATTTCACCGATGATGGCCAGAATCACATCCTTTGCTGTTACATTGGGCGCCAGTTGGCCATTTACCCTGATCAGCAGGTTTTTCATTTTCTTTTGCACCAGGCACTGGGTCGCCAGAACATGCTCCACCTCGGAAGTCCCGATACCATGAGCCAAGGCTCCAAACGCACCGTGAGTGGAGGTGTGGGAATCACCGCAGACAATGGTCATCCCCGGCAGGGTCGCCCCCTGCTCGGGGCTGATAACATGCACGATCCCCTGGCGCTTGTCGTCCAGCTTGAATTCCTGAATACCAAATTCATCGCAATTTTCATCCAGGGTTTGCACCTGGATTCTCGATACCGGATCTTCAATACCCTCGATACCGGCACTCCGATCTGTGGTGGGTACATTATGATCCGGTGTCGCCAGGTTGGTATCCAGCCGCCAGGGCTTTCTATTGGCCAGCCGAAGCCCCTCGAACGCCTGGGGCGACGTGACTTCGTGAAGCAACTGACGATCAATATAGATCAGTGCAGAACCATCCTCGCGCTGCTTGACCAGGTGCGAGTCCCACAATTTGTCATAAAGCGTTTTTCCGCTCATTGAAGTCACCTCTCGGGAGTGTTCCTGTTGAATTACCTGATAACTGTAGGGTTATTCTAAGCCGTTCAACGAATAATGGAAATTTATATTACTTATCACCACCATTCCATTTTGGAATACAATAGAATGCAACGATTGTGAAAAACACCTTTTTCAAGAAAAAAGAGAAAGGAATAAAAGGGAATAAAGAGAAATAAAGAGAGGCGACCCATTGGATACCGACTATCTGACCGCATTCATCAGTGTGGTAGAAAACCAGTCATTCTCCCTGGCCGGAGAACAGCTACATCTGACACAACCCGCAATTTCCAAACGAATACAAACGCTTGAAAAACTGCTGGATGTGCAGTTATTCGACCGTTCACAAAAAAAACTGCAACTCACAGACGCTGGTCGCCAACTTGTCAACCCGGCGCGAAATGTGCTCTCTGAACTGCAAAACCTGAAATTGACGATACAAAATCTTGAAGCGGAAGTGAGTGGCGAACTGAAAATTACTTGCAGTCACCATATCGGGCTGCACCGGTTGCCTCCTGTACTCAAGCGATTCACCCGGCAAGCTCCCCATGTCAACCTGAAATTTTCGTTTGCCGAATCTGAAAAAGCGTACCGGGAATTGCGCAATAATCAAACCGATCTGGCCTTTATCACCATTGAAGATGACTGCGGGCCAGACTTTACCGCTCACCTGAGCCTGGATGACCCGATGAGCCTGGTATGTGCACACAGCCACCCACTGGCCGGGCTTGCACAACCCGAGTTCGACGATATTGCCTGCCATTCCGCCATACTGCCTGACGAAGGCACCTATCTGTTCAAGCGGGTTCATCAACTGTTCAGGGAGAGGAACCGGCCATTACAGGCCAATATGCCAACGAACTACCTGGAAACGATAAAAATGATGGTTCATGCCGGTCTCGGGTGGAGTGTGTTGCCCAATCTTATGATCGATGAAACACTTTATGTACTGAACGTAAGGGATGTAAAAATCCACCGAAATCTGGGCATGGCAACACTGACCAATCGGGTGATGAGTCGGGCAAGTTCAGCCTTTATTGCCTCGGCCCGGGAAATCTGGGGGTAGCGTGCCAGGAGGCCAACAATCCTGGGAGCCAACAATCCAGGGAACCAACAATAAAGGCTCCCTAACGGGCGTTATCAATCGTAGTATTGACCACCTTGGAGACGTTATTGATTTCCTCGACCGTTTTGGCAAGCTGCTCTACAATTTTCCCCGTGGAGACCTTTTGTGCTCCGATCAACTGGGTGAGTTCGTTAGAGGAGTCCTTGATGGTTCCCATGGTGTTTGCGATGACATCCATTGCCTGCAGTGCCTGTTTTGACTTGCTTTGCAGGGAGGCTACCTGGCGGGCAATGTCCTCGGTTGCCACCGCTGTCTGGGATGCAAGAGCCTTTACTTCTGTTGCAACCACGGCAAACCCCTTGCCCCTTTCTCCGACCCGGGCAGCCTCTATGGTGGCGTTCAGGGCAAGAAGGTTGGTCTGGGTTGAAATATCCTTGATCAGGCCAACGACATCGCCAATCTGATTTGCCGCCTCTTCGAGCGAGTGAATGATGGTGTTTGCCTGTGTCGCTTCTCCAAATGCGGTCACAATTTCTTCATCGGCTCTCGCTATTTTCGGATCCATTTCAGAGATGGCGACAGACAGCTCTTCTGCTGCGGAGGCAACACTCGAAGAGCTTGAACTTGCCCGATCTGCCACCACGCTGACATTGGCCTCAAGAGCATGGGTCAGATCGACAAGTTTTTGCTTGTAGGCCTGCTCTGCCATTTTCTGTTCGTGGATATCGGTGAGGGAGCCGCAAACTCGCAGAGGAATGCCGTTGGCACCAAAAGTGACGCCTCCTACCACCTGAAACCATCGATAATCATTGTTTTTGGTTTTCAGACGATACTGCGACCGGGTCTGGCTGGTTTCATTTTTCAGGCAGGCAGCAAACTCTTCAAACGTATGCTCCACATCATCGGGATGCAGGCGATCAGACCAGGAGTGTACGACATTGGGAAATCCATCGGTGTCATGCCCCTGAAACCCCAGCAAACGCCGAAATTCCGGAGACCACTCCCACTTGCTTCCGGGATTCATGGGGTCTCCCTCAAAGAGCATGGCATCCCACAAACCCACTCCTGAATACTCCCCCAATACCGCAACCTGCTCTTCGCTTTTGATCTGCTTGTCAATGTTAATCAACACACCGCAAGCCTGCCTTGGCCTTCCTCCTGCGTCACGCGCAACTCCGCCCACGACACGAAACCAATGGTATTCGTCGTTTTTGCTCTTTATGCGTTGCTGGACGTCATAACGGCTATCACCATCTGTGTCGTTATTGATGCAGGCAACAAAACTGTCAAGCGCACACTCCCTGTCATCCGGATGAAGCCGTTTTGTCCATGAATCGACACTATCGGGAAATTCATTGACATCCCCACCCTGAAACCCGAGCAGACGTCGAAACTCGGGGGACCACGTCCATTTGCTTTTGGGATGCATGGCGTCGCCGTTGTGAATCTGGACAACCCATAATCCAACACCGGCGCAACGGCTAAGCAGGTCAAGCATAGCCGAGTCTTTTTTTCCTTTGAAGAGAAATGATACAGGGTTCATAGCAGGTCTTTGTCACAAATTATTTTGGCGTATAGCTTGAGTTAAGCTTGAGGTACTCCCTGTTGTCAAGACGAATTCTCAATCAATTTAAAAATTATTGAAGCGATCAGACAGTTTTGAACTTGCCGGGCAATAGTGCCATACTCGGTTCGCCTGATGAGGTTTCGGCTCGACAATGAAGTGGAATGAACAGGCAATGGAGTGGAGTGAATAAAATGAAAACGGAATGGAGTGAATAAATGGGTGATTTGTACACACATCTGGTCACGGTTTTTCTGGGTTTTTTTGCCATTATGAACCCCATTGCCAATACAGCCGCTTTTACCGGTCTGGCAGGCGATAAGAGCAAGGCGGAACAGATCAGGATTGCAGCAAAGGCACTGCTGATCACTTTTTTTGTAATTTTGACTTTCTCCTTGCTGGGAAAGGCAATTTTCCACTTGTTCGGCATCACCATTGATGCGTTGAGAATCACCGGCGGAATATTGGTGTTTATCGTTGGCTATCACATGCTGAACGGCCACGGCTCGCAACTGCATTCTGCTGAAAGCCCCGATGAATCTGATCTGGCTGTATCCCCATTAGCCGTTCCACTTCTTGCCGGCCCCGGCACTATCGCCACGGCAATGAATTATTCGGCATCCGGCGGGGTAGCAGGAATTGTGATTACCGTATCGGTCTTTGCCGTTTTGTGTCTTATCACCTTTTTCTGCTTTATTTCCAGTTCACGGATTTTGCAGGTCACAGGCAAAAGTGGCCTTGGTATCATCACCCGGTTGATGGGCCTGATTCTTTCCGTGACAGGAACGCAAATGATTATCTCTGGCGTGACGACGCTCATTGTCAAATTGAACTGACCGGCTGCCGGGGAGCGCCCGTGACCGCCCCTTTTCGGATTCTTTCCTGCCCGGCCTCGCCGGTTCACCCCTTGCCGCCATCCTGCCTTCACAAAAGACCATCAAAAAAGGAGCGTCAAACAGGGACAATCAAAGGATTTAGAGAGAAAAACCCTGGTATCAGTACCACTAACGAAGGTATACTGACGTGCCGGGTTGGCGGACGGATTACTGACGTTACTGCCAAAAGCAGAAATATTCAGATTGTAATCGAATCCAATGAGGTCTTGTCTGGATGAAACGCCGACAGTATTATTGCTTGCAAGACCACATGCAAACTTGAAACAGATAACGAAACACAATAAACAAAAGGCTAGAAGAGGCTGATTATGAAACAAAAATCCAAACCGATATATTCACTCATTTCGACCCTGGGTCTGAGTATTTTGCTCAGTGCCTGCGCCACCACGCAGCACGAGAAAATGGATTCAGTGGACGAAAAACTGGCGCAGTTAAATGCCCAGGAACAGAAACTCAAGCAGCAGAAAGAGAGTTTGAGTTTGCAAAAAAGACAGCTTTCCGAGAAAGAAAACGAGCTGAAAAAGCAGATTGATATGGCCAGGCAGGCTCAGGCCAAAGCCGCAAAACCCGCCCGGGCCAATATGCAATCAGATATAAACGCACCGCTGCTGCCTGGCAATGCAAAGGCCGGTGAGTGCTATGCCCGTGTATTTGTACCACCGGCATACAAAACTACCACGGAAACTGTCCTGAAAAACGCAGAGAGCTACAAGCTGGATATTATCCCTGCGACCTATAAAATGGTAGACAAGCGCATAATGGTCAGCGACGCTTCCCAAAAACTGATTACCGTTCCTGCAAAATATAAAACCGTTACAGAAAAAGTTCTGGTTCGGGATAAAGAACTGGTCTGGCGAACTTCCCTGGACAGAAATAGCGCCAAAGCCAGCCCGATTTTGCTGGACACTGCCAAAAAATACGGTATTAACCTGGATGCCGCCAGACCTGGTGACTGCTTCCACGAGCACTATCTGCCACCAAGATATGAAACTGTTTATACCAACGAGCTTGTTTCCGAAGAAAGCTTCCGTATAGATGTCGTTCCGCCCACCTATAAAACCGTAACTGAAAAGGTACTGGTGAAAGAAGCATCGACCAGGCTCGTCAACGTTCCGGCAACATACAAGTACTCTGAAGAAAAAATTCTTGTCAGGGAAGCCTACACTGACTGGAAAAAAGGCCGTGGCCCTATCGAGAGAATCGACAACAGCACAGGCGAAATCATGTGTTTGGTAGAAATTCCAGCCGAATACAAGATTGTCCGCAAGAAAGTGGTTGACAAGCCGGCTCATACCGTTGTCAAGAACGTTCCCGCTGAATACAAGACGGTTACCGTTCGTAAAATGATTACCCCGGCTTCCGAAAGGAAAGTTGCCATTCCTGCCAAATACAACAAGGTCGGTCAGAAAAAACTGGTTGAAGATGGACAGATTCTGTGGCACGACATCCACGACAAGTCACTTGACAGCAACACCCGTACAGGCAACCAGATCTGCCTGACTGAAACCCCGGCCAAGTACCGCAGAGTCAGCAAAAAAGTGGTTGTCACTCCTGCAAAAACAGTGGTACAGGACGTTCCGGCCGTGTACAAGACTGTAAAAGTGAAAACACTTGCAACCAAAGCCAGGGAAAGAAAGGTTGTCATTCCGGCCGAATACCAGAAGATCACCCGGAAAACCAAAATTTCCGACGGACATCTGGAATGGCGTTCAGTGTTGTGTGAAACCAACACCACATCCGGCCTGATTTCAAAACTGCAATCAGCCCTGGCCGCCAAACACTACAGACCAGGTCCTGTTGATGGCTTGTACGGGGCCAAAACTGCATCCGCGGTCAAACAGTATCAGATGGACAAAGGTCTGGCGACAGGCGGTCTGACCATGGAAACGCTCAAGAGTCTGGGCCTGTAACCCGAGACGTTCCCGGAGATCGTTCCAGCTGACGATTTCCGGCGAGAAAATCCAAAAGCCAACACTTCCCGATTGAAGTTGTTGGCTTTTTTGGTTGTGCTTCCCAATACGGATATCGTCAAGGTGGTGACCCGGTTTGAAGAAAAGCTCCCCGACTGAACATCAAACTGCAAAAAAGATAAGGCCACGAAGCCACTTCTTGACAAAGTTTTTTAACAAAACTTCTCAACAAAACGAAACATTTTTATTCGCCGGTATTTTTTATTCAGGTTGAAAAGAGCTCCAGGGCTTCCTATGCTTAGACTGTTGTTTGCCGGTTTTTTTCAACCCGGTTTCTGTTGCAAAGGAGATAAAAATGATGCTTCGCTTTAAACAAAAGTGCTTTTCATCGACCCTGTCTGTTTTACTTTGTGCGATTTTTTCTTTCGCTGTAACGACCACCTGCTCAGCCGCAATCGTTATAGGCGGAACCGGGAATGCGCTCGGCACCATGAAAAAGCTTGCCGATGCCTACCAAAATGCCACTCCTGGCGTTAAAGTCAAAGTCCTGCCTAGTATCGGCAGCGGCGGTGCCATAAAATCGGTTACTTCCGGACGGGTTCAAATCGGCCTGAGTGCTCGGCCTTTAAAACCGGCCGAGGCAAAAAAAGGCATAGTCGCCATTGAGTACGCACGCACTCCCACGATTTTCGCGGTTGCAAACAAAACCAAAGTGACTGCCGTCACCCTCGCACAACTGGTAGACATCTACAACGGCGTTTTAAAACAATGGCCGGACGGTTCCACGATTCGTCCCATTCTGCGTCAGGCCAAAGACGACAATACCCGACAGATCAAGGCCCTTTCTCCTGAAATGAAAAAGGCGGTAACTTCTGCCGAACACCGGAAAGGATTTCTGTTCGCCGCAACCGATCAGAAAACGGTGGACAAAATCGAGAGCATACCCGGCAGCTTCGGGGTAACCTCACTGGCTTTGATGCTTTCTGAAAACAGGAAGCTTCACGCCTTGACACTGGACGGTATCAAGCCCACAGTCGAGTCCTGCAAAAGTGGTGATTATCCGATGACCAAACGGTTTTACTTTATTCTGCCCAGGGAACGCTCGGCGCAAGTCAATGCATTCCTTGACTTTGTTTTTTCTGAAAAAGGTGCTGCGATTTTGGAAAAATACGGCAGTTACCCGATAAGGTAACGCCAAACCTATGACTCGTTCCACCTCGCACAAACTTGATCAACTGTTTTCCCGCCTGGCTCTGGCCATAGCTGCGGTTGTGGTTTTCACCCTTCCGGTCGTGTCAGGCTTTATTGCCTACCACGATTTGGCGAAAGAACTCACTTTCAAGGCCCGGATTAAAGCTGACGCGCAAAAAGAGTTGGTCACGACACGCCCTGAAACATGGATGTTTGCCGAAAATCAGATGCAGGGAATCCTCCTCCGGGAACCCGTTCTGCTGGATAACGAGTTTATCCAGATATTCGATATTCAGGGAAACGAGCTGACCGCGGTCGGTAATGTCTTACAGGGATTTTTGATAACCCGCAGCTACCCTCTCTACGATATCAGCCAAATCGTCGGAAAGGTCGTGGTCAGCTCAAACCTCACCAATATCGTTCACAAGGTATTGGTCAGCGGCATTATTGGCCTGCTTCTCGGGGGGCTGGTGCTGGCAGTGCTCTGGCTTCTCCCGATGAAGCAGCTGCGCAAGCTTTCGGGCAAATTATTTGCGGAAAAACAACTGGCAGAGGTTACCCTGCAGTCTGTTCACGATGGAGTGCTCCGTACCGATAACAAGGGAGACCTGGTTTATCTCAATTCTGCCGCGGAAAAACTGATCGGCAGCTCCTTTTCAGAGTTAAACGGCAAATCTGTCTCCGAAGTGCTAACCCTGATTGAAGACCAGACCAACTCAAAGGTAGAAAGTACGCTTTACCAGGCAATCCATACCAAAAAACAGGTTTCCTGTGACAATAACCGGTCACTTGTTTGCCGAGACAACCGAACCATCGCTGTGGAAGAGCAGGCTGTCCCCTTGCTGGATCAGGACGGACAATTGACCGGCGGCGTGCTCTGCCTGAGTGATGTCAGCGTTTTCCGTGAACAGCTGAAGCAGCAGGTCTGGGAGGCTTCGCATGATGCGCTGACCGGGCTGATCAATCGCCGGGAATTTGAAAAACGGGTTGCCAAGGCCATCGAGCGGGCCCGGGTTGACGGAAAATCGGGCCTGCTTTTTTTTATGGATCTTGACGGTTTTAAAATTGTTAATGACACCTGTGGTCACGCCGCCGGTGATGATCTGCTGGTACAATTGTCACAGGTCATAGGTACCCAGGTTCGCGCCAGTGATTCGCTGGCACGCCTTGGCGGAGATGAATTCGGGCTGCTGCTTGAAGGATGCGATGAAGAACACGGGCAAATCATCGGCAAAAACATTCTTGGCAGCGTCAAAGAGTACTTTTTTTACTTCGATGGCAAGAGTTACAGCGTCGGCGTCAGTATCGGGATGACCTCATTTTCCAAAACAAGTGGCAAGGCTGTGGAAGTGATCAAGGAAGCGGATACAGCCTGTTACTGGGCAAAGGAATCCGGCCGCCACCAGCTGTGTGTTTTCCAGGAAAGTGAGTCAGAATTGACTATCAGACGGGATGAAGTGACCTGGGTGGAACGGATCAAATCAGCGTTGAAGGAAAACCGGTTCCTGCTTTACCATCAAACCTACAAGGCGTTGAGCAGCCAGACCGGCCCTCAACAGCATATGGAAATTCTGCTACGAATGGTATCCCGGGAAGGAGAGATTATCTTGCCGGGGCGCTTTCTACCGGCTGCGGAGCGCTATAACCTGATGCCACAGATAGATCGCTGGGTAATCAATAAGGTTTTTTCCGAATTTCACACCATACAGAACAGTCATCCGGATTCCGGTTTGATGATCAACATCAACCTTTCCGGCGCTTCGATCAACGCGGTTGGACTCTATGATTTTATCAGGGCAAAAGTAGACGAATACCGGATCGATACGAGCTCTATCTGTTTTGAAATCACCGAAACGGTTGCAGTAAGAAGTCTTCGTTCCGCTATAGAATTTATCGAGCAATGTAAAGAAATTGGCATTCAATTCGCGATTGATGACTTCGGCACCGGTGCCAGCTTTTTCAGTTATTTGAAAAGTATGCCGGTTGACTATTTGAAAATCGACGGCAGCTTTGTCAGAAACGTTGAGCAGGATAAAGTGAACCGGGCAATGATCGAGACCATCAACCACATTGGACATCTTCTCGGCAAGAAAACCGTTGCCGAATTTGCCGAAAACCAGAACATCATTGAAATACTCAACGACATTGGTGTGGATTTCGCTCAGGGATATGGTGTTTGCAAACCCATCCCGCTGATCGAAGCATAGACAACTGTTACAGTCTGGCAAGCCGCGCAGCTGCTATCTAAAAACGATTCCCGTAAAAAACCCCCACCTCGCACGCAACCGCAAGACAGGGGTTGTTTTACACCCAAACAGCCAAAGCCGGGAAACTGATCATCGGCTTTGGCTGGCAAGGAATTGCCGTAAGCGGATGTTACTGCCCGATTACGTCAACAATACGCTGTTTGACAAAAGTACCTGGCGCATCTTCAATCACTTCAAGTTCACGGTCACCGGGCACTCTTGCCGGAACCTGATCACTTCCGTACTGATTCACCCAGGTATGCCAGTTATTCCACCAGGAGCCTGGATTTTTCTCGGCACCATCGAACCAGTCCTGAGCGTTATCAGGCAACTCACTGTTTGTCCAGTAGCCATACTTTTCTGCCGCAGGAGGATTAACCACACCCGCGATATGCCCTGAACCGGATAATACAAATCTGACATCACCGGCCAGTGTTTTCGCACCAGTATAGGTCGTTTTCCATTTTGCGATATGGTCTTGCGCCGTGGACAGGAAGTAGGCAGGTGTCTTCACTTTCGACAGGTCAATTTTCACACCGTCCAGCTCTATGCCCTCCGGCTCAATCAGCTTGTTGGCCAGATACATGTTTCTCAAATAAAAACTATGCATTTTGGCAGGCAGGTTGGTGCTGTCCGAATTCCAATACAGCAAGTCAAATGCCGCCGGCTTTTCACCCTTGAGGTAATTGTTGATAAAGAATGACCAGAACAGGTCGTTTTCCCGCAACAAATTGAAGCTGAAGGCCATTGCCCGACCATCGTAATAACCCGTTTTGGCCAGGCGTCTTTCTATACCGCTTATGGCGTGTTCGTTGATAAATACGCCAATTCCGCCCGGGTCAGAGAAGTCCATCAGGGTAGTGAGATAGGTCGCACTGCTAATACGTTTTCGACGTTTTTTCTCCAGATAGGAAACGGTGCAGGCCAACAGTGTACCACCCACACAATAACCAATCACATTGGTCTGTTTTTCACCGGTAGCTTTTTCTACTGCGTCAAGGGCGGCCAATGCCCCCTCCTTCATATAATCATCGAAGCCTTTATCCCTCAAACCGGGGCCGGGATTGATCCAGGAAACCATAAAGACGGTGAGCCCCTGATCAACCAGCCACTTGACCAGCGAGTTTTTCTCGGTTAAATCAAGAATATAATACTTGTTGATCCAGGGGGGCAGAATCAATACCGGTGTCCTGTTCACCGTCTCGGTGGTCGGTGTGTATTGGATCAATTGCATCAATTCTGTCTGATAGACCACCTTCCCGGGCGTGGTTGCGACATTCTGACCAACCCTGAAGGCTGAAAAATCCGTCATGGAAATATTGATCATTCCCGGATTTTTCTTATAGTCCTCTACAAATTGCTTCACGCCATCCAGAAGGTTTGCGCCACTGCTGGACCAGGTTTTACGCAGCACTTCCGGGTTGGTCAACACAAAGTTGGTAGGCGACAGGGCATTGACAAACTGGCGGGTGAAAAATACAAACTGGTCGTGGGTTTGGGACGTGGTGCCCTCCATCCCCTCAACCAGCGACATCAGGCTGTTGGCGTAAATCAAATAAGACTGTTTGATATAGTCAAAAGCAATATTGTCGGTCCACTCGGGATCAGAAAAGCGCCGATCCCCCCGTTCTGGCAAGGCAACCGGTTCAACCTCTTTTCCGATCAACCTTTTTGCCGTATTTTTGATCAGGGAAAACTGCTGCCGAAGCATTGAACCTTCCTGATTTAACAGGCTTTTGGGGTGAATGGCGATTTGCTCGAAAAGGTCTCGATAGGCACTGACCATATCGAACATGGTTGCAACTTGAGAATCGTCGATGTAATCGTTTTTGGAAACAAGCTCTTCGATATAATCCCGATATTTACCCGTTGCCGTATCAAATGTCGAGAACAGTTGATGCACGGCCTTGCGAGCTATATTGGCAGATTCAACATCGTTTTTTGACTGTTTGGCTTTGTCTTTACTCATTCTCGGTTTCGCTCGTCTGTTTAGCTTGTTAAGTATCAGTCACCAGGGTGGAGTTTCCACCCTGGCAACAACATACAGGGTCTGCCCGGCCTATTTTTCTGCCGATTCAGTCGCCCCGTCTTTTGCTTCGTTGATCACTTTTTCAACTTCGTCTTTAAATTCAACGCCAATTCCGTTAAGCGCCTTGAAATCGTCCATTATTTTCTGGGTCAGATCATTGACGAACGCAGCCTGACCGGTGCCCAGTGCCTTGAGCGAATCGACGTCACGAACATCAGAAATCGTTTTTACCTGGTTCATGGTCAGTTCCGCGTAGGATTTCACTGCATTCATTTGAAATTCAGCAACCTTCTGCAGATTTGCAACAATGACCTGATTGATTTTATTCATTGAATCAAATGCATTTTTTGCCTGATCGGGAATATTTCCCAGCAAGTTATCCGACATACCTATCTCCTTTTTGTGTCTCGTATGCTTGTTGTCAATGTGTTCCATGCCTGAAACCGTTTCAAGCCTGTCACTGCAACGTTAAAATGATTATGGCGCTGCACTCCGCAAACACCTGGCTGTCTATTATCGGTTTTTTTTGAGCCAATAGACATAGACAAGTGCTAAAACTTCCCGCTTTCCCTGCAAGAATCTGCTTTCTGTCACGCCATGAAAAACCTGTATTGGAATCCCTGCCTGCCGGGTCACAGGAAAGCTTTTCTAGCGTTGAACCGAATCAGAAAACTCGGGATAAAAACCAGCCCAGGCGATCCATAACGCAACCACAGACACCAGCGCGGAAAACAGGAAAAGTGCCGCTAACGGGAATACAGTCGCCAGATAGCCACAGGCAAACGCCCCGATCGCACCCCCGAAACCAAAACTTGCAGCACTGTAGAGTGCCTGCCCCTGGCCTTCGTGCACCCCCATAAACGCTTTGTTTACAAAATAAATAGCGATAGCATGCGTCAAACCGAATGACGCTGCATGCCCCAGTTGTGCCAGTACAAGCAGTGGCAACGAGTCACCCGTCCAGCCGGTAATCAGCCATCTGAATCCGGTAATGGCAAGTGCCGCGATCATCAGGAATCGTAGCGTATACCTGGCAAACAGGCGAGGCATAATCAAAAACAATACCACCTCGGCAATCACCCCCTCCGCCCATAACAGACCTGTTGCCACTCTGGAATAGCCAATTTCCTCCATGTAGATACTAAAGAAAGTGTAGTACGCCCCATGAGAGATTTGTAGCAACAGGTTGGCAACAAAAAACGCAATGACCACTTTCGAACGCAAGACACCCAGTAATCCGGACAGACTGTGTTGAGCAAAGTGCCTGGGTTCTTGCACGGGAGCCAATGCACTTAGCCAGATACCTGATAGAATAACAAATAAACAAAAAGGTAAATAAGCGATTGGTATATAATCGAACAGGGCGCCGAGCAAAAAAACGGCAACGATAAAACCGATAGAACCCCAAAGCCTGATATGCCCGTATCTGCTTTTGTCGTTTTTCAGGTTGAACATGGTAATCACCTCGTACTGGGGCAGTACCGCGTTCCAGAAAAAACTGAACAGCAACATGGCCAATGCAAACAGCCAGAAACCGGATGACACAAAGAAAAGGCCAAAACAGGCACAACCGAGAAATGACCCCCAGCGAACAAGACTGAGGCGACGATTGCTCCGATCACCCAGCCAGCTCCACAAATTGGGCGCAAGCACCTTGGTGATCATAAGAATAGCCATAAGCTGGCCGATCTCCAAATGGCTGAAACCGAGCGACTCGAGGTACAGGCTCCAGTAGGGTGCCAACCCCCCAAGCAGAGCAAAATACCAGAAATAAAAATTGGAGAGAAAAAAATATACCGGGGAGGAAAGCGAACTGCTGCCTTTCTGCATCACCGATCAGTTCGCGCCTCCGATAACAGGGGTTTGGCAAGATACATCGCTGTTTTGCCCCCGATGACGCAAGTAATGATCCATCAGGGTGATCGCCACCATCGCCTCGGCGATGGGGGTAGCACGAATGCCGACACAGGGGTCATGGCGGCCGTGTGTCACCACTTCAATCGGGTTGCCGTTCAAATCAATGCTCTTGCCAGGCAAGCGCAGGCTGGACGTTGGCTTTAGCGCGATTCGGGCAATCACGTCCTGACCGCTTGAAATGCCACCCAGGATTCCACCGGCATTATTGGACAGAAAACCCTTCGGAGTCATCTCGTCCCGGTGATCAGTGCCCTTGCAATCAACGACCCCGAAACCTTGTCCAATTTCCACCCCTTTCACCGCATTGATACTCATCAGGGAATGAGCCAGTTCGGCATCAAGACGATCAAAAACCGGCTCCCCCAATCCCGGGGGGACGTTTTCTGCAACCACTGTCACTTCAGCGCCAATGGAATTACCTTCTTTTCTCAAGGCGTCCATATAGGCTTCAAGCTCGGCGACAAGCGCCGCATCCGGGCAGAAAAACGGATTCCTGTTCACCTGGTTCCAGTCAAAGCTGTCGGTTACCGTACCAATCGGGCCAAGCCGGGAGAGGTAGCCACGAACAGTGATTCCCTCACTGTGCGCCAGATACTTTCGGGCGATTCCTCCTGCCGCCACTCGAACCGCCGTTTCGCGGGCAGAAGACCGGCCACCGCCACGGTAGTCGCGGAAGCCATATTTCTGGTTGTAGACATAATCGGCATGAGCCGGGCGAAACTGATCCTTGATAGCGGAATAATCCTTTGAGCGCTGATCCGTATTTTCTATCAACAGGCCAATCGGGGTTCCGGTCGTCTTCCCCTCAAACACGCCAGACAGAATGGTAACCCGGTCAGCTTCCCTGCGCTGGGTGGTATGCCTGGATGTTCCCGGCTTCCTGCGATCCAGGTCTTGCTGAAGGTCTGCCTCTGACAATGCCAGCCCGGGCGGACAGCCATCGACAATGGCTCCAAGTGCCAAACCGTGACTTTCGCCGAAAGTGGTAACTGTAAATAACTTCCCAATCGAATTTCCAGACATATCCCGACTTCACCTAAAACTGTTTGCGCGGCATTATACACCAACGCCGTTTCGCTGATTGAAGAATTTTAACCTGACCTGCGACTATGCCCCCGACAGATTCTCCCGCCCAGGATAACCCTGGCGATTCAGACCGCCACATACAATTCAGACCACCACAATGCTTGTTAACGGCAATTGAAATCAAATACCGACTGATAGCGATCCAGTTCCAGGGCGGTCAGAACAAACACTCCGCCACCCCCGTTTTCGAATTCAATCCAGGTAAAGGGTACCTCGGCATACAGAGCCTCAAGTGCCTGCCAGCTGTTCCCCACTTCAACAACCAGCACACCACCATCATTCAGGCAGGTTCGCGCATGCTTGAGTATTCTTCGCACTATATCCAGTCCGTCTTCCCCGGCCTGCAACCCCAAAACCGGCTCCTTGTCAAACTCGGCGGGCATCTCGGCCAGATCCCGGCTATCTACATAGGGGGGGTTGGAAAGGATCAGGTCATATTTTTCCGATAGCTGGCTGAACAAGTCACTTTCTATTGTTTTCACACGTGATTGCAAATGGTGTCGCTCGATATTGGACACTGCCACTTCCAGTGCGCCCGGCGAGATATCAACCAGGTCGACCGACACATGTTCACATATCATTGCAGTGGCAATACCGATACACCCGCTCCCGCAACACAAATCCAGCACGCGGCTAATGGCTCCGGGGTGAATCCAGGGTTCAAACCCGTGTTCTATCAACTCCGCTATGGGTGAACGCGGTATCAACACCCTTTCATCGACATGAAACGGAATCCCCAGAAACCAGGCTTCCCCGAGTATATAGGCATTGGGCACCCGGTCATCGATTCGCTGCCCGATTCGATCAAGCAACAGCTCTCGCTCTTCCATGGAAAGCGACGCATCAAGGAGTACGGGGTTGATATCGGAAGGCAGGTGGAGACTGTGCAAAACAAGATGAAGCGACTCGTCCCAGCTATTGTCATTTCCATGACCAAAAAACACATCTGCCTCGTTCAACCGGGAGAGACAAAAACGCACATAATCATTGACAGTGGAAAGCTGCTGAACCAGCTCATTACGTTTAAATCGGGCAAAAAGGGCTTTTTCCACAATAGTATCCCGGATCGTATTTCTGGTGCTGGTTAATTCTGAACAAAGTGAATATCAAGTGTGCCGCCACCCTTTTTATATTCGAGAGGAAATGGCCCGATACCCAGGGTCGCAATTCGGGAAGCGGATACGCCTTTTGCCACCAGCCATTCCCGGGCCGATTCCACTATCTCTCTGGATGCCTTTACAGAATCCGCATAGGTCGCCGCCTCATTTTCGACCCTGCAAACCAGCCAGAGTGTTATGGCCGGATTGTCATCCAGCATGGCTTTGACGCGAGAAAACAGTTCACTGGCAAAAATATCCGACAGTTTCCTTTCTGACAGGCTGACTTCAATACTGCGCAATTGCGGTTTCTGATCTCCAAAGTATTTGGCAAGTTCAGGAGGAATGGTTTGGGCTGTTAACTGTTCGGTGTACAGATACACCCGCCCGTTGCCCCGCTTGATGGCGTAAACAATAACAAGCTGGTGGTGCCCCTCCTGGTTCAGGGCGTACAGGCCATAAAACTGTTCCCGATCTTTTCCGTACAACCTGGAAACCTGAAACACCTGATTTGCCCAGAGGTTACTGGCCCCGCAATCGCGCCCTTGACAGACAAAGACAGGTTTTGCACCCCGGGCTTCCAACCCGGACTGCATAAAAAGAAAAGCCTGCTTGCTGGAATGCCCGGGATCGATCAGTTGCAAACGCTTTTCGCCTTCCGCTGTCAAACGAATTTCCGAGTCCAGCCTGAGTGTATTGTTGACCCATTTTACCTGGTCGGCAACAACCAGGTAATCACTGCTTTTAATGCTGTTCTCCTTTAATACCTTACCATAGGGAAACAGTTCAACCCGCCCGGCAAAGGCAGACAGAGGCAACATAAATACCAAGGCAAAAAAAGCACAAGCAAATCGAATTATCATTGATCAGTATTCCCCGGGGTTAATATAATATCCGGCGCTGGCAATATCCGGCTTTGAAGATACACGGTGTTACTGGTGTTACTGAAAATACATAATGATACTGAAGACACACAATGTTATTGAAGATACACAACGTTACTGAAAATACACAACGTTACTGATAGTAGGCACCTTCCGTTATGGAGTGATCGGTAACATCCATAACCCCTTTCAGCTCGGGGATTTGCTCGATCAGTCTTTTCTCCACACCTTCTTTCAAGGTCAGGCTGACCGCACTGCAGCCCTGGCAACCTCCTCCAAATCTCAGGCGGGCAATGCCATCCTTCACCTCGATCAGGGTCACCTCACCACCATGAGAGGCCAAACCCGGATTGATTTCCGTTGCCAGCATATAGTTTATTTTTTCTGGCAGAGGGGAATCCTCGGCAATATTGGGCACTTTCGCGTTCGGTGCCTTGATTGTTAGCTGCCCGCCCATACGATCCTTGTCATAATCCACAACGGCTTCTTCCAGGTAGGGCACACTCACAGCATCCAGGTAAACAACCAGATTATCGTAATTGATTCGCTCATCTTCCATTTTTACCTCATCAGGCCGACAATACGCCAGACAGGTCTCGGCACTTCGTGTACCAGGTTGAGCGACAAACATCCTCACGGACATTCCCTCCGTCTCCTGTTTTTCCAGAAGACCGGCCAAATATTCTTGTGCTGATTCCGTTACTGTTACCATTGAACTGTTACCATGAATGTGATCACCTGAATGATAGGATTCCGGTATTCTACGCAATCTTTCCACGAGGATAAAGACCAGGTAAACCACTCGGGTTCATTCTCGCGCGATAACCCGATTGAAAACCGGTTTTTGCGCCCGACATGCCAACGGCTGTGATACGGGTACAGATAACCCGGTCTTTTTCTGCTACAATTGCCCGTTTTTTTATAACCGACCCTCCTGCTTCGGAAAACAACATCGGAAAACAACAGACATGACCAGTACCAATGCGCGTAAATCCCTCCTGCAATCCGCCCTCGATCAAAGAATACTGATTCTCGATGGCGCGATGGGTACGATGATTCAGCGCCACAAGTTGACCGAGGAAGATTATCGGGGCGAAAGGTTTGCAGACTTTCACAAAGAGATCAAGGGCAATAACGATCTGCTTTCCCTGACTCAGCCAGAGATTATCAAGGACATACACAGGCAATATTTACAGGCCGGTGCAGACATCCTGGAAACCAATACCTTCAATGCCACCATTGCATCCCAGGCCGATTACGACATGACGGATCTGGTGTATGAAATCAATTTCCAGTCTGCCCGGCTGGCAAAGGAAGTTGCCGACGAAATCACCACTCAAACCCCTGACAGACCGCGTTTCGTTGCCGGCGTACTGGGGCCAACCTCCAAAACCGCTTCCATCTCTCCCGATGTAAACAACCCGGGGTATCGAAATACCAGTTTCGATGCACTGGCAGAAGACTACTACGAATCCACCAGAGCCCTGGTCGAGGGTGGCGTAGACATTCTGCTGATCGAAACCATCTTTGACACGCTGAACGCCAAGGCCGCCATCTATGCGGTACAGCAGTATCTGTCAGATAACCATCTCGACTTGCCGATTATGCTTTCGGGAACCATTACCGATGCATCGGGCCGCACCCTCTCCGGCCAGACCACCGAAGCATTCTGGAACTCGGTTCGTCATTGCCACCCCCTGGCCGTCGGCCTTAACTGCGCACTCGGGGCCGACGCCTTGCGCCCCTATGTTGCCGAGCTCGCCAGCAAGGCGGAGTGCTTTGTCAGTGCCCACCCGAATGCCGGATTGCCGAATGAGTTTGGTGAATATGATCAAACACCGGATGAAATGGCCACGATTATCGAACAGTTTGCCAAAGACGGGCTGGTCAACATTATTGGTGGCTGTTGCGGCTCTTCGCCGGAGCACATTGCCGCCATTGCCGAGCGTGTAGCCAACCTGCCTCCGAGAACCCCGGCGCAACCTGAAAGGGTCATGCGGTTATCAGGGCTTGAGCCTTTTACGGTGAAAGAAGATTTGCTGTTCGTCAATGTGGGAGAGCGAACCAATGTCACCGGCTCGGCAAAATTCCTGCGCCTGATCAAGGAAGAACAGTTTGAAGAAGCACTGGAGGTCGCACAGCAACAGGTTGAAAATGGCGCCCAGATTATTGATATCAACATGGATGAGGGAATGCTCGACTCCAAAGAGGCAATGCAGACCTTCTTGTCCCTGATCGCCTCCGAGCCCGATATTTCGCGTGTTCCCATTATGGTTGACTCATCAAAATGGGATGTGATCGAAGCAGGGTTAAAGTGTATTCAGGGCAAGTCCATTGTTAACTCTATCAGCCTGAAAGAAGGTGAACAGGACTTTCTGGACAAGGCCCGGGACTGCATGAAGTATGGCGCGGCAACCGTTGTCATGGCATTCGATGAAACCGGTCAGGCGGATACTTTCGAGCGTAAAAAGGAAATATGCAAGCGCTCCTACGACCTGCTGACCGGCATTGGCTTTCCACCCGAAGATATTGTTTTTGACCCGAATATATTTGCAGTCGCTACCGGCATAGAGGAGCACAACAACTACGCGGTAGACTTTATTGAAGCCACCCGATGGATCAGGCAAAACCTGCCATACGCCAGTATTTCAGGAGGCGTCAGCAATGTTTCCTTCTCCTTCAGGGGTAACAACCCGGTTCGGGAGGCAATCCATTCCGTCTTTTTATACCACGCCATCAAAGCCGGTATGAATATGGGCATAGTCAATCCGGGGCAACTGGTCATCTATGATGAAATTCCCCCCGAACTGCGCGAGCGCGTAGAAGATGTGGTACTGAACCGGCGCCCGGATGCAACAGAGCGCCTGCTTGACGTGGCAAACCGGTTTGTTGGTGGAACCGGCAAGCAAAAAGAGGAAGACAACGCCTGGCGCCAACTGCCGATAGAAAAACGGCTGGCGCACGCACTGGTGAAAGGGATCACCAGTCATATTATTGAAGATACGGAAGAAGCAAGGCTGGCAGCAAACCGCCCGATTGAAGTCATTGAAGGCCCGCTCATGCAGGGGATGAATGTGGTTGGAGACCTGTTTGGTGAAGGCAAAATGTTTTTGCCCCAGGTGGTGAAAAGTGCCCGGGTAATGAAACAGGCGGTCGCTCACCTTATTCCCTATATCGAAGAAGAAAAGGGTGAAACAGCCGAAGCCAAGGGCAAAATTCTTATGGCCACGGTAAAGGGCGATGTTCACGATATCGGCAAAAACATTGTTGGCGTGGTATTGCAGTGTAACAATTTCGAGGTCATTGACCTGGGGGTGATGGTTCCCTGCGAGAAAATTCTCGAAACCGCACAAAAAGAGAAGGTTGATATTATTGGATTGAGTGGCCTGATTACCCCTTCTCTCGACGAAATGGTCTACGTTGCCCAGGAAATGCAACGTATCGGAATGAATATCCCGCTGATGATTGGTGGTGCGACAACATCAAAAGCACACACAGCGGTCAAGATCGAACCCCAGTACACCAATGATATCGCCGTTTACGTAACCGATGCATCGCGCAGTGTCAGCGTTGCCACCCGGCTTATCAGCGACACCCTGAAAGCGCCGTTTGTATCGGAGACCAGAGAAGAATACGAGGCAGTGCGTATCAGGAGGGCCAAAAAGACCGACAGAAGCCCGCTGTTAACCTACACGGAAGCAGTAAACAACAAACCCGATCTTGACTGGCCGGGCTACACCCCGCCCCGCCCCAACCTGATTGGAACCAGGGTGTTTGAGGACTTCCCGTTGAATGACCTGATCGATTACATCGACTGGACACCTTTCTTTATTTCCTGGGATATGTCAGGCAAATACCCGACAATATTCGATGACCCCAAAAAAGGTGAGGCGGCAAAAACACTGTTTGATGATGCCCAACGACTCTTGCAGCATATTATCGACAATAAACTGCTCACCGCAAAGGGCGTTGTCGGCATCTGGCCCGCTCACGCTGTTGGCGACGATATCGACGTATTTGCCAGCGAATCCGACAAGGCAGCAAACTCTGCACTGGCTCGCCTGCACGGTCTCAGGCAGCAAAGTAAAAAAATGAACGGCAAACCCAACTACTGCCTGTCAGATTACATCGCCCCGGCAGAGGCAAAAAAATCCGACCATGTAGGAGGCTTCGCTGTCACCACCGGCATCGGTGCCGAAGAGCTGGCTCAGGAATACCAGAGACAGAACGATGACTACAACAGCATCATGGTCAAGGCACTGGCGGATCGTCTGGCAGAAGCCTTTGCTGAAAGAATGCACCATTTGGTACGAACAGAAATCTGGGGGTATCAACCGGATGAAACCCTGACCAATGAAGAACTGATTAAAGAGAGATACACAGGTATTCGCCCGGCACCCGGCTACCCGGCCTGCCCGGATCATACCGAAAAAGCCACCCTGTTCAAACTCCTGTCGGCGCCTGAAACAATCGGCGTTGAGTTGACCGAGCACTTTGCCATGATGCCCGCCGCTTCAGTCAGCGGATTTTACTTTTCTCACCCGGAATCCCAGTATTTCGCCATTGGCAGGCTGGCCAAAGACCAGGTTCAGGATTACGCAAAGAGAAAAAATATGACCGTTGCTGAAACAGAACGCTGGTTAATGCCCAGCCTCGCCTACGACCTGTGACATTTTATTTTGCCCGATAGATAATACCCGGACTGCAGTGCACCATTTCATATTTGTCAGTAAGTGTATTCAGGGACTCTGAAGCTCCCAGCACCAGGTATCCGCCAGGCTTCAGGGCACCATGCATGCGACTCAAAATATCCTTTTTCAAATCGGCGGAAAAATAAATCAGTACATTTCGACAAAAAATGACATCAAATTTACCCAGGCTGGAATACCCTTCCAAAAGATTCAGTACCCTGAAGTCAACACTTTTCTGAATCTCCCTGTTCACCTGCCATAACCCGTCAGGATTTTTTCTGAAATACCTTTCCTGACGCTCTGTTGACAAACCACGCCCGATGGCCAGCATCTCATAGGTGCCCGTCTTCGCGTTTTCCAGCACGCGCCTCGAGATATCTGTAGCAACAATATTGACCCCTCCCCGCAACCCGGCAGGGCGAGCGCGCTTATACTCATCAACGATCATGGCCACAGAGTATGGTTCCTGACCGGTAGAACAGGCCGCAGACCAGATGCGCATGGGCTGCGCTCCGATCTTTTCTGATATTTCCGGAATGATTATATCCGAAAGAATCCGGAATGGATGATTGTCTCGAAACCAGAGGGTTTCATTGGTGGTCATGGCATCAATAACAGATTCCCGCAGGCCACTATTCAGGCTCGCAAGGCCCGGCTTGAGCCTGTTCACCAAATCTGCAAGCGAGTCCGATTTCTCGGCTTCCATAATTTTGTGCAAACGACTTTTCACCAGATACTGCTTGTTTTCTCCCAGCAGTATACCGCAGGCACTCTCAAGAAAGTCCTTGAACGCATTATATTCGTCTGGAGAAGGATCCTTTAAAATCATTAACTGTGTCTCGGCAGAGGCTGTTATCCAGAAGTTCCAGGCAATTCAGAATCAATCAAATACATCACCCGTTCTGCCAACTCGTCCGGGCTGAATTTGGCCATAAAATCATCTGCCCCGACCTTTTCAACCATAGCCCGGTTGAAAACGCCACTCAGGGAAGTATGAAGCATAATAAACAGTTCACTTAAAGCCGGCTCGCTCTTACACTTGGTAGTAAGCGTGTAACCATCCATTTCCGGCATTTCCACATCCGATATCATCAACAGTATATGGTCAGAAACCTTCTTGCCGTCGGCGATGAGATTACACAAATAATCATAGGCTTGCTGACCATTATTCATGGTCACTGTTTCAAGGCCTACCGCATGCATACAGTTCTGAATCTGTTTTCTGGCAACGGATGAATCATCGACTATCAATATTTTCTGCTTGTGGATATCTATCTTTTCGCTTTTATCGAGCAGCTCTTCACTGACATTATCTTCTTCGGGAGCGACTTCTGCGAGTATTTTTTCAACATCAATGATTTCGACCAGTTGATCATCGAGCTGGGTGACCGCAGTCAGGTAGTTATCCTTGCCTGCGCCTTTTGGTGGCGGATGAATATCTCCCCAGTTCAAATTGACAATGCGTTCCACGCCCTTCACCAAAAAGCCCTGGGTTTTTCTGTTGTACTCGGTAATGATCACAAAACAGTTAACCACATCTTCCTCAGGTATGCCGGATTGCCCGGTCGCCATCCCCATATCCAGAATGGGCATCGTTCCTCCACGAATATGGGCAACCCCCCTTACCACCGGGTGGCGTTGGGGAATCATGGTCAGTTTCGGGCATTGCAGCACTTCCTTTACCTTAAAGACATTGATTCCGTATATTTGCGAACCATTTAACCGGAACAGGAGAAGCTCCAACCGGTTTTCACCCACCAGTTGAGTCTTTTGATTAACAGTATCTAGCACACCAGTCATAAACCGACTCCAAATCCTTCAAGCAGAAAATAACACCCGATAGAAAAACCACTCCTTTCCACTCAGGCATGCTGTTTGCTTGCAAATAATAAAAACCAACCAGGCAACGAATAATTATGTTTTTACCCGATATCCAGTCAAAAACTCGTCAACACAGCGACGAGAAGACAAAAAAACGACATCAAGCAGCCTTGGCTTCCTCCTATTTTCAAATAATAGGACAAAAAATCATATTTGGCAGACTACTACCCTATTTTGTGATAATTTTTTTATCGCACGCAGCTTCTGCTTCCGAAACCGTTTCCCAAATTAACTCGATAGCGCAGGAATACCTCAACAGATACCTCTCGGATCAGATTGCAGCGGAAAAGATTAGCCGCTTTGAACTGACACTCGGCAAGATCGATCCTCGCCTGAATCTTTCTCCCTGCCCTGAAAGTGCCTTGTCGGTGAAATTGACAAGCGACCCCATGAAAACTTCCAGAAATTCCCTGAAGGTATCCTGTGATCGTTCATGGAGCCTGATTATCAATGCCAGAATAACTCTGTTTGTCCCCGCCCTGGTCAGCACACGCCATCTGAACCGGGGTGACATTGTGGAACCGGGCGACATCACAACAGGAGACATTCCCCTGCGTAAATTGAGATACGGCTACTACCACAATTCAGCCAATCTGGTCGGCCTCTCTGTAAAAAGAACTATCTCGCCGGGACAACCCTTTTCCCCTCCCCGGCTGGAGACACCGAAATTGATCAGCAAGGGAGATAATGTGGTGATATCAGCCAGATCGGACATGTTGAGCGTGAAAATGATGGGTACTGCGTTGACCAACGGGAAAAAAGGCCAGCAAATACTCGTCAGAAACAATACATCGGAACGCGTTGTCAAGGCATTTGTTCTTCGCAAGGGGCTCGTTGAAATTCCTTTATAAACCGTAGAATAATAGAATCAGCAATAACAATTTCCAAAAACAGCAGCCCGGGACAATAACCTGAAACGACAACCCGAGACAACAACCCGGAACAATAATCCGGAACAATAACCAAAAATCACAGTCTGCTTTTACCACAAAAAAAACCCTGCTGTTTTTTCGTTTTTTACTAAAGATAAAAACAGCCTGGTCGATAATAGAAACAGAATCGGATAAAACTCAATCGGGAATTAGTGCAATGATCATCGACTTCAATGGAATAGACCCCAATTCGGGTTCCTCGCAGAAAAGCAAACAGGCCAGCCAGGCAACCGAAAGCAAGATTCATACAACTGCCGAGAGCAAGGCAAAAGGCACCGTGGCGACCGGCAGCAATGCAGGCGATAGTGTCAGCTTCAGCGCAAAGGCGCAGAGTTTTCAGCAACTCGAAAACTCTATCAAGGATATGCCTGACATTAACAATGACAAAGTGTCAGAGATCAAGGCGGCAATTGATAACGGAAGCTATTCAGTAGACGAGAAAAAGTTGGCGCAGAATATGCTTGATTTTGACTCAGGTATGTTCTGACGGAGACCATGAGAGATGACAATTGCACTGAAAACCCTGATTGATTTTCTTGATTCTGATTTAAACGATTTGACCCGACTTGAGGAAGTGCTGAATAAAGAACGGCATGCCCTTCAGGAGAGAGACCTCCCTCAGATCGAACAAAGCCAGCAACTCAAACAGGAGCTGCTCCAGTGCCTCGAACAAAGGGCCCGGAGCAAGTCGACCTACCTTGCCAAAGAATGCGCCCCCAAGGCGCCTCCCACTTTTTCCATGCTGGTTAAAGTCAGCTCAAATGCGGAACTGAAGTCGAAGTGGCAACTCGTTCAGTCGCTGCTCAATCAATGCAAACAGGCAAATTCGGTGAACGGGAAAATAATCAGTCATTCGCAACAGCGCGTGACCAGAATCATGGAAATTATTCGGGGCCAAAGCAGACAGTCCTCTTTATATGGTGCCCGGGGAAAGAAAGAAACAATGTCTGGCAGTTGTGTACTGGCCCGGGCGTAGCTTTTCGGCAAGGGGCATGAGAATATCCCGGGCAACTCCCGCAAAGGCAACCTGTGGTGCCTCATAGCAACAAGCACTGCAAGATAGCAACAAGCACTGCAAGCAAGGAGGGAAAACCGGGAGTAGCAAGTAAGAGTAGCAAGTAAACTAGAAGCGAGGCCGGACGGTCACGTTCATATTCATGGAAATATCGGTGAAATACAGGTTACCAAATGATGGCCCTGCAGAACCCCGAGGCCTGATATTTTCCATTGAGACCCGATCAATATGTGAAGGGAATTTCAACCCCAGGCTGCCATCGCTGTTAAAGGTCATCATTTGACCCGGAGTGTCGTAACTGACACCTTCGACTCTGGTATCTGAATCCAGGAAATTTGTCATGGGCAATATCAGGTGGGTCAGCATTTCAAGCTGACCAATTCCGTTGCTATTTTCAGCAGATGCTCCGGTGGATGATGACTCGCCCTGTCTGGCCTGATTAATCATACCGGTTAACCACTGCACATCTTCTACCAAACCCTGTGCTGATACCGCCCCCATTTCTTCTTCAGCCAGCGGCCGTAGCCCGGACGCTCTGGCGAATTTCTCCAACTGTGAAACAGTCGTACGGTTTTCAGGAATAATCGCCCCCGCCGGGCCTGATGCAAATGCCATCACAGGCTGCAAGGGAGTCACCACCACAGCAAGGAATGCAGCAGCACATCGATAACGCTCCTGGTGTTTCAGGGTTCTGCCCAGATCCCTTTCGGATATCATTTCCCGGTCAATCATCACCTGACCAAGTTTGATTCCCGTTTCCCGCTGAATAATCAGCGCCTCATCCAGTTGCTCCCGGGTAATGTACCCCCGATTTATCAGCAAACGACCAAGACGAGACCTATCCATCTGCTTTCTGGATGCGAGCATTGTAAACCTCTATTGTTTTCTTTTTGCTTTCTTTCTACTTTTTGCTTTCTTTTCAGTTGCTTTTTTTCTATTTGCCTTGTGACGCGACAATGAGCACTTCCGCTTTCTATTATATTGGTCTCAAGTGCATGTTTTGTATACAGGATGTTGTTTACGTCAGGTAAAAAATTGTTAAGAGAGGGTTACAATCATTTGCCCCCGCAACCACAAGACAATCACCACAAGACAACCAGGGCAGCGGGGGCGTGGTAGCGGGGTACCATCACCGCTCAAACTCAGTAATTCGGAGCTAGCGGATAAGTTTGTTGCCAATCGCCTGGCAGTGAGTGAGGGTTGAAACTCGGGTTATCGGTGCCATAATAATTACCCATTCCGTCGGTGTAATTGTAGTCATACTGGCCATCACGACTTACGTTGTAGCCGGAGTCAGGGTCATAGAATGTTTGCTGTTCGTGAATGCTGTCTACCAGGTAATCCTGCCCGGTATAACTGCCGCCAGCAGAAGGGGTTGTTCCGTCATTTCTGAAATCGCTCATCCATTGCTGAAAGTTGGCATCCTGTTGGGCTGACCGCTGCCTTACCATGTTCTGATGTGCGTTGAAATTTCGCCTCTGGTCTGCCATCCTCCTCTGGTGGGCCAATTGATTCTGCCGCGTCACGTTATCGATCAAGCGTGCTGTAACCCCGACATAGTCCGGATTCCCTTCAGGCTTGATCTGTCTAAATCCTGCCAACGCTTTGGAGAAGCGCTCGGAAGGAGCCAGAACAAGAGATATTTTCGCAGTGCCATCCTGTTGCGAAAACGGCATAACCGTGATAAACGCCCTGCCTTGATAATTTTGGCCATTACGCTGCCCATGAATTTCAGCTTCAAAAAATCGCATTGCCGGGAGACCTGAAAATTTCTCCCTGTTTTGGGCTATCACTTTTCTCATACTCTCTACCTGCTCGGAAACCCAGTCCCCCTGAGACGAAGGCTCGCCAAAGCGAACATTGACAATATTTCGTTGCTGCAACTCCTGATACACTACTTTTTTCCACAACTGTTCAAGAGGCAACCCCTGGGAGACCATTCTGAAAAAGGGGCCATAGTTCACAGACTGGAGTCGAAGACTGGTAAAGCTTGTTCCACCATGCGAATCACGAAGCTCAAATTGATAGCGAGAGTATCTGCCTGAAACCGCGTTAAACGCGATGTCCTGCGTCAATTCCCAGCCTTCGGGCAGTGTAACGGTGGAAATCGGCATATTCAGGCCACGATCCATAATCGTGACTTTTTTGGCCTGCGCACTACTGAACGTTGACCAGAAAATCGTCACCACAACCAGACCGACAGCGGCAAACCGGGTGTTGACAGGTGCTTTTTGCTGCTTTTTTCTTATACTCTGAAACATAATCAACTCCGTTGGATATTTTTTGAGAGAGTGTATCCCGTTATCAAGGGTGAATTTTCCGGCTCTATGAACGCGTTTTCTTTCAATTGCCAGGTAGTATTGATAGCGCCCTTTTTTGCTTCAATCCCGCACCGGCTGTCTATTCAGGCTCCCCCGGAACCCTGACCCGGTTTTAAAAGTTACTCATCTGGCGGTAAATCGGGATGGAACCACTACATAATCAGGAGTAATCACCCTTTCCATCAATGATCAGTTGTTCGGGGTCAACACTTCAGCTCTCCGCCAATCTCCCTGCAGTGAATCAGGGTTGAAACTCGGGTTATTGGTGCCATAAAAATTGCCCATTCCGTCAGTGTAGTTGTAGTCGTACTGGCCATCACGACTTACATTGTAGCCGGAGTCGGGATCATAGAATGTTTGCCGTTCGTGAATGCTGTCTACCAGGTAATCCTGCCCGGTATAACTGCCGCCAGCAGAGGGGGTTGTTCCATCATTTCTGAAATCGCCCATCCATTGCTGAAAGTTCGCATCCTGTTGGGCTGACCGCTGGTTTACCAGGTTCTGATGTGCTTCGAAATTGCTCCTCTGATTTGCCATTCTCGTCTGATGGGCCACCTGACTGCGCTGCATCGCCTGATTGGCAAACTGTTGTTTGGTTCTGGCATATTCCGGATTGCTTTTGACCTGCTCCAGAATCTGCAGATATCCCGCCATCATGTCAGAAAAGTGCCCTTCCGGGGCAATAACAAGGCTCATTAGTATGTTACCGCTATCCGGTTGAACCGCAGAAGCGCGTATCATGAGCGCCTTGCCCCTGAAATTCTGACCGTCGCGTTGCGCCTGAATATCCGCTTCAAGAAACTCTCCCTTTGAGAACTGAGCTATTTCCCCTTTCGATAATTGGCCCTTTTTCTTCGCCAGATACCCTTGTATTTGCCCGGACATCAGGGAAGCCCACTCTCCCTGTGGCAACGCTTCTCCAAAACGGATATTCGCGAAATTTTGCTGTAATGCCTGGTAAGCAGCGTTTTTCCACGCCTGGTCAAAGGGTAATCCTTTCGACAACATACGGAGCGCAGACCCATAGACTACAAACTGAAGGTAGCGATTGGTAAAAGCCATACCACCATTCGGGTCATGTATCTCAATCAGGTATTTGCTGTAGTGGCCTGAACCAGAATCAAATACGACATCATGCTTCAGCGTCCAGTCTTCTGGCAAGGTATAGGTCATGGCCGGCATATTCAAACCCCGATCCATGACTGTGACCTGACTTCCTCCATACGAACCATCGAACATATCCCAGAATATTACCAGTGCAATCACACCGATCACGGCAAACCTGGTTGCTTTGGGTGTTTCCTGCCATTTTTTTGTCAGACTGTAAGACATAATCCATTCCCCCATCCGGTATCATTACGCTGCCCGGCCCTGGCCGGAAGCAACAGGGAAATACAATTTTCAAACGAAAATAAAATAACCCTGCTGTCTGTATGCTACAATCTGCCGGTTTGGATAGCAATTACCCCGTGGATAGCAATTACCCCGACCGGCACACCACCTGAAAAACTCCATTGACGAAACGGATAACACCAGACTCTGAATCAGGAAAAGCAATGACGAAAAACACCATATCGCCACCTTCTTTCGGGTTGGCTCTGAGTACATTTTTGGCAATTGTCACTGTTATTGGCTTTGGCCTCTTCGAACTCAAGGCAAGTCTGCACAGCCTGATGCTGATTTGTCTGCTGATTGCAGCGGGAGCCGCATGGTCACTGTACAAAGGTGATTTTTCACCAATTCGCCAGGCCATGCATACCGGGATTACCCGGGCCTTGAGTGCGGTTTATATCTTTATTTTAATCGGCGTGCTGATTGCCGCCTATATTCAAAGTGGTACCGTCGCCGCTTTGATTTATTATGGTCTGGAGTTCATTTCGCCATCGGTCTTTTTACCGGCCGGCCTCGTTTTGTGCAGCTTTATGTCTCTGGCAACGGGAACAAGCTGGGGAACGGTGGGTACGGCGGGAGTGGTGCTGATCGGCATAGGGGCGGCGATGAACATCCCCCTTCCCCTGGTTGCCGGCATGATTGTATCAGGCGCAGTTTTCGGCGACAAAATGTCTCCCATTTCAGACACCACCAACCTGGCAGCCATGTCTGCAAAAACCGACTTGTATGCCCATATTAAAAGCATGATGTTTACCACAGGGCCCGCATTTTTAATTGCATTGGTGCTATATAGCTATTTGGGCATGACCTGGGCTGACAACCGGATGCCAGTCGAGACAATTCATGAAATGCTGGCCGGAATTGAACAGGCATTTACCATCAATTTACTCTGCATTTTGCCTTTGGTCGTATTACTGGGCCTGAGTTTCAAAAAGGTCTCTGCTGAACCTGCAATGATGATTTCTGCCGTGGTTGCAGTGATCATCGCCATCACCATGCAGGACAGGGAATTGGCACATGTTCTCACTTCGTTGTGGTCCGGCGGAAAACCACAAACCGGCGTGGAAAACCTGGACAACTTGCTCAGCCGGGGGGGGATCAGCTCCATGGGCTGGACGCTGTTCCTTTCCCTGCAGGCTCTGGCATTGGGCGGTATTTTGGCCGAGTTCGGTTTCCTTCGGGTATTGATTGCAGGCCTGGTATCACGCATCAAACGCCGGGCTTCCCTGATTGCGTCAACCATTGTCTCCTGTATCATCGGCAATATGAGTATGGGCGAGGCTTATATGTCGATCATTTTGGGCGGTCAGCTTTATGGCGATGCCTATGATGAGAAAGACATCGACCGCAGCGTGCTATCGCGCTCACTCGAAGAAGGGGCGACTTTGTCCACACCATTAATTCCGTGGACAACAGGCGGGGCATTTTTCGCTTCCGTGCTGAACGTGCCCACCCTGGATTACCTGCCTTATGCGCTTGTAAATCTCATCAACCCGATTCTGGCAATTCTCTTTGCTTACATGGGAATAGCCCTGTTTCGGACAAAAGTTTCGGGCGAAACAACCACAACGAAATAAAAGGCTGGTCGTTACATATACATACCACCATTGACATGAATAACCTGCCCGGTGATATAACGCGCATCCTCGCTGGCCAAAAAAGCTACCGTTGCAGCTATATCTTCGGGTTGACCCAGTTCACCCGCAGGAATCCGGGCAAGGAGAGCCTGTTGCGCTTCCTCTGGCAGTTTGGCCGTCATATCGGTTTGAATAAAACCCGGGGCTACGGCATTCACGGTAATCCCCTTTTTGGCGATTTCATGGGCGAGGCTGCGTGTTAGCCCTTCTATTGCAGCCTTGCTTGCACTGTAATTGCACTGACCGGGATTACCTCGCGAAGCGACGACCGAGCTCACACTGATAATACGCCCGCGGCGTAATTTCAACATGGGTCGCAGCAGTCCCTGAGTCAGGTTGAATGTGCCGGTCAAGTTGGTATCGATCACACTTTGCCATTGTGCCGGTTTCATCGCCAGGGCCAACTGGTCATGGGTGATACCTGCATTGTTGACCAGGATCTCCACGGACAGTCCTTTTTGCTTGAGCCCGGAAACCAGCGCAGAGACACTCTCCCTGTCGGCCAGATTCAATTCCAGTGCCAGCCCTTCCGTATTGTGCTTTTTCAGCTCCGCCTCAATACTGTCAACACCGGCGGTTCCGGTGGCCGTACCAATCACGAAAAACCCGGGCTGGCAAAAACGTCGTAAAATCGCCTGGCCAATGCCCCGGCTTGCTCCGGTTACAAGTACTACTTTCTTATCTGTCATAGGTAAGCCTGCTTATTCTGTTTGTCAGGTATTGTTGTTTTTCACTATAAAGCATAGTGATATCCCCAGGATGGTTCCAGTATAGACCCAATCATATCTATATACTGTCACGCCAACAATACTACGGGCTTCTGTATTTACCAGAAATGGTGAGCGATAAAGATGAACTGCAAAGATGAACGGCAAAGGCGAACTGTAAAAAACACTAAGGCCTCCGACCCCAAAAACAGGGCCGGAGTCCACAAAAAGGAGCGGGAGAAAAAACTACCCGATCAAATAACCCCCATCCACATTCAGGCAGGTACCAGTCGTATAACTTGATGCGTCTGACACCAGATACAACACGGAACCCGCCATTTCATCCGGATCAGCGATTCGATTCATGGGTACGTGCTCCAGCATCTTTTTCCTGATTGATTCATTCGTGGTCAGTGCAGAAGCAAATTTGGTGTCTGTTGCACCGGGCAGCAAGGCGTTTACGCGGATATTCAGGCTGGCACATTCTTTGGCGAAAGACTGGGTCATTGACAGAACAGCGGCTTTGGTAATGGAGTAGATTCCCTGAAATGCGCCGGGAATCACGGCATTCACCGATGCCACGTTGACGATGGCCCCGCCACCATTTTTCTTCATCAGCTTGCCACCGGCAATCGACATAAAGAAGTAACCGCGGATATTCACATCAACCGTTTTTTGGAATGCGTTGATGTCAGTATCCAAAATGTGACCAAAGTACGGGTTGGTGGCGGCATTGTTAACCAGAATATCGAGACGACCAACCTGATTTTCTATTTCCTGAAACAGGCTGTCGATTTGCTCCATATCTCCGATATGGCAAGGTATCGCCAGGGCATCACCGCCCTGCTCCCTAATGCTGTCCACTACCGATTGGCATCCCTCGATTTTTCGGCTGGAGACAATCACTTTTGCTCCGTGTTTTGCCAGTAAACGGGCAATGCTTTCACCGATACCACGACTGGCACCGGTAACCAGCGCCACTTTACCTGACAGGTCGAATAATGATTTTTCACTCATAGTATTTTCCTTTACGCTCTGACTAGCGGTAAGTCAGCAGTTGTTCCCCACCTGATTGAAGGTGGGAATAATTATTGAAATAGTGAAGACTCAGTTTGTCTTTGTTGCTGAGAACCCGGGTAACGCTCGCATTGGCAATATTTTCGTTCAGAGACAGGGTTTGCTCAACGCCCAGGCCGAGAATATGGCCACAGATCACCGATATCGGGCCGCCGGAGGTAAATACGATAGCATTGCTACCACCGGGCAACCTGGCTACAAGGGAGAGGAAGGCGGTTTCGACCCGGGTTTTGAACGCATTCCAGGTTTCAGCATAATCGCCATCATGGTCACCGGCGACCCAGCGCTTGACTGCCAGTGTAAACTGTTGCTGAAAATAGCGCCCGGGATGCGCTTCGTTACCGATCTCTGCCGCCATTTGTGTGCGATCTTTCCATGCCGGTTTATAGCAGTTCAGCACGTCCACGTGATCAAATTCGTTAAATCCCGTATCACAACGCATGGTCATTTGCAGCCCGGCTGAATCACAATATGCCTGACCTGTCTGCTCATGCCGAAGCATGGCACCACGATACAGATGGGTCGGGTTCAGATGCCTGAAGTGCTCAAATAATGTGGCACTCTGACTGAATCCTTTCGGTGAAAGCTGATCATAATCCGCTTTACCGAAAGAAGCCTGACCGTGACGAACCAGATAGATGCTACTCATGGGTTATGCTGACCAATCAGACCCAAACAGCGTTTTTCCAGATACCTGGCCACATGAACAAAGCCTGCAAAGCGTTTGTCTTTGGTCTGGCCATGATAATAGCGATAGTAAATCTGCTGAATAATCACCGCCAACCGGAACAGACCATAGATTTCGTAAAAGTCGAATGAGGACACGGACAGGCCGGTTTTTTCAAGGTAATAGTCAACCACTTCCTTGCGGGTTAACATGCCCTTCTCATGGGTGGGCTGTCGTCGCATCATTTGCATTTCCGGTACGTCATCCGCCTGAACCCAATACGCCAGCGTGTTGCCCAGATCCATTAGCGGGTCGCCCAGGGTTGCCATTTCCCAGTCCAGTACACCGATTACCTCGAAAGGGTTGTCCGGGTTCAGAATGACGTTATCAAAACGAAAATCATTGTGAATCACACAGGTTTTTACGTCTTCAGGCATATTGGCTTTCAGCCAATCCATGACACCTTCAAAGCTGGTCGCGTCCTCTGTTTTCGACTTGATGTAGCGATCGCTCCAGCCTTCGATCTGACGTTTCACATAACCGCCACCCTTGCCGATGGAGTCGAGGCCGGCCTGCCGGTAATCCACGTTATGCAGATCAATCAGCTTGTCAACCACATTCAGGCACAGCTTTCTTACGTCTGCTTCAGACAGATCAAGGCCTTCCGGGAGTTCCTGTCTCGGAATCATTCCCACAATGCGTTCCATCACATAAAAGTCGCACCCCATGACCTCCGCATCCTGGCACCGGGCCAGCACTTCCGGCACATAGGGGTAAACCGGCTTCAATGCCTTGAGAATATTCGCTTCCCGGATCATATCGTGGGCTGATTTGGCAATTCGGCCAAAGGGCGGCCTTCTCAGCACCATATCCCGATTATCGTAACTGACCAGATAAGTCAGATTCGATGCACCGCCAGGAAATTGTTTTACCTTGAGCTCACCGACCAATCCGGGAATCTGTGACTTGAGGTAGGCATCGACTTTAACCTGATCGAGTTCTTCACCCTCTCGAATGGATTTCGCTTCATCAATGGATGACATTATTTCCCCCAGTAATTGTAAATTCGTTTTTATTGCCTGTTTTCGATCCGACAGACACTCCAGACAGCTTCAAACAAGAACGCGACATCCAGGATGATCACTTCTTTTTGAGCCCGGGCATAAGCCCTTTGGTTTTCCTTTTCAGCAAGTAGGCAAAACCGTCAGGCCAGAGTCGCTTGAGTTGCCAGAGACGTTTCTCATCCTTGTGTGTCAGGACATAGAATTCATTTTTCCTTACCGCGCGGTAAATGGCCTTGGCCACGTCGTTGGCAGAGATACCGGAGCGTGCCATCATTTTTTGCACCCTTCCTTCAACGCCGTCAACATTTGATCGTAACGACTCGCACAGATTGGTTTCAAAAAAGGCCGGGCACACAACGGAAGTGCCGATATGAAACGGGTCAAGTTCCACTCTCAGTGTTTCCGACAGTGAAACGACCCCTGCCTTGCTGACATTGTAATTGGCCATCATAGGTGCGCTCATCAGACCTGCCATCGAGGCGATATTGACGATATGGCCACCGCCCTGCTCCTTCAATACCGGAATAAATGCCTTGCAGCCTCGAACGACTCCCATCAGGTTGATATTCAGTACCCAATCCCAGTCAGTCAACGTGCTGTCTTCAATATAGCCCGCTACGCCGGCAACACCGGCGTTGTTGATGACGATATCGACACCGCCCCACTCTTTTACCAGTTCATCCCGGATGGTTTCCAAATCTCTGCTTTTGGAGACATCACAGTGTCGATACATACTGCCCGGCTTGATCGCCAAAAGCTCCTGCTCGGCTTCGCTGCCTCGCTCGTCGTTCACATCACCGATACAAACCTTGTGGCCGTGTCTGGAAAATACAAGGGCGGTTTCCTTACCCAGGCCACTTGCACCTCCAGTGATAAAAACTCTTTTGGAAACCATTATTTTGAACTCCTCTTGCTCCTGATACCATGTTTGGCCAGTTCAAATTTGGCGATCAACCCCCTGTGCACTTCATCGGGGCCGTCAGCAAGGCGCAGGCAACGGGCATAGGCATAGAGCTGGGTCAGGCCAAAATCATCGCTGACACCTGCACCGCCGTAAATCTGAATCGCCTGATCGACAATGGTTTGCAATATATTCGGTGCCACAACCTTGATCTGCGACACTTCACTCATTGCCGCCTTCACTCCTTTCACATCCAGCATCCAGGCCGCCTTGAGGGTCAACAATCGGGCCTGCTCTATGGAAATACGTGCGTTGGCGACGATATCAGGATTACCACCCAGACTGATGAGTTTTTTACCAAAAGCCTCTCGGGATGCACCTCGTTTGATCAGCATTTCCAGGGTGCGTTCAGCGGCGCCTATGGCTCTCATACAATGATGGATTCGCCCTGGCCCCAATCTGCCCTGGGCAATTTCAAATCCGCGACCGGGCCCGGCAATAATGGCACTCTTTGGCAGGCGAACATCGGTAAAGCTGACTTCACCATGCCCGTAAGGCTCGTCATAATCACCAAAAACCGTCAGCATGCTTTCAACCTTGACGCCGGGTGTATTCCTCGGAACCAGTACCATGGAGTGCTGGGCGTGGCGACTGGCGGACGGATCGGTCAGCCCCATAAAAATAAGAATCTCACAATCGGGATGACCAATACCGGTGCTCCACCATTTTCGGCCATTGAGTACCACTTCGTCGCCATCAACGATTGCCGTTGCAGCCATGTTGGTCGCGTCCGAGGAGGCGACACCTGGTTCAGTCATGCAAAACGCGGAGCGAATTTTTCCTTCCAGCAAGGGTGTCAGCCATTTTTCTTTCTGTTCATCCGATCCGTAATGAATCAGCACTTCCATATTGCCCGTATCCGGCGCATTGCAATTGAATATTTCCGGAGCCAGAAAGCTCTTTCCGGTTTCTTCCGCAACCAGGGCATATTCGACATTTTTCAATCCGGGGCCGTATTCTTCCATGGGCAGGAACATATTCCACAATCCCTGCGCTTTCGCCTTTGCTTTCAACTCTTCAACAATGGGTAACACCACCCAACTGTTATCAAGTGCTTTTAGGGTTTTGAAATAGTCTTCTTCGATAGGGAGAATTTCATTCTGAATGAAGGTCTTGACGCGCTCTATATAGTCTTGTGCTTTATCGCTGACTGAAAAATCCATAATGCCACCTGTTCGATGATGTGTTTACTATCCAAAGCTTATCCGTGGCCAATAAATAATTCAACTGAATAGTTCTTATGGTATTTTATTATTATCACTAATACACCATCCCACAGCACAATCAGCCCTGCTGTTTGAGCCGTTTCTTTTCCTGTCTCCTTCTGGCAAAAAAATCAGACATCAGCCCGGCACACTGCCCGGACAGTATGCCTCCAAGATACTCCACCTTGTGATTCATTGCGGGGTGATCAAGCAACCTGCTGGCGCTCACTACCGCTCCCGATTTTGGCTCCGGAGCGCCAAACACCAGGCGGTCAATTCGTGCATGCACCATCGCTCCCACGCACATGGTGCAAGGCTCTATGGTGACATACAGAGTTGCACCAGGCAGCCTGTAATTCCCCACGATCTGACCGGCCTGCCGTATTGCACAGATTTCGGCATGTGCGGTTGCATCCAGGGATAAAATGGGCTGATTGAAGCCCTCTCCAATCACGGTATCATCGCATACCAGCAAAGCCCCGACCGGCACCTCGTTCCGTCGGGCCGCCTCCTGCGCCAGAGCCAGCGCCCTGTTCATCCAGTATTCGTCGGAATGAACGCAAAAACTCATCTGAACCTCATTCCCACTCTGTTCTCACTCTGTTGTAGACGAGCAGTGTTTTCTGTACCTGCTCATGGCAATTCATCCCGTCTCAAAATCCCGGACACTTGTTCCCGTTACGCCGGTTCAACTCTTCGCTGTCGCAGCACCCGACTATCATCGCTGCAGAACTGACCCAACCAGGCAATCGCTTCTTCATCCGGCAAGCCGGATACAACGAGCCTGCTGCTCCGGCCGTCAGACCTTGAACTTTGACGTCATTTCAATCAGTTGTTCCGCCAGTTTGTTGAGTTCTACAGAGTTCTCACAGGCTTGAGTGCAGTCTTCCGCGACAGTGGTTCCGGTAATGCTCACCCTGGCAATGTCTTCCGCAATGGAAGAAGATGCCTCCGCACTCTGCATGATACTCACATTCATTTCGGAAATACCCATGGTGGCCTGGTGCACATTCTGACTGATTTCTTGTGTTGTGGACAATTGTTGATCTACCGCATTTGCAATGCTGTTCACAATATCATTGATACTGGAAATAACATGGGTAACATCGCCAATCTCTTTTACGGTTTCGCTGGTAGCTGTCTGGATACCGGAAATTTTTACCCTGATCTCCTGGGTTGCGTCGGTCGTCTGGCTGGCCAGATCCTTTATTTCTTTGGCAACAACGGCAAATCCCCTTCCCGACTCACCAGCCCTTGCTGCTTCAATGGTTGCATTCAGTGCCAGCAGATTGGTTTGCTCTGAAATAGCAGTAATCACTTCGGTAAAATTGCTGATTTTATCGGCGGCATCTCCCAGCTCCTGCAACCGTCGGGAGGCAGTTGCAGATTTGTCAACAGCTTCACTGACAATGCTTCGAGCCTCATTAGACCTGGTCATAATTTCCTGCTCCGCAAAGCTGAGCTCTTCTGCTCCCGAGGCAATAACCTGCATATTGGTCGCATTCTCTTCACTGGTGGCAGCGATAGCATTCATGCTGGTGCTCATTTCTTCAGATGCGGCGGCAGCGTTATTCGACAGGTCCATGGTATTGCCTGCGGTTTTTTCCATGTCGGCAGAAATTATCGACAATTGCCCGGAAGATGCTTTTAATGTCTGTACCCCGGATATGATAACCTTGACCATATCCGCCAGGTTTTTGGCCATGGCTTGCAGTGCTCTGGCCAACTGCCTGACTTCTCCCCCTCCAGAAACACAGACCTCCCTGGTCAGATCGCCTTCGCCAATTGCGGTGACGCTTTCTGCCAACAGATCCACGGAACGGATAACCTGTTTATAGATGACCCAGCCAGAAAAAATCAAACAGACAAATACCACGGCGAGGATTACCACAAAAATATCAATGTAGTTATCAGATTTTTCCTGTAAGGTTTGAGCTTCTTGCCTGGTGCGCTTTTCCAGTTCGACAAAAAACTGATTCACCGGCTTCATAATTTCCTCGATATACCGATGATACTGCCGGTTGAACATCAGCTCTCTCGCCAACTCCATATTCGGAGCGCCTTTCAGGGTGTAGTCGCCGCTACCATCTTCAAATATTCCTTTGACGGCGTTCATCGCCTTGATTTCTGTGGCGACCAACCCATTGGATTTGCCGATAGCCTCATCCAGAAGAGCAAACTCTTCAGCGGAAAACCCGAGATTTTTCATCATTTGCCTCAGGGAGATGGTTTTTCCATCGGGCCTCGGTTTCTTACCATCCCTTACGGCAATAATATCCCTGTACATGGCCTCGTATTCCGGGTTGGCAGTGGAGACATAGGTTCTTGCCAGTCGGGTAAGATCCTGTGAGCTTTGGCGGAACTCATCAGCTACCAGATAGGAACGATAGCGATCATCCTGCTCACGCTCCAGATTACTTTGATTGTCGCGCAATAACACTGCCAGAGTGCCCAGGCAGCCAAACAACAAACTGAATATCAGAAAAATGGAGAAAAATAGTTTTTTAAGTGACATTGGGTCGGGTTCTCATTCAAAAAACTGCCTGCCAGAATACAATCCATCACTATCTGTCTTGCGTACCGCTGCCTGGTGACGCGCCTGACAATACTTTTTATAGTCCAGGGTTCATTGTAGACCAGAAAATTTATAACCGTGGAATGAATGGCTGTTTAATATCGAGTCAGGCCGGGTGCAGCCGTTGGTTATATTTTACTGATGCTACGCGACTTCAAACGACACTGTGTGAACGTTGCTTAAATTGATATTCTGTTTTACTTGCCAAAGATCATAGTTGTCTTGCATGGAAAGCCAACTCTCCGGGGTTCAACCTATAGCTTTCGATAGCCTCAATGCCATTTCGGGCGTAATGCCACTTTGCCCCTTTAAAATACGGTTTAAAGTAGATGATGCAACGTCTGGTTGTTTGGCAAGAAAACGGCAACTATAACCAAAAGGCTCCAGGTATGTAGCTTTTATGAACTCACCGGGATGGGGAGGGTTGTACATGCTCATTAGTGATAGTCCTCGTAATATAATAAGCCGCAGCGCGGAGCGACGTCAGCTTGATTCAGGCTTTCCATTTCCATCTACATTTTACAGCGAACGGTTGCAGCCTGACGCCTCGTCAACCGTACGAGCCAAAGGCAAGTCCGATTGAACGCCTGGTTACATACCGACAGCGACTAATGGCTGAACATGATGATCAGGTCGATTTGCTGACAAATCATGCACAGATTGCAGGTTGAGCCAGAACTCTGGCGCAGTACAGAAAGCCTCTGAAAGTAACCACGCAGTTTCTGGAGTAATTCCCCGCTTACCACGAACAATTTCGTTAACACGCTGAACAGGCACATGAATATGTGTAGCCAGTGCCTTTTGGGTTAATTCAAGCGGCTCAAGAAACTCCTTAAGCAGGATAACGCCTGGATGTGTTGCGGTTCTATTTGAAGGAATCATAAGTCACCTGTATTAGTGATAGTCTACAATTTGGACATCATGAGCTGCATTGGCATTCCACCGGAATACAATTCGCCATTGCGAATTAATTCGAATGCTGTGAAAACCCTTAAAAGTGCCTTTTAAAGGTTCAAGTCTATTTCCCGGAGGCGACCGAAGATCGTCC
>PDWI01000263.1_pt1 | contig 82715 bp, 80 predicted proteins | sample 1430891 | NCBI WGS metagenome assembly PDWI01 (sample SAMN01162508, study PRJNA174530) | Oral metagenome, whole genome shotgun sequencing project. | biome: Marine environment; feature: Marine mammal; material: Swab sample of the gingival sulcus; isolation source: swab sample of gingival sulcus... | reverse complement strand
TGATTTAGATCGGTCAGTACTGTTTTATAAAGATGTATTAAAGCTTGACTATGTTGGTGAAATGACGATGCAAGGGCCTGAAACTGACCTTTTGTTTGGTGGTGACAACTTAACTGTTAGGGTTGCTTATTTAAAGGCAAAACAGGGCGGACCTGAAATTGAGTTGATTCAGTTTGTTGATAAAGCAATCGCTAAAGACAAGGCGTCTTTATTTAAGACGTCTATTTCAGAGCTCTGTTTTGAGGTTGACGATATTGATAAGTGGTTTGCACACTTACAAGCGCATGATGTCGAGATACTTTCAAAACCGCAATTATTTGATTCTACTGAATATGGTTTTGGCAAAAGTAAGGCGATTTATTTTAAAGACCCTGATGGTATTATTCTTGAGCTTATTCAGACTGTTGGGTAAAGAAGTGAAATGCGGTAAGTCGAAATGAAGACTTTGAAAATATTAAAGCCAAATTAATTTTTTATTCGTATAAATGATATAAAATTTATAATACGGCCGTTTTATTGACAATCAATTTGTATAATTGTATTATTATACTGTAAATTAGCTTGTCTGTTTCTATTATTTGTGTGAACTGAAAATTCAATATTTAATAATAGGAGGTGTGCTATGAAAGCTAAAAAAATCATAGTGGTTATCATCGTTCTTATTGTTTTAGTTTCAATTGTTGTCTATATTCAAGGTAATCGCGTTATTCAAAGTGCAATGGATTTAGATATTGTTACACCAAATATAAGCGCGCTTGCCGATGGTGTTTATACTGGCAATTATGATTTGTCGCCAGTTGCGGCAACGGTTGAGACAGTTGTTGCAAATGGTCGTATAACTGCCATCAAGATTATAAAACACCGACATGGCTTAGGTGGCCCGGCTGAAAATATTGTTAACGATGTAATTGAAAAACAATCTTTAGATGTTGATGTCGTGGCAGGTGCAACACTTAGTAGCCGGTGCATATTAAAGGCTATTGAAGTATCACTTAAATAACTGTTTTCACTAGCTGGTTTAACTTAGAATAATCATAATCGACTGCATGTGATTTGGCATGCAGTTTTTTGCTTTATGAGCTAAAACCAAAAAACGCCAGTTTTGGCGTTTTTTGTATTTTGTGTTTATTGTTGTTTTTTATTGAAATAGACTGCCAACCCATTCAAAGAATGATGGTCTTTTTTCAATGGGGGCCTCGTACACTTTTTCGACTTCTGGTTTTTCAATTGGGTCGGTCTTTAGTACAAAGCGCACCTGCGAGTTGATATCGCTATCATCGCCAGCAAAGCTGGTATAGGCTTCTGACATTGTTTCAAGTGCTGTTTTTCTGTCGTCTAATGCCTTAAGTTGCTCTAAGTCTGACTGTATGTCGCTTAAGCGATTTTCGTTTTCTTTTCGATCGACAATGTCAAGCACATTGCGCATGGCATTGATGATGTCATCATTTAAGCTGAGTTTTAACGTGTTGGCTAAATACTTATTGTTTTCAAGGTGATGTTTTATGTTAATTAACGTATTTAACGTACGCGGCATATTGTGCCATTGTCTGTCATAAACCGGTTTTTCAATGAGTGTTTTAAATGACTTGGCAATTGGTCTGACTTCGTCTAAATCATCAATGATAATACCCATATTGTCATAGAAATCTTTGATTTCTGGTTTGTCGTACTGTGCCAACAAGTCTTTAGCTATTTCGACGTTTTCAGCGTTGTCGTCGAGGTCTTCTTTCATGTCTTTTAGCTTGTCTTTCCATTCTAAGAAGTATTCGATGTCGGTTTCGTTGTTCATTGCCTCGCGCGCTTCTTCAATTTGATTGTGCGACCGCTCTTCGCGATCGCGCAGCGCTTCCATTTTGTCTTGTAAATCGCTGGCATAGTCGACGGCATCTTTTATTCTATCTCTGTAGTCGGCTCCGAGGTCGTCTTCTATTTCTGATTCAATGCGTCTGGCGTCGTTGATTAATGCCTGCATACTATCTGCTGCTGATGCCAACTGCTGTTGCGCCTGTTGTTGCGCCTTGCCTTGTGCCATACCGATAAATGTGCCACGCATCTGCGGTGGCAACACGCCACTACTGATGACCATTTTAATGGCACCACCTGAGGTTGCGTTAATTTGACCAGCCGCAATTGCCTGATCGACCATACCTGTTAAAACATGTTGGGCCTGCGGCGTTAATTTACCGTCAGCCGGTATGAGGGCGCCAAATTGTTGCGTGGCTTCTGAAGCCTTTTTCTCAGCAAGCGCCTGCAACATATAGGCTACATCGTTTTTGGTTAGCTTGCCGCCAAGCCCGCTATCTTCAATATTTGACGCCAATTCCGATATTTGGTCACTGTACAGTGCAAGTGTTTCTAATGTTTCAATTTCGTCGTCATGTGCCCTGACGTCATCAAGTAAATCTTCAGCTTGATCAAATATCTCACGTAGATCTTGTCGATTGTCGATTAAACCGTTCATGCTGTCGAGACGGTCAATATCAAATGTTTGAATTTCATCGTAGCGCGCGATCATTTTTCTCGCCTTTTCAATGTTGTCCGCCGTCATACGGTCAGGCAATGTCTTGATGATTTCGTTGTCGAGTACGGCCTCAAAGTGATGATCTTCTAAATCATTTTTTACGCGATCAAATAACGCAATGTTTTTATCATTGATATAAGTCGGTAATTCTTCGATAATAGAGGTTTCTAAATCGTAAAACGTAAACAGGTCATTTAGCAATAACTTTGCCTGATCGGTGCGCTTGGCATCGCGTAGTAAATTTTTAATGCGCTCGGTTGGGTCGACTTGTTCAATGGTTTCTTTGGCATCTAATAATACTGTAATATCAGCTAAATCTTGATCGATATCTTCTTCATTCGTAATATCTTTTAACATATCGGGAATTTCAGGTGTCATCGCAATGGCAATGGTCGCTAGGTCAAAATCGACTGCGTCGGCTGTTATCACAAAGTGATCGGGCAAATTAATTGACACGATATTGCTGAGCGCTGGGTCTTCAAGGCGCAAAGTATCACTAAGTGATGGAAAGCCGATAAATGTTGCAATTTGATTATTGCCATCTGAAAATATTTTGCCATTTTCCAATTCTATATTAGAAAATACGTCATTCGGTAGGCCGATCATGGCAACTGTCGTAAAGGGTGTCGACAGTGTTTCCATTTTACCATTTATTTCGTACTGTGACTTGCTGTGGTTTTCAAATGATACACTAATTTCGACATGGCCACTTTTACCGGCCAATTGATCTGCTTTTATTGGTTTGCCATCTAAACGGTAGTCGATGTTGACATCAACTGGCAGTTTTTTATTGGTTTCACCTTGGTAGTAAACATCTTCACCGTTTGGTTGCCAAGTAATTTGGCCATTATCATTTTGGCTGTATTCAGCAAGTGAAATTGGCTTTAGATTACTTAATGTCGTACCGTCAATTACTTCGGCATTGCCACGACTATTCTTCAACCAGTTAGAATCAATTAACTGTCTAGTCGAGCCATCTGGATTAAGATTGACAAAGACGGTTTCTTGTTTTTCAACGGGCAAGTTGCTCTGTCCCTTATCTAATACGATATTTGACTTTTCTAAAAACGGCAATTTGTTTTGTTCTTCTGTTTGCACGGGTGTGGTCTGTTCGTTGACAGCAAAGCTGACGCCAATTAAAAGCGTACCGCACAAGACGAGTGCAATTATTTTTTTAATTGTTGATTGCATATGCGATTCCTTCTTTCTTTTTACTATTTTTAGTTTTGGTTTTCGTAATAAATTTAGTCATTAACAACAGTATAGGCGGTAGCATAAAGAGAATAACAAGCCCCGAAATTAATGCGCCACGCGCCAACATTGTACAAATTCCTTTAATAATATCAATTGATGAAATGCCGATAACACCCAAATTTGCCGCAATAAAGACCAACATACTGGTAATAATCGATTTGGCCGATGTCTTTGTGGCAATTCTAATTGCTTCTTCTTTTGGTTTGCCCGACAGTAGCTCTTCTTGATATCGGGTACTCATCAATATTGAATAGTCAACGGTTGCCCCTAGTTGAATGGCGCCAATGACGATTGGCGTTACAAATGGTACGGTGTGATTCATTAAAAACGGAATACCCATATTGATAAAGATTGCCAATTCGATACAGCCAACCAATAGTGCTGGCATAATCAACGATTTAAACACCAACGCGATAATGACGAAGATAGCAAATACTGAAATAATTGTCGTAACGCGAATATCGCGGTCGACTATTTTCTTTAAATCTTTGGTTAATGCGCCTTCACCAGTGACAATGGCATTGTTGTCAACCCGTTTGACAATGGCGTTAATTTGTTCGACCTGCAAGTTTACCGCATCGGTTGCAACCGGTAGTTCTGAGTTGATCATCACCATTTGTAAGCCGTCTTTTTTGAAAGCATCTTTGATATCATCTGGTATATAACTGTCTGGAATACCAGCACCAATTAACTTTTCATAAGCCACAACACTTTTCACACCATCGAGTTCCTCAATTTCAGACACGACTTCTTTCATGATATTGGCCTGAATGTCGTCACGTAAAATGGCAATATGAGTTGTTTCCATACCGTATTCTTGCTTTAGTTTTTCTAGTCCGATATTGGCTTGTATATCAGTCGGCAAAGATTTGTTAATATTGTAGTAAATGCCAGTATTGGCCTGCCAATAAAACGCCGGAATAAACATCAGTAAAAAGATGACGACAGCTGTTTTTTTGTGTTTTAAAATAATGTCTGTCAATTTATCAAAAGTCGGTATTAACGATTTGTGCGTATACTTGTGAATGGGACCATCGAAGATTAATAATAAAGCTGGCAATATTGTCAAACAAGTTAACACGCCTAAGACAACACCTTTCATCATGACGACACCTAAGTCAAAACCAATCGCAAAGTTCATAAAACAAAGAGCACCAAAGCCAGCGACTGTCGTCAATGAACTACCCGATATCGACTTAAAGCCCTGTACGACAGCTGTTGCCATTGCATCGCGTCTGTCGGCAAAGTTTTCTTTTTCTTCTTCGTAGCGGTGCAGTATAAAGATAGCGTAGTCCATCGTGACAGCCAGTTGTAAAATGGCGGCAATCGCCTGTGTAATATACGATATTTCGCCTTTAAAAATATTGGTACCAAAGTTATAAATAATGCCAAAGCCGATCGTCAACATGAAAATAAATGGCAATACCCACGATTCGACACAGAAAAATAACACGACTAATGATAGCAAAGCAGCTAATAACACATATTTGGGCATTTCTTTTAAAACAAGCGCTTTTACATCTTTTAAAAATACCGATAAACCACTCATTTCAACACGATTTTCCATTAGGCGATTGATTTGATCGATCGCTTCCATCGTCGATTCAGCAGCCGCTTTTTCCTCATAGCTAACCATTAATAGTTGACCTTTGCCCGAATAAAATTGGTCTCTTAATGATTGTGGTAAAAAGTCTTTTGGCACGGCAATGCCCACTAAATCGTTAATTGATGTCACATCGTGTACCGCTGGTATTTTCCTAATCTCTTCTTCAATTACTTTAACTTCGCCCGGTTTATAATTATCGAGCATTAAGAATGTCGTCGCCGCACTTTTAAAGTGTTCTTCTAGTATTGTTTCACCTTTGACCGATTCTTGTTCTTCTGGTAAATATGACAATACATCGTAGTTTACACCTGTATTGACAGCGCCCCAAACGCTCGGTACAACTAAAAGGATACCAATTAATAGTACCAACATTGGTTTTCTAGTTAGTATTTTTGCAATAAATTCCAATATGCACCTCCACCCTAAATGACAACAATCTGTTTGATAGACTCGTATAACATTGGCTTAATTTCTGATATTTTATAGGGAGCCGCTAGTATTATCGCATTATAAGCGACCGAGTCAACCAATTCTAAAATTAAATATAATTTCTTTTGTAGCGTATCTGAATCGGTTGCAATTGGCGTAATTTGACGCACCAATTGTTCAACGATATCGCGATTTTCTTCACGCAATAAACCCTTGTATAAATTTTTGTGGATAAATTCTAAAAACTGTGGATTTTTTTGAAAATAAGTAATGATATAATCGACGATAAAAATTATTTTTCGGATGCGGTCTTCACTTTTAAAAGTTGCATTGCTCATTTCGCCGATTGCATCATTCAGTACACGCGTGGCTTCGCGTAAAATAAGGTTTTCTATTAAGTCAGCTTTACTCTTGTAATACAAGTAAAAAGTTCCTTTGGCAACGCCAGCTTTTTCGGCAATCTCATCGATCGTCGTCTTTGCTATACCTTTTTCACAAAATGTTGTAAAGGCGATTTCTTCAATGGCATTTTTCTTTTTTAGCTTTTTAATTTTCATGCGATCTGAACCCATTTATTCACCCTCTTTCTTGTTAAACCAGAGATTTCTCCACTCCCTGTGGTTGAAATGACAATAAAGTTGACAGTTAAAAGTAAAAAAGAAAACCTTAAAGTCAAATACCTAAACCCTAAAAAACAACACAAGGCGTGACTTCCTCTTGCGACTATCGGTCATTTATGACTAATAGTCATCTTTTAAGCTTGCTTAGTATACACCTTTTATGACTGATAGTCAATATTTTTTTTGAAAAAATTTCCAAAAAATAAAAAAAGTATCTGTAGCGCTTAATCGCTTTACAGATACTTTTAGCTATTATACTATTTAACTACTTAGTCGGCGGCACAAAACTACGGGCGGCAAACTGTTTGTCAAACATCAGCAGTGCCTGACCTTTACCATCAAACATTTTTAACTGATTAAGTATTTCTTCTGCAGTTGCTTCTTCTTCAACTTGCTCTTCAATATACCAACCAAAAAATCTTTGTGAGGCGTAGTCTTTTAGCTCTACTGCAAGGTCCATTAACTTTTCAATTTCACTCGTGATATGCTTTTCATGCGCTAGTGTTGCTTCGAACACTTCAACAATTGTACCAAAATTAGCTTCTGGCTTAGCAATTGCTTCTAATTCGACGCTACCGCCGCGCTCGTTGACATAGTCTAACATTTTTAACGCGTGAAACTGCTCTTCTTGAAATTGAATGCGCATCCAATTAGCAAAACCCGGTAGATTTTTGTTTTCAAAGTATCCAGCCATTGCTAAATATAAGTAGGCCGAAAAAAATTCTTCGTTTATCTGTCGGTTAATTGCATTGTTCATTTCTTTTTTTAACATACTTTCCTCCAATTTAACTCACGTTTTACTTGTTGTGAGATAGCCGTACAAATTGCACGGATTATAACCTGATTAGCTTCAAAATTATCAATTTACATAATTTTTTTGACAATTTTGACAAATGCCCTTGAAGTAGAGATGCTTTTGGTGAATCGCAAAACCGGCCAGTTCATCACCGATAAGCTTCGAAAAATCGGCCTTAAAATCGATGACGCAGCCACATTTTTCACACATAAAATGGCCGTGATTATCAACTTTAGCATCATAACGCGATTCGTTTCCATCAATCGAGATCTGCAACGCAATTCCTTTTTCGATAAACAAACTAAGTGTATTGTAGACCGTCGTTTTCGATAACGTAGGGATAGACGTCAGTAAATTGCAATAGATGTCTTCAACCGTTGGGTGATCTTTAGAGTGCTGTAAATACTCAAAAATTTTAATTCTCTGGACCGACGGTTTAATCTGATTATCTTTTAAAAACTTACCTATGTCATCAATGTAATGTTTCATCTAATCATCTCGTTTCTAAAACTAAGCGGGTTCGAACATGTCCTTTCCAACACCGCAAAGTGGGCAAACCCAATCCTCAGGGATATCTTCAAATGCAGTCCCCGCTGCAATGCCGCCATCGGGATCGCCAACTGCTGGGTCATATACATACCCACATGCCATACATTCATATTTTTGCATTTTACTCTCCTTAATTAAACTCTAAAATTAACTTTAAGCCGGTTCAAACATATCTTTGCCAACGCCACAAAGCGGACAAACCCAATCTTCTGGGATATCTTCAAACGCCGTGCCCGGTGCAACGCCACCATCTGCGTCACCTATCGCTGGGTCATACTCATAACCACACGCTGTGCATACATACTTTTGCATTCTATACCTCCTCAGTAATTTGTTTAATTCATGATAATAATACCCACTAAACACGCCTCAAAACAACCTTTTGAAGTGAGCCTATTATCATTAGAAATCATTTCAATTTTAAATTGATTATAAACTAATGATACCACATTCACCGTTAGCTAAACAATATTTTACAAATTCATATAATGTTAATAATTCGTCTTTAAATTTGACACTTGATAACTAACAACTGAAATAATGACGATAACGCCACCAATAATGGCCTGTATCGTCGGCGTCTCACCGATAAAGATAAACACCCATACCGGATTTAACAGCGGCTCTATAACCATAATCAGTGACGCTTCTAACGTACTGACATAGGGTACTGCAATTGAAAAAAACAGATACCCCATCCCCAGTTGAAAAACGCCTAGAACTAAAATATTGATGATATTTGTTGTCGTAAACTGCGGCTGTAAAAAAAACAGCGCTGGCATCGTAACAACCACCAGTAAAAAATTGCCAATGACAGGTATTAAAAGTGGACTACTGCCCGTTTCACTGCGCATGACAATTAGCATAACAGCCAGCGAAACACCCGCTGTAATCGCCATAATATTGCCATAGATATTGCCAACTTGTAAATCGCCGATAAAAAAGAGCACCATACCCATTAGGACAATGGCTACCGCTAACAAATCTTTTACACTGGGTTTTTGGCGTAAGAACAACACGCTGATAACAACCACCCAAATAGGTGCCGTAAACTGTAATAGTATGGCGTTGGTCGATGTCGTATACTTATTGGCCATTACAAACATGCCGGCCACAAAGACGTACATGATACTGCCAACTATTACATTTTTATTGATGTATATTTTCTTTTTATCGACAAAAAACAGTAGGAAAACGCCACATACTAAACTGCGTAAATTGGCAATGACTAACGGGTGCCATGTTATTTGTTTAATAAATAAACCAGCAATGCTCCAAAAAACCGATGCCAGTACCATTGACATTAACGCGCGCTGTTTACTCATAAGCTTTTTCCTCCAGCTTTACTTAGTGTAGTCGAGGATTTGCTTCAATACAATTTTGACTTCTTCACGATCAATTTTGTCGACAGGCTGCTCAGCTAAGCATTGCATTGCGTGTTCTTCGATAATTGTTAGCCCCACCTTGTAAACACTCGACTTTACCGCTGTTATTTGCAATAAAATATCTGCACAAGATTTATCATCTTCAACCATTTTTTCTATGCCTGCAATATGCCCCTTAATTGTACGCAGCCGATTGAGAACTTTTTGCTTGGCAGCGTCATTTCTATTCACTGGCTTGCGCCTCTTTAATCATGTCGACAAAACTTTCTTTATTTAAAGCACCTGAAAAGCTATTATGAATAATGCCATTCGGCTTTATGAAAATATTAGTCGGTATAGAATTAACGCGGTACATTTCAGCAACTTCACCAGTTTCATCTAAGACGACTGGAAAGGCGATATCGTACTCATTAATAAAATCGTTAACTGCTTCTCTTTCGCCATCTTTTGAAAATGTCAAATTTACTGACAATACGACGACATCATCGTTTTGCATGTCGAGATAAGTTTCGTTCAAATGCGGTGTTTCAACTTGACATGGGCCACACCAAGTGGCGAAAAAATTTAAAACAACCGTTTTGCCGCGGTAATCACTTAATTTTACGACATTGCCCTTTGGATCTTTTAGTTCAAAATCTAATGCTTTTAAACCAGCCGAATAGCCTTCTTCAACGTCAGAATCAGTTGAACTTTGTGCCGTTTCTGTTTTTGTCGCACTTTTTGTTTCAGCTGTTTCAGTGGTTGGTACGGTTGTTGTCTCTTCTTTTGATTCAACTTGACCACAGCCAAATAGCGACAGTGTAAGTATTAAAACAAGTAAAATTGTAATTGTTTTTTTCATCGTATCCTCCTAACTAAATAAACTGGTAATCTGACTGAGCTGATTGTTATAAATTAAGTAACCAACTACAATTAAGATCATACCAGTGATAATCTTTACAATGTGTAAATACTTGCCAATTGATTGTAACCATCGCGTCATCTGACCCATCAGTAGCGTTGATAGCGCAAATGGAATAGCGAAGCCGATGGTATAGACGATTAGGTACATCATGCCGACACTGAGCGTTTTGCTATTAGCAGCTAATGCCAAAACCGTACCCAAAATTGGGCCGACGCAAGGCGTCCAACCAAAGCTAAAGGCCGCCCCCATTACAACAGCTGTACCAAAGCTCGCTTTTTTCATTTTAACCTTCATCTTGCGTTCTTTCATCAAAAAGCTAGGTTTAATAATACCCAGCTGAAAGATGCCAAAAAAGATGACGACAACACCGAGCACTTTGCGAATAATAATCGACTTATCCAGTAAAAAACCACCTATGGCAGTTGCCGTAGCGCCCATCAGAATAAAAACACTCATTAAACCGATAAAAAACCCGATTGCGTTAATGTACATTTTTTTGTTATTAGGGCCATCTTCATCAAAGTCGCCCGCTAAAAAGCCGACATACATAGGAATTAAAGGTATCACGCAGGGCGAAAAAAACGATAGTAGCCCTGCGATAAATACACCTGTTAGTGTTACGTTCATAATTTGCCTTTCTCGATCAAATAAACAAGCTCATATCAGATTCTTCAGCTGCACCTAGATAAGTGGCAACGCCGCCGAATTCTACGCCGTCGATCAGTTCTTCAGCACTGATGCCAAGCAGTTCCATCGACATGTTACAAACGACAAACTTAACACCATTATCCATTGCTTGTTGAATCAACTTTTCAAGTGAATCGACACCGTGCTTCTGCATAATGCCGCGAATCATTTTTGCGCCCATGCCCCCCATATTCATCTTAGAGAGCCCCAGACGCTTGCTGCCACGTGGCATCATATTGCCAAACATTTTACTGATAAAATCTTTTTTAACATTGACATACTGATTTTTACGTACGATATTAATGCCCCAAAAGGTAAAGAACAGCGTTACTTTGCGACCCATTGAAGCCGCACCGTTGGCAATGATAAATGTTGCAATTGCCTTATCTAAATCGCCACTAAAGACAACCATTGACTTATCATGTGAACGCGATGACGTCTTCGGCATATTCACAGCGCCACCTTTTCGAACGACTGCGAAAAATCCCTTATCACTCTTGCCAGCATCTAGCAGCACGTTGCCCGTACTGTTGCACCAGGCCTTGATGTCTTTAGCAAAACCTGGGTCTGACGCTTCGACGCGCAACACTTCACCTTTTGCCATTTCGGTTAACTTTTTAGAAACCTGCATAATGGGACCAGGACACTGTAGGCCACAGGCGTTAATATTATAATTAATGTCGTTTTCAGGGTCAAATGGCGTCGTCGAAATTAAATCGCCATAATCGTCATACTGACCTTCATCACCACTAAATGACGGCACTTGACAAAACTCGCATGGTGTATTACTAAAGCCATACGAAGTATAGCCGCCCAATAAGTTCTTAACATTTTTAAAACCATTTTCTTTCAGTATGCGCGAACCGACATAGCCGCGCAGACCAACCGCACAATAAGTGATAATTTCTTTATTGGGGTCAAGCTCATTTAGGCGATCGCGCAATTCATCAAGTGGAATATTGACCGAATTGTCGATAAAGCCTGTCATTTGTTCTTCTTCATTTCTGACATCTAATACTGTCGTTTTATTGAAATCTATTTCTTGCATTTCATGTACGTTGACATAATCCATTGTGCCATTTAAAACGTTTTGTGCAACAAAGCCGATCATATTAACTGGGTCTTTGGCTGAACCATAGGGCGGTGCATAGGCCAATTCTAAATCGGTTAAATTGTCGACCGTTGCACCAAATCGAATCGCTGTTGCAATGACGTCAATCCTTTTGTCAACACCCACGTAGCCAACCGCCTGTGCACCTAACACCTTGCCATCGACTGAAAAAATCAGTTTTAATACCATCGGTATGGCTCCTGGGTAATAACCTGCATTCGACTTGCTGTGTATGGTGATGGCGTGATAGTCTTTTTTATAAACTTTACCGCTTCTTTGCAGTTGCTTTTCATTTAAACCCGTATTGGCAACGGTTAAATCGTAAACTTTGGCAATTGACGTACCTTGTGTACCTTGATAACGATCATCTAACCCACAAATATTGTTAGCGGCAATACGCCCCTGTTTATTGGCAGGCCCAGCCAGCGGCACCATTGTTGGTACCTTCGTATTAAAATCTTCAATTTCAACAACGTCACCAACGGCATAAATGCTAGGATCACTCGTTACCATGTGATCATTAACCTTAACGCCACCACGCGCATTGAGCTCTAAGCCGGCGCGTTTAGCAAGTTCAGATTGCGGGCGTACACCAATTGAAAGCATCACAATTTCAGCATCGACCACTTCACCACCTTCTAGATGAATCGTCGTTATGCCATTATTGTATTCGAATTTAGTAACACCGTTATTAACAAATAAGCTGACGCCTTGATCGCCTAAGTGATGATGAATCACTTCAGCCATGTCCTTGTCGAGCGGTGACATCACTTGATCAAGTTTCTCTATTAAAGTGACGTGCAAGCCTCTTTCCGATAAATTTTCAGCCATTTCAATACCGATAAAACCGCCACCGATAACAGCTGCCCTTTTGGGGCGCTTTTCGTCGACAAAACTTTTAATGGTATCGGTATCGGGAATATTCCACAGCGTAAAAATATTGGGGGCATCAATACCCGGAATCGGTGGCCTAAGTGGCGTCGAGCCCGGCGAAAGCACCAATACATCATAGCTTTCGGTATACCTTTGGTCTGAATCAAGCCGTTCAACGGTGACAGTTTTATTTTCTCTGTCAATATCGATTACTTTGTTGCGCACCCTGACATCAACATTAAAGCGCGCGTTAAAGGCTTCTGGCGTCTGCAATAAAAGTGAATCGCGTTGTTCAATTGTGCCACCTATATAATAAGGTAGGCCACAGTTGGCAAACGAGATATAATTGCCCTTTTCGAACATAATGATTTCAGCTTTTTCGTCAAGTCGGCGCAGTCTGGCCGCCGTCGAAGCTCCGCCGGCAACGCCACCTACAATTAATACTTTTTTATTCATATTCACTCCTTACTACCCCCTATAGAGGGGGCCTAACTGACTCTATCCTAATAAATATTTAACAAATTGTCAAGTTAAAAAAACTTGCCAACAAAACAGTGGCAAGTTTGTTATATTTCATTATAATGATTTATCGTAAAACTTGATGATGTCATCAAATACGACATTATGTTCATCTTCATTGATTATTTCGTGATGTAATCCTTTGTAGATTTTAATAGTAATATTGTTATAGCCACAGCGCTGCAAATCTCGCTTAATACTCATTAAACCTCGTCTACCCCCTGATAGAGGATCTTTTTGTCCTGACATTGATAATATTGGTAGATCGGGGTTTTTACACTTATATCTAGAATAATTTTTTAAGAGACTGTTGCAATCAAACAAAACTTGATAACCGCTACTGTCATAATGGCTAAAGCAAAGCGGATCGTCTTTTATGCGCTGTCTATTATTTTTGCCTTTACTCACCCAGTCGCCTTCGCGCAGCGTACCGGTACCCACGTAGTTAATTAGTATATCGGCACCACGGCCACCAGTTTTTTTAACAACCCATTGTGTTACCGGAACAAAAAAACGCAACAGATGATAGTAACGCGGGGTTCCTGATAAGATCAACTTATCAATTAAATCATCATAATCTCTCAAATAAAGACGTGCAAACATCGACCCCATAGAATGCGCAAACATATAAAGTGGTAAGTTTGAATATTTTTCTTTGGCATAATAACTAACGGTCACCATATCATTGATCATTTCATTAATCGATTTCATACAGCCACGCGGATGATTCTGACATACCGATTGACCATGCCCGCGAAAATCAGTCGCAATAAAGCCATAGCCAGCGAGATTTAATGCCTTAAATAAATAATAATAGCGCATCTTATGCTCATGTGCGCCATGTAAAACTTGAACAATCGCCTTGGCGTTATTGGGCACGCTGATAATGCCAGCTAAATTAAAATTATCACTTGTTTTAATTACTATATCTCTCACAAAAACTAACCTTTCCTAATTAAAAAGATTTAGTATCAATTTAGTATCAATATAGTATAACAAAAAATATTGTATATATACAAAAAATTTATGAAATGATTTTTTTAATTTTTTTTATAATTAACAAGCGTAGCGTATTAAGACGCTGTCTTGTTTTGCCCTTCAACTTTGATAACAATTAATGCTGCAACAATAATTAAAACCATGCCAACGATCATTTTTAATGTCAATTGCTCACTTAGTACAAACACGCCAATCACAATACTGGTAATCGGCTCAAATGTACTGAGTATCGCCGCACTTTGCCCGCCAATATAACCTATTGCCAACTGCATAAAGATACTACCACCAATACCAATCAATAACGAAAAGACAATTAACAATAGCCAAGTGCTAGCTGAGTAGTCAATGGCGATTGAATGCGTCACCACCCCGTGAACGCCAAATGTCAGTGTTGCAAACAGGTTTAAGTAAAAGGCAACGACCAGTGGTCTTAAAGTTTTTAAAACTGAATATTCGATCATCAATATATAGACAGCATAGGTAACAGCTGATAAAAAACTAAGTGCTATGCCCTGCCAATTGGCCTTAGTCGATACCTCGAATAATAAAATAATACCTAAAACTGAAAACAACAAAGCTACATATTTTAAGGGATGATGTACGCGTCTCAATACGATGATACTACCGACTGAAACCAGTATTGGATATAAAAAGTGTATGGTTGTCGCCATGCCTGATGGTATGCTATAGTAAGCAATAAATAAAAACAACGTCGTTAAATGCAACGCAAAAAACGATGCGATAAACAATATCGCATACGTTTTAAAAGGTAGTTTCAATGATTCGCGCTTAATAATAACGGTAACGCACAACACAATTAGAATAAATAAATTACGATAAAAGGGTATGCTTATTGGATTACCACCCTTTGTATAGAGCAATTTTGTCATAAATGGCATAATGCCAAAGATGACAGCTGACATAATAGCAAGGACAATGCCGCGTTTTTTTAATTTCATAATAACATACTCCTGTCGGCGCTGTTATGTTGTTAACAGTTGTTATTATTAAAATAATTTTTGGCGAATAATAGTTTGCGAACGCTTTGCACCAACTGAAATAAAAGCAACTGGCACACCTAGAAAGTCTTCAATAAAATTGATATAACGCTTGGCATTGTCTGGTAATTGTTCGTAATCGGTACAGCCGGTAATATCTTCTTGCCAGCCCTCAAACACTTCATAAACTGGCTGACAAGCTGCCAAATCGTCTAAATCGGCCGGAAAATCAATTGTTTCTTGGCCGTTCAATTGATAAGCGCGACAAATTTTAAGTTCTTCAAATCCACTTAAGACATCGAGTAATGACAGCGCAATTGCCGTTAAGCCGTTAACGCGAACAGCATGTCTAACAATTACCAAATCGAGCCAACCGCAACGTCTTGGGCGACCCGTTGTAACGCCAAATTCGTTTCCTTGTTTGCGAATGCGGTCACCAATTGCATTGTCTTGCTCAGTGACAAATGGCCCTGCGCCAACACGTGTCGTATACGCTTTGGTAATACCCAAAATACTATCAAGTCGATTGGGTGCTAGCCCTGTACCAACTGTAAAGCCGCCCGAAACCGGGTGCGAACTGGTGACAAACGGATAAGTACCTAAGTCAATATCTAATAGGGTGCCCTGAGCGCCTTCTAATAAGATATTTTGACCATCTTCATAAGCATCGTTAAGATAGGCAACTGTATCACAAACCAGCGGTTTTAATCTTTCAGCATAATTACTGTATTCTTTATATATTGCCTCATAGTCAAATGGCGTTACACCGTAAAGTGACTGCGCGATCTGGTTTTTGCGTTCGACTTGAACGCGTAATTTTTCAGCAAATTTCGCTCGGTTAAGCATATCGCCAATGCGTAAACCAGTGCGTTCAACTTTGTCCATATAGCAGGGGCCAATACCTTTTTTAGTGGTACCTATTTTATTGACGCCTTTAGCATCTTCAGCTAATGCATCCATTTCACGATGATAGGGGAACACGATATGCGCACGATTGCTGATTTTAATTTGTTCAACTGCAACGCCCTTTGCCGCCAACGCATCGTATTCTTTGAAAAAGCCACTTGGGTCAAACACGATACCATTACCCAAAACATTCGCCGTGTTATCATATAAAATACCTGATGGTATTAAGTGTAAGGCATATTTTTGGTCGCCCACTACAACAGTGTGCCCGGCGTTATTACCACCCTGACCACGCACCACAATATCGGCCTGCTTGGCCAAATAATCAATAAATTTTCCTTTGCCTTCATCACCCCACTGGGCACCCACAATTACTACTACTGACATAAGTATCTCCTCAACTATTTATTATTTGTTTGTTAAACAATTACCTACTTTTTAAGATCTCTAAACAACTGATATTGACCCATCCAGTGTAAATCAATTGTGCCTGTTTCACCATTGCGATGTTTTGCAATGATCAGTTCTGCCGTGTTGCGCGTTTCTTCGTTATCGGGATGATAATATTCATCACGATAGAGAAACATAACGACGTCAGCATCTTGTTCAATGGCACCTGATTCTCTAAGGTCAGATAACATCGGCCGATGATCAGCGCGTTGTTCAGGCGCACGTGACAACTGCGATAGCGCCAGCACAGGGCAAGACAGTTCACGCGCCAGCGCCTTAAGACCACGCGATATGGCCGATATTTCTTGCTGACGGTTTTCGGCTTGCCCACCGCTCATTAATTGCATATAGTCAATCAATACCAGATCGATCCCCTTTTCCATTTTTAAGCGCCGGCACTTAGCACGAATTTCAGATACGCTTATCGCCGGTGTATCATCGAGATAAATATTGGTGGCCGATAACCTGGCAATTGCTGACACCAAATGGTCCCAGTGGTCTTCTTGCATTTGACCCGTTTTTAAAATATTGAGCGGAATCAGCGATTCGGCTGCCAACATACGTTCAACGTACTGTTCTTTGGCCATTTCAAGACTAAACATCGCTACGACGGCCTCTTTGGCAGCGGCGTTACGGCATATATTTAAGCCAAGTGCCGTTTTACCCATTGAAGGGCGCGCTGCCAATAGTACTAAATCAGATTTTTGTAAGCCAGAAGTCTTGCGGTCCAAGTCGATTAAACCAGTAGTTGTGCCAGTTAATTCGCCTGGCTTGGCAAATAGTTCACTGATATGGTCAAATGTTGCATTGACGACATCGCTGATATGAGTAAACCCTTCGCGGTTGCGTCGCTGTGTAATATTAAAAATAAGTTGCTCAGCTTCTTCGATTAATTCGTTGGCGTCAATTTGTGCATAGCCATCTTCCATAATTTTTGAAGCTGCTCTAATAAGCTGTCTTAAGGTGTATTTTTGATCAATAATTTGAGCGTGCGATGCCGCATTCGTAGTGATAATGCCCTTATCGGTCAATTCGGTTAAATAGCTAATACCACCGATTGCTTCCAACTTGCCCTCTGCATTTAAATAATCGGACAGCGTGATCATGTCGATCGGTTTATTTTCATTATACAGTTTATGAATGGCAGCAAAAATAATAGCGTGCGCCTGATTATAAAATGACGCATCAACCAAAATTTCCATTGCAGCGTCAATCGCTTGAGCATCTAATATCATGGCGCCGAGCAACGACTGTTCGGCAATTTCACTATGTGGCGCAATACGTGCTTCCATAGTTCACCTATTCAGTTTCGACGACATTGACTTTAAGTGTGCCACTAACGCCCGTATATAGCTTAATGACAACATCGGTAACACCTAAAGTTTTGATGCCGTGTTCTAATTGTATTTTTCGTTTATCAATTGTAATACCATGTTCGGTTTCTAACTGCTCAGCAATTTCTTTAGAGGTAATTGACCCAAATAATTTACCAGCATCACCAGCTTTTGATTCAATTTTTAGGGTAATAGCAGCCAACTTTTCTGCCAACGCCTTAGCTTCGGCCAATTCTTCTGCTTTACGCTTTTGTTCGCTGGCAACATGGTGCTTGTGTTCATTAATCGATGACTTGGTGGCTTCTCGGGCTAGCCCCTTCGGAATTAGAAAGTTTCTAGCATGACCATCACTCACCGTTTTGATATCACCGCGTTTGCCAGTACCTTTAACATCTTTTAATAATATCACTTTCATTATTCTGCCTCCTTATAGTATTGCTCAATCGTTTCTAATAGTTTTTGTTTGGCTTCTGCCATTGTAATATTTTGAAATTGTGCCCCCGAACCGGTTAAATGACCGCCGCCGCCTAACTTTTCTGCAATGATTTGCACATTGACATCGCCATGCGAACGACCACTCATAAATATTTCATCTTCGTTTCTAACCAAGACAAAAGAGGCCTTGACTCCGCGAATGTCGAGCAAACTATCAGCGCCTTGTGCACCGATTAAGCGCCCGTTTGTAATCGGTTCATCACTGGTTGAAAGCGCAATTTCAGAAAAGACCATTTCGGCATTCCTAACGATATTGGAGCGCGCTACAAAACTTTCTAAATCGTCTTTAAAAAGTGCTTTTACTTCGGTGGTATCGGCATCGAAACGGCGCAGTAACGCGGCTGATTCAAAGGTGCGCACACCGGTTTTAACTGTAAAGTTCTTCGTATCAACATAAATGCCCGCTAACAGCGCTTCAGCAACGCGCTTTTCAATCGTCATTTTGCGTTCCATATACTGCAGCATTTCTGTAACGAGTTCACTGGCACTTGACGCATAGGGCTCTAAGTAAGTGAGCAGCGTATTTTCAATAAAGTCTTTTCCTCTTCGGTGGTGATCGATTAACACCTTGCGTTCTGCTTTGGCTTCAAGCTCAGGTGATTCAGTAAACGAAGGGCGGTGCGTGTCGACGATAATAAGCAAATCTTCAGCTTTAAAATTCTGCAACGCTTGCTCGGGAGATATAAAATGAAAACTATCATCGTCGGCAAACTTTTGGTGAATTGCACTGATCGTTTCATTGGCTGTCTTTAGAACAATATAAGCCGTTTTACCGCGGTTGACAACAGCTTGATGAATCCCAATTGAAGCGCCGTATGAATCCATATCGGGGAACGTATGCCCCATGATATAAACGCTTTGACTTTCATCGATAATTGGCCTTAAAGCGTGGGCAATAATACGCGCCTTTACTTTATTGCGCTTTTCAACCGCTTTGGTTTTACCACCATAAAATTCAAAATCACCCATTTTTTTAAGCACCGCTTGATCGCCGCCGCGACCTAAAGCCAGTTCTAATGACGACGAGGCACTTTCTTCAATTTGTACCAACCCATTTGTACCAGTTGCCACACCAATACTAAGGGTTGGCGGAATTCGGTTGCCGAGGTCGATGCTTCGAATTTCATCGAGTATCGCAAAGCGCTTGGCCTCTAAAATTGCTAAATATTTATATTCAAAAATAACGATATACTTGTCTTTATCAATTTTTTTCAATATGCCATTCATACGTGACGACCATAAGTTAATTTTTTTATCGATCTCTGACGTAATAAAAGGTCGCCTATCTTCTTTGGTTTCGTTGATGACATCGTCGTAATTATCAACTTGCATAATGGCAATTGTTGGCTGTTTATCAGCATACAGCGCTTTTAGTTTCTTGTAATCGGTAATATTTTGAAAATAGATATTAATCAGGTCGCGCTGGTTGTCATCTTCTGCCGTTAACAATTGACTTTCTAAGCGATAATAATTTTCACCAATACGCTGTTCAACACTACCCATTTCAGTTAACTGCACTAATGACAGGCCCGAGATAACATGATTGATATTTTTATCAAATAATTCAACGCCGTCAAACACCACGCTACTGGCTTGATTATACCACAGTATTTTACCATCTTTATCGACAATCATCATTGCCGTCGGTAAATTGAGTATCGCACGCTGCGCTGATTTATCAATGTCATTTGATAATTCTTCGACATATCGCGTTAGTTCTTTGCGCCGCTGAATATTCTTCTTAATATTCAAATAAAGTATAATGAACATTATAACAACAACTAAAACACTTAAATAAATGTTTTCGAAAAACAGAATTGCCGCTATAATAATCAGTGCAATAACCGTAAAAAGAATTGAATTGCGCGCAATTTCATCTAATTTTTTTCTTTTCATTTTTGCACTCTCCTATTTAATCTCTCTCTCACTTTAAAACTGGCTTCTAGCCACCCAATAATCGCCAACCCGTGAAGTTGCAGCAATATGAAGGCAAAAATAAACAATAAAACTTTAAACACTTTATTGATCTTAAATAATTTAATGGCATAAGCTAGTACGGCGGCACCCTGTACTGAAAAAATTAAGATGACGAGGTACATTGCATTGACAGTAAACGACTCGCCATATTCGGGCAATAACCACGACAATCCCAAAGCCATAATAATAATCAGTAACGTGCCGGCAATGGGGTTGCCAGGCAAGTTAAGATTTGATAATTTTGGCGGCGGCATAACAGCATGCCCCATCTTACGCAAGACAAAAAGGCTTAGAAAATAAACGATGACGGTGTGTAAGAAAAAGGCAAAGGCGAACACCGATGGCATAACCATTAACATCATCTGTTTGAACGCTTTTTCTAAACTGATAACATTGCTGTTATCTTCCAGTATATCAAACCTTTCAAACAGTTCACTCGGCATTTCAACGCGATTGATTTCTTGTCGCATTAGACTACCGATTTCTTCACCCACAAACAACGTTTGCAAAACAAATAAAAACACCATCAAGCCAATCAGCGAAGCCAGCCAAGTTTTAAATATAACCGGTTCATGCGTTAATTGTCGCTTTAAATAATACCCTAATGTAATACCCATTGTGCTGTAAATAAAAAGCATGATCATCCAAATGCCACTCGGCAATAAAATGGCAATACTCGATGATGTAAAAGCATAAACAATAGCATAACCAAGTCGATTTCGATAGCTATAAATAGCAAACAATAAGGGAATTAAAAATGGTAAAAGTACAATGGCACCAGCGTAAATACCAAAAATCAAAACTATCATCATGATAACGGTAAATGTTATAAAGTCTTTAATCGCGTCTTTTTTATGCATAGTTTCTCCTAATTACAGTAAATAATTTTTACCATAATCTAGCTTCATGATAAAAAGCCATACCAAATGAATAGCAATTTTAAAAAAATCTATGATTTCAATTAAGTATGGCATCTTGTACTTTGTATTATATCATGTAAGTGAACAGTTTAGAATAACTGTTGCTATATTAAAGAAAAAAATCACTTTGTAACCGATAATAAATTTATTTAAATAACAATAAAACATGACAACTGATGTCAGATTTTATGTTTTATAATTATTTTAACAAATTATCTAGCAAGAAAGATGAGGTGATACTATGAAACACGAATGGCGCAAAAAAGAAAAGACGATTTACCTGCCAAAAAATAAACCCGAATTAATTGAATTGCCCGCTTATAAGTACATTGTCTTAAGTGGTGCTGGCAACCCCAATAATCAGTTTTTTTCTGATTGTATTGGCGCATTATACAGCGTCGCTTACAGCATAAAAATGATGCTTAAAAAAATGGCTGACCGACCAACAGATTACGTAGACTGGACGGTTTACCCATTAGAGGGCATTTGGGATCTTTCAGAACATGCTAAAAAAGATGCCAATGGCAAATTCAATAAAGACGATTTGGTGTTCGACTTAATGATACGCCAGCCCAACTTTATCAATGAACAGTTATTTGACGAGGCACTAAACCTGACAAAGGCCAAAAAACCACATGATTTGTTAGCTGACATAAAATTTAAAACGATAGAAGATGGCAAATGCGTGCAAATGCTACATGTTGGCAGTTATGATGACGAACCCGTCAGTTTTGCCTTAATGGAAGCATTTGCAGCTAACATGGTACTGACCAGAAAGACAAACACGCACCGCGAAATATACTTATCAGACTTTAGAAAAGTAGCAGCTGAAAAGTTAAAGACCGTGCTGCGCTTTCAAGTTGAGTAGACTTAAATGAGCGATAATGTTTTGATTGAAAAATTGCACAACGGTGCCAGGTTCATTTTTTAATAAGACTACTTTATTAATTTTGATATATTTTTAAATGACGCGTGTTTTGATGAGACCAGCAGTTCAAATAATAAACTTTCCGTTGGTATAACGTACGCCCCCATATTTAATAGCGTTTTAAGTATATACTTGTGGTTCAGTTTGTTTCTTGACCCAAGTGCATCATACACTAAATAGACATTTAGCCCCTTCGCTAAGAGATCTTTTGCCGTTTGATAAACACAGACATGTGCCTCTATGCCGCAAAGTATGAAAGTATCGATACCACTTTTAACTAATTGATCGATGTCTGCCTTATTGTCACCATATACCGAAAATGTCATTTTTTGAAGGACTTCAATGTCTTTTATTTCATCTAAAAGACTTTCTTCAGTGTGTCCCATACCCTTTGGATACTGCTCTGTTACTAAGGTCTTTAGCCCGAGTTCTTTGGCACCTTTTAGTAGAATTTTGTTGTTTTTAATAACATCTTCATGATTATCAATTACCGGTAAAAGTTTACGCTGCATATCAATCATGATAAGGGCGGCATTGTCGACACTTATTCTCTTTATTTTTTTCATATTATCTCCTTAAAGCAAACCATAAATTAACTTTATCGATTTATCTTCTCAATATGTATTTTTCGTTATTAATAATATGTTCAATAACAAGGCGTATTTTGCCGGTAATGGCTTCTAATTTACACTGTTCGACTTGACCATCAATGCGGTAGCGCACAGCATCGTCTACCAGACAAAAGCCGGGATTATTACTTTCTTCAAAATAGATTTTTTTAGAAAAATAGGTAAATTTTTCTAAATAAGGTGACCCATCATAGGGGCAAAACATTGTACAGTTGCCGCATTCATTACAAAAGTCGTCGAAGTGAACGATTTCTGGTTGGTCGAAACCATCAATTTTAAATGACAAATTCGCACGGTTGGGGCAGACGTCAACACAATTTTCACAAATGCTATCGCAGTGTAAACAACGCCCGGCGTCATTTCGTTTAACGGGTAGTAGCAGCCCCTTTTTATTGTAAATAGTCTTGCTGTCAACAACTGTGTCAGCGCTTAAGGGCGGTAGTTCGCCAATGGCTTGCCAAGCACTGGCAATACAGGCGACAACTGAACTCTTCTTCTGGCTAAGTGCCTCGCCAATCCGTGTGATACCAAGTTGTTTAGCTCTGTCGATGAGTTGTGTATGTGCATCTTTGTCAACGCCGAGCAGTCTGGCAAAAGCAGTTGCGCCAGTTGCCACATAAACGGCGTCAAAACGATTTGTCAGTGCCTCTAAATCACCAATTTCGCTACCAGTTATTACTGTAACACCCAAATTTTCCAGTATTGCTCTATCAGCATCAATATAGCCTTGTAATTTCGGTTCATTTTTAATAACTTTGGTCAATATACCGCCCAAAACAGCTTGTTTTTCGTGTAGTTCTACGCGATAGCCCTTGCGCGCCAACAAATGTGCCATTGCCATGCCCGATGCACCGCCTCCGACGACAACGGCTGTCTTACCGTTTTTGACGATACCGTCGATATTTCGAACAGCTGAACGCTGTGCAATCTGAAGTTTTACATCGCGTATTGCCAAGTGTTCATCGCAGTGATTGCGGGTACACTTGCTTTCGCAAAAAGCATAGCAAACGCTACCGGTAATAAAGGGCAATGGGTTTCTATCAAGCACTACGCGCATCGCCGCATCATAATCGCCTTTTTCAGCGTAGTGCAGATAACTAGAAACATCTTGCTGTATTGGACATCCCTTTTGACAGGGTTCACTAAAACACTGATTGAGTGGTAATGCGCCACCGGCTTTTTGCGCTTTATAATGATGTGATACACGGTAGTGCGAATCTTCTAAGACGCGCGCTAATAACTGCTGCATCGCTGCCACATCAAGTTTTGGCGTTGTTGTGGAGCGCTGCCATTGCTCGCTAATTTGCATTTGTCGATAGTAGCCGCCGTTTTTTAATAGTGTCGTACATATTGTAATTGGCGAAATACCTGCCTGATATAAATCGTGTATGTTAAAGGCATCGGCGCCACCTGAATAAGATATTGTGATTTCAGGAAATGACTTAGCAATTAACATCGCAACTGATAAACTGAGCACAAATAATGGTTTACCCGACATATACATCATTTCACCAGGCAAGAGGCCATCTTTAATCGCCACTGGAAAAGTGTTAGTTAATTTAACACCAAATTGTTTACCACAAAGCGCTGCATAGTCTAATAAGCGCATGATCATTTTTTCGGCATCGTCAAACTTTAAGTCGTGCTCAAACTCTGTGCGGTCAAACGTCAAATGTTTATAGCCCAAGCGGTCTAACAGGTCACGCGCTTTGTCGTAACCAAGTAGTGTTGGGTTCATCTTTAGATAAGTGTGTAAGCCCTTTTCACCAATTAAATGGCGCAACATTGGCTCAATTTCTTCTGGCTTAGCGCCGTGTAGGGTACTCAGTGCAATTGATGAACAAATCTGTGGCTGCAAATTGTCGATATCGGCCAGTTGAAAGTGCTCAAATAAATTGATATTTGCGCGCAAATCGGCAATTGCCTGTTGCCATGCGTCAGTTTTAGAGGCGTCAATTAAGCCGTCGATAAAACTATCAATTTTTGGTGATTTAATGCCGTCTAAGGTATAGCCAACCGACATATTAAAGACAAAGCCATGTGGATCACCTAATTTAAATTCTTGGGCGATGACTTGCAGTAAAATATGGGCATTAATATACTCTTGCATAGCCTGTTCAACGCGCAATTCAGTCGACCATTCAACATTATAGGCTTCATCACCTGCCCAAATACAAGGCTTGGCTACTTCTAAATTTTCGCCATCTAATATCTGTACGGTCTTTAGTTCAAAAAAGCGCGCGCCACCTAAATAAGCTGCCACTAAATTTTGTGATAGTTGCGTGTGCGGCCCAGCGGCAGGGCCACACGGCATTTCAATGCTACCATCTAAAAAATCGGTTTTACTACCGTCGTGCACATAAAAGCGGCGCAATCCAAAAACGCTACCATTTTGCTTTTTTTCAGTCATTACCCAATGCAACAACTCGTTAAAGGATAGCGGTATCATTCGATCACTCATTGGTTTCTCCTCATCATGCGTTATATTTGTTTGTGTTCGCCTGTTAATTCGATTAATACATAGGGTTCTAATTGTGCCATGCGTTCAATGAAGGCATGGCGATCTTGGCGCAATACAGCAATTAGACTTTTTTGCTTTGCACTTTGCACGATTAAATTGAGATATTCATCGCAGCGTGCTTCTAAAAAGCCAATTTCATCAATCGCCAACAAGATCTGTTCGCCTTTAATAAATTCTGCCGCAGCCATCGTTAAAAAGTCTAGCCCCGTATCAATTGATTGCATAGTTTGACCGGTTCTGTAGCCAATTTTAGCTGATTGCCCATTATAATAAGCCATGACGACATCGTCGACTTTTTTGGTTTGAATCACTGTACAATTGTTTAATTTTGTTAGCACACAATTAAAAAGTGTTGTCTTGCCAGCGTGAAGCGGGCCTGTTATCAGTACATTTTGACCGTCAGCAAGACTTTTAAGTATCTTCTTTGTCAATTTGTTTATCATTTTGAATAAGGTGTGTTTTTTAATGGCATCGTTAAGCGCACATCTTTGTCAACTTGATAATAAGCGCCTGCAATAGCTGGTGCGGTTGGTATCATCGCCAATTCGCCAACACCTTTAGCGCCGTAGGCCTCATCGGCTAAATCGGGCGACTGACAAAAGCGCACTTCAATCGGCGGTACGTCCGTACTGCGCGGCAGACCTAACGAACCATAGCTAAATTTTAAAGCGCCTTTTTCTATTTTATAGTTTTCAGTGAGCGCCCAGCCCATGCCCATAACGACACCACCTTCAATTTGGCCGGCGGCTGATTTGGGGTTAATCACACGGCCAATATCATAGGCCGTAATTACTTTTTCTAGTTTTTTCGCCTCATCCAAAATGACCAGTGCAGTGGCATAACCATAGGCGACATGCGATACTGGATTGGGTTTAGGTGAACCCATCGGATCGGTAATACCTTTGTATTCACCAAAATAGCTTTTACCGTTAAGCGCGGCGAGATCACTGCCATTAAAATCTTTCATAAATAAATTGGCTGCTTCACGCACCGCTTGCCCGGTGAATAGGGTTTGGCGTGATGCCGTCGTCGTTCCCGAATTTGGCGTTCGCACCGTGTCGGGTGCTTCAATAACAATTTTATCAGGTGCTAACCCCGTCGTTTGACAGGCAATTTGTAAGCACACCGTCGACGAGCCCTGACCAATGTCAGCTGCTGATGTTCTAATGTGCAGTTTGCCGTCTTCCACTGAAACAATGCACCTGCCAATATCGGGCAAACCAACGCCGATGCCACTGTTTTTAAATGCACAGGCAATACCGACATTTTGATTTTTATCATAATCTTCTTTTAACGCTTCAATCGTCTGTTTTAATGCACAGTCGGCGCTGACAATTTGACCATTAGGTAGCACATCACCTGGTACAACGGCATTAATATGGCGAATTTGCCATGGACTAATACCAACTTTTTCGGCAAGCATATTTAAATTGCTTTCTAATGCAAAGTTGCTCTGTGATACGCCAAATCCTCTGAAAGCACCACCCGGTGGATTGTTGGTATAACAAGCAATACCAGTAATGTCGATTGTTTGATAATTATAAGGACCAGCCGCATGGGTACAAGCGCGCTGTAAGACGGGTCCACCCAATGATGCGTAGGCACCTGTATCAGTTATAATTGTCGCTTCAGTAAATAGTAATTTGCCGTTTTCATCACAACCAGTTGTCATTTCTATTTCAGCCAAATGCTTTTTAACAGAAACGACCAAACTTTCTTGCCGCGTTAAAATCACTTTAACCGGCTGTTTTGTGTGCCAAGCCATCAACGCCGCATGATGCTGCACCGACATGTCTTCTTTACCGCCAAAACCGCCACCGATTAGCATGGCATGACAGTGTACGTTTTCTGGTTCAAGCTGCAGCATGCGCGATATTTCATGTTGTTCATCATAAATCGACTGCGAAGCGGTATACATATGTAATACATCGCCTTCGGGTACGGCAATCGCCGCTTCCGGTTCCATATAGGCGTGCTCTTGAAATGGCGTGATATACTTTTGACTAACGATATGGGCAGCCTTGGCCTTAGCTGCTTTGACATCACCAAATCTAAGCCGTTCTCGGGCGAGTATGTTGCCTTTTTCATGTAGTTGTGGAGCAGCTTCTCGCATTGCCTCTGCCGGGCAGGTAATTGGCGTTTCAACTTGGTAGGTTACTTTTATTAAATCTTTGATTTCATCTAAATAGTGCTTATCATCACTGGCCACCAATACAATGGCATCACCCAGGTAACGCGTGTAATCACCCTCACTGATTAAGACATCCCAATCGGGAACAATATGCCCGGTTTTATTAAAGGGCACATCAGCGGCTCGCAGTATTTTAACACAGTGTGGGTGCTCTTCAGCTTCGCTAGTATCGATTGATAACACTTTAGCGCGCGGGTGTTCGGTGCGTAGTGCCGAAGCATACAGCATATTGTCGAACACTAAATCATCGACATATTTACCAGTACCCAGTACTTTATCGCGATTAAAGACGCGCGAATAGTGTTGTGCAATATACCCACTGGCCGGCGTAGCATCAATTGGTTTATCAGTTCTGAGATATTCGGCCGCCAGCATGATGGCATCGATGATTTTAACATAACCGGTGCAACGACAAATATTACCACGTATCGCCTTGGCCACTTCGTCACGCGTTGGGTTTAAGTTTTTCAAGAATAACGCCTTGGCGCTAAGCACCATACCCGGTATGCAAAAGCCGCATTGAACGGCGCCACTAAAACCAAAGGCGTAGTCAAACACATCTTTTTCGCGCGTGCTCAGCCCCTCGATCGTTAACACCTCGGCGCCAGCTAATTTGCCAATCTTTTGTTTACAAGCAGTACGCCTTTTACCGTTAATAATAACCGTACAGGTGCCACAGGCGCCCTCAGAACAACCTTCTTTAACCGAAGTTATCCGTAAATCGTCGCGCAAAACATCTATTAAGCGACGCTCTGCTGCCGCGCGAATCGTTTTGCCATTGACTTTTAATTCGATCATGGTACCCTCTCCCCTATCGTTACTTACTATTTATTGCCTGCCATAACTGAGCGGCGCCTTGCCTAATATCGGCCGTAATCTTAGCTTCGTCTAAGGTCGTTAGCACCCTATCTTTCATCACAATTTTGCCATTAATAATCGTCGTTGTAATTGAGTTGCCCTGCATACCAAATAGCAGATGACCATTGTAATTACCTGCATTCATCGGCGTATAAGGGTTGTAATCGGATATTATAACATCGCCCGCCGCACCCGCTTCAAGCACGCCTAGTTTTTTAGTAAAATAGCGATTGGCAATTTTAGCATTGCCGTTAAATAACATGTCGGGTAGTTCTTGCCAACCGACATTGGGATTGCGCTGCTCGTGTTTATGCAAGACATTGGCTACTTTCCACGACTCTAATATGTCATGTGTATAGCCATCTGTGCCCAAGCCAGTTAATATGCCTTGCTGATAAATTTTTAGCGTTGGCGGACAACCACAGGCATTACCCATATTGGATTCAGGATTATGCGCCACCATTGTATCACTTTCTCTTAAGAGCTGCATTTCGTGATCATCTAGGTAAACGCAGTGTACAGCTAGCGTTTTATCACCCAATATGCCTTCATCTGACAGCCGTTCAATCGTTCGTTTGCCGTATTTTTTTAGCGAATCATCAAGGTCTTCTTTGCCTTCAGCTACGTGAATATGATAACCGGCTCCGGCTGGCTTATGGGCGCGCACAAAATCCAGTGTTTCTGGTGAAAGTGTAAACGAAGCGTGTAAACCCATCATGGCCGCTACCATATCGCTGTCATCAGCAAGCGCATGTTTAATAAAGTTTTCATTTTCTAGCACAGCGCGTTCCATTTTCTGGCGACCGTGACGATCTGACACTTCAAAACAAAGGTTACTACGCATACCCGCCATTTTCGATGCTTCAGCGATTGTAAACAAGCTATCTTCAATTGCTGAAAAACTGGCATGATGATCAAATATCGTCGTAACGCCGTTTTTAATGCACTCCATATAGGTGGCCAGTGCCGACTGCCTTACTTGTTCTAAAGTTAATGTTTTATCTACCGTCCACCACATACCATCTAATATTTCTAGAAAATTAGTCGGCGCATAGTTGGCAATGTTCATGCCGCGCGCCAAAGCGCTGTAAATATGCTCGTGTACATTGATAAAGCCGGGCATAATAATGCCGCCTTTGGCATCAATGTATTGAGCATTACGATATTTTTCACGCAGCGTTACGCTATCGCCAACATCGCTAATAGTGCCATTGTCAATCAGTACTGCGCCACAATCGTAAAAGTCGTTGTCGTCGTTTCGGGTAATAACAATACCATTTCCTATCAGTAACATGATTGCTCCTTTATATAATAGCTTATACGTGATCGGTGCTTTACTATACTTTAATTATATGCCTTTTACAATTGAACATCAAGCGAGCTACAAAATTTTTTTATGGTAATAAATATTTTTGCATGATTTTTGCTCTCTTAAATGGCTAAACGACGCTTTTTGCACAAAAAAACTGTATTTTAAGCTTTTTTTCTTAAAATACAGCTTGAACTCAGAATATTCACACTAGTGCGTGAATATTCTGGATTAAAAGCTTTTTTATATTATTTGTCAACTCAATGCCATTTGCGAACGAACAGCCAACAAATAGCGCGATGGACTAATGCCTTCGATCAGTGCTGCAGCAACATGCTGCTTTGCTAAATCGAAGCGCTGAAACAGCAATTCAGCACGTTTTTGATTAGAATAGACGCACCAATACCCCTTCATTAAGCAAGGTTTTTTCTTTTCCATAAATGATACGACATCAGATAGCGGATAACCCAAAATAATGCCAATTTCGTTGGGACAACCATCTAAAAATCTGACCGAAAGTTGATCTAGCACAGATGTTAAATCAGTAACATTGTGATAGCCAATAGCTTCTAAACGTTGACCAATTGCCTTGGCATTTAGCAATCTTTGGACGGCTTTCTCATCATAAAATAAAATGTTAATGCCCTTATCAGAATTGCCTAATACGCGCATTTTAATTGGTAACAATGGTTGAATATCATCTTGAAAGCGCAACCAATCAGACCGAAAACATCCTGAACAACTGTCCTTAAACATCACCAAGTTAGCTGGCTTAACACCTTCTAAAGTCGGTGCCGCATGATAGCATATCTTAAACAGTAAGCGCTCTAGACAGGGGTCTTTATCGGTTGCTAGTTCGTTCATTAATGTACTATAACAACATAAGTGACTTTTCATGATGCTGTCTTTCTATAATGATTATGCGCTGACGGCTTTACCTAAATCTTGGCACTGCTCTAAACCATCATCATCTGGTGTTTCATTGATAATAAGTGATTCAGCAACTAAATTTGCGCCATAAGATTCCATTCTTTCTGCCCAATCTTCCATCCATTCGCCGTTGCCCCAGCCATAAGAACCAAACAAGGCCATTTCTTTACCGTTAACTTTGCCATTTAAGCTTTCTACAAATGGTTCCATGACGTCTTCTTCTAAGACTTCTGCTCCCATTGAAGGACAACCTAATACTGCTACGTCAGCTGCCTCGACATCTGCTACTGAAGCTTCTGATACTTCAAGTAAATTAACATCGGCACCTGCTTCTTTTGCGCCTGCTTCAATTGCTTCTGCCATCATTTTAGTATTGCCAGAACCTGACCAGTAAACGATAACTACTTTTTTCATTTTAATTAACCTCCATAAGTTTAATTATCTGACCTATTTGCTAATTGCTAACGCCTTTGCATTAATGATTATCATTGTCAGAATTGGTTAATATTAATTTACCAAACTGACGCCTACTTGTCAAATAAAAACTGATGGTAATAAGTTAAATTTTGAAAAACAAAATTTCTCGGCTCGAAATGACGGTAAAGTGGAAAGTTGAAGGAAAAGCGCGATAAGGATATAAAGGCACTTTAATGGATGCGGGCACTTGGCGCGTAGGGGTGATTCCAAATGATTTAAAGAAAAAGTGGAAAGAAAAATCAAGCAATTAAACCATAATTTCTCTATTCCACTTCGCTATAAATCACTATTTTTGTTTAAAACCCGAGATTTCTCGTGCTCGAAATGTCAAGTTAGGGTACTTAATTATTGATCAATAATTAAGGTCCCAGTCTTGCCGTCGATACCTTCTTGTGCTTTATCAAGTGAGGTAATTAGCGACTTTCGGCCAGACTTCGACTTAGCAAATGCCATCGCTGCTTCAACTTTGGGTAGCATTGAACCGGGTGCAAAATGTCCTTCTGCAATGTATTTTTTAGCATCGGCAATTGACAATTCGCTGAGCCACTTTTCATCTGGTTTACCAAAGTTAATTGCCACTTTTTCAACCGCTGTTAGAATGATTAAATAGTCAGCATCGAGTATTTCAGCTAATTTTGAACTGGCAAAATCTTTGTCGATTACAGCGGGTACGCCTACTAAGGCGTTACCTTCAACTACGACGGGTATGCCACCGCCACCTACTGTGATGACGACATGACCTTTTTCAACCAACGCTTTGACGGTTTCTTTTTCAGCAACATCAACTGGCTTAGGTGATGGCACCACGCGACGCCAACCGCGACCAGCATCTTCTTTCATATCATAACCCTTGGCAGTGGCAATAGCTTTAGCTTCTTCCTCACTGTAAAAGGCGCCAATTGGCTTAGTTGGATTTTGAAATGCCACATCGTTTTTATCGACGATCACTTGCGTAACAACGGTTGCAACCGGCGTTTGGTTGCCGCGATTTAAAAGCTCTTCGCGAATGGCGTTTTGTAAATGGTAGCCGATGTAACCTTGGCTCATTGCGCCGCATTCCGGAAACGGCATTTCCGGCGTGCCGGCATCAGTGCCAGCTGATGTGCTCATCGCCAAGTTAATCATGCCAACTTGTGGTCCATTGCCATGTGCTAAAATAACTTCGTGACCGTTTTCGATTAGATCGACAATTGGCTTTGCTGTGTTTTTTACGAGCTGCTTTTGCTCTTGGGGTGTCTTACCAAGCGCATTACCACCCAACGCTACAACAATTTTGTCTTTCATTAAAATACCTTCCTTATTAGAGATTGCCGATTGATGAAACCATAACGGCTTTTATGGTGTGCATTCTGTTTTCGGCCTCGTCAAAGACGACAGAATGCTTACTATTGAATACTTCATCGCTAACTTCCATACTTTCAATACCAAATTTTTGGAATATATCTTCACCAATAATGGTATTGCGATCGTGGAAAGCGGGTAGACAGTGCATGAAAATAACGTTATTATTACCCGTTTTTCTTACCATTTCCATATTCACTTGATAGTCTTTTAACTGATTGATTCGCTCTTCAAACAGATGCTCTTCGCCCATTGATACCCATACATCTGTATAGAGTACATCGGCACCTACCACATCGTCTACATTGTCAGTTAAGGTAATTGAACCACCAGTTTCTTTACACAATTCACGCATTTCATTGACAAGTGCATCTTCTGGAAACAGTTCTTTTGGCGCAAGGCCAACAAAGTCCATACCCATTTTAGCAGCACCGATCATCAGCGAATTACCCATATTGTTTCTGGCGTCGCCGACATAGACAAACTTAACTTTATTGAGTGGCTTGTCAACATGTTCCATAACGGTTAAAAAGTCGGCTAAAATTTGTGTCGGATGATAGAGATCAGTTAAACCATTCCAAACCGGCACACCAGCATGAGCGGCAAGTTCATCGACGGTCTCTTGCTTAAAGCCTCTAAATTCGATACCATCGTAGTAGCGCCCAAGTACTTTAGCCGTATCAGAAATGGATTCTTTTTTACCCATTTGGCTATTGGTTAAAAATGTGACGTTGGCACCTTCGTCAAAAGCAGCTACTTCAAAGGCACAGCGCGTTCTGGTTGAAGTTTTTTCAAATAGTAGAACGATGTTTTTACCTTCGAGTAAATTGCCACGAATACCGGCACGTTTCTTGTTTTTTAAATCTCTTGCTAAATCGAGCAAATACTTAATTTCCTGCGGTGTGAAATCCTTTAAGGTGATTAAATTTCTGTTTCTTAAATTAACTGGCATTCCATTCCTCCTGTTTTAGACTATTGATGCTTCAACAGTCTGTATTTATTTAATAGCTAATATTTAACTATTTTACAATTTTTCGCGATACAATGGCATAGACATACAACGCGGGCCACCGCGACCTCTTGATAACTCGCTTGATGGTATCTTGTGTAGTGTTACACCGGCTTCTTCCAGCAGGCGATTGGTTACGTGGTTACGTGAGTAGACGACGACTTCGCCCGGTGCAATTGCCAAGGTGTTAGACCCATCGTTCCACTGTTCGCGACCAGCATCAATAGCATTGCCACCGCCACAGCGAATCAAGGTAACATCATCAAGATGTAAGTATTTTTTTAATATATCTGCGAGTTCCAATGTTTCTTCTTTGATATTTACACCGCTTTCGGCCTTACTGATCGAATAAACCGTAAGCGGCCCCTCAATTTCGGGATGAATCGTAAATTTATCGAAGTCAACCATGGTAAATACGGTATCAAGATGCATGAAGGCACGTCTTTTTGGAATATCAAATGCCAAGATCGTTTCAAAGGGCTGACCATCAGCAAATATTTTTTGTGCTAGAATATCGATCGCTGCAGCGTCTGTTCTTTCCGATACACCTACAGCCAACACTTTGTCAGACAATACTAACTGATCACCACCTTCAATGGCATATTGCGCATCTCTCTCGTACCACTTTGGCACTTGCCATTTTGATATCTCTGGGTGATGTTCAAAGATGTACTTGGCAAATAATGTTTCACGATTGCGCGTTACCGTACGCATGTGATTAAGTGAAATACCACTGCCGATACTGGCAAACGGATCACGTGTAAAGTATAAGTTGGGCAGTGGATCGATAATAAAAGGATAACGTGAGGCGACGATGCCGCTGAGTGTTTGGCGACTATTAATTTCAAGTTCTTCGCGTCTGACCCCAGCAATTAGTTTATTGACTAACGTCAAATTGTCGTCAAACGCATTGAAGTATTTAAGTAATGCATCTCTAACACATGGCCCAGCTAGATTGGCTTCATTTAGATATTCATTTAAGAATGCTTCTTTAACATCAGCTTGGGCAATTGTTTCTGCAACTAACGCTTCAAGATATAAGACTTCGACACCACTATCAGATAAAACTTTTGCAAATGCGTCGTGTTCTTGTTGGGCAACTTCCAAAAAGGGAATGTCATCAAAGAGCAAGCGATCCATTAACGCTGGTGTTAAATTCTCAATTTCTTCACCAGGTCTGTGCAGTAAAACACGCTTTAATCTGCCAATTTCTGACAGAACCTGAATACCGTTTAAGTTTTTCATAATATCCTCTTTTCTATATTAAATTGCATACCCTCAACTACAGTATACACAAAATAATACATAATGCCAATAGCAAAGAAACAAAGAATTTTACAGGCTTATAGCCATTGTCAAATAATTTAGAATATTTATTCCAAATTGCTTTATGCATAGTTGTTAATTAATTGAAACAATTAGTGATTGGGCTCTGCTAAGCGCCTATATGACCCTCTTAAAGGTTATTTTGAAATAAAAAAATGACAATTCAACAATTTTAAAATTATCATCTTTACTATTCATTCTGTTATGTGAATCTTTATCCTATTTATAATTTATTTTTAAAAAATCGACCATTTGGTCGATTTTTAAGATTTTTGTCTATCATCACTAGCTTTGTAATGTATTATCAAGGCGACGTACTTCAACTGTTTCGGTTAAAACATCACAATAACTATATGCAATGCGCCTTTCTGACAATTTGCCACAATCTACTTTTACTGTGAAAATACTCGGGAAAGTGTGTTCAATAACACCTTCGCGAACTTTAATTTTTTTTCTGCCCTTATTCGTCTTCAACTCAACTAACTCACCTAAACATGCTTCAATATCTCTTTTGATTTGTGTTAACGTATCTTTAGTAGCCATTTAGTTGTCCTCTCTTTGTCCTCTTTTTACAGTCTATCACGCAAAAAAATAAAAGTCAAACAAACTGATGAAATTTGCGAGAATTTTCTGATTTTTCAGAACAAATTAAAAAGGAGCGCAAAATTGACGATCGCCCCCCTTTTTTTCTAAACGACAAAATTACACCCAGTGAATGATCTAAATTACATTTTAGTTGGTACCGATAAATATTTTTTAAATGCTTCAACTGCTTCTAAATCGTCAAAAAAACGATATATTCGAGCGGGATTCATATTGACATCCCAATCGACGCCGTTCCAATAAATTGCCACTTTAAAACCGTAATTTTCAATATTTTGAAACATGTTTTGTAGCCATTCGGTACGAACACCACCATAGATGCTACTGCCAAATTCGGTAATAAAAAATTGATAGTTTAAAAAGCGCTTCTTATAGTCAGGCATAAAGCCATCATAAATGTCTTTAAATTCGCGCCACGTTTCACCGCTGTGGTAGTTACCCGTATTATAACCCGTTACACCGATGACATCGACATATTCAGTACCGGGGAAATAGTTCATGTAGTGATTCCAACTAAACTCGGGAAATGATCTTTCATTAGGGTTAAACACAAATATGACATTTTGACCACCACCATCTTCAGTTATTTTTTGATGGATATATCGCCATAGTGCAGTAAATAATCGGGTATCTCTTGCAAAGTGCATTGCATTATAAGAACACCAATCACCGTTCATTTCATTGTTAAAGCGAAATAAAACTGGGCCGTCAATATTGTTAATTGTTCTAGCCAATTCATTTATCTTAGCATCGTATTTACCGTCTAATATTTCGTATAGGGTATTGGGCGAAAACTTGCTACCAAAACTAGTTTGAAATGTCAGCTCTAATATGCGGCCATCATCGTATAGTTCTTTAAAATGGTTTGCATTAAAATAACTTTCAAGTGAGTAGTATTCTAATAGGTAATTAAAGCGAATATTATTGCCATTTTCAAAGTTCTTTAATAAACCCAAGCCAATCGGCGTACTTGGTTCAAATATACCAAACTGCGTTTTATCGTATTTTTCAAATTCATCATAATAAAAGTTTTTAGTAGCATCAGACCAATTTGTGTTTTCAGATCTGCTTACTGCTTTGTAACGCACTGCTTGCTCGGGGTGTTTCGTTGTCAAATTAAATCTTGCGAGATAGTCGCGATGATCAATCGGTAATTTTGAACTTATCTGCAAGCTATATACTTCATTCTTGTTCTTAATGATGTCAATTATAGCGTGATATAAGTAATCATCTTTTATGTGTTTAAGTGGTTTGCGCTGCCATTTGATAATGCGCGTCATATAATCTTGATAATTGATTACTTTATCGCTTTCAACCGTAATATAAGCATTGCTCTTGATGTTTTTATTGGAATATATCATATAGGCTTCACTATTGTGTATGGTATTGGTAAAATCGTCATAAAAAATATCGACAATTGTATCTTCGTTTAAAAATACCGTCTTGACCGCTTGATCTGATTCGTCAACCATAAATCCACTTGAATCAAAATAATAGCCATAAGCCTCATTGTGGTACCCCGATATAGCAGCTTGATTCGCAACGTCATCGGCAAAACTATAATTGCCTAACAATACAAAAAAAACAACGACCACTAAACCCATCTTGTTGTTAAATATCTTATGCATAATCGTTTCTATTTCCTCTTCCTTCTTGAATTGTAAAACTTCAACCCATTATAACACAATCAATGGCAACTGGTAAAAGCGAACTTTAAAACTGTCATAAAATTGTCATATGACAGTTTTAAAGTTTAAGTTTAATTTGCGATTTAATAGCACTGTAATTGATAATTATTTTCTGTTATACTAATACTTAGATAATCAGCTATTTCAGCAAAGATAACTGCGAGGTGAAAAATGAACTGGTTAAAGGATTGCAAGCTATTTGCAAATTTCGAAGAATATCAATTAAGCGAAATCGCCAATCACTATATTGACAATAAAACGTATTCTAAAAAAAGCACTATTGCGCACGAAGGTGATCATTGCCACACGATTGGCATTATTGTCAATGGTACAATTGAGCTTCAAACTGTTTATCCGTCTGGTAAGGTACTAACACACCTGCGTCTCAAACAATCTGATGTCTTTGGTGAAGCTTTGTTATTTAATAAAAAAAACACTTATCCAATTAATATAAAAGCTGTTAGCGACTGTCAAATTGGCTTTATTGACAAGCAAAACCTACTGACAATTTTTAATAATTATCCACAGGCTTTAACCAATTTTTTGATGTTAATGTCTAATAAACTGTTGATTTTAAACAAAAAAATTCGCAACTTATCGCTCGATACACTCGATAAGCGCGTTGCTAATTTTTTATTACAAGCTTACAAAAAAAGTGGTCACAAAATGTTTAAGGTCGGTATTTCACGCAAGGCAATGGCCGAAATGATGGGCGTACAAAGGCCGTCATTATCGCGCACTTTAGTTAAAATGCGCGATAACGGCATTATCGACTTTACAGGCGACTCGTTCAAAATTACTGACTTTGATAAACTAGAGAATATTCTGCTATGCTAACCTAATAGTATTTCTAAACGCTTTTTATCAAATCCTTGAATGACCTCGTCGTCAACTAAAATTACGGGTACACCCATAAAGCCTTGATCCATTAATTCTTTTCTTGCTTCCATGTCTGTCGATACGTTTTTCTCTATATATTCGACGTTGTTCTCGTCTAAATACTTTTTGGCCTCATGGCAGTATCCACAGGTATTTGATGTATAAACAACTACATTTTTCATTGAACCCTCCATAGTTTTCTCAATAGCTTGAGATTTATAACACGATATAGTATATTATATCCATAGAAATTGTTTCTAATCAATTTACGTTAAAATAATTTGAGATCGGAGTCAATATGACAAAGTGGCGAACGCGTGGCCGCCGTGGCGATGCACTAGAAGACATTATTTTATTTAGTAATGAATACTACTTAAAGCAAGGTGTTGCCCGAATTGATAAAGCTGCTACGCCGATAACTGCTGTCGAAATCGATGGCAAAGGCCTGATAACCAAGGCCTTTTTTGAAAAAAAAGCAACTGTCGACTTTTATGGCATCGCACAAGGTCTATTTATTACCTTTGATGCCAAAGAAACCAATCAGCCAAATTTTCCACTTAAAAACATACACGCCCACCAAGTTGAATACATGAAAGATGTCAATCAACAAGGTGGACTAGCTTTTTTGATTGTCCATTTTAAATACAACGATAGTTTTTTTCTATTACCTTACGAACTGCTCGCCAATTACTATAGCAAGGCCGAACAAGGTGGTCGCAAGTCGATTCCCTATGACGAAATGATCGACGAACTTAAAATTGAACGCATCGGTGGCAACGGTATGTTGCACTACTTAGCAGCTGTCAATAATTATATTGACTGGAAGAAAAAGCTTTCAGATAGCTGAAAATTACGTACTCTATTAAATACTTATAGTTTTAAATGCCGTTGTAATCGCCCTTATTTTAGCGACTTCTGCTACCTGATAGTGGTAGTCGTCACTTTGATTTGGCGCCATACTGATATTGGGGCGGCGATAACGCATAACGCTTTCTACGCTAATTTTACCCGATAAGTGTATTTGCTTGGCACCAATTTTAACCAATTCGGCGACTACACTGGCATCAACACCCGAACCGGGCATAATTTCAATATTGGCCTTTTGTGCAAATAAGTGCTTTAAATTGACCATACCCAATTTTACATTTTGCGCCCCACCAGATGTTAATACGCGCATAATGCCCAATTCTACCGCGTCTGCCAGCGCTTGGTTTAAATCTTTTGTCATGTCAAAAGCACGGTGTAGTACCACCTTTGTTGGTGCTGCCAAGTTGATTAATTCTGCCATGCGCGCTTTGTCAAGCATGCCATCTGGCGTAAGAATACCGCTAACAATGGCGTCGACGCCCAATGTCTTAAACAAAGCGATTTCTTGTAACATAACTTCATATGTGTCGTCGTTATAACAAAAATCGGCAGCGCGCGGCCGCACCATGGCGACCACTGGCAAATCAACTTTTTCGATAATTGCTTTTAACAGGCCATACGACGGCGTTGTGCCACCCAATTGTAAATTTTGACAAACTTCTAGGCGGTCAGCACCGCCTTTTCGTGCATTAATAGCAGATGTTAGACTGTCGACACATACCTCGACGAGCCGCTTATCAGCAGACATATTGCCTCCTTATTTATTGCGTTGATAAATACAATTGCCATCACGCCATGTACTGATGACATTGAACGCATCGTCCATCACGACAAAGTCGGCCACTGCTGCTTTTTTAATGGCACCATAATTGCCATCTACTGCAATGCTTCGCGCTGCATTAAGCGTTGCCATCTCGACGATATCAACTAGACTACAGTCGGTAAAATCAACCATATTGCGTACGGCACGGTCTAATGTCAGTATGCTACCAGCTAATTGACCACTTGCAAGGCGAGCGGATTCGGCATTGACAATAACGGGTTGACCACCCAGTTCGTAGCGGCCTGGTTGCAGGCCAGTGGCCCGCATACTGTCACTGATGAGTATTATATTTTCTTTACCGACTAAGTTGACAATGGTATTGAGAAATTGTGGGTGAATATGAATGCCGTCAGCGATAATTTCGGTAGCATAAGGTTTGCTGAAAACGGCACCGACAATACCTGGTGCCCTGTGATGAAGACCACTCATCGCATTAAAAAAGTGGGTGCAGTGACGCACACCTAGTTTATAACTAGCTAGTGCCTGTTCAAAACTGGCCGCACTGTGGCCAATACTCAACACAATGCCAGGGTTATGTGCAATAAACTGACAGTCGCTATCTTCTTCAACTGCCAATGTAATAATTTTGATAATATCTGTATAGTCAGCAATATCTGCCCAGTCTGGTTTTTTGATATGCTTGGCATCTTGCCCACCACAAAATTTAGCGCTGATATAGGGGCCCTCTAAATGTACACCCAATGGCTTGGCACCTGTTAACTGGTCGTCTTTAATAACCTGTTTGACATTTTCTAAAGCACACCTAATATCGGGAACAGGCATGGTCATAGTCGTCGCCAAAAAACGAGTAACACCGCTTTTAGCGAGCGATTGACTAAGTGCTTCAAGTCCTTGTGGAGTAGCGTCCATGACATCGCCACCTGCCGCACCATGCACGTGAATATCAATAAAACCGGGGAACAAATAATTACCCGCCAAATCAATAATTTCAGTATCTTTAGCTACTTTATTGGCAATCTCTTTTATGCGTTTGTCAAATAGCACGACGACGTCGTCTTTGATTTTACCTTCGACCAGTGCTTTGCCATTGATAAATGCTTTCATCATCACTCCGTTTCACGATTGTCTAACAGTGTTTCTTTATACAAGGTCTGCCGATCGACATTGTATTGTTTAGCTATTTCTTTAACGACGTCTTTATGACGCTCGCCAGCTGCTATGCGCTTTTTAGCAATGTCGACAACCTCTGCTAACGACAACACTGCAGCTGCTTTATTAGCACCTTCGACCACAATCACAAATTCGCCCTTTGGCTTGTTTGTTGAATAATAATCAATTGCAGTGGCAATGTCAAAATGTTGATATTGTTCGTGTATTTTAGTCAGTTCACGTGCCAATGTCAACTGCCTATTGCCAAATACTGAAAACATAAGTTGCAGTGTTTTTGATAGACGATGCGGCGATTCGTAAAAGACCATTGTGGTCGTCAAGTGTTTTAGTTTCTCTAACTGTTTAGCCATTTGTTTGCGCGCTAAAAAACCGTGATAATAAAACGGTTGCGTCACCAAATTTGATGCGACAAGTGCTGTAATAGCGGCGCTGCATCCCGGCAAGACGGTGTATTCTAACTGGTTGGCAATACAAGCTTTTATCAGTATTTCACCGGGATCACTAATGCCTGGCATGCCAGCATCGCTAATGAGGGCAATATCTCTACCCTGTTTTAACTTTTCAATTATAATTTCAGTTCTGGCGCGTTCATTGTGTTCATGATAGCTCAATAGTGGCTTTTTGATATTGTAATAGTTAAGTAATTTGCCACTGGTACGGGTGTCTTCACAGGCGATTTCATCGACTGTTTCTAAAACTTCTAAAACGCGCAAGGTGATATCTTTTAGATTGCCAATTGGCGTTGCACAAATATAAAGCATTAGTTTCCCTCGCTAAAAGCTGTCAAATGTGCCTGATTATAAATATAATAAATCTGTTCTGTATAATTTTGGTTTTCATCGTAGACGACAATTGGCGGCAGCCATTTAAGTTCGGCGCCACCATATTTAACGCATTTTATCAGCACCAAATTAGCCGCTTCGTCAATGCGCGGTTTGACTAACTGAATTGTTTTTGGTTCGAGCCGATACTTGCGCGCCGTTTCGAAAATATCGACCAAGCGATTGGGGCGATGAATGAAATAAAACTGCCCATTTTGCCTTAATATACCTTCTGCTGCGCGAAATAAATCATCGAGTGTACAAGCCACTTCATGACGCGAAATTAACTTGTAATCATTTGGGTTGGCTAGGCCACTACCACTTTTAAAATAAGGTGGATTAGCCGTGACGACATCGGCAGATTGCGCTTTAAAATAATGCTGCCAATTTTTGATATCGCCGTTGACAATGTCAATGCGCGACTGCAACTGATTGAATGCTACGCTGCGCCGCGCCATATCAGCTACTGCGGGTTGAATTTCTAAACCGCTTATATGAGCAGAGCGATACTTAGCAGAAAGCAGTAGCGCAATAACGCCACTGCCTGTACCTAAATCGACGATTTCTACTGCTTTTTTGGGGTTGCAAAAATAGGTTAGTAAAACGGCATCGATACCAAATTTAAAAAATTTTTTGTTTTGGATAATTTTTAAACCATCACGCTGTAAATCGTCAATCACTTCATCTTGTTTTAAATTAAAACTGGTCGTATTACTCACATTATCACTCGCCAATAAAGCCATCGTCTTCTGAATAGTTTTCAAATACTGAATCGTCTTGATCTTGCAATTGAACTGTGCCACTGCTTTCAACCATTTTTTTGGTAAAGTTATAGCGCGTGCGATTGGCCCTAATCACGACGCGACGGTGAAATTCTAAAAAGTCATCGTCTAATTCTGGCTCGCCTTCTTTGTTTTTGTTGGTTATCAATTTTACTTTGACAGTTTCTTTTAGAATGTTAACACCAAATACTAAAGCCTCACCATTGGGCGTTTTAACCGTGTCTCCAACGCGTGGCATTTGTTTTTTGAGCGATTTATAAGTATCGTATTCGTAGCGCAAACAACACATTAACCGGCCACAAATACCCGATATTTTGGTGGGATTAAGTGATAAATTTTGGTCTTTTGCCATCTTTATTGAAACTGGCACAAAATCGGACAGCCAATTAGCACAGCATAAACGCCTGCCACATTGACCAATGCCATTGAGTATTTTAGCTTCGTCACGTACGCCGATTTGTCTGAGTTCGATACGTGTGCGAAAAACCGCTGCTAAGTCTTTAACGAGTTCACGAAAGTCGACCCTGCCGTCTGCTGTAAAATAAAAAATGACTTTGTTATTATCAAAAGTGTACTCGGCATCGATTAATTTCATCACAAGACCGTGTTTGTCAATTTTTTCTTGGCAGGTTATTAAAGCGGCCTGCGCTTTTTCTCGATTTTTTAAATGTTTCTGTTTGTCGTTTTGATCGGCTTTGCGAATCACTGGTTTAAGTGGTGAAACGAGATCTTCTTCGGCAATTTGTTCTAAGCCTGTCACTACTTTACCAAATTCAACACCTCTGATTGTTTCAACAATAACGCTATCGCCAGCGGTTATTTCAAAATCTTTAGGATCAAAAAAATATATTTTACCAGCGCGCTTAAACCGCACGCCTATGACATTAACCATGTAAAGCCTCCTCTATATTAAAGAGCAGTGTTTCAGTTAGTAAACTGTAATTCTGACCGCGCTGTAGGGCGCTTTCTGCTCTGTTTATCTCTCTTATCATATCATAAATTGCCGATGTATTGATAGTTTTATTATCAATATTGTCGACATCATTTGAATTTAGTATATTTAGCTGTGTACAGCTATTTGTTTTGGCGTAAACTAATAAGTCGCGTAGTACGGCGCGCATCAGATAAAACAAATGCGCTGTGTCATCTTTATACTGATTGAGCAAATCAGCACTGAACAACCATTGATTAGACCCGTTTAAACTGCTCAATAACATCGTGATCGTCGCTTGACTGCGCATGGCAAAGGTTTCATCACTTTGCAGGCGCAGGTAAGTGCCAAAACTACCAGCACTGATGCCAATTAAACGGTCATCTTGCTGTAAACTGTGACGCTTGGTTAATAGCTCAATTTGCTGCATTGATAGCGGATTAAAATTAATTTGGGTCAACCTACTGAGCACGGTCGGCAATAGCTGATTGGGCCGATTGGTAATAAATATCAATAAAACGTGGCCAGGTGGATCTTCCAAAATTTTTAACAATTTATTTTGAGCCTGTTCGTTAATATTGGCTGCATCGTCGATCAATATGGTTTTGACCGCTGCTATTAACGGCTTTTTATAGACAAAATCGCGCAGTGCATTAATCTGTTCTGTCAAAATGCTGCCTTCATTGATAATTGCCAAATAATCGGGGTGATTAGATGTATCAAACTTAATATAGTCAGCACTGTTGCCACAGCAAAGCAATTCACGTAAAAATTGTAACGCAAAATAGCGCTTACCAATACCAGCAGCACCTTTTAAACAATAGGCATGCCCGGTTTGCTTTTTAGACAACAATTCTGAAAAATAGCGCTTTTGTCGGTCATGTCCAACCACACTGTCGAATGTCTGATTAATCATAGTACAGCCTTTACATGATTGTATATGTCAAGATGAATATCTTCAATTGGACGAAAAACATCACCCTGCATACTGATAATTCTGATCCAACCTTCACGCTGACCGACAATTTGCGATGCCAGATAGGCACGTTCTAAATGACTGTTGTCGCGTTCGTGAATATCTTTTGTAGCACTGCCGTCTATTTTATTGACGCGCGCTTCGATTACTTTTATTGAATGCGCCACCGGCACATCTAAGAAAAAGGTCATGTCAGGACGCGGAATACCCATAATATTGTATTCAAAATCGCTTAACCAATTTAAAAAGGTGTCAATTTCAGAACTATCAGATAGCTTTGCCGTTTGATGAATCATATTAGCAGTCGTATAGCGGTCGGCAATGACGATGCCACCAGCATTGTAAAAATGTTGCCATTCACGCTTAAATGAAGCATAGCGATCGACCGCAAAAAAGACCGATGCCGCATAGGGATTAACCGCGTCGGCATTGTCAGCAAATTCGCCATTTAAATACATTTTAACAAGGGCCGATGAATCGCTGGCGTAGTTTGGATAGGTAACGCGTTTAACCAAATAGCCATCTTGCTTTAAATGTTCGACTAAGCGCTTACTCTGCGTTTCTTTGCCGCTGCCGTCGTTGGCCTCTATTGTAATTAATTTGCCCATTATTTCTCCTTGTAAATGCGTATTTTTTGAACCGTCTTATCAGCCGTACCAATAATGGTATGACCTGAATTGCGCAGTTTTATAATTGTCTTAATTTGTGCCTGCGTCAGTTTTTCACCGCGCATCACAAAGCGAATGCCCGGCGGATAGGGAATAATATCTTCGGCAATGTAGCAACCTTCTGCTTCTGCCAATGCAACTGACGTTATTTTATAATTATTTGTATCCATTAAGCGCGCGGTCGATGGTTTATAAGCAATGTGGGTCGCTTGATAAGGCGCTTTTTTAGGTATTGCCTGTACTGATTTTACAATCTGATTAAGATCATCTATTGTGTTATAGTGGCTGAGATAAAGCAGTAAACCCCAGTCGTTGATCAATTCAGCAAAAATACCGCTTTGCTGTAATAGTTTTTCAAATTGAAAGCCACTGTAGCCATGGCGTGCTGTTTCTAGCCACAATTTAAACGGGTCTTGCGGCTTTTGTTCAGCTAACCAGTCAGTTAATTGATTTGTGATTAAAGTGCGCATTTCAGATTCGAAGGCCAAATGATCTTGCTGATTCGCTTGCATATCTTTAACGGCATAGTCGATTGAGCTCATTAAAACATAACTGGGTGAAGAGCTTTGCAGCATTTCTAAATAGTGGTCAACCTTTTTAATAACCGCTTGATCAGTGTCCTTGCTAAAATGTAACAAAGCCGATTGTGTCATGGCTGCTAACATTTTATGGGCTGATTGCACTACAATATGTGCGCCGCCATCAAGCGTACTACCACCGTTTTGACAAAATTTTAAATGGGCGCCATGCGCTTCATCAATAATCAGTACGCCGCCGCGCGCATTAAGTACTTCGACAAGTGGTTGTATATCAGTCGTGTAGCCATAGTAAGTTGGGCTCATTAAAACAACCACTTTAATATTTAAATTGGTAGCTAATTGAGCGATGATTTCAGCACAGTCGTAACCCAATGACAAACCCGATTCAGATAGTATTGGCATAGCTGTTTGAAAATTTAATTTGCCAATTTGACAGGCGTTAAAAACGGCTTTGTGTGCATCGCGCGCAATAATAATTGTGTCACCTTGTTCAGTATTAGCCAGTATTGCTGCCATTAGACCAACCGTTGAACCATTGATTAATAAGCGCGATTCAGCAGCGCCATATATTTGGGCAATATCGTGCATCGACTGCTTTAAAATACCCTTGGCAGAAAATAAATTATCGGCACCATCAACTTCGGTGGTGTCAATTTGATACCAGTTTGTATCGTGTAAAGGGCGATATTTATGGCCGGGCATATGTGTCGATAACTGTTCTCTTTTAACTTGTTCTTTTAAATTTTCAAGTAAAGTTTTCATAATACCTCGTGCGTCGTTTAAAATTAATATATGAAAAACCGTTATTTTGATTGTAGTCGATAAATCTTAGTTTTTAAGAGCGCTTACATATACCAGCGCTCTAAATAACAGCATTAACTGCCACACTACTTTTTATTTCTAAACCGCTTTGACCGCGTGCTGCGCATTAATTGCCACCAAAACCAGACGACAATATTAATAAAGACCACAAAAAGCAAAATACCAATGATATAATCAAACATTTATAATCACACTCACATTACAGCTATTAAAACTTAACCTACCATCTCTATTATAAGATATAAATGGCAAAAAAAGAACAACCTACACAATAATTCTTTATTTATCAGTGTTTTTCTGATAAGCTAGTTACATCTAAAGTATGATGAAAACAGGAGGTAACTATGCTATCAAATAGAGTTCAATCACTTACCCCATCGCTGACATTAGGTATTAGTAGCAAAGCTAAACAAATGAAAAAAGATGGCATTGCCGTGATAAATTTAAGCATCGGTGAACCCGATTTTTTCACCCCGGAAGCAGTAAAAACGGCCGGCATTAACGCCATCAATAACAATTTTACTAAATACGATGCCGCAGTTGGCTTAGTCGATTTAAGACAAGCAATTTGTGATAAGTTAAATAGAGAGAACCAGCTTAGCTATAACCCCGACCAAATCGTTGTTTCAAGTGGTGCCAAGTATTCGCTGACTAATACGCTACTTGCTATTACAAACCCAGGTGACGAGGTAATCATACCAGCTCCCTATTGGCTGAGTTATCCAGAAATGGTTAAACTGACCGGTGGTGTTGCCCGCTTTGTCGACACCGATTTTAAAAACAACTTTAAAATGACCGCCGAGCAATTAAAGGCGGCCATTAATGACAAAACAAAAGCAGTTATTATCAATAACCCATCTAACCCAACTGGTGCCGTTTACACTAAAGACGAACTATTGGCGCTTGCCAATGTCTGCCTTGAAAAAGACATTTTCATTATCGCTGATGAAATATACGAACGCATTTGTTATTTAGACGATTTTACGTCAATTGCCAGTTTGTCTGAAGCCATTAAAGAAAAGACCATTTTGGTTAACGGCATGAGTAAGTCACTATCGATGACTGGTTGGCGTTTGGGCTATACGGCCACAACCAAAGAAATTGCCAAGGCAATGGGTGCCATACAGGGACATTTAGTATCACACCCTTGCACAATTTCACAACACGCTGCCATTGAAGGGTTAAATAGCTGTGCTGACGACATTGCAAACATGAAGCACATTTATCAAAAAAGACGCGACGAAGCGACAAAAGTAATCAGCGCAATCGACGGTCTGTCAATTGTACAACCAGACGGCGCCTTTTATATATTTATTAATGTTGGCGCTTATCGCAAAAAAATTAAAGCTGAATCACTATCGCTAAAGATATGTGATGACATGCTTGAAAAACAACACGTTGCATTAGTGCCAGGTATCGCCTTTGGCAATGACAACTTTATTAGATTATCATATGCTGCTAAATTAGAAGATATTAAGAAAGGTTTAGCCCGCTTAAAACAGTATTTAACCGAATTGTAGAAAAGTGGAAAGTTAAAACATATTATTCAACACTTTCAATTTGCCGATAAAAAGCAGTTAATTCATCACTGGCGTCAACCAAATTTGTTTTCAAAAGCCGATACAATTTGTGATCGGCCTTTTCTATTTCACGTTTAATAATTTTAATTGGCTTATGTTGTGCGCGAGCAAGTCGACGCACATCGATTTTTTTGGATTCACTAAGGTATTTCTGCTTGATTATTTCTTTTTGTAGAGCACTAAAGCAGTCTTCTTCTAATAGGCGCTTTATCTCTTCACTCACGCGCTTAACTTGTTGTTTTTGATACATTATTTACTCCAGCATTTGATAACTTTTTTGAACCATCTGTATACCAGCTGAATTTTCAATTGTCAAATTAAATTGATCAGTTGATTTTGCCAATAAATTGTGTGTTATTAAATTGTTTTTTAAATGTAAAACCGTACCAACATTGCCATCATAAATTGGTGTATTTTGACCAAAATAATCTTGAATGGCATCTTTAACAAATAAATAATGGGTACAGCCCAACACAACAGCACTGATGTCAGCTTTTGCAGTGCCAACAATTTGGTCGAGTATTTGCTTTAACTGTTGATTGTCAGCGACACCTGATTCAACGTATTCAACCAGTTGCGGTGCGGGGCATTTAACAATGCGATCAGCGACATTTAATTGCTTAATTAAGGCATTAAACTTGGCTTCGCGCAATGTCATCGCCGTTGCCAAAACACAAATTTTACCATGTACTAATTGTTCTATAGCTGGTTTCACAGCAGGTTCCATACCGATAATTATGATATTAGAATACTTTTTTCTGAGTTGTTCAGCAGCGGCGCTAGTCGCTGTATTACAGGCGATAATAATGGCCTTGACCGATTTTTGCAACAGCATTTGCACAATCGTTTCACTGCGTTGTAAGACATACTCAGTTGACTTTTCACCATAAGGTGCATTTAGACTATCGCCAAAATAAATAATAGATTCGTTAGGTAGTAGCTGCCGAATTGTCTTGACCACACTGAGTCCGCCTAGACCCGAATCGAACACGCCAATTGAATAATGTCTTTTCATAATTAACTCTATATTGTACTATTTTCCTGTTTTAAAAAGTTATCAACAACTTATGCACAATAAGTGGATAAGTTGCCAAATGTCACCTGCAAATTTATTAATTCTATTTGCAGTTATTATATTAAGTACTGCTGTTTAGACTGATATTAATCGCAAATTGTTTTGATATTTATTCATATTTACAAAAATACAAAATTTTATAGTAAAAAAATAAAAAATTTAAAAATTATTCCTATTGCACAAAAAGTTGATAACTTCGGTTTTACCCACAAGTTATCCACAAATAGTGGATAACTATTGGCAACTATTGACAATTTAAATATTAATCAACTTTTTATAGTCTTTCTGAAATTTTTTAATAATTTTCTTTTCCATTCGAGAAACCGTCATTTGAGATACTTCTAATTCTTCAGCGACCATAATTTGTGTTTTATTTTTAAAGAAACGATCGATGATAATCTTTTTTTCAACGTCATTTAATTTAGCAATGCATTTATCGAGAAATTCTTTATTTTCAATAAAATCAAAGTGTTTATCATCTTCGCCGATAATATCCATTAATTGGATATCTTTATCATCTCCAGCGCTATCATAAATGATATCGAGTGACTTAGGTGTATAAACTTGACTGGCTTCCATTGCTTCAATTACTTGTTCTTCTGTGCACGATAAATAGTTGGCAATGTCCTCTACTTTAGGCATGCGCTGTAAATCTTGTTGTAATTTAACTTTTGCAACATTTATTTTCTTAGACAGTTCTTGAATTCTACGTGGCACGCGCACCGACCAACCCTTATCGCGAAAGTACTTTTTAATTTCACCAATAATAGTAGGTGTTGCAAAACTGGAAAATTCAAACCCTCTGTTGACATCAAATCGCTCGATTGCATAAATTAAACCAAGCGCTGCAACTTGAAAGATATCTTCATAATCAATACCTTTGTTAACATACTTTTTCGCCAATATCTCACTAATGTAAAGATGACGATTAACCAGTTCGTTACGCAATTTAATGTTTTTATCTTGACTGTATAAGATAAATAGCGCTTTGGTTTCACAATTCGAATATTCAGATTTTAAACTGAAAATTTTCTTCATTAACTGTATTCCCGCATTATAATTTTTTGATTAATCTAACGACTGTACCCACACTGGGTTGTGATTCTATGACGACTTCATCCATCAATGACTGCATAATAAATATACCTAATCCATTGCCTTTAAGTTCGTCTAATTCGGGTTTTTTATAATCGTCTAAATTAAAACCTCTGCCATTGTCTGATATTTCAATGCTCATTGTTTGATCATCAACTGAAAAAACAACATTGAAGTAGTCATTTTCATCAACACTATGTTGAATGGCATTATTACAGGCTTCAGAAACCGCTATTTTGATATCTTCAATTTCTTCGATATTAAAATTTAACTTGCTTGCCACGATAGTCGCAGTCATGCGCGCGACGACGACATATTCTTTTTTACACGGCAAATTAATAGTAATTTTATCTGACATTTTATCCCCTTTAATTCACTTCGAATAGTTTATTTAAACCTGTGATATTTAATAATTTATTAAAATTTTGCTTAGGGTTTTTGATGTTAATAATAAAATTATCTTCTTTGATTCTTTTGTAAGTATTGATCAATACGCCTAATCCTGTGCTGTCAATAAAAGTTAGTTCTGTACAATCTAACACGATATTTGCCATTTTTTGATCAAGTGAATGATTTAAAATATCTTTAAAATTATTCGCTGTTTCTAAATCTAACTCACCAGCAATTTCAAATATCCAACTTTCGCTATTTGCTTCAAATTGCGTTTTAACTCTTAAAGGCATGTTATTTCCTCACTATTCTTCTGTGTCAATATCGATAATTTTAGCAAATGCAACCAATTGATCATCTTCACCAACACGCATAACTTTAACACCGCTAGTATGTCTACCAACCACTGAAATATCGGCTACTTTAATGCGAATAACGACACTTGCTGAATTAATTAAAATGAGCTCATCATTTTCTTCTACAACAGCTGCACCAATTAATTTACCTGTTTTTTCAGTGGTATTATACGTTAACATACCTTTGCCACCGCGTGATTGTCGACGATAGTCATCTAATGGTGTACGTTTGCCATAACCACCTTCGCTGATAACCAACAATTGACTATTATCTTTTACTAGGGCAATTGCAACGAGGTAATCATTTTTTGCTAGTGTGATACCCTTAACACCAGTTGCTAATCTTCCCATATCGCGTACTTCTTTTTCATCAAAGCGAATTGATTTGCCATTATGTGTGACCAATATAACTTGATCGTTACCATTAGTGTATTTAACGCCAATTAATTCATCTTCGTCCTTTAAATTTAAGGCAATAATACCAGTTGTACGTGAAGTATTGTACTTTGAAACCGCAATGCGCTTAACGACACCTTGTCGCGTTGCCATAATAAAGTAACCTGTATCAAAAGATTTAACGGGAACGACAGCATTTATTTTTTCTGTCTGTTCAAGCGGCAATAAATTAATAACCGCAACACCTTTTGATAAACGCGACCCCTCAGGAATTTGATAGGCCTTTAATTTATACACCTTACCCAAATTAGAAAAAAACAGTAAGTCGTCATGTGTTGATGTCGTAAAAATATCAATGACGAAATCTTCTTCGCGAGTTGATAAACCAGTTTTACCGCGACCACCTCTATTTTGCGTTGTATAGACATCAACTGGTACGCGTTTAATATAACCTTGTTGGGTCAGTGTAACAGTAACTTCTTCTTCTTCAATTAAATCTTCAATGTCAATTTCATTGTAGTCAATTTCAATTGTCGTTCTTCGTTCGTCGCCAAACGTTTCTTTTAATTGCCTTAAATTATCGGCAATTAAATTTAAAAGTAACTTTCTATCATCAAGTAATGCTTGACATTCAGCAATAAATATTTGTAAACTATTATATTCATTTTCAATTTTTTCACGTTCTAAACCCTGTAGACGCCTCAATCGCATATCGACAATTGCCTTCGCTTGAATTTCTGATAAATTAAATGCCTTCATCAATTGTTCTTCGGCATCGTTATAAGCATTTCTGATAATTTTTATAATTTCATCAATATTGTCAAGTGCAATGCGATAACCTTCTAAAATATGTGCCCGTGCCATTGCTTTGTTGCGATCATATTCAACACGACGTGTTTCGACGTCTATTTGATGGTTGACGTAGTGTTCAAGTATTTCTTTTAAATTAAGTCTTTTTGGCACACCGTCGACTAGTGCGATCATGTTCATGCCAATCGTCGACTGCAATTGGGTGTGTTTAAATAATTGATTGACGATAACTTGTGGATTGACATCGCGCCGCAACTCAACGACAATGCGAATACCCTCGCGATTTGATTCGTCTTGTAAAGCAGTAATGCCATCAATTTTTTTATTTTTAACTAAATTTGCAATACTTTCCAGTATTTTTATTTTATTGACTTGATAGGGAATTTCAGTAAATATAATTGAAACTTTGCCATTTTTCGCTTCTTCAATGTCATATTTTGATCGAACGATTACTTTGCCTTTACCAGTTTTATAACCTCTGATAAAACCGCTCACACCCATAATCGCAGCACCTGTTGGAAAATCAGGGCCTTTAATGTATTCTAATAGACCTTCAATTTCTATTTCTGGGTTGTCAATTAATGCTAATGTACCATCGATCACTTCACTTAAATTATGGGTTGGTATTGTCGTTGCCATACCAACCGCAATGCCGTTAGCACCATTGACTAATAAATTTGGAAAACGGGCTGGTAGTACATCGGGTTCAGTTTCTTCGCCATCAAAATTTGGTTTAAATATAACGGTATCTTTGTTGATATCTCTTAACATTTCAGATGACAACTTGGTCATTTTTGATTCGGTATAACGCATTGCAGCCGCATTATCGCCATCGATTGAACCAAAGTTACCCTGTCCCTCAATTAAAGTATCACGCATCGCAAAGGGCTGTGCCATACGAACTAGTGCATTGTAAACTGCACCATCACCATGTGGATGATATTTAGCTAAAACATCACCGACAACGCGTACACACTTACGAAACTTTTTATCATGTGTTAAACCGAGCTCATGCATAGCGTAGAGAATGCGACGATGTACTGGTTTTAAGCCATCGCGTACATCGGGCAATGCGCGCGAAACAATAACGCTCATTGCATAATCAATATAAGATTGGCGCATTTCTTCTTGTATATCTATATTGATGATGCGATCTTTTGTCATATTTTCATTTTCTTTCATCAGATAACCTCATTAAACGTCTAAATTATTGACGTATTTTGCATTTTTTTCAATAAATTCACGGCGCGGTTCAACATTTTCACCCATTAAGGTATCGAATATCATATCAGCTTCGACCGCATCTTCAATCGTTACTTTCAAAATTATTCTATTTTCAGGGTTCATGGTGGTTTCCCATAATTGTTCGGGATTCATTTCACCTAAACCTTTGTAACGTTGAATATAGGGTTTTGCATTTTCAGGTAATGTCTTTACTATTTCGTCTCTCTCTACATCTGAAAAGACATTGTATTCTTTTTTACCGTAAGAAATTTTATAAAGTGGTGGCTGTGCAATATAAACATAACCCTGTTCAACTAAGGGACGCATATAGCGAAATAAAAATGTCAATAAAAGTGTTCTGATATGTGCGCCATCAACATCGGCGTCAGTCATCAACATAATTTTATGATAACGTAATTTTTCAATATTAAAATCTTCACCAATACCACAACCAAATGCTGTTATCATATTTCTAATTTCATTAGAATTAAATATGCGTGAAAAATTGGCCTTTTCAACATTTAATATTTTACCGCGCAATGGTAAAATTGCCTGTATCGAGCGGTCGCGTCCATCTTTGGCTGAACCGCCAGCTGAATCACCCTCAACGATAAATATTTCGCTTTTTGCCGGGTCTTTTTCTTGACAATCCCATAGTTTTCCCGGCAAACTAAAACCATCTAATAGACCTTTACGGCGAGTAAGTTCTCTTGCTTTTCTGGCAGCTTCTCTTGCTTTAGCGGCTTTAATACACTTATCGATAATAATTTTAGCTTCATTGGGGTGTTGTTCAAAATAGGCAATTAATGACTCGCCTGTAATTGATTCGGTAACACCGCGCACTTCAGAATTGCCCAGTTTTGTCTTGGTTTGACCTTCAAACTGCGGATCTTCTATTTTCACTGAAATAATAGCCGTTAGACCTTCTCTAATATCTTCGCCTTGTAAATTATTATCTTTTTCTTTTAATAAATTATTTTTTCTAGCATAATCGTTAACAACGCGCGTTAAAGCCGAACGAAATCCACTTAAATGGGTACCGCCCTCATGTGTGTTGATATTATTTGCAAAGGTAAATACATTATCTTGATAGCCATCGGTATATTGCATAGCTATTTCAACGATGACATTATCTCTACTAGCTTCAAAATAGATAACTTCTTCATGAATAAAAGTTCTATTTTTGTTTAAGAATAAAACAAATTCACTGATGCCACCTTCGTAGTGAAAAGTATCAGTTTCACCAGTTCTTTCGTCGTTCATAATAATTTTAATACCCTTATTTAAAAAAGCTTGCTCGCGCATGCGATTTTTTAAGGTTTCATAATTGTATTCGACTGTGTCAAATATCTGATCATCAGGTAAAAAGTAGCTGGTTGATCCCGTTTTATCAGATTTGCCAATAATATTAAGTGGCTTTGTCGTAACGCCGCGTTCAAAACCAATACTGTATAAATTGCCTTCTCTTGCTATATCGACACGCATTTCTTTAGAGAGTGCATTGACGACTGAAGCACCAACGCCGTGTAAACCACCTGACACTTTATAACCGCCACCGCCAAATTTACCACCGGCGTGTAATACGGTATGAATAACTTCTACTGCTGGCATATTCATTTTTTTATGTGTATCAACTGGCATGCCACGCGCGTTGTCTTTAACAATAATGCCATTGTCTTTAGTAATAGTAAGTTCTATTGTATCACCATAGCCAGCAAGCGCTTCATCTATGCTGTTATTGACAATTTCATATACTAAGTGATGCAAGCCTCTGGCACTGGTTGAACCAATGTACATACCTGGTCTTTTTCTTACTGCTTCTAAACCTTCTAATACTTGAATTTGTTCTGCGTTGTAACTTTGTTTTACTTTACTCGGCACTTAATACCTCCTGCGATGATTCAACCGAACCATCGACGATAAAATGTCGCCAATACGGCGCTATGTCTTTATTGTTTAAACCGTGTAAATCGGTTGTTGTCAATAATGTTTGGGTTCGCTTTATTTCTTTTAATAAAATCATTTGTCTTTTGTTGTCTAATTCACTCATGACATCATCTAACATTAATATCGGATATTCGCCGATAACGTCTTTAATAATTTCTATTTCTGCTAACTTTATTGCCAAAAGTGCACTTCTTTGTTGACCCTGTGAACCATATTTTTTAAGATTTTTTTGATTGATAAAAAATTCAATGTCTTCACGGTGTGGCCCAACTGTCGTATAACCATAGCGAATGTCTTTTGAACGAGAATTTTTCAGTTTTTCAATTGCTTTTTCTTCTATTATAGCATTGTTTTCATCAAAAAAATCAGATAGATAATCTAATGTTAAAAGTTCCTTTGCTTCTGATAATTGACTGTGTATTTTGTTAGCTCTTTGACTGAGTTGTCTAATGTAGTTAGCTCTTTTTACAACAATGTATTTTGCATATTTAGCGAGTTGTTCATCCCAAATATCAAATGAAGCATCTTCTGTCTTTTCTACATTGAATTTTAGAAATTTGTTTTTTTGATTGAGCACACGATTATAGCTAACCAAATAATTTAAGTATTTTTTATCAATATTCGATATTTCTCTGTTTAAAAAACGTCGTCTTTCTGTTGGACTACCCTTTACTAATTTTAAGTCTTCGGGTGAAAACAAAATAATATTTAAATAACCAATCAGTTCAAAAGTTTTATTGAGCGCTACTTCATTAATGGCAATTTTTTTTTTATTATCCTTACTAATCAACATATCGATCTGTTGTTCACGTTGATTTTTGATAAAATTAAGACGAATTTGACAGTTGACTTCTTGCGCTTTTATCAATTCTATATCATTTTTTGTGCGAAATGATTTTCCGTTAATTGCCGTATAAATAGCCTCTAATATATTAGTTTTACCTTGTGCATTGTCACCAATAATCACATTGGCTTTTTTATCAAATTTTAGAAACATACTATCGATATTTCTAAAATTTTTAACAGATAATGACGTAATATGCAAAATTTACCTCTATTCGGTAATTAACATTTTTCTTTGCAGTGGCTGATAGGTTATTTCGACGATATCACCCACTTTTATTTTTTTGCCGCGTTGTGTACAAACTTCTTCATTTACTTTGACATATTTTTCTAAAATTAAAGTCTTTGCCTGTGAACCACAACCAGTAATACCGGCATATTTAATAAGCTGATCTAATTTTATAAAATCAGTATTAATTGCAATTTTTTCCATGTTAACCTCTATTTTAAAATTTCTAATTTGCTATTCTGATTGGCAATAATAAATAAATGTAATTGTCATCATCTTCTGATTTAACAATACAAGGACTAGTGCTCGTCGTCATTTCAATTACAACATTATCTTTTTCAATAACTTTCAAAACATCTAACCAATATTTTGGATTAAAACCAATTTTTAAATTGGGACCCTCTAGTTCTATGTTTACTTTTTCTTTAGCACTTCTGTTATCGGTATTTGAAGTAATATTTAAATAGTCATCTTTTATTTCAAATAATAAAGATGTATTTTTAGTTTGGCTGACGATTAATGAAGCGCGATCTATTGCTTGATATAACTCATTTTTAGAACAGGTAATTTTAGTTTTGTAATCAGTTGGTATAATCTTTTCGTAATTTATAAAATTACCTTCTAATAAGCGAGCGATTAATACGGTATCACCTATCTCATATTTAATATATTTATTAGTTTTATAAATTAAAATTTGCATATTCTGATTGTCCGCTAAAATAATTTTTAAAAGTTCATTTAAAGCTTTAGCTGGAATAACTAAATGACAGTCGGTTTTACTAATGATATTGACTTTTTTAAGGGCAACGCGATATAAATCAATTGCAACCATTGTCATTTTACCATTGCTAATATCAAATAAAGCACCATTTAAGATTGGTCTATTTTCATCATGTGAGGTGGCAAAGATAGTTTGACTGATCATATCGGCTAAAATGTATTTATCGACAACTATTTTTTGATCATTGTTGACTATTGGTAGCTCTGGAAATTCTGCTGGATTATGACCAGTTAAATAAAAATCGGAATTTAAACATTTTATATGAATCTTATTGTCTTGTTTGCTAATTGAAATTGATTCATTGGGTAATTTTTTAATTATTTCACTAAAAATTCTACCATCAATGGCTGTTTTACCTGGTTCGATAACTTCAGCTGGTACTGTCATTTCAATGCCAATATTGAGATCATTACTAATAAGGGTAATTGTATCGTCATGAGCATCAATGTAGATACATTTTAATATTTCTATTGTTGTACGCGTTGATATTGCTTTTAATACTATATTTAAAGCTTTTGATAATTTGTTTTGGTCGACAATAATTTTCATGATAACTCCTTCGCGATTAAATAGGATTTAGTAAAAATAAAATAGTAATAGTCATAGTGACTGTAGATTTGTTGAAAAATAACTTAACTATAGTAAATAAGCTGAACTAATGTTGTCTAAAACATGTGGAAACTTTTTAATTTTTTTTAGACTTATGCACATTTATTTTTTACTGATGTTTTCAACAAGTTATTATCCACATATCAACAGTGAAATGTGAATAATTTAGACTCATTGGTTTTGTTTTATTTGTTCTGTTAACTGACTAATTTGTTCTGCTAAATTTTCATTTTCTTTTAAGTCATTAATGATTTTGTCACAAGCGTGCATCACTGTTGTATGATCTCTACCACCGAATACTTCACCAATTTTAGGTAGTGACATGTCGGTTAGTTCACGACATAAATACATGGCAATTTGACGCGGATAAGTAATGGCACGCGTTCTTTTTTTTGAATTTAGTTCATTTATCTTTACATTATAGTAGTGTGCAACTACCTTTTTTATGGTATCGTAATTGAGATGTTGTGTTTTATTCGTTTTAACGATATCTTTTAAAGCTTCAACTGCTAAATCCATTGTTATGTCACTCTTTGATAAATTGGCAAACGCAATAACTTTAGTTAATGCACCTTCGAGTTCTCGAATGTTAGATTTAATGTTTTTAGCGATAAATTCGTGAATTTGATTATCTATTTCAGTAGATTCGCGTTCAGCTTTTTTACGAAGTATGGCAATACGCGTTTCGTAATCAGGTGGTTGAATATCAGATATTAATCCCCATTCAAAGCGCGAACGTAAGCGATCTTCTAATGTTGGAATTTCTTTTGGTGGTCGATCAGAAGATAATATAATCTGTTTATTAGCCTCATGTAAAGCATTAAACGTATGGAAGAATTCTTCTTGAGTTTTTTCTTTACCGGCAATAAATTGAATGTCGTCGACTAGCAAAACATCGACGGTGCGATATTTATTTCTAAATGACTCATTTTTATTATCGCGAATTGAATTGATTAATTCGTTTGTAAACTTTTCAGATGTGACATAAACAATTTTTGTCTGTTTATTATTTTGATTAATAAAATTACCAATAGCGTGCATTAAGTGTGTTTTACCTAAACCAACACCGCCATATATAAACAGAGGGTTATATGCATTTGCAGGTGCTTCAGCAACGGCCAATGCCGCAGCGTGAGCAAAGCGATTGCTATTGCCAATAACAAACTCAGAAAATGTATACTTGGGATTTAAGCGCGCCTTATTGACAAAATTGATATTATTATCATTAAAGTCGTATTCGCCTGTTTCGCCAGAAATGATGAACTCTATTGCAATTTCTCTGCCACATACTTGCTTAAGCGAATTTTCAAGTATGCTAATATAGCGATTTTCTAAAATGTTTTTATTAAATTCATTTGGAATTTCGAGTACTAAAACGTCATTGTATAGTTTTCTAGGCTCAATTGACTTTATCCAAGTGTTATAACTTACTTCAGTTATTTCATATTTGAGAATTCCAAGTGTTTCTTGCCATATTTTTTGATAATCTTTCAAAATTTCCCCCATTCGCGGATATTTTTGTCAATTGAAAAAAATCATTTTTTCAGATATACTAATTTTAACAAAATATAGTGTTATATTCAACCCAGATTATGAGTTATAGCTAGTGAAATTTAGCTAAACAAGGTTTTTTAGTTAAATATTTTCTTGACACGTCAAAAAGAGCAGAGTATAATAGTTTAGCATAGTTTTAATCAACACTCTGAAAAGAGTTTATTATAGTAGTGACGAGGGGGTGTAGCTATGAAGCGCACATATCAACCAAAAAAAAGGCAGCGCAAGGTTGAACACGGTTTTAGGAAGCGAATGAGAACTGCGTCTGGTCGAAACGTATTAAAGCGTAGAAGAAGAAGAGGCAGAGCAAAATTATCTGCATAATATTGCTAGATTAGACCGCATAAAGTGGTCTTTTTTTCAATGTTGTAAAATGTATTTTTTACAATATATGATAAATAGTGTATAATAATCTGTAGTAGATTGGGTTGACTATGAAATTGACGACAATAAAAAAAAATGTGCAATTTAATCGTGTTTATAAAAGAGGTCAATCTGTAGCAGGTGCTTTTATTGTTTTATACAAATTAAAAAATAATTGTGATGAAGTGCAGTTCGGAATTACTGTAAGTAAAAAAGTTGGTAAAGCCGTCGTTAGAAATCGGGTTCGTAGATTGATTAGACAAGCGATAATTAATAACTATCGCTTATTTGATAAGGGTTACATTTATGTATTTGTAGCGCGTGTCAGAGCAAATAAAGCGTCATTAAAAGATATTGAAAAAAATTTACGCTATTTAATTGCAATGATTAGAAAGAAAAATAAAAAGTGAAACATTTATTAATTCTTTTTGTTAAATTTTATCAGTTAGCAATTTCACCTTTATTGGGTAAAAACTGTCGATTTATACCCACTTGTTCGCAATATACAATTGAAGCATTAACAAAATATGGCACCATAAAAGGATTGTATTTAAGTGTAAAGAGAATATTAAAATGTCATCCTTTTCATCCGGGAGGATATGATCCACTACCATAATGGAGGATAAATAGTGTTTGATTTTTTATATCAGGGAATTGGTCTATTGTTGGGAGCGCTTTATAATTTTACCAGTAATTACGGTATTTCTATTATATTGATGACAATTATCGTTAAATTGCTTTTATTTCCACTGACGCAAGCTCAGACAAAATCACAAAAGCGCATGAATGAACTGCAGCCGAAAATTCAGGAACTAAACAAAAAGTATAAAAATAATAAAGAAAAACTGAATCAAGAAACATTAAATTTATACAAAGAACACAATGTTAACCCAGTAGCTGGCTGTTTGCCTATGTTGATTCAATTACCGATAATATTTGCTTTGTTTGGTGTGTTGCGCGACCCATTAAAATATGTTTTTAAGGGCAATACAGCCATGTTTGAACAAGCGACAAACCAGACATTTTTATGGATAACTGATTTTTCAGTACCAGATACCTTAGGTGCAATTATCAATTTAGATTTTGCCAATCATTTACCGGGTTTATTACCGATTATTGCCGCTGTATTTACTTATTTACAATTTAAGACGATGGGCAATAAACCATCTGGTGGCAATGAGGCGACTAATAAAACAATGCAGTCGATGCAAATGTTTATGCCATTGATGATTTTGTGGTTTGGTATGAAAATGGCAGCTGGCCTTACACTTTATTGGGGTGTTAGTACAGGTTTTCAAATTTTACAACAAATGGCAGTTAATGCCGCAAGCAGCAAGGAGGTATAGATGAATAAATGTGAGATTGTTGCGAAATCACCTGAAGAAGCAATAGAAAAAGCCTTAGATCAGCTTAATACGACAATAGATGATGTTGAAATTGAAATATTTGAGGAAGCACCAAAAGGGTTGTTGAGCTTTCTTAAGTCAAAAGAAGTACGCGTTATTGTCACTAAAAAAGTTTCAACTGAACAAATTGCCATCGATTTTTTAGATAATATCTTAAAAAAAATGAATATTACTGCTGAATACAAAGTTGAAGCGAAAGACAATGAAATAAAAATAGATATTTCTGGCAAAAATATGGGCGTTGTAATCGGTAGACGTGGTCAAACTTTAGATGCTTTACAATATCTAGTTAGTTTGGTGGTTAATCGTCGTGTTGAAGAATATGTTAGAGTTGTTTTAAATACTGAAAACTACCGTGAAAAACGCGAAAAGTCGCTTATTAAATTGGCTAATAAATTGGCTGATCGTGCGCGAAAATACCGCAAAGATATTGTGCTTGAACCGATGAATCCATACGAAAGACGCATTATTCATTCTTCTTTACAAAATAATAAATACGTTAGTACACGTAGTGAAGGTCAAGATCCAAATAGAAAAGTTATTATATTTTTAAATAAGCAATAAAGTAGAATTAATTTTGAAAGACAGTCAATAAATCGGGCTGTTTTAGTCCGGCCCAGTTTTTACTGGGTTTTTATTTTTTGAAAGGATTGTTATGAACGATATCATTACGGCTATTGCCAGTGGTACAAGTGGTAATGCAATTGGCATTGTTCGCTTAACCGGCGCTGGCTGCATTGAATTGATTTCACCATTATTTCGATCAATTAAAGGCAAACAATTAATTGATTATGATGCCCGTTATATGGCTTATGGTCATATTGTAAAAGATGATCATATTTACGATGAAGTAATGATCGTTTATTATCGTGCACCTCATACCTATACCAAAGAAGATATGGTTGAAATATTTAGTCATGGCAGTTCAGTAGCACTGCGCGAAATATTGCAGTTAACTATTAAACAAGGCGCTAAATTAGCTGAACCTGGCGAATTTACCAAGCGCGCATTTTTGAATGGTCGCATCGATTTAACGCAAGCTGAGGCGGTTATGGATATGATAAGTGCTAAGACAAAAATGGGTTTTGATTTAGCTTATAATCAACTTGAAGGTCATCTTGGTCAACAGCTTAGTGCCATAATCGAAACTTTAACCGATGTAATGGCACAAATTGAAGTGACAATCGATTACCCTGATGAAGATGTCGAAATAATTGCGCGTGAAACAATTATCCAAAAAATGAACGATATAAACACACAATTTAAAGAACTTTTACAGTCTTACGAAGTTGGTAAAATTGTCCGCGATGGACTGTCAATTGCCATTGTTGGTCGTCCGAATGTTGGTAAATCATCTCTATTAAATGCCCTATTGCGTGAAAACAGGGCAATTGTTACTGATATTGCCGGTACGACGCGCGATGTTATTGAAGAAACAGTTAATATTCACGGCATGGCGCTGCGCTTAATCGATACGGCGGGTATTCGTGAAACCGACAACACAATTGAGCGCATTGGTGTAGAAAAATCGAAAATGCATTTTAATCGTGCCGATGTCGTCTTATTAGTATTAAATGGCGCCGAGCCTTTAACTGAAGAAGATCAAGTGGTTTTTCGTGCTATTGCTGATAAAATGTGCATTGTTGCCATTAACAAAGTCGATTTAAAATTAAAAATTGATATCGATTATATTAAAAATTGTTTGCCTCATGCTTCAATTGTCTATACATCTGCTCTAGAGGCTGAGGGCATTACTACCTTAGAAGCGGAAATAGAAGAATTATTAATTGGTGACAATATGCGCGATCACCGTGAAGTGATTAGCAATGTCAGACACTATGAGGCACTCATCAAAGCAAAAACGCATTTAGAACAAGCGCTAACTGCTTTGGCCGATGGTATGCCACTTGATGTTGTCGATGTCGACATCGGCGATGTTTACAGTGCAATTGGTGAAATAACTGGCCACAGTATTCAGGAAGATGTGATTGGTCGCATCTTTGAAAAGTTTTGTTTAGGAAAGTGATAAAATGTCATATTTTAAAGTAGATCATTACGATGTTATCGTCGTAGGTGCTGGGCACGCTGGTTGCGAAGCAGCCCTTGCTGCGGCACGTTTAGGTAAAAAAACGCTTTGCTTGGCAATAAATTTAGACAGTGTTGCCATGATGCCTTGTAATCCATCAATTGGCGGCACCGGCAAAGGCCATCTGGTGCGTGAAATTGATGCGCTCGGTGGTGAAATGGGTCGCAATATCGATAAGACTTTGATTCAGTCGCGCATGTTAAATATCGGTAAGGGGCCAGCTGTGCACTCATTGCGCGCACAAGCTGATAAGCGCTATTATCACGACGTCATGAAACAGACATTAGAGCGTCAGGTAAATTTAGATTTAGTTGAAGATGAAGTGACTGCACTATCGATTGAAAATCAAAAAATCAAAGGTGTTTTTACGATGCACAACAGTTTTTATGGTGCAGATGCTGTCATATTGGCAACTGGCACTTATTTAGATGCTAAAATTTTTATTGGTGATGTCGTCAAAGTAAGTGGACCAAGTGGCATGTCGCCCAGTAGGCCATTTGCCGACTATTTACGCAATGGTGGTTTTGATATGCGCCGTTTTAAAACAGGAACACCAGCCCGTGTCAATCGCCGTTCGATTGACTTTTCAGAAATGGAAGTTCAACATGGCGATGAAGTTATTGTGCCCTTTTCGTTTATGACTGAATCAATTGATATTGAACAAGTCCCCTGTCATTTGGCTTATACCAATGAAACGACGCATCGCATTATATTAGATAATATTGACAAAAGTGCAATGTACTCTGGTAATATTGAGGGTGTTGGCCCACGTTATTGTCCATCTATCGAAGATAAAATCGTTCGTTTTTCAGATCGCAATAGACACCAAATGTTTATTGAACCCGAAGGACTTAACACTGATGAAATGTATATACAAGGCATGTCGTCAAGTTTGCCGTTAAGCGTTCAAGTCGATTTTTTGAGAAGTGTCAAAGGGTTAGAAAACTGTCAGATTATGCGCCCTGCCCACGCTATAGAATACGACTGTATTAATCCACTTTCATTAAAACCTTCACTTGAACTTAAAGAGGTCGATTGTCTTTATTCGGCCGGTCAATTAAATGGTTCAAGTGGTTACGAAGAAGCTGCTGCGCAAGGCCTTATTGCCGGTATTAATGCGGCACGTAAATTAGATGGCCTTGAAGCCATAGTATTAGACCGTTCTGAAGCTTATATCGGTGTGTTAATTGACGATTTAGTGACAAAAGGAACGAATGAACCCTATCGTATTATGACGGGGCGCTGTGAATACCGTCTGCTTTTAAGACAAGATAATGCTGATGAACGTCTGACGCCACTCGGCTATCAAATTGGTTTGGTTGAAGAAAAACGCTATCAAAAGTATATGGCTAAAAGAGAAGCAATCGAAGTTGAAATGGAGCGTTTAAAGTCGACCAAAATAAAAATTGAGCAATTAAACCCTCTATTGAAGAAGATGGGATTGAAAGCGGCGACGATGAGTATATCACTATTTAATTTATTGCGTCGCCCAGATTTTGATTATCAGACGCTTAAACGTGTTGATATTGATCGCCCCAACTTACCTGATTATGTCATTAAGCAGTGTGAAATTAACATTAAATATGAAGGTTATATAAAAAAACAAATTGAACAAGTAAAAAAATACAAGCGGATGGAAAAACGTCTATTACCAGATAATATTGATTATGCTACAATCGATAGTTTAAGAAATGAAGCTAAGCAAAAGTTAAATGACATAAGACCGCGCTCAATTGGTCAGGCGAGTCGTATTTCGGGCGTATCGCCTGCTGATGTTTCAGTATTATTGGTTTATTTGGAACAAACCAAAGGAGAACGCTAGTGCGTGACATTTACCGCAAGGCCTTTCAGACTATTGATATAGCAATAAATGATGTTCAAATTGATGCGTTATTACAATATGCTGAAAGCCTAAAACAAGTTAATAAGGTAATCAATTTAACTGCTGTTGCTGATGATAACGGTATTTTGTGGCGTCATTTTATTGACAGTTGTCAAGTGTTGCGACAACTGTCTTTGCACCCTACTGATAAAATCATCGATATTGGCAGCGGTGCAGGGTTTCCCGGTTTACCATTGGCAATTGTGAGTGGTTGCAACAGTACTTTGATTGATGCACTGAACAAGCGTGTTCAATTTTTGAACAATGTTGTCACATCTTTAACGCTTAATAATGTGGTTACGCTACACGCCCGTGCGGAAGAAATTGGTCGTTTAGAGCAGTACCGCGCTCAATTTGATTATGCTTTTTCAAGAGCTGTTACTGCTCTACCGATCTTAATAGAATACGCTGCGCCATTACTAAAGGTTGGCGGTACGTTTATCGCCTATAAAGCTGATGACATCAGTGATGAAATCAATAGCAGTAGGGCTGCACTTAACGCTTTAAATTGTAAAATTTCAAAAATATCAGAATATACTGATAATTTAGATATTAAAAGAAAATTATTGTTTATTGAAAAAATTTCTGAAACACCCCCAAAATACCCGCGCCGCGCTGGTATTGCCAGCAAACGACCAATTAAATAGAGGCGCGCTTGTTTGATCGAATAAAGTCGCGATCGCTCGGTTTAGTGTTTGGTTTTTGATTTTCCTTGCAACTTTCCACTTTATTTCACCTTTTTTACTTTATTATTGTGCCATTTCAGTGTAAACTATAAGAGAGTTGTTTTTGGTGTGCGTGTAAGTGAGGATGAGACATAATGGGTAGAACAGTTGCAATTTTTAATCAAAAAGGTGGCGTTGGCAAAACGACAACCAATGTCAATTTAAGTGCCTGTTTGGCGCATTTAGGCAAAAAAGTACTGATAGTCGATAATGATCCGCAAGGCAATGCCACCAGTGGCTTGGGTATCGATAAAAATAGCACCGTTTATAATCTATATGATGCCTTAACCGGTGAAATTGATCCATTTGAAGTAATTATGAAAACGGAATTTAATGGTTTAGACATAATTCCATCAAATATTCAGCTGGCAGGTGCTGAAATTGAACTAATTAGTATGGAAAACAGAGAATTTAGACTTGCACGCATTATTAATAAATTGATATACCATTATGATTATATTCTTATTGACTGCCCCCCTTCTCTGGGTATATTAACACTTAATTCACTGGTAGCAGCTAGCAGTGTGCTGATACCGATACAGTGTGAATACTATGCCCTTGAAGGTGTATCGCAACTGATAAATACTTATAAATTAGTTAGAAAAAATCTAAATAAGTCATTAAAGATTGAAGGGGTTATCGTTAGCATGTATGATCCACGTAATAATTTGTCACAGCAAGTAGTTGATGAAGTAAAAAAATATTTTCAAGATAAAGTTTATCAAACAATGATACCACGCAATGTGCGTTTAGCTGAAGCGCCTAGTCACGGCTTGCCAATTATATATTATGATGCAAAGTCGAAGGGCGCGGAACAGTACATGGCATTAGCAAAAGAGTTTTTGGGAGAATAAAATGGCAAAAAAATCTGCATTGGGTAAAGGTTTAGGCGCTTTAATCGGCGATCACTTTGAAGAAGAGATTATTCGACAAGATAGGCTTCTTCAAGAAATAGATATTGACTTAATTACCCCCAATTTACTACAGCCGCGCAAACACTTTGATGACGATGCCATTGCGGCGTTAGCTGAAAGCATCAAGCGAAACGGTATTATTCAGCCTTTGTTACTACATGAAATAAAGAACGGCTACGAAATAATTGCCGGTGAAAGGCGTTGGCGTGCTGCTAAGTTGTCTGGCTTAAAAACTGTGCCAGCCATTGTGATGAACCCAGACGAACAAAAGATGTATGAAGTGGCATTAATTGAAAACATGCAGCGGCAAGACCTTAACCCGATAGAAGAAGCGCATGCCTTTCAATCACTGATATCATCATTTAACATGACACAGCGTGAAGTTGCAACAGTTGTTGGCAAGAGCCGCAGTTATATTGCTAACACACTTCGATTACTGCAATTAAGTGACGAAATACAGCAAATGCTCATCAACAAACAACTTACTGCTGGACATGCTAAAGTTTTGGTTGGCATTGAAGAAAAGCGTCAAGTAGAACTGGCAAGATTAATGCTAAAGAAGGGTTTAAATGTGCGTGATGCAGAGGCTTTGGTCAACACAGCTAAACCAGTAAAGCGTTCTAAGCATAGCGATAATAGTATTTTTTACAAGGGTTTTGCCAAGCAATTAGAAGATGTTTTAGGTAGTCGCGTTAAAATTACAGAACGCAATGGTAAAGGGAGTATTTCAATAGACTTCTACGATCATGAAGACTTTGAGCGAATTTTTAATGTTATAAATCAGTAGATATGTTTCACATGAAACACACATAAATGTTTCATGTGAAACATTTATGTGTGAGGTTAAATGAATTATTTAATAATAGCGAACAGCTTAGCTGGCAAAGGTATTAATCAAGAAACGCTAGCAGAAGTCGCAAGCAAATTACAACAGTATGGCAAGGTGAAAGCATTTTTGCTAAACACAAAAAAAGACACAAAAATTACATTAAAAGACCAGCGTGATTGGTCGGATGCAGTCGTATTTGTTGGCGGTGATGGCACCTTTCGTGAAGGTATTCGCATTGTTTCAGAACTACAATTAGATGTCCCTATTGGTTTAATTCCGATGGGAACAGGTAATGATTTTGTCAAGTCATTAGGTATTTCTAGCAACGTGAACCAAGCGATCGATATTATAAAAACTGGCAATTGTAAGACTATTTATGCTTATAACATTAACAACAATACCTTTTTAAATATCGCGAGTGTCGGTTTAGATGCATCAATTGTCGCCAATCAAAAAGAGATCAAAAAGCGAATTTCTGGGCCGCTATCTTATGTTGTTAGCACTATTATTTCGGTTATAAAAAACAAAAAAATAAGACATAAGTTAATAATTGATGGCAATGACTGTGGTGACAATTACATGTTAATTTCTTTTGCAAATGGCAAATATTATGGTGGTGGCATGAAAATTGCACCGTCAGCTTCACCCTTCGAAGATGATTTGCAAGTCGTGGCACTGCAGCATGTCCCTAAAATTCTTATACTGTTATTGTTTCCAATACTGTATTTTGGTTTGCACACTTCATTGTGGTGTATTAAAACTTGGCGCGGTCAAGAGATAGAGGTGCAAATTGATGAGCAAGTTGCGATTAATCTTGATGGCGATATCGATTATGCCCCAAAAGTGAAAATCACAAAAAATGATAAAATCGCCCCCAAAATCTACCTTCCAAATTAGTGTGTATTGCACAAAGACGCACTATGCCTTATAATGGCATGCTTTTTAAATAAAATGCAATAAAAAGGAAATAAGAAGCTTATGCATAACACTCAACTTGAAAGAGATTCAATTATATATAACGCTTGGCAAGTATTTGTCAATAACGGACAAATTAAGAGCTTGATCATTGGTGACCAATTAGCGGTCAAGTGGGAGCGCTATAAGTTGCTTGGCGTTAATCCAGAAAGTTCGATTGATCATTTATTACAAGATTATGATCATAGCGTGCGCGCTTTTTTTGCAGAGCTCAATTTACAACAAGCCGAACAACCTCAGTACCATACGATCATTGTAAACGAAGCGTTAACAGTTCAAGATGTTTTCCTTAAAGAACATGCGTTAAACGCCATTAAACCGCGCACTGTTCTCAGTGAAGCAGCAACCGGCAATTTGTCGATCTATCAAGCAAAGCAAAATGGTCAAGTTACCTATGTGATTGGTGCAGAACACTATAAAAAGCAGTTACATCGTTTTGTTGATGTGACAGTGCCATTCACACTTAAAGGTGAGCAATTCTATTTAATTAGTTTTGTGCCCTTGCTCGATTATAACGATGGTATTGTTAATAAAATAACAATCAAGTTAAATCAATGGGTATCCTCTTTGCAGAAGAGAAGTAAACTACCTTTAGAAAGTTCACTTGCTGAACGTGCACTTATTACAATTGACAACGACGGCAATGTTATTGCTTCTAATGATATAAAGACTTATAAAATGGGCAGTAATATTAATATAATCTTACGTTATTTTGATTACGATAAAATATGTAAAACGGGTATTGCTTATAGCGTAGAAATGAGAAGCGGCAAAGCGGTTAGTTGTTTGCTGTTAAATTCAAGCTCAGATGGTTTAACGGTAGCGATTGTCGACATAAAGCTTTTTATCAGTTCGTATCAAAATGTCGATATTTTTAAAGTTATAAGTGAAATCGATGATGATCTTAGTGAGGTTGATCGTCGTCTTGCCCAATTGAGTGCGCAGCCACATCCAATATTGTTATTGGGTAATGATCATGGCAAGTTAAGTGAAACCATTTACAGCTTAATCTCGTTAACATCTGTCGCAATACCATGTTTTGTAGTAGATACAGCAATTATTGGCTTTGCTAATGCAGAAAATTACATTAAATGGTTTGCTGATTTCAGTAATTGCTATATTGTATTTTCGCATATTGAGTGTGTAAAAAAATCAGTTCAACACCAATTACTCGGCATGGTATTAGAAAACAAAGACAGTTTGGCAGAAAAAGGTGTTCACATTATTATTACAGGGCAGATCTACGGCGCAGATGATCATCGTATATCAGAAAAAGTTAAAAAGACCTTGGAAATGACCACCTACTACTGTATTAAAATAGAACACAATAATATTATTAACCAAAAAAACTATCTTAAAAATGATATAATGCCACTATTAAGTTTAAAAGAAATAGAAGTGAGAGCAATAAAAAAGACTTTACAATTAACTGGCGGAAATATTTCGGAAAGTGCTAAAATACTGGGTATTGGACGCACAACATTACATCGCAAAATCAAGCGAAATAATATTAAAATCAAAGGTGTTTCATAATAAAACAATAATAATATAATAAATGTTTTATTATGAAACACAAAAAAGTGGTTCAAAATGGAACATAATACTAAAATGACACAGTTAGATGAAAAATATATGCGGCTCGCCTTAGCTGAGGCAAATTTAGCTTATCAAAGAGATGAAGTGCCGATTGGCTGTGTGATTGTCAAAGACAATAATGTGATAGCGCGGGCTCATAATTTAAAAGAAACCGTTCAAATGGCAAGTGCACACGCCGAGGTTTTGGCAATCGACATGGCATCAAAACAGCTTGGCTCATGGCGATTGACAGACTGTGATTTATACGTTACAATTGAGCCCTGTGCGATGTGTGCGGGGCTAATTTATCAAGCGCGCATCAGGCGGTTAATATACGGGTCAACCGATCCAAAAGGTGGCGCCTGTGGCACGGCAATGAACGTGTTAGAAAACAGCTACATCAATCATAGAGTTGAAGTCACAGCTGGCGTATTGCGTGATGACTGCGCAGCGATAATGCAACAATTTTTTCGCGCCAAAAGATAATAAGGAGAGATGTCCGAGTGGTAAGGGGCACGCCTGGAAAGCGTGTAAGGCTTAACGGCCCCGCGGGTTCGAATCCCGCTCTCTTCGCCATGTCAAAATGAGCTCAGTTTTTCTGAGCTCATTTTGACAATAATAATTGCTTTATGGCAATTATTATTTCACATCGCGCAGCGTGCGATATTTCACTAGGTTTCAGATTGTATGCTTATGGGTATAATAACAAAACTCAAAAGTAGATAGACAAAAAACAGATATCCATACTTATAGGAGGGAATTATGGCAGGTGAAAAAGATATAAAAAAATTATTGAAGAATATGACCCCAACGTTATGCAAACAAGAGTATGTATTTGTCACCACAAACAAAAAAATAGATGAAATAATTGCATTAAATCCACTGTGTACATTTATGGAAGAAGAGGGTTTGACACTTATAGTCGAGAAAGACATTGCAATTTCTAATGGTCTAAAATTTGAAGGTACATTTAAAAAAATCACTTTAAAAATCCATTCAAGTCTTGATGCTGTTGGGTTAACCGCTGCGGTGGCAACGCAATTAAAAAATTATAATATCAGTGCCAATGTCGTGGCGGCGTATTACCACGATCACATTTTTGTGCAATCAAACTTATCAGAAAAAGCGCTTAACTGTTTAAATGAACTAACGCTTTAATATTTTACTAATTTTTTATGGTGCCAGATACGAATATCATCATGAATTATGCAATGTTTGTTTAATGGCGATTGAAATACTGCTGAGATACCCGAAGATACGGGCGGCGAAGCCGTATTTGCGGAGCAAATATAGTGAGGAGCTGAAATCGTTCCACTATATTTTTACCTAGGACAACCTGCCTACGGCAGAACGTTACGGTAAAAATACAGCTCCATCGCGCACTGGCGCTGTTGACAATCGCCTGACTTTGGCTTTGAGTATACGGTTTTTCGCTTTTCCACTCCGCTTTCTACTTTCTGCTTTCCACTTTACATAGTGTAGCAATATTTCATGCAGCGTAGCTGTATTTCATCGAAAAGCACAACGTGCTTTTCTGGGTGCCAGGTACGAATTTTAATTAACCACATTTTATTAATTCATTAGATAGTGATATAGTAAAAAAAGAATTCTTGAGATATAAAGAATTTTGGATGTGTGCTATAAATTAAGCAAAGGTATCTTCTAATGGACAAATGACAGTGCCAATTGAAATACGTCGTAAATAGGGGTTAAAATCTGGTGACAAAATGCTATTTATTATCAAAGCAAATGGTGAGATAGCTGTTGCCAACGCTTCACAGCAAGCAATTTATCAAGCGCAACAAGCTTTTAAAGGCGCCAACAAAGAACTTGGTTTATATGATGAAGACGATGTACAAAAAATAGTAGACGAGATGCGTTATAGTAAGTAGATTATTGGTTACTACATTAAAAAGATCCCCCAATACTGGAGAAAAAATGGACTATCAAAAAGAAATTTCAAAGTTTAAGGTAATATCATTCTTTTCAGGTATGATATTTACGCTTTCATTTTTAACGCCATTTTATTTAAGCAAAGGTTTAAATGCTTACCAAATTCTATTGATGCAATCTGTTTACTTAGGGACAATTCTATTATTAGAAGTGCCATCTGGCGCATTTTCAGATTTATTCGGCAGAAAAACAACGTTGATTTTGTCTTTTTTAGCTTTTGTAATTGCGTGGTTATTGCTGTTTATTGCGCATGATTTTTTTACTTTTTTACCCTATCAAATCGTATTTGCTCTTGGTATAAGTCTAAAATCGGGCACCTATTCGGCATATATATATGAATTATGTCACATTGACGGTACTGACATAAACTATGGTCAAATAATGGCAAGTATCAGTAGAATGAAGCTACTTGCTGCTGCCATAAGTGCCTTTACCAGTTCTGTACTCTATTACTATGGCGGATTTAGACTGGTTCTAATACTAACAATAATTTCAGCAGCAATTTCATTTGTCTTTGTGGTACTGCTAAAGCCAATTGAAGAAAATAATCAAAATAACGATAAACCTAAATTTTATGAAGTATTAAAAAAAGGCGTTATAGAGCTTAAATCAAGCAAATTAATTATCATAGCTGCTACTAATGCAGTGATTGGTAGCGTTTTTATCAACACATTTTTTCATTTCAATCAGCTAATACTAAAAGACAGCGGTTTTCCAGTAAGTCTTAATGGCATATTTATGGGAACAGTATTTTTATTGTCATCTTTTGTGATGAAAAAGATTTCTGAACAACTTAAATTACTAAATAATACAGTTAAATCTTTAGTAGGTATAAATATATTGATGTTAGTCGTTTTAGTAATTATACAATTAACTGCTAAATCGATAGTTGTTTCAGTATTTTTAATGTTACTTTTATTGGGTAATCACATTAGGATCATGTTTAGCAATAAAATGCTTAACGAATCAATATCAAATGACAATAGAGCTACTACATTATCATATGTGTCACTGTTGCAAAGTCTTGGTGCAATGCTACTGGCACCAATTTATGGAAAATTGTATGATATCAATGGTGGACTTGTCTATATTGTAATTACTATTTTCTCTATAGTGACAATAAATGTCTTTATGGTTAATACATTGACGGATAATAACTAGAATAATTTTTTATGGTGCCAGACACAAATTTTATTAAGTTACTATAAACAACAACATACTTTTATATAATGTACACTTTGAAGCAAGAGCAGTCACATTAATTATCCTTTCCGCATAAGTGGCTGCTTTAATAAAAGTGCAAAATCCCTTTTATAACTTTTCTAAATTATAGCACAGTTATACAAGTTCGCCCAGATTAAAAAATTAGTGTTTTTAAACCATTATTGCTGTATAATGTTTAGCGTAACTAAAAAAATGTTTTTAATTAAAATATACAAAGAGGTTAAAAAATGAAAAAAATACAGCTAATGATTACAGTTTTAACTTTAAGCCTTTTGTTTTCTGCTTGCGCCAATGAGTCAAAACAAGAAACGGCAACTAACAGTGAAACGACCGCAGTAACGACCGAAAGTACAACTGCCAAACAAACTACGGCGAGTACGACACCGGCAACTACTGAAAGTACTACCGCAAGTACAAGTACTTCTGAGCAGTCTTCTGGCGAAAGTCTAAGTAGCATGAGCCTTGACGCTATTGCCAATAAACTAACCGCCGATATCGCTGATATGCCAATGACGGAAAATATGGAAATAACGGCCGATTTATATCCCAATTACCTATTTATAGACTACATAGATGGATCAGAAGCACTGGCAAATGAGGGGTTAATGTCATCTGTCGCTCACTCTGCCGTCCTTTTAAGACTGCCAGAAGGCAGCGATGTAGAAAAGATACGCAGCGAAATAGCAGACAATGCCGACCCAAATAAATGGATTTGTGTAGGTGCTGAAAAGACAGAAGCCGTCAGCAATGGCAACCTGATATTATTCGTCATGTCTTTTGAAGATATTACAAACACGATGGTAGACCGCTTTAAAAATATGAAATAGATTAACTCCCAATCAGTCAAGGTGCGATTATGCTATTTTCCAGCATTAGCTTTTTATACCTATTTTTACCAGTTGCTTTTTTGTTATATTTTATCACGCCCCGAAAATATAGAAACTATACGCTACTAATTTTGAGTGTAGCTTTCTACTTTTTTGGCGAGCCGATATATGTGCTCTTGCTCTTGTTTTCGTCGCTATCCGACTACCTACACAGCATTTGTATCGAACGCTATCGCGACACCAAAAAAGCTAAATTCGCGCTGACTTCGTCGATACTAATCAATTTGGCGATGCTTTTTTTCTTTAAGTATCTCGATTTTTTTATCAACCTCGTAAATATTGTCTTGGGTTTAGCAATACCGGCGACACATATACCACTGCCGATTGGCATAAGTTTTTTTACCTTCCAAACGATGAGTTATAGTATAGATGTCTACAGGGGCAACGTAAAGGCTGAAAAGAATTTATTGACCTTTGCGACTTTCGTCTGCCTATTTCCGCAATTAATCGCAGGACCAATTGTTCGCTACGCTGACATAGAAAGCGATTTAAACGACAGAAAAACGACTCTCGATTCATATTATTTAGGTACTAGGCGCTTTGTAATCGGTTTGGCTGAAAAGGTTTTAATTGCCAATAGTCTCGGCGAATTCGTCAAAGTATTTAAAGCGAGTGGTGCTAAATCGACAGTTTTCTTTTGGGCATATGCCATTGCCTTTTCACTGCAAATATACTTTGACTTTGCCGCCTATTCAAATATGGCGATTGGTCTGGGTAAAGTGCTCGGTTTTACATTTCCAGAAAACTTTAACTACCCGTATATTTCTAAAAACATCACAGAATTTTGGAGCCGTTGGCATATGACGCTCAGCCGCTGGTTTAAAGACTACCTCTACATTCCGTTGGGGGGCAATAAAAAGGGCGCTTTTAGACAGGCGCTAAATATACTGATTGTCTGGTCTGTCACCGGTTTATGGCACGGCGCTGCGTTCAACTTTGTGCTTTGGGGGCTCTACTTTGGCATTCTGCTGATATTAGAAAAATTTATCATCGGAAAATGGCTAAAAAAACTGCCCGCCGTCATTCAACATATTTATTTAATTGTCATTGTCATCTTTAGTTTTATCATCTTTGACAGTGAATCGATCACTGAAATCGTAGACAATTTTGCCGGCTTATTTGCGCTAAATGGCTTGGCGTTCGCTACATTTGAAACAAGTTACTACATTAGCAGCTATGCAGTGGTATTTATTTTGGCATTTTTTCTGGCGACGCCGTCAGTTAAACTAATCTATCAAAAATTGGCGACTAACAGATTCGGCAGTGCGTTAATCGCCATATTTGAACCGATAATAATGGCGATTTTGCTGATTATCTCAACGGCGTATATCGTCGACGGCAGCTTTAATCCATTTTTGTACTTTAGGTTTTAAAGCACGACGGCGTTAGAACAGAATTTAGAGGAATTTCATCTATGGAAAAATTCAAAAAACTATCACTATCTATACTTATTTCAGCTACACTGATTACTTCTATGCTGATACTTGTCTTTAAAAATGACATTGACATTTCAAAATCAGAAAGGCGAAAACTGCTTAAAGCACCTACATTTAGCGTGCAAAAAGTGTTGGATAAGCGATACTTTTCAAATTATGAAAAATATCTACTTGATCAGTTCCCGTTTAGGGATCAACTGCGCACAATTAAAGCCTTTACAGCGTTTCATCTATTTAGAAAAAAAGATAATGATGGCATTTTTTACATCGCCGATAACATATTTAAAATTGACGACAGCCTCAACCAAAAACAAGTCAGTTTGGCAGCGAAAAAAATTAACGGCATCATTGAAAAACACCCAGAGGCAAACTATTACTACACATTAATTCCAGATAAAAACTGTTTTATCAAAGACTACCCCGGCCTAGATTGCAAAAATATGCTCAGTGTTTTACAGGCGAAGATAAGTGCAGCGCATTATATAGATATTGCCAGTTTAATGACTTTAAACGACTACTACAGAACAGATCCACACTGGTCTTTGCCGAAAATAGAAAAAGTCGCTCACAAAATATGCACTGAAATAAATGGCGCTTATCAGCCTCTTAAAAAACCACAAAGTGCAAGCTTACTAGGCTTTTATGGCGCCTATTATGGTCAGCTCGCGCTCGCTGTGCCGAGCGAAAATATGGACTATATCGATAGCCCCAGTTTCGCTGACGTCAATGTCACCAGCATAGAAAAAGATAGAAATCTAAGCGTTTACGACACTGCCAATTTTTCGCATATCGACCCCTATGACTTCTTTTTAGGCGGCGCTCAAGCAGTAATATATATCGAAAATCGGCATGCCAAAACGAATCGAGAATTGATCCTTTTCCGCGACAGCTTTGGCAGTAGCTTGGCGCCACTATTGGTAGAAAACTACAAAAAAATAAGCCTAGTCGATATTAGATACATCAGTGCTAAAAGCAGCGCTAAATATCTAAATTTCAATCAGGCTGATGTGCTCTTTATGTACAGTTCAAGGCTTTATAACAATGGCGGTATACTGCGCTAATTTATCTAAACGCCGTACGATGAGCCCGCTAATTCTTGTTAACATATTCATTGTATACACTTATTGTAAGTGGAATAATTAAAACGAGTTCAAGTAGTGCTGGTGCAAGCATGACAACTGATGTCGAAGCATTTGTTATCGGTTGTGTAATAAGAATTAAATCCCACAGCCAGTGCATAAGCATTAAGGGTATAATATTTTTCATTTTTAAGGCTAATAGACCATAAAAAATGCCAGCAAAAAATGTCATCAATAATTGACTACTGACTTCTTGCAATGTTAAACCGCCAAGTACATTGACAGCGTGCAATAAACTAAATCCAATTGCATTGACGAATAGTGCAATAAATACATTGCGTTTTTCCATAAATATTGGCAGTAATATGCCTCTAAATATCATTTCTTCTGATATGCCAACAAGTAGGGTAGTAATCGTAACGATCATAAGTAATGGCATTTGTGCAGTGAAATTGCCAGTAAATAATGCGATTACTATTGCAGCAATTTCAAAAAATAAAACTAATAGAAATGCCCAGTGTAGTTTTAACTTCTTAAACATTAATCCCTTTGCAAACTTGTTGTACAGATATATTGCGTAAACGGCCATAATTGCTTCAAAGACAATCAGTACCCTTGTCATATTGGCATTATTGTAAGTAAAATTAAATACAAAATGCATAGTTGACATTGCAATTGCCATTATTGCAATATAGCCGAATGCGATAAGTATGCCGGTTTTTTCTCTTTTTGTCATCTTTTCTCCTAACTTTACTTTATACTAGCATAGCATCAGTATTTTACTTGTTCAAGACATTTTATTTTTTAAGGTGCCAGGTACATTATTTTTTAAGATGCCAGGTACATAAGGTACATATTATTTTTTTGGGGTGTCAGGTACAAATATAATCTGAATACAATTGCTTACTGTCATTTCGTCTATAAGCAATATTCTTGCTTTACAACTTGCAGGACACCTAGAGATTTTGCGCAAAAATTCTAGGGTGTTGGGGGTTGTTTTATGTTAGAATTAAAAAGAAAGGAATTAAGATGCACTACTTAAAAATACTAAACAAGACAGTTAAATACATTGAGCGCAATTTAAAAGCAAATATTGATATTAAAGAATTCTTACAAGATTCATCCTTTTCTTATGATGCAATTTCTCGTTTGTTTAGCACACTTTCAGGCATCACTTTGGTTAAGTATATTCGTGCGCGCAGACTAAGCGAAGCCGCTAAAGATATAAGTCTTACTCAGAAAAAAATTATTGATATTGCTTATAGTTATGGTTATGATTCGGCTGACAGCTTTGGCTATGCTTTTAAAAAACAGCATGGCATGACGCCAACGGCAGTTCGAAAGGGTGCTAATTATAAATATTTTTTACCACTACAATTTCAATCTAGTGTCGAAGGCGGTCGTGATATCGCAGTTGAGGTTGAATATATCAAAAGCTTTGCGATTAGTGCTTATCAAATTAATTTATCAACTGAGACGATAATGAAAGAAAATAAATTTCCGATTATTTGGGCAGAATTAATTGACAAGTTAAAGCCTGTCGTCGATATTAACAAAATCAACCTATACGAAATTTACGATTTTGATGACGATGGCAATATGGTCTATTATGTTGGCTGTGAACAGTTGTCGGATAAATTAAATGCCAAACTGGGGTTACAACCTTTTGTGATACCCAGCTTTAATTATGCTGTTTTTACCGTCGAAGCCACTGAAATACGTACAATTAAAGAGCCATTTAAATATATTAGAGCAACCTTTTTCAATGGTGACAATGACATTAATACTGAAGTTCCCGATTTCATTTGTCATAAAATTGGCGATCGCAAAAGTAAAGACTACGAAGCAAAATTATGTATCGCGGTAGAAAAAATAAGCAGTTGATATCGGATAAGGTGTAAATGACTATTTTTAGGTTAGATGTGTTATTAAATTTTAAAGAGAGAGGAAAATTATGACAAAAAGAGAAAAAATGGCAATATTAGCCGCCGTAGTTTATTTGACAATAATGTCAATTGGAATGATCGTTTTAACGCAGGTTTTTCATATGGAATATGGCAAGCCAAGTATGCTAAAAGTATTGGTTTACCCAACATTTTTAGCTGTGCTTAGTTCTTTGATTATTTATTACAAGTTTTTTAGAGGCACAGCATTTAAAAAGCCAAAATGGAATCTATGGATATTAGAATTCGCGATTGTCGCTATCGGTATGCTGGTTACACAAGTCTTCTTAGGCGACTACAAAGGTGTAGATATGGGGCTTGTTTGGCTTGTGGTTGGCACAATGTTTATGGTCGGAATTGGCGAAGAAATGCTGTTTCGCGGTCTTATTTTTGGCGCCTTTAAAGAACGCGGCGTCTATAAGGCAATTTTAATGTCAGGCTTTGTATTTGGCTTTTTACACATTACCAATATTTTTGGTGGGCAAGATTTAATAAAAACATTGGAACAAATGGGTTCAGCTGGCTTAACTGGCATTTTGTTCGCCTGGGTATTTTATAAAACAAAGAGCATTATTCCAACGATGATTTATCACTGGTTTTGGGATATGTTTGGGTTATTAGGTGAGATTGTATCGGTAGATGTGACGACATATATACAAGCATTTCAAAATATATTTACACTTGGCGCCTCATTAGTTTTAATCATTTATATTGTTGTTAAGCTCATGAAGGGAGAATCTGGTCCCGTTGAAAAAGTTGCATCAAAATAGTAAATTATTTAATTACTCTGATTTGCATAAGAATAAATAATTTTGGACAACGCGCAGCTTCAGGTTAGCGCGTTGTTTTTATTTGACTTTGGCTTTGGTTTATCATTTGTTGCAAACAAATTTCATATTGCGTAGCAATATTTCACAGCGTATATGCGCCATTTCATACAGCGCAGCTGTATTTCATTGAAAAACGCTGGCGTTTTTCTCGGTGCCAGGCACAAAAATTCATAATAATAAAATGTACAAATATTTTCTTGAAAACTATTAAAAATCAATAACTTGACGCCATATGTCAAGTTATATAAGGTATAATATAATAAGAGTAGGCGTAACGATAATAGGGGGTTATCATGGCTAGACCTAAAACCAAACCAGAATTAATTGAAGCGGCTAATGCCAATTTTGAAAAACTGTGGCAGCTAATTGACGGCTTAACCGATGTTGAACTTAATACAGTTTTTGATTTTTCTAACGATGATAAAAAGAAAGAGGCGCATTGGAGCAGAGATAAAAACGTCAGAGACATTTTAGTTCATCTCTATGAATGGCATCAACTTGCCCTTAATTGGGTAAATAAAAATCAAGCGGGTCAAAAAGTGGCGTTTTTACCCGAACCTTACACATTTAAAAATTACGCCGAAATGAACGTAGGATTTTGGCAAAAACATCAAGATACGCCTTATCAATTGGCAGTTGAAATGCTGAAAAGAAGTCATTCAGCAGTGATGACGTTAATTGAATCATTTACTGACGAACAGCTATTTACCAAAAAACACTTTAACTGGACAGGGTCAACAAGTTTGGGGTCTTACTTAATTTCAGCCACTTCAAGCCATTATGATTGGGGCATAAAAAAGATTAAAGCACACAAGAAAAACTGTAAAGTTAAATAATTTGTTTTTTATTAAGTATAGAGATTTAGCTATTTAAGCTCGGTGACAGTGCATAGCTAAATCTTTTTTTTGTTTTTATATGTACGTAAACACATTTCATTGAAAAATACAACGCGTTCTTCTGGGCCAGGTCCCGTTATATACAGGTTTGTCGTGTCGCGCGTTTCTTATTCCTTTTGATTATACAGCAACCAAAATGTGAAAGAACATTATTTTAGATTTGGTGTAAAATGTGACCAAATCTAAAATAAAATTTGACAAGCAATCCTTTGTTTGTCTGAAAACTTCAATTTTGTTATAATTTAGCTATATCATATAAGGTTTTTGTAGGAGACCTAATGGACAGAGCATTTGATATTCTTAAAAAAATTGAAAACAGGTACGCCGATATAATCGGTGATAAGCTAGTTGGCATATATGTACACGGCTCTATTGCGTTTAATTGTTTTAACTTCGATAAAAGTGATATTGACTTTCTCGTGGTGATAAACGATAAGCTGTCTTTAAGTGAAAAAGAAGCACTCATAACTGTATTAATCGAGTTAGACGACGTCGCGCCAAGTAACGGCTTTGAAATGAGTGTTGTACTTAGTGATGTATTAAAGCCATTTGTATATCCCACGCCATACGAACTCCACTTTGGAAAAGAACATCTAATAAATGCTAAAAATAATTTGAGCGAATTTTGCCTAAACATGAACGGTGTTGATATTGATTTGGCCTCATATGTAGAAGTTATCAACAATGTTGGCATAACGCTCTGTGGTGCAGATAAAAAAGATGTCTTTGATAAAGTAAATAAAGCATATTTAATTGATAGCAATTATAATGACATCATTAGTGCGGTTGATGGTATCACAGTTAACCCAGTTTATTACATATTAAACTTATGCCGATTTATCGCCTATTTAGAAGACCAATTAATACTATCGAAAACAGCTGGTGGCACATGGGCAATTAAAAGATTTCCGAGTAAGTTTGAAAAGCTGATAAAAAACGCTGTAGATTTTTATACAAAAAACACTTCATTTATCGAAACAGATAAGTTAATTGAGTTTGCCCATTATGCGATTAACCTGATAGAAAATAAAATGAACGATTGATAGGAGAACAAAATGTTTATCGTAAAACCTAAAGTTTTAAAGTCTAAAAAAGACGCAGTTGTACTTGATTGTAGATATGTGATGACAGAACCTAAAGAAGGTCCATTAATGTATGCTAAGTCACATATTAAGGGGGCTCAATATGTTAACTTAGATGAAGATTTGGTAGCTGAAATTAAAACGCATGGCGGCCGGCATCCGCTTAAAGATCTAGATGAAATAAGGCTAAAACTTGAATTACTTGGTGTTAGCGATGATAAGGATGTATTCATCTATGATAATGGACAAATGCCAATGGCATCAGTGCTCTGGTTTGTGCTTCAATTACTAGGGGTTGATGCTTATGTCATTGAGGGTGGATATGACGCACTTGTATCAGCGGGTTTTGAATTAACTGATAGAGTTTCCAAGGTGGTAGCTGGTAAAATAAAATCTGCTAAGAGACTTCATATGAGAGCTGATATAAACGACGTACTAAGGTCAATTAATGATAAAAAAGTAGTACTTGTTGATGCAAGAAGCAATCCCAGATACATGGGACTCGAAGAACCCTTTGATAAAATTGCCGGTCGTATTCCAGGTGCAATCAATATTTTTTGGCAGAATTTATTAAATGATAACTATAGCGTAAAAAGTGAGGACGAGCTCAATAAAATATTCTCAGTAATTGATGGATACGATGAGGTTATTTTCCAGTGTGGTTCTGGTATAACAGGCGCAGTAATGCTACTTATATACGCTAACTTGGGGAAAAAAGCTAGATTGTATTCTGGCTCATATAGCGATTATATTTCTTACAAAGGAAAGAAACTCATAATAAAAGGAGGCGAAGAAATAACGTTATAACATAAAGAAAATTGGCACCAATAAAACTATTCAGCCTGAAAGCACAACATCGTTTTTGACTTTTCAGTTGTTATTTTTTTCTAAAATCAGATAAGTAAGTAAATTTACAAATTGTGGTTGTGTTTTTGGTCAGAGCAATATCAGGCAAATGCTTCCATTAAGACAGAACAAGTGGGCTTTGTCATCATAACTACCTATATGAAGATTTGCCTACATTTGCCGTTTTTTGGCGTCTAGCATCCTGTTTTGGTACCTGGCACCCTTGTTGTTTTGGTACCAGGCACCCCTGTAAAATATTTGTTGTTTCTCTATTAGTACCAGGCACCTTTGTAGAATATATATTGAAAGTCACACTTTTTTAGGTGAATACGCCTAGCTTATACCACAACGCCTATGTCAAGCACTGTTTTTGTCGCTGAATGTTAACTTCTACCCACGCCAAAAAGCGCTCTACATGTTTTTTTCTTAAAACAAGCGAGCGCGGGGTGGTTTTTATTCAATTACAGTTTTCTAAGTGGTGTTCAGTTGTCTATAGACATAGCTGGTCGAGAC